>Ga0105237_10001261_pt1 | contig 33785 bp, 43 predicted proteins | sample KBSC24metaG_FD_81520 | JGI IMG/M metagenome (GOLD analysis project Ga0105237, IMG submission 81520) | Corn rhizosphere microbial communities from Kellogg Biological Station, Michigan, USA - KBS C2-4 metaG | ecosystem: Host-associated > Plants > Roots > Rhizosphere > Soil | place: Michigan, USA... | reverse complement strand
GGCGGCCTTGGCCACGCACTCGCGGATCTCGGCGCTGTCTTCCGGAAGAGCTCGCCTGCGCGCCGCAGTGGGAATTCCGATGTCACGGCTTATGCCCGGGTACGTCTCGTCCGAGCGCGGTGTGGCGCCGGCCAAGCACTGGCCAACCGCCAGCGCTGAAACGATTTCGTCGGCACCTGTGCTGATCGAACGAATGACGGACGTCGGGCGCGCGGCCGAGGCGTCACTGCAGACCGGCACATCGGCTGGTGCGGTGACTTGCGGCGTTGCTGTGATCGTGCGAACCGTCTGGATATCCGGCGGCGTGTCGGCGTATGCCGCAACGCTGATCAGCAAACCGATGATGCACAGAATGCGAGACATTGGGCCTCTGACATTTATAAGAATGGCGAAAGCGCCTCCCTGGCACCCTCGCGTATGTGCACTCCTTGTGCGGGTGACATCCGGTCGGCGGTCCTCCCTGCATCGAAGCCCCGTTCCATCGGACCTCGTTGGCGTGGGCGACACAATAACGCCGCGCCGAAATAGCCAACTGTCAGAAACACCCCATTCAATCCGACCTTTTTGGCGCATTTTCTTTGGGTGGCGGCCAGATCCCGTTCGCTGGGAGATGAAGGTCATCCAGCAAATCGATCAGAGCGTGCAGGTCCGGCCGGCTGTCGACGGCATTCCCCAGTACTTCGGCGCCGAGCCGGCGCAGTGCGACCGATGTCTCCTCCCGGCCGAGCTGGCGGATCTGTCCGTCGGGGCTGACCAACATCAGCTCGTGAGTTTGGGGAATCAACACACGGGAAGCTACGGTCGTGGACAGCACGTACTCGCCGCGGGACGTGCGGCTCACCCCCACTACCGCAGGGAACCGTGCAAGGATGACTTGCCATGCTTCGTCGCGCACGACGGCGCCGGTGAGCGCATGAAGCTCGCGCGCTTGCATCAGCCGGGCTGGCCCGATAGCGGTTTCGAAAGCGATTGCCGCTCGAAGAAGATCCCGCGCGGTCACACCCATGACGCGATCTCCTCGTTGGCGATCTGCTCGAGCTCCTCGCCGATGTCGGCGCGCAGCTGCATGGCGACCGCCCGGCTGAACTGCATGTTCAACAGGCGCCATTCGTTTTCCGGATCGCCGAGCAGGCGGAACACCGTCCCCTGTCGACAGCGCTTCTTCAGCCACTCGCTCTCATGGCCGCGATCGAAGAGCGCGATGATGAACTGCGCGGCCAGCGACTCGCGATCCTCGGCGATCTCGTCGAAAGCATCGATCGGCAGCGTCGCGATGAAGCGGAGGAAGTGATACTCCTCGGTCTTCTTCTTGAACGCGAGGATGACTTCCCCGTCCTTCAACTCCGCCTTGGCGACCATGGTCTCGCCGCGGGCGAGAGACGCTTCGCCTTCGGGTTCGCCGGTCTCGGCGTTGACGCGCGTGCGCGGACGACGCAGGGAGTACTCACCAAAAACACTGGGTTGCATGATGACACCTACAGCTCCAATCGACCCGAACTAGGTCACTGAAGTGATCGCATGCCATCTGGTGCCAAAAACTTAGATCGAATTCTGCAATTGACTCAGGATATGAGATTGGCTTCGAATTCGGCTACAGCTCGAATGCATCCTGGAAGATCACATCGTACGGCGCCGGGGGGGTTGCCGTCGCGCCCTGACACGTCGCGACCCCCGACGTGGTGGTCATGAACAGTACCGAAGCGGTGCCGTAGGCATTGGAGAAGGTTTGGAATGACGATGACGCGAGCGGAATCGCCGGTTCCGACAAGCTGAAAACAAAAAAACTCTTGCTGTCGCTATACGGCATCGTGCTCGAGCACGATTGCATCACTCCGTTCAGCGTGTACCAGGCGAAGTCCCCGGAACCCACAGATTCATACGATAGAGTCGGCGGGTTGTTCTGCAGTATCTGGTACCACATCCCGTCGAGTACCGCGTAGGTGTACGTTGCCAAGGCGGTGGCCGCGGTCGGTTTCTCGTAGTGCACGCCGCCGACCAACTGCATCTGGTGGTACGCGCCGGCGGCGCCGGGCCCGATCAGTGTCGCGCCGATGGCCGCCAGACACATATATATGTGTGTTTTCCGTACCAAAGGTATTCCCCTGCACCCGCCGCCCGAACTGTGGGAGAGAGACTACTGGCGGAATACCGCGCCAACTTACAAAAAAGACCCTTTTAACCGGGTCTTTTTTGATCACTTCACCCCGTGAAGCTCACCTAAGCTGCGCTACGTTGCTGGCAACGCCCAGTTCCCGCGCACCCCAAGGAGAGCTTCATGCGCCATATTGCGATTTCCCTTTTCGCCGCCCTGGCGATGACGTCGACGGCGTTCGCCGATGAGCCGTCGTCCACGACGAGCTCGGATCTGTCGATCACCGAAAGCGGCCCGATCCGCCAGCTCATCAAGGCGATCAACCCCGATTCCGTGATCAAGGCCGTCAAGCCGAGCCCGTTGCCCGGCTTCAAGACCGTGATCGCTGACTCCACAGTCCTTTATGTCACGGATGATGCGCGCTACGTAATGTACGGCGTGCTGCTCGACACGAAGGAACAGCGCAACCTCACCGACGGGTATCTCGCCGAGGTGTACGGCGATCTGCTCAAGAACATCCCGCCCAAGGCCAAGCTCGTCTTCACGCCGAAGGATCCGAAGTACACGGTCACCGTGTTCACGGACGTGACGTGCGGTTACTGCAAGGCACTGCACAAGGACATCCAGTCCTACCTGGACGCCGGGATCCGCGTCGACTACGTGCCGTGGCCGCGCGAAGGCGCGGGTTCGGAAACCGCGCAGCACATGAAAGACGTGTGGTGCGCGAAGAACCCGCAGGCCGCTTTCACCGCGGCGGTCAACGGCACCTTGCCCGAAAAGGCTGACAAGTGCGCAATGTCCGACAACTTCGATGCGATGGCCAAGCTCGGCGAGAAACTCGGCATTGACGGCACGCCGGCGATATTCGACGCGCAGGGGCACAAGCTCGGCGGCTACATCAACGCGAAAACGATGCTCACCAAGCTGCAGAAAGGTGATCACGTAACCCGCGACGTCGCTGCCAAATGAAGCACCCGCTCGTTCGATTTGCTTTCGACCTAAGCGTGCGCACGCTGATTGCGTTCGCCATCGGGTTTGCCGTGGCGCTCGTTCTCATCATGCAGAACGGTAAGGGCTATCAGCATGACGCGGCGCTGATCGCAGGCAAGGTCACGATCTTTGCGTTCATCATGATCACTTCATGGTGGCTGCCGCGAATGATGCGATCGGAGAACACATAAATATATTTTTCCTGACGCTGGCCAGGGAAACCCGCAAACGCGTTACCGCCAGCAACCCAACACTCACTACGGAGCTACTACCATGCACCTGTTCGCCATGATCCTTAACCTGTTCACGTCGGCCACGCACGTGGCCATCCAGGCGAGCGACACCTCGCCGTGCGTCACGATCCCGTTCAATTGATCGGATCAGCCGGAAACTTTGTCAATTTGGTGACCGGCACATGCGCAGTTACCCTCGGACGCGGCGCAATCGGCGTCGCGTTCGAATTTGGGATTCTCAACCGATGATGGAATTTCGTATGAATCGCAACTCTTTCTCCGGCGGAATCATTGCCCCCGCCATTCTCCTTCTGTTGACCTCTTTTGGCGTGCGTGCAGAAGATCCACCGCCGATGATGGGCGACACTGTTTACCTCGAGTCGATTCAGGTCGGTCCGACGTTCGATCTCAAGAAGCTGGCCTACGTAGCCGACATCCAGTCAAAGTTCAACGCACTGCCTTCGTCCGTGCGCGACACGGTCGGGCTCAAGTTCTATCTCGTCGAACCCAAGGGCCGGAAGATCATCACGGGTCCGGCTCTCGACAAGATTCACCTTTCCATTGAAGACGGCGCCGCGCCACTCGCGCCTTTGTCGGTCTCGAAGTTCGGCCAGGTCGATCTGCCGGAGCAAAACGACGCCCACTCTCGAGCCAAGATCGTGGCTAATGTGACCAAGGATCAGATCGAGCTGGGATACCGCCTCTACATTAAGTTGCCTGCCAACGGCGCGCTGACGCTGGGGTATTTACACACGGCCTCCGACGCGTACCTGGAGGCCTACAAACCGTATGCCGGCACGCTCTTCCGCATGTTCGTGAAGGACAAGAAGCCCAACTGCTTCGGGGTGAATTTTCTCAGTCCGCAGAAAGTCACCGTGCATGCGCCGGGCGATTCGACGACGGTTTGGCAATCGCCAAAAGACGACACCCGCGTGGTGACCTTCTACGAGGACCTCCCGACGCAGGATTCAAACGCGGTGGTCGACTGGGCCGGCGGCGAACCGCCGTTCCACATAGCGGCGTGCCTGCAGGACAAATCGAAAGTCCACTGAACGAGTGACCAGTCATGAGCATGACGGAGTCTGCAATTCGAGTGATGCCGGACGTGGCGCGAGCCGTGCTGCCGTATGTGATGGCATCCAGGTACTACAACACGCCCGAGCAGATCGAGTACCGTCGTCAGTCATCTGCCGCACTTCGTGATTCAGGCTTGTTCAGCCCGAAGATCGCGCGGCGTGTCGACGTGCTGCAGCTGCAATTCAGTGCCGATCAGATGTTCGTCAACCATGCCGCTGAGTCCGTGCTTGCGAAAATGAAGCCGCGCATCGACGAATCTCATCGCAACACGATTGCCGTGCGGCGCTTGGTCGCAGAAGGACGCCCCATGCTTTTTGGGTGTTCGTACTTCGGGTGTCTGTATTACGCCCTGCTCGCGCTCGAGGGCCTGGTGAAGGACTTGCTCGTGATCACCAGCGCAGATCCGTCACCGGTCCAACATCTTTTCGAAAAGATCGGCTCGATCGCCGGCATCCAAATGCACGTCATGGGGGCCAATGAACCGATGGTGGGCGTGGCCATTCTTCGCCAGCTCAAACGCGGCGCCTCCGTGGCTACCATGCTCGATTGCTACTACGGGAAGAATATCGACCTCGCGTCCGATTTTCTTGGTCGACCGGCGGCGTCTCCCGGCATCCTCTACGGTCTAGCTTCCAAGGCATCTGCCGTCGTCGTGCCGACCGCGTGCATTCTAAACGACAAGGCGAACGAACTGAAGATCGGCCCTGTCGCTGACATGAAAGTCATGTCCGTCGACCAGACCAGCTCCGCAGTTAACGGGTTCTTTTCCGAACTCGTCCGCGACCATCCTGAACAGTGGATGGGGTGGCCCAACCTACTGACGCGCTGGAATCAAATCCAGCTCCAGAAAACACAAGGAGAAACTGTATGAAACGCCTGATGATCGTTTTGCTTGCCACCGCAGGCTGCTTCCTGGGTGTGTCTGCCGGCACAGTGAATCCAGAGCCGGCTTCAAAATACTCGATAATGGACACCCTTGGTGGTGCCGTCTCCGGCCTGGTCGAGGAATTTCTCGGCATCTCCAACGCCCGCGCCGAAGATACGGCGCGGCGCATATGATTGATGCTACGAAGTGAGTTGTTCTTGCGCGCGCGCCGACGCGCGCAACTGACCCATCGTCCACTTTTCTCGATCCCGCTCCCAACGGCCGGCGTCTAGCTTTGCGCGCTTGAGCGCTGCCATCAGTGGTTTTTCCAGCGCAACCTTCTGCGAAATGGAAAGAGACCAGCTGTTCGGATCGAATATCTTCGCGGCCCAGGAGAGCACCCAGTCAGTGCTCGTCATCGTGATTTCCATCCACGGCATCGGCACCCAGTAAGAGCTCACGCCATCGGACATGGTGCATCCGGATTCGCCCTCGTTGGCCGCGGTCACCGCCGAGTCAACTGTCGCGCTGTCCGGCTGCCGATCAGCCCCGAATGGATTCACATGGGCAAGGAGTTGCCTGTCCAGATGTTGCCAGAGTTCCTCGAAGCGAGGCCGGCATGTCTTGATGACACTCTTGGACCACGATTCCAAATCGACCTCAGTCATGTGTGAGAGACCCTTCAGACAGCCAGTAGAAGGCGGCGCCGGCGAAATCGCGCGATTCGCCCAGCGATGGTCGGCAACAACAACGATGCACCGACCGCCACGACGAGTGCGATGGTCTCTGCGGATCCGATCGCGGCCTTGGGATCCGTCATCACGAGCGTGACGTAAAGGCTGCGCCTGAAATACAGGAAGGCCGCCATCGCCATTGCAAGAATTCCAAAGCGCAGGCTCCAGGTGGTCGGGGGATACGTCTTCGTGAACAAGTTGGCGTAGAGCATCGTCCATAGCGCGGCTGCCGCTCCGTGAGGCAACAACGCTTCGGCCGCGACGAGAAGTGTGACGAGCCCCCACCGGATCATTGCCGCTTCCGCAGGGTACTTGTCGACCGACGATGGCTGTGACTGCCAGTCGGCCTTCAGCACGCTCATCTCAGTGCCGATCAACAGCACGCCGGCGATGACAGCGAGAAGCGCCATTCCAACTCGGAACGCCAGGCCGTGCCCAATCAACGCGATAGTGAGACCGCACAACACGGCGCCACCGAAGAATATGCGTGAAGTTACCCGCGGCGAGACGCGTTTGATCGGCAGTGGCATGCGAACCGGCTTGATTTCCACCGAGACCGGTCGCGTGCTGGACTTCGAAGTGGTGGGCACGGCAACCACCATGGCGCGCTGGTTCATCGCCTTTCGATTCTGTGCCTTGCGCTCTTCGCGTCGGCGCAACATGGCGCGACGCTTTTCGCTTCGTTTGGTCTTCATATCGTGTGGTGCTTGATGACCTCGTGGGGCTTTTTCACCGCGAGCAGATCATCGCGTTGGTCGCAGGACTCGTGGGCCGTTTCTGGCGTCCACGCAGCGCCCTGCTTCTCGACGTCGTCGATACAGGCGTCGATTCGTCGCAGCTGATCGTAAGCGGTCTGCGGGAACTGGGTATCGTCGAGCGCATTTTTCTTGCCGTAGTCGCCCAGGCCGACGAGGGCGTACTCGTAAATCGTCCCTTGAGGCGCATTCACCAAATCGTTGTGCAAGCGCTCGTTGTCAGAAGAAGTGCAGCACACGAGCTCGACAGTGGTCGGTACTTCCGGTGCGATCGGCGTCTCGCTCGGCGCCGTGAGTACTTCGTCATAGACCGGGTAGTCGATGCCGGGGAATTTGATCAGCACGCGATACTGCGGGTGAAACACATCGAAGCCCGTGTGATTGGTAAACGAAATGCGAAACATAATCGGGTTGGATCCGATGTGCTCGTTTGGATCGGGCATGGTGACTTTGGGAGTGCCCCATTCGAATTGGTCGACCGTGTACAGACCATTCGTATGCGCCTTGTCGCGTGCGCGCTCGAGCAGTTCCTTGTTGAGCTTGAGGCTTGCGAGGAACTGGGCCGTGACGAACGAGTCAGGCGGGGTCGGATCGTCCTTCGGCGCTGGCGGCGCAGTGCCCAGGAAGTGGTTCACGTAACGGACGAATTCCACGGCATCCATGTGGTCGACTACGAACCATTCCGGTGCCGAAGAAGGCTTGTCGCCGTCGCCGAAGTAGACCGACAGGTACCGCTTGCCCGCGGCGTCCACGGCCGCCTTGATCTCCGTGGGCGCATGTTCGACGACAGCCGGGATCGATTTCTTTACGGCCTCTTCACTGGACGCGTCAATCCGAAGGCCGCACCCAGCCAGCAGCAGGCTGGCTACTACAGCCGATAGGAATTTCCTTGCCATCGCTCACGTTCCTTTGGGTCTCTTGGACGTGAGAATCTTATGTCGGGCGCGCGCTTCGAATTAGTCGAAAAAGATGCCTTTTGAGGCACCTTTTTTCCCTGTTTTTTGAGCGCTCTAAGCGCTCTCAGTAGGATGATGCGCGCGCCGGCTCGATGACTCGGCGGAACGGCGGAAGGCTCGCCAGCATGCCCTTGCCGTATTTCTGCCGGACGAGACGTCGATCCAGAATCACGATCTGCCCCGTGTCGGTTTCCGTACGAACCAGGCGCCCAGCGTACTGCGTCAGAATTCGTGTTGCATCCGGGATCGAGACTTCGGCAAAAGGATTGCGATTCTGGGATACCAAGTATTCGGCGTACGTCGCGCCGACTGGGTCGGTGGGAACCGAGAACGGCACCTGCGTGATCACGACTGTGGTGAGCAACCGGCCGGAAAGATCGAGACCTTCACCGAGCGCGCATAATCCGAAAAGGGTGCTTCCTTGCCCGGTCTCGATGTGTCGCTTGTGTTTTTCCAGCATCACCGGCCGCGACAGCACGCCTTGCACGAGCACCTTTTCCTTCATCAAATCAGGCAAGCGCTCAAAGACTGCTTCCATTTTCGCTCGGCTCGTATAGAGGACCAGATTCCCCTCTTCCCACGGTAGCTTTTCTGTGAGCCATCGCGTGATTTCCGCTACATGACCTTCGAAGTCGTTGGGCAAGGCCTCAATGGCTGGGATCACGACCGAGGCCTGATTTTCCAAATCGAACGGCGACGGCAAGCTGACCATTTCCGCGTTGTCTGGCGCTCCGACGCTCCGCGCGAACCAGGTGAAGTTGCCGCCGGAGGTCAACGTCGCGGAGGTAAGGACGACACCGGCTGCTTGATCGAAAAGAATGGCGCGCAGGCGCGACGCCGAGCTCACATCAGAGGCGTGGCACATCAGGGAGCCGTCCGATGCGAGCGAAATCCAGCGCGCGCGCGGAATGCGCCCTTCGACGTCTTCGATTGCCCACAGCTTCCACAGGTCCAGCTGGTCCTTCACTCGCTCGGCGGTCATTCCAAGATCGCGACCGAGGCGCTCACGCGCGGCGTCCGCTATGTTTGACGACTCAAGCACCGTTCTGCGAATCGATTTGAGCCATTTGGCGACCAGCTCGCACTCGATGCGCAGGTTCTCGGCGATGGCGCGCCAGTCTTCCGGAACGCGACCGTGCGCGGCACGCCACTGCGGCATTTTCTCTGTCGGCTCTGGCACCCACGCGCTGTTGATCGCGCGAAGCATTTCCTGCAGGTGGCCGCGAATGGCCTCCATACGCTCGATTCCTTCTTCGCTCGTCAGGCCTGCCATCTTCTCCTTAGCAACCGAGGTGTACGCCGAGCGCACAACGCCGGCGGATTTCGCCAGGGCGCGAATCGTCGAAGCCAAATGAACACGAGCAGCGCCTTGCTCCGTGGCTTTGGAAGGCAAGTGATGTGCCTCATCGACCACAATGATGCTATCGCCGGGTTTAGGCAGCACCACGCCCCCAGTTCCTTCCTCTTCTCCCGTCGACATCATTAAATCGCTAAGCAACAGATTCTGATTCGTCACGACAATGTCGGCTTCGCGCACGCCGCGTCGCGCGATGACAAACGGACAGCTGTTGTAGAACTTGCAGTTCTTGTTCGAGCAACCGCCAGCGGACGTCGACAGCAATGGACTCAACTCCGCGTCGATCGGTTCCGGCGGTGCGTCCAGGTCCCCGTTCCATTTCTTGTCCATCGCCAGTGCAAATAGGCGCGAGATTTTCTCCGGTTCGCCCGGGCGTGGCTTGCGAGGCCATACAGCGTTGCCGACGTCGTCGCCGTAGTCCAGCGCTGCCTGGGCTTCATCGTGGTTGATCAACTGGTTGAGGTTTCGCAAACACGCGTAACGCGATCTTCCTTTCGCAAGTACCGTGGTCGCCTTGATATCCGTCGATTCCAGGTACGCCGGAATGTCCTTGCTGAGCAGCTGCTCCTGCAGAGCGACCGTACCGGTCGCGATGATGAGCTGCTTTTTCTGTTCGCGCGCGACCGCATGCGCGCTGACCAGATACCCGTATCCTTTGCCGGTTCCGGTAGGAGCCTCGATCAGTGCCGCATGCGCCGACGACGTCAGTCCACGTGCCACCGCGGCGATCATCAGGGCCTGCGAGCGCCGGCGCCGAAACCCCACGAGACGTTCCCCGAGAAGTTTGTACGTGTCGTTGATCGCTTGCTTCAGTGCCTCGGTCAGCATCGGGGACCTCGGGCCAGCGTGAGGATCAGCTGGTTGCGTTCGACGATCGTGAGCTGCTCCAGGCGATCGCGCATGGCATCGCGGCAAGCATTCCAGCCATGACGCCATTCCGGACGGACGTCGCCGACCGGGTCAGACGCGGGGCATTCGTTGGGGATCATGTCGAGGATCGAAAGACTCACCGGTATTTCCTATTTCGGTCAAGGAGCCCTTCGATCGTGGCATGTCGCACCGGACCGAAAAGTAAGAATCGAATCTGCAAAGGTGGAAATTCTACTGATGCGTGGCGGTAATTTCTCCGTCCACTGACGACGCAGTTCGAAGCCGTCAACGCGGCTGGCGGTTGAGCGAGTGCACCCGATCAATCAACCGGGGGTTATCGACCACCTCCAGGAACTCGCGCAGCTGCGGGCTGACTTCAAGTGCTTCCATCGCGCGAGTGGCCGCAACGAAATGCAAATTCACGTCCTGCGGATCCATATCCTTGAGAGGGATCAATTGGCCACGCTCGACAAGATCCGGGAAATCGTCTGCGAGCCTAACCTGGGGGAACTCTAATCCCTTAGCTTTGTGACATGTCGAGAAGACGCGATCGGCGTCTTGGATGGAGTCGACGGACAAGTCGCGAATCTGCAGCACGATCTGCGGGATGTCGTGAGAATAGGTCTTGGTAACGTTGCACAGAAGATTCATCTCGACGTCGCCGGCTTCCTGCGCGTAAAGCTCCAGCGCACTGATGGACTTAAATTTCTTAACGAACCGATCCTTGATCGCGTTGAGGTCGCCGCGGAACAAACGATAGCCATCTTCGATCAGAGACAGTCTGATATTTTCAACACCACCAACGTAGAACGAACGTTGCCGCGAAGTCAGTGTAAAAATCGCGGCTTGGATAACCGCCATATTCGTGCGCGCGATGTACGCGTAAGGTTGAGATGTGTCGATCGACATTCGCGTGTCCTGGCACTGGCCGGCGCCCGTCAGGCGATGATCCATGCCGAGGTATTCGAGAATTCGATTGGCGATGCGCGCGATGGGCGGGCCGAACCGAAACGATTGCGTCAGCGTGTACGTCTCGGCGTCGGCGATTTCTTTGAGTGCATCTCGAGCGCCGCGAAACTGGTAGATCGCTTGTGCTCCGTCGCCGACGCACACCAATCCTCCGTCGTGGTCGAGAACCAATTTTGTCGTGAGTGGATTTGAGTCTTGGGATTCGTCGAAAAGGATCTTTGGATAGTTGAGTTTCGGCTTGGACATGACGAACAGCTTGAGGTAGCCGTCATGCTGCATGGGCACGCGCTTGTCGTCGACATCCTGCATGCGCTTCCATAGCGACTTCGCGCCGAGCAGCACCGTATTGACCTCAATAAAATTCTTGCGATTGATATCCGGCGGGAAATGATCTGCGGTGATTTTCTCGTCGACCGACGACAGAAAATTGTTGAGGGTCGAATTCACCATCGCTGCGTATGGATAGGAGATACGCAGGATCTCGGCGATGTCACCAATGCGCAGATTCCCAAGCTTATGCGCATATGGTTTACCGTGCGTGGGAAATGCCAACGCGTGCGTGGTAAGGCATCGCACGTTCTTCGGAAATTTTCTTGATGCTTCTAGTTGAATCGACTTGTTATACGCGAGATACAACATGCTCTCGTCACGCGCCTGCGCGTAGCCGACGAGCGTGGACGTCTTGCCGGTGCCGGGACCAGCAATGACGCGCAACCGCCGGGCGTTGGAATTGATGATCGCCTGCTGCTCGTCGGTATACACCGGATCACTTCCTGTTGTGCCGAATTGCTTCGGTGTCCGCTAATTCTACGCCCTGACTACGTCCTGTAGCCTCGCTGCGTTTCTATCGCGTGGTTTCAAGTTCTGGAGCCAAACGATCCCAATTTTGCTTTGGCGTCGACGCGGCATGATCAGTGGTCGACTTTGGGGTCGAAGTCCTCTTCTCGACCTTCACAGCAGTGCCGCTTGCCGCCATACACAAGAACGTGTCCTTCTCTTTGAGCATCAGCACTTCAAAGTCGAGATGCAGTCCAACGATGGCGTTGGCTCCGCGATCCCTGGCCTCTGCGATGATCTCGGCTTTCGCCGCGTCTTCGGCCTTGCGAACCACCTTCTCATAGCTCGTTGAGCGACCGCCCATGAAGCCGGTGAACCCCGCCAAAAAATCTTTTGCCGCGTTGCAGCCTATGATGGAATGACCGGAGACGATATCGATGTACTCGACGATTTCATACCCTTCGAGCGAGGGAGTCGTGGCGACGATCATTAGCGAGGAATGACGCGGAACTGGCGGTTCGGCAGCGCGGAATTCGGCTTCGACTTGAAGCCGCCGCTGTGACAACGCCACGGATGGATTTTTGCCTTTGTCTGGTTATTCGTCTTCATTCGAGCACCTTTGTTTGCTGGGACTGACGAGTATCTTGCTGCCGGGATGGCCACTCCAAGTGGGAGAAAGCACCCCTTCAAAACGGCCTTTTCCGACAATTCATCCGGAGTACGTCACCATCACGCCTCGACCGGTCCAGTCGAGCACGTCCCGAAGATCCAAACGGTACGGATGGTTCGCTAGCGGTAGAACTTGGGTGTAGTCCTATGCGTCCAGCGCCTTCTCAGCTCCCGATCGCGCAGCGTTTTCGCGATACGCCCTGATTCGACCAGCCATTGACGCCAGCGCCTCGTCGAGCCGTTTCTGGGTGAGGGTCACCGCCGAGCCGGCGAAGATTTTCATCCATCCACGCATCCACTCCGATTTGCTGGGCTCGAATTCGAGGGAGTACGCAGGCCAGCGGTTGTACGCCTTGCCATCACGATCGGTTCGACGAGCCAATGTGATCCGACGATGCGCTTGTCGATGCAATGGAATCTCGCGAAACGCCGAACGCACCTCGAGCTTCTGCAGCCACGCGGCCGCTCGCTGCAGCGCTGACAACGCGCATGCACCGTCGATGAAATTCTTCCTGATCGTTTTCTGTCCGACACGCTCGACCTGCACACGCCACCCGTCGCGGCGGCGATAGACGCACCGCGGTACATCGAACACGACGTCGCCGACTTTCAGTTTGCGTGTGCGGATGGTCATGTCGATCCTTACGCGGCCCCTGTGTGATGCAAGAGCAAGATCATCGTGCCCGCTGTAACCAGGATGAGCATTACCAAGTTGTAAGCCAGGTGCGTTCGCGTGGATTCCAAAATCGCCTGATGTCGAGATCGCGTCGTGGCAAAACGGCGCCGATACACGCGCATCAACCCGCCGCCTGCGAAGCTCAATGAGAGAGCTGCGCCGAGTGGAATTCCCATGATCATGTGCACGAGTCCAAAGATGACCTGCCGCGTCCACCGTCGACGTGCCGATTGCCGCTCGGTGCCGCGTCGAAACATGCGCTCTTCTCGGAAGGCCGCCATCGGTGCTATCAGTGCAACAATGGCAATCAGTGCCAAAGGCAGCGCTTTGGAAACCGACGGAGCCGATTCACTGGCCGGTGTTGCGAGCGCGACATTGCTGCCGCCGCCGATGAACATGAACCACCCGATATCCATGAGCGGCACTTCCGCGACCAGGAAGGCGCCGGCGATGAGTGTCGGGATGATGATCGCGAGTCCCATGCCGAAATGCCGCGCCCGCAGGCCTGAGACCACGATGCGATAGCGTGGATTTCGCAATGTCGGTCGAATCGACCAACCCAGGCAGCCGATCATCGCGACCTGAATGGCGAGAACGACGATTGTCTTGAACGTTTCGTGATTCATTGGCATTTCGCCTAACGAGATCTGCGCATGTACTTCTGATAGGCAGTGATCCAGTCCACTGCCATATCCTGTTGCGCCTGGTGCAGTGGCACGCGGCCATCGCACGCCAAGCGGCATAGCTTGGCCTCGAGGTGATCCTTCTTTTCTGCGTCCCACTCACCGAAGCGCGGCTCCGGCCAAAGATTCCGCGGGTCCTGCGGCGCGCCGCCCAGACACAGGGGAATGAGGTGATCTTCTTCGTAATCGCGTTTGTCCCCGAGCGCGTAGCCGTACTTCGCCATCTGGATTCGCTTGAGCCCGTTTGTGTAGCTGACCGGCGGGCGATACGCGCGCGTCCAGCCCTTTGTGTGGCATTGCGCCAGAAATTCCTGCTGCGTCAGAGCTTCGTTGACGGCACCGGGCGTCATACGCCGATCCGGCAACTCGCCGGCCGCGTAGGAATTTGAGTTCAGTGCTGTAAGGATGAAAAACAGGACGAGGTGGCAAATTTTCATGTTGGCAATGGCTCGAACCAAAGGGTGGGTTGAGTGGTGGACGGCAGGTACAACGGATGCTTGGGGCTGCCATCGTTGTTAAGCCCCAGATGGTGGATCTGTCCGAATGATCGCAGCAGGCGCACGACGTCCTTCGCCCGATCGGTGGCTTTGGGTTGGCGTCCCCATCCGCAGACGATGAGCGTCGCACTTCGCGCGAAACGCGCGATCGTCTCATCGTTTAGCGGACCGATCGGATCAGCGGTTTTCCACAGCTGCGCGGAATCTGTTGAGCGATACCCGTATAGGTTGCAGTAGACGAGTTCGCCGAATCCCCAGAAGCGCGTAAATCCCATACCGCGTGTCAACGTCGGATCGTTTTTTTCCTCGTCGGCTTTACTCGGATTGAGCAAGGTGAACAGCACGCGGCCGCTCGCCGAACTCACGCGCCGGCCGAGCGCATAGCGGTAGGTGCGGCACGGGGACATCTCGGCCCATGAATCATTGAACAGTGACATGATCCGGCATCTCATCCCACACGCGGCCTTCCAGCAAACGTCCCGCCGCCTTCTTTGTCTTCGCGAGACCCATGATCGTGCCGTCAGGGAAGATATGCTTGACGGGTTTCGTCTCGACGCCCTGGGCGTGTCCCATCATCGGGACCCACGATCCCCATTGCTTGAAAAAGTAACGGATGCCAGCGCGCCTGCACTGGTCTCGTAACGACATTGCCCATTCGGGATGCATCGGCCTGGCATTGGTTCCCGACTCGCCGCCGACGATAACCCAGTCGAGATTCCGCGGCAGACCACATCTTTCAATCCCATCAGGATCACGCCAGCGAAGCTTCGCGCAGGCCTCACCGATATCGATACTGTCGAGCAGCGGTTCGAGACTGACGAAATGCACCGGCGCCGGAGTCCGTAGAAGATTGTGAATTCGTTCGTTGGCTGCCTTCTGGTGCTCGGCACTCACGCCCAGCCACACATTCGGCAGCGGCCACTTCGGCCAGTTCTTCGGCGGCCACAGCCGCTCGCCGTCTTTGCCGATCGTGCCTTTCATCGCGAACGCTGCGTCCGCAATTCCCGAGCCGTTGACCAGCGACCACTTCATGTAGAGGTTGAGCATGCGCTCGGGCCGCTTGGTCACCACCTGATAGGTGTGCTGCGGGGTCATCGCCATCACGGCATACACCCGCTCGATCCACGCATCCGGAACGCTTTCGTGAAAGAGATCGCCGTGGGCGCAAGGAAAGATGAGCCGGCCGCGCTTCCAATGCAGCGGTTGTTTGAGCACGTCTTCGTTGAAGCGGACTTCGCCTGTCCACACCGGACCCGCAGCCGTCTCCTGCGTCAGGCCTACACGAGATGGATGATTGCGCAGGCGCGTGCCCGCGAGTGTTTGCGCGTAGCAGTGCTTGCAGCCGGCTGACACCACCGAACATCCGGTAATGACGTTCCAGGTCGCGTTAGTCCACTCGATTTTCGAGTTGTCGCTCACGTGCGACCCGACCGTTGCAGAGTTTCGGCGATGGCGGCTTCTATGGCCGATCTCAGATGCGGCTTTGTTGTCAGGCAGTTGCAGTCGGCCTTTTGGGCGCAGGCGTCATGTGCCGCCTTGGCTGCTCCGAGCGCAGAGATGTCAGTGAGCGCGTCAATCGGCGCCGTCATTCCGGGCTTCCAAGTATCGGCCGAGCCACGCGTGCGAATCGATGCAATGCCATTTGTAGCCACGTCCGCTGGCCGCCAGATGCACCCGCACTGTGCGCACAGGTGCGATTTGTGCGGAGGGTTGGTCCACCCAGTACTCGGCTCTGATTGGTCGATGTGCTGACGACCGCAATTCGGGCAATGCAGGATCAGGTCCACCGGCGACAGGAGTTCGTCGAGAGTGCTCAATGCAGTCCTCCTTTCTGGCGTTTCACTTCTGCCTTGAGAGCCTCGACGCCGAGGTGTGCGGGTTCGCCCGCCGCTTGAGCAATTTCATACCATCCGAAGATCAAACGCATCGAAAGGTCTTCCGGGGCAAGGGAATGCATCAGCTCGCGGTTGACCAGCACGAGTTCCATGAAGACGATCTCGTCCAAGGACACGTGAACGCTGTCCGGCGCCGGCGACACGACCAGCTTCAGATCGGCGAAGCGCTTGCCCTTGGGGACGCAGATTCCCATTCCCTTTCCTTAAAGTCGCACCGGCATGATGACCTGGGTGAGGTTCTCGACATCCGCTGTCGGCGTGAGCAACACGCTTTGCGCATTGCCGCGCAACCAAAGGCGGACGTCCTCGGTGGGCACGACGCGCAGCGCATCAAGCAGGTAGCCGGCATTCACGCCCACGCGCATGTCGTCGATCGTCGTTGTCGCATCGATCGCGTCCTGTGCATCTTCCTTTTCCTTGTTCTGTCCTTGGACCTTAATCGTGTTGCGCGTGATTTCCAGAGCCACCGCGTGGTGCTGGGAATCGGCCAGGATGTCGGCGCGTTCCACCGCGTCGATCAGGAGCTGACGGCGCACGATGATCTCGCTGCCGAGATCGAGGGGAACGACAGCGGCATAATCCGGGAACTGGTCGCCAATCAGCTGCGTAAGAAACGTCAGCCCGTTCGTCACAACGCGCAAGAACCGATCCGCGATTTCGAGGGTGATCGCGCCGTCGCTACTCTCCACGATGTCGAGCAGTTCCTGTGCGGCCTTGCGCGAGATCAGGATGCGCTCGTTCTGCCCATTGGTTGAAACCGGGACGCTAGCGATCGACAAGCGATGTCCGTCGGAAGCAACGCAGTGGAAGCGCCCCTGCTTCAGCTCGATGAGCATGGTATTGAGGAAGGCACGTACATCCTGGTTGGCCATTGCGTGTGCGCAGCGGCGCATGAGCGTGGCGAGAATTTTTGCTTCGATCGTCAATGTGCGATCCGAACGCGGCGGTGTTTCGATCAGCGGAAACTCGGCGGGCGGTAGCGTGGCGAGGATGTAGCGGCTGCTGTGCGTCTTGAGCGTCGCGCGATCCTTGTCGACCGTCAGGGTGATGGCCGAGCCTTCCGGCAAGCTGCGCAGGATGTCAGTGAGCTTGCGAGCGGGCAAGGTTGCGGAGCCCAGCGTGGAGCCGTCCGGCACTTCGGACTCGGCCGTGATTTCCAGCTGTGTACCCGTCCCTGTCACCAGCATGCGCCCGTTATGCTCCAGACGGATCAGCACGTTGCCGAGGACGGGCTTGTCGAACAGATCGGTGCCGCGCCCGACGACGCCGAGCACTTTGCTGATCTGCTTGAGCAGGACTTCGCGTGTGGTGGGAAGGTGCATGGAAGAATCCTCGTTTGAATGTCGAAACGACTATGCCGCCTGCAGCATCTGAGAAAAGTTCGATTGCGTTTCGCACGGCTTGAGCTGCCACACGCCGTGGCCAACGCGTTCGCCGATGCGCTGAATCACCTTGCGAATCTGTGCATGCCAGAACTTGTTCGTCGTCGGCCGATGGCCTTCAATTTCGCGGTAGAGCGTCGGCAAATCAGCGCGGCCCCCGAGTTGCTCTAAGGCCGCGAGCACGATCGCCGACCACACGGACAGCTCACCGCCGGCCAGGATTGCCCGGTAGCGCTCGCGCAAGCGCTGAATCGCCGTAGTTTCTCCGTAAAGCACGAAACCGACGAGTTCGCGCGCGCGCCCTTTTCTCAGCATCGCAAAACACAGCGGCATCGAAAGGCCTGGGAAGATGTTTCGCGGCATCATGTCCTGACGCATCGACCAGCGACGCATCAGTCCATCGACCGTTTTCGCAGTTTGAAAATAGGCGGCAGGGAGAATGAATCCCACGCGACCGCCGTCCGGCAGTAGCACGTGGGCGCGTTCCAGGAACGCATCGACCGAGTCCTTGTCGAACGGCGGATTGCCGATGACGGCCGAGGGCGTGAACGGCAAATCGACCATGCGGAAGTCGCCGTCGATGACGCGCCGCTGCGTCGCTTCGCGCGCGATCGCCGCCAGTTCCGGATCGATCTCGATGCCGAGCGCATCGACTTCACGCGGTATTGCGTAGAGGAACGCGCCCGTCCCGCACGAGGGTTCGATCACCAAGTCTTCGGAGGTGAGATCGTTGAAGTAGCGCTCGACGAGTTCGAGCGCAGCCCACGGCGGCGTCATCCACTGACCGAGTGCGCGGTTCATGCGGCCATCCGGTGCGCGGTCGGCGCCGGGGCGAGATTTCCCATGGGTACTGTCGTGCTGCGGGGGGCTCGAACCGTCGGCCATGATCGTTGTCCTCTGTGGACTGCAATGTACGGTTGATTGGAGTGGTCAGTTGCTGTGAAAAAGGGGCGTTTTCCCTGCCTTTTTTGTTGGTTTTTCTTGGCCGCGAGTCATGTGCCGGGATCGTGACGACATGGAACGACTCCGTGCCTGGTTTTCAAACACAGTACCGGCGCCGAGCGCTCATCGAAGTTGAGCTGACTCTGCAGATCGCGGGCGAGATGGATTGCGCATGCACCCGGCATTTCGGTGTCGCTCGCCACAGCGAATTCACGGATGATCGATGCGACACGCGCATTGAATGTCTGCGGTCGGACATCGTGGAAGTTCAACTTTCCTGAGTACGGGTTCGCGCGGAACAGTTCCCCCGCTCGCCGGGCGTCATCGAATGCGCCATAAATCCACGGTTCTTCGCGCTGGAAGGGTGCAGCAATGCCGTCGCAGAGATTGAAGCGATAGTTCCCCGCCGGCGTAGGGATCACCCAGCGCACGCCTTCATGCACCGCATTGAGTTGCGTCACCAGTTGATGGAAGAGCGTTTTCACTTTGAGCTTGTCTGCTCGGTTCATCAGATCACCTCGAATATTGCAAAGGGATCGCGCAGAAGGTGTTTGATTTCCGATCCCATGTCGGATTGCGACTTCATGTGCGCGAAGATTTTTTCCTGCATGCGCGGACTCAGTGCCAGTGTTTGCTGAGCGATTTGCGCGTACATGGCAGCGAGTGCATCACCTTGTGCGTTCGCGCAGCCGACGCGACGCAGTTGGTCGATCGCATCTTGAAAACTTTGTTGCGTTGATTCGCCCAAGCGAGGCATTCGCTTCTCCGATTTGTTTCGGAGAAGGTACTGCCCATCGCATACTCGAAAAGTAGCGTCGAAATCCGCCGCGACTCTCTTGCCGCGGCGGGCTGTGCTTCTGGCTTATGCCGCGACGGCTTCGTTCTTGTATTGCAGCTGGTCGAGCATGCAATCGCTCACGTCGATGTCGTGGCGAGTACCCAAGTAGACCGGTTGGAACAGCGCCCCACCGCGGAATGCGTAGAGATATCGCACTTCGCACACCGTGCCCACAGATGGCAAATCATGGTTGATCGGGATCGACACGTTTCCGACATCGACTTGTTTCCCGGCGGCGTCGAGCATGGCCATGCCGACACTGCGCTTTCCTTCGAGAGTACGCGAGACAATGAAACTGGCCGTGGCCACAAACTTCAATTTGAGCGCGTCCCCAAGCGAATTCGGCCGGCCAGCGCGATACGGCGAGGCGAGCTTTTTCATCACCACGCCTTCAACGCCGTCCGCGCGCAGTTGCTCGTAGGCCTGCGCCTTTTCCTCGCGAGTCTTGTATGTGGCGATTCGGCGTAGCGCGCCTGTGTCGGGGAATGGGTCGAGCATAGCCAGTCGCACCGACAGCGGCAGGTTCGTGGTGTCCACCCCGTCGTGACGCAGGATGTCCCACACGAAAAGCGTCTCGCCGACTAATTCGCCGTCGAGCACAACGTCGTTGCCACCAGGAAGACCATAGGCAGCGTTCACCACCGCTTGCGGCAGCGGTACGGTCAAGCCTTTGCGATTGATGCCGGTGATGTCGCCACCGAACACGCGCAACAGGCACCTGACTCCGTCGTACTTCTGCTGCATGCACCACGAACTGTCGATGAAGATGCCCTTGGCGATTTCTTCATCGATCGGGTTGAGCAGCTGCGGGAGAAACCCGGAGACGCGATGCTGGTTGCTCGTGTCCTGATAGGCAACGCCCGATTCGGCTTCCGTGTATCCCTTGGCCTTTTTCTCGGCGACGAGTTTCGCGAACACTTTCTCGGCGGCCTCGAACGCGACTGGTTTCGGTGTCTTGCAGCCGGATTGCAGCGGCCCGCCGCGTCGCCCGTACTGGAACTCGACGACGAAGCCATCGTCTTTCGCCTTGACCTGTGCCTGGTACGTCTTGTCGCTCGATCCTTCCGAAAAATGCAGAACCACGGACAGCGAACGTTTCGTGTCGGTCATGCGTCTGGCTCCTTCGTTGGTGGGATCGAGATTGCACCATGCACTGCCCCTGCTCGAAGTTGAATCGAATTCGGCAATAACGTCGCGGCTGACTGCAAACGTCTTGACGCTCTGCGGATTAGACGAGGCGATGCGTGTCCGAAGTGGACGCCTACGAGGGTCCAGTCTCTTTTACATCGCGCGAGAGAATCGTCGAAATGGCTCCCGATGCGTTCCACTCACCGAGGGCTTTTTCACCGGCGTAGTGAACAAGCCTATCCAGCCAAATCGTTCGGATGCCCTTTCGCGTTTCCTCGCCCAGAATCTTCGCAACAATGCTGGTGCTGCGGCCGTGCCGGCGAACAGTGACCCAACCATCGCCGATTGAGATGTCGGTATCGCGGCTCATGCGGCTTCCTCCACGATGCGAAGAAATTCGTCGGTTGATGCGTCGGCCAATCCCCACCGGGCTTTGAGGTCTTCGACAAAACGGCTGAATATCGTATCGACATGCAGGAACTCATTGTCGGACTGATCGCCATAATCCAGCCCCGCAGCGATCGCCTCGGCCTTCATCTCGCAGTGCTGCGCCTGGTATTCGTCAATCGAGCCTTCCAGGTGCAACGTGTGAAATTCGACGTCCTTTGTCTGAGTACTGCGCAGGAGCCGGCAGCCGGCCTGCTCTTCGATGTCGGGAACCCAACAGCGTTCGTAAATGATGGCTCTGCTTGCACAGGGCCAATTGTGCCCTCTCGTTGCGACCCCGTAGGTGGCCAGCGTGATGCTGGTCGAGCCGCGTTTGAACTCGTCGTTGACCGCAACGGTGCGCTCGGCGATCGGAATACCCCCGTGAAAACGGACAACGGACAATCCGCGCGACGCGCACTCGCGCGCAAGACAATCCACCGTTTCCGGATTGCGGGCGAACAGAACCGTCTTGTGGCCTTCGCGGGTGAACTGCGACAGTAGCTCAAGCGCCTTTCGGTGTTTGGACGTCAGCCGCCCGTACGGCCTCCAGCGTCCGACTTCCCGGCCCGGCGCATTCGCGGCAATCTGCACGGCCTGGATGCGCGCGAGAATCATCAGCAGGTTGAGATTGCGCTGGCCTTCCTTCGCTTTGGAGTACCACGCCGCGAATTCGCGCGCGACGTGGATATACCGCGCCAGGTGTGCCGGGTCCCACTGCAGCGTGTGCAGAATTCGTGTCGGCTCCGGAATACGCATGTGTTGAGCGACGTCCGGCTCCTGCTTCACCCGGCGCAGCACGTGCGGATCGATGAGCTCGCGAAAACCTTCTACATCGCGCAGCCGCGGCACCTGGCGGGCCGCACCTTCGAGTAGTTCTTCTTCCCACTCGCGCGTTGTCCACTCGACCGTGACGTGGCGCTCACGGAACTCATCTTCGCCGCGGCGGGAATAAGTCATGTCGCGGCGGTTGACCGGCTCCAGGTACGGGTGCTTGTGCCCGTAGCGCATCCGCGCCACGCCGTCGCCGGCGACGAAGTAGAGACAGTGCAGGATGTTCTGACAATAGGTCGTGATCGGCGAGCCGTCGAGCGCATAGCGTCGCTTGGGCGAGAGCATGAACAGCGCGCGCGTCTGCAGGCTGTTGCGGTTGGCCAGGATTTTCGCTTCGTCACAGACGAGTGTGGCGAGCCTTTTTCGGAGAGATCGTGCATATGTGCGTCGCCCCGCCCCGGTGCAAATAGGTGCGCGCAGCCGTTCGTACGCGATGATATTGACCTTGCGCAATGTTGCCAGTCGCGCAGGCGAATCGATGACCTGGTAGAGAGCCGGATCGACGCCCCATTCTGCGAGCTGGTCGCACATCTCGCCGACCAGGCGCTGCTCGACGACGATGAGATTGTGTTCGCCGCCGAGCATGCACAGCGCGAACGCGAGCCGAGTTTTGCCGAGTGCGGGCATCCAGCCGGACATACCGCGATCGGACATGGCCAGCTCGACCACATCATCGAATTGAAAGCCGTACGATAGGATGCGATCGAGACCGAGCGCGCGAGCCCGGGTTGCGATCTGCGCCGCAACCTGCGGAAAAGCGATACGGCGTCCATCATGGACCTTCACCCACGATGTCGGTGTGTCGGCGAGTGTCTCAACCGTGTAGTGCTTCTCGACAGCCTCAAGCGTGGCTACTCCGATTGCTTTGCGATCGCGATGGATGCGGTAGCGCCGCTGTCCGTTGTCGAAGAAGGCCTCCAGCTCCACGATGGTTTTCGGCATGACGGCCTCGCCGGTCCACGACGTGGGTTCAAGCAGGTGGATTGCCTTGGCCGTGGCAGTCACGCGCGAGCCGATGGGTAGCTGCGCAAGATGCATCGACCCTTGGCGCGCGACAGTTTTTTGCAGCGGCACTCGCGCAATGCGATCGCGCCGGATGCGCCGGCGAAGAAACCCCTCGATACCCGGATCGACTTTCGGCGAACCGCCCGCCTTTCGAATGGCCGCGACGAGATCCCGGAACGATGCGATCGGGTCGATTTGAACCAGGTGTGTTTCCAGATCCAGCGCGCCTTGACCGGCGTAGCGCACGCCGGAAGGCAAGCGCATACGGTCATCGCGTTCGCGCACGATGCGTTCGCGCAGCACCGCGTTCATGACGCGCGCGCGGGTCAGGCCACAACGGAATGTGAGAATGATCTTGCGGCCGTCATGCGCGACGTTGACACGCTTATCGCCGGTGACCGGCTCCAGGATCGACGGCGTCGATTCGTCGACGGCAATCTCGTGCACGCGCGGCGGTCCAAGCAGGTCAATCGTCCGGCAGCGCAGCGGCAGGTTCGGCAATTCGGCGTCCAGAGTGGTCAATGTGACCGTCGCAGATTCGTGCAGGCCCGCATCCATTTCGGAACCGAACACGAGAACACCCACTCGTACGCCCGTGTTTTCCTCGCGGAACAAACCACCCGGCAAGCGAAGAACGGCGACCAGGCGGTTGCGCAACTTCTCCGGCAAAGCATCGAGTTCGAGCAGCCGTTCCGGAACGATCGCCGCAATGACGTCCGCGGCGCGCAGCGCTTGGGCAATGGCGTAGAGCTCGCTCGGCGCCGAGGTGTCCTTGCCGAATGATCCCCACGTGGTCACGCCGTCGATCGCTTTCAGGTAGGGCGATTGCAAGGTGATGCCGAACGGCGGGTTCAGCAGCGCGACGCCCACCTGGCGGTAATACGTTTGCTCCAGCGGAGCACAGCGAAAATCGTGTTCGAACCCGGCGCGCGCGGCCGCATCGCTTAGCGCTTTGATTGCATTGACATCGACGTCCGCGCCCACGAGCACATGACGTTTCGGATCGGCATCAAAAAAGAGCCGTCCGATACCGCATGTATTGTCGAGGATGCTGACCTTTGTTTCCTCTCCTTCGCGCGCGATGGCTGCATCGATCGCCGGACGCACTATGCGCCACAGCAGGCAGGCGAGCGCGCGTGGTGTGAAGAACTGGCCTTCGTGCTGCGCGCGCGCCGCGGCGAGACCCGCAAGGCTTCCCGGTCGCTTGGATTCGGAACCGCGGCTTCGGCGCGTCAGCAATTCCGCAAACCACTCGCCATTGTCGGCGACGTTGTCGATACACGTCACGCTCATGCGGCGCGCCGCCGCGCATTGCTCGTCGCGAGTGTCGCCTGGACCATCTGACCGAGCACGGGGCTGATGTGGAACTGCGCGCTCTCTTTGAACAGCACGATTGTCAGGTGCTCCCCCACGGATCGCTTTTGACGGCTTTCAAAGTGAGAGTGCCTACCCAAGTCAAACATCAACACGGTGGCGCCGTCGCGAAGGATTTGCGCAGCGTTCTCGTTTCCGTGATAGGTGGCGATATTGGCGAAGGCCTCAATCGCTTTCCGGAAACGTGCGACGTCGTCATAGCCAAGCTGGAACGGGCGGTAACTGTCTCCGATTCGCATGGTCAGTATGAATCGACCGCCTTTCATGATGACCTGCTGTTGCTCATGGCGCCGATACAACTCGTAGAAGGTGTCGCGCAGCGCGCGATCGGCCTGGTCGACGGCCTCTTTGGCGAGGTCTTCCGGCGCGAACGCCGTGCGCATCGCCTCCCACAGGCTAACGATCGAGAACGTATGAATGACCTTTTCGGCCCTGCGCACCCACGACTCGTATCCTTCGTTGTGCCGTCGTTCGGCTTTTTGGAGATACCTGTCGAGCACCCCCTTCAGATCGATGTTCACCGATAGCCCTTCCGGACTCAGCAACTGCTCGGCAAATGGGAACAGCATGGAGGCCAGACGCTGGAACGTCTGCAGCACGTCGGAGCAATCCGGCACCTTCCACTTGTGTTCGAGGTAGCAGTCCTTACCGAACGCGTTGTTGACGCGTGCCTCGATGGTCATCGCCTGGTCGCGTGAAGTGAACATGGCAGACCGAGCGTCGACCCATGCCTGTTCCAAAGTTTGCAGCTGCGCATCGGTCAGTTGAGACATGAGGGCTCTACGTGTTGGGTTTGACCTCAATCTCGCATGGCGTGGGAGGTCGCAAAGTTGAAACGGAATCGGTCAACCGAATTTTGCTGACGACGGCGCAGTCGTGAGCAACGCGGCGTACCGACGAAGATCAATGCTGTTCTATTCGGTCCGTGTTACGCGGCAAGTAACCACACCGGGGCCATGCAAGCTGCGAGGTAACGTCGGCGAGCGCCCTGCACTCGTGAGTCCAGCAGCGCCGCGTGGTCGCCTATGGACTGGCGTAATGCCTCGAAGCAGTGCACAAATTCCTGCGCGGCGATCGCTCGTTCAGACATTGGCAACTCCCAACTGCAGGCGTTCTACGAATGCCATGCGATCGGCATGCCGTATCGCGCCTTTCACCGACTTGCTTGCACGGGCGCAATAGTTCGCAGCGTTATGGGCACCGGCGCGACGGCACAGTTCGATGACCGCCCGCATTTGGGCATCAGCCCGTTTGATTTCTTCCAAGCATTGAGCCTTGGACAAGCGAGAATTGTTGAATCGAAATCGTGTCACGCGGCTCGCCATTTGAAACCTCATAAATTTGAATGGTTAGTCATTGCGCGCGCTGGATCGCCGTAATTTCTTCGCCCCAGCGTGCCGCGATCATGCGTTTGAGCGCATCGCGTAAGTCCTCCGTCTCAAGCGGCGCCGGAGCCGGACCGCTGAGTGCGTCCACGAGCAGACGCGCGTCTCTAGCAGCGCGCGCATCGTGCTCGATGAGATCACCGTGGATACGGCCGCGCATGACGCGCTCCCGATACGTCTCGACGATGTCCAAGGTGTCGCGTAACGCCTGCAAGAGCTTCGGGGCTTGGGTCATCAAAGCAGCGTTTGCGCGCTGGTTCGAGGAATAGCCCTGCACTTGAGCGAGCGTGAAAAACGGATCGTCCGCCGCGACGATTTCCAGACCGCGACCGAAAGGGCGCTTGATGGTCAACCACGGGCCTGCGGTGGCTGGAACATTCAGGGCGATCATGTTTCATCGCCACCGGCGGCTTCGCCATCGAAGTCTTCCGCGTTGAACTGCGTGGCGATCGCGTCATTGCCGCGCGCGATGAGGATCTCGCAAAGACTCTTGGAATGCGCCGCAAAGCGCGCGTTCTTCATGTCGGCGGAAGCGCCGGGATAGTCATCCGGCGTCCAGACAATAACTGCGGTGCCGAGCGCTTCGAGCTCGTTGACCAAGCACTGGATGCGGTCATAGTCGCAGATCGGTGGCGGATCGGGCTGCGCGGCCTCCAAGGGAGGAAGATTCTCGTCGTCGAACATGATTGGCTCCGATGATTCTTTCAGATTGGCACGCGGGAAAGCGTGCCGAAGTTGACTCGCATTCCGGCACTTACCAGCGACGGATCAAATCAAGCGCGCTCGTCACGTCCACCGCGTCACCAATGCGCTGCAGGACGCCAACTTGGCTCGCATCGTCCATCGCGATCGGCTCGCTCATGAGTGGAGACAGGCGCGCGTAATTCTTGTCCCCCATCATCTGGCGGGTCTGATAGTCAGCGACACCTAGCACGCCATCGGTGAGCAGATCGACCAGCTTCGGCGCCCACTGCGCCAAACCCCAGTTTTCCTCTCCGTTGATGCTGTACCGCGCGAAGCCGGTGCCGAGGGAGAGCATGCGAACGGAGCCGAAAGGAATCGACTTCGCGTTGCGCTCGTCCTGTGTCTGCGCCAGTGCGCACATCGACGGATTGTTCGCATAGACACCGCCGTCGACGAACCCATCGAAGGACGAGAAGTACGTCGGCGCGGCGGAAGTGCGCATGGCGACGCGATAGGCAATCTCGCCACCGTCGTCGCTGTCATCGCGCGTGGGCATGTTGTGGAACAGCTTGGGCTTCCAGCGGCGCAAGTTTTCCTGCGGTTCGATCTTGTCGTCCAGATCGAAGGCGGCGATGAGCACGTGGCCCTTGGTTCCGTCACTGGAAACATAATCCTTGAGACGCGTGTCGCCGAGAAGACCGTGCACGACCTTTTCGCGGTTGTCGCTGGCGTACTTCGGGCCGACCGCTTCGTCGAGCGATTTGATCTCGTGCCACAGGCTGCGATCGAAGATCAGCTTGCCGCTGTTCAGGTATACATCCATGATCTCGCGCGGGGACATGCCTTTGGCCAAGGCGAGTGCGATCAGACCGCCGGTGCTCGTGCCTGAGAACATGTTGATGCCATCGCGCCAGCCCGGCTGCGCGCGGTCGAGCTTTTCGAGGATTGCGAGCGGAATAATGCCGCGCAAGCCGCCGCCGTCGATCGAGAGAATTCGGTAGCTCGGAGCCGTGGTGGCGCCGGTGTTACGAGGGGACATGCAGCACTCCGAACGGGATGGATGAACGATCGTCGCATCCACATCGGCGTCGGAAAGTTCGACGCGATTTCGTCGGAAGGATAGTTACAGCTTCGCGTCTCAGGAGTCGCGATGATGGTGCATCGCTGATTCGAAATTCAGTTTGCTGCTGATTCGGTTTCGAAGAATCGGTGCAGCTTCCTGCACGTTCTATCGAAAGTCCTCTGTTCTTTTTCCGTTGACCCCTTAAGCAGCGGTCCGGCGTCGTCACTGATCAGATCGGCCACGATCTCCTTGGCTGTTCTGTTCTGATTGCTGAGGTACCAGTGGCGAACCACCTCATGTCCGAGAAGGAACAGCTGGTCGGCGTGACCGCACCGTTTTGCGTCCGGAAGTCCCTTTTTCAGTAAGCTCAGAAGATACGGTTTGAACAGAGCGACTGTCGCTTCGCCAATTTCAAGATCGGGATCATCCAGGCTCCAGCGCATTGGCCATTTGTCCAGATGCGGCACCACACGTCTCAGTGCTGATTCCGGATCAGCGTCGACTATCGACTCCCGCGCGCGATTCATTTCCGGATGACGATATAGGACGCGATGTGCAAATCCCTGAGCAGCGCGTATGGTTGAGGCTATGCCCATGTGCACTGTTGAGTCGGGGAACACGACGCAGTACCCGGCATGCATCCCCGTGAGGTAATCGCCGGGTTCCGCACCGCTTATCTCGAATACGGCTACTCGCGATCGTCCAATGTAGGTTTCCCGTTCGGCGAGCCGGAGCGTTCCATCGATGAGCGTTCGGCAAAAGCACGCTCGAAGATGGCTGTTGACTTCCGCCTCAAACGGCGCGTGCAAGTCGAATCCCGACACTTGCATGAAACACTTGAACGCCCACGAACGCATCTGGCGGATTTCCCGTCTCGGATGACGACGCTGTGTTTGTTGTCCGACGTACACGTTGCTGCTCTGTATTGGAAATGAGTCGCGCACCCGTGCGCGCGACTCTTTTTCCTCGTGGCCTTTTTGGTGACTCAGAGTCCGTTGACGTACTTGATGCAGTCGCCTTGGCTCTGGAACCCGTAGGTCTTCCAACCGTTGTGCATGCATTGACCCTTTGTCGTCGGCAAAACAGGCGCACCGGTGCCTGTGAACGCAACGAGGGTATTGCCTGCCGGTACGACCAGCAGACCTTGACCTGCTGCGATACCGGTCAGTGGCGCCGAGATGTTCTGCTCATCCGGTGCACTGATCGCAGTGCCGAGGAAGCCAGCCCACAACTGCACGCCCGTCGCCGCATCGAGCGCATACAGCGTGCCGGTGGACGAACCGGCGATGACAAAGCTGCCACCGAACGAGTTGATGAGCAGCGGTGCGGTAACGAGGTTGCCGTCGCCGGCGAAGGTCCAGCGCGTCGTTGGACTCGAGGGCAGAGAAATGTCTTGAGAAGTAACGCTTCCGCCCGTGGTGAAGTACACGGCGTTGCCACTGACCGCCGGCGCCGTGACGTAGGCAAAACTGCCGGCCGGGCCATAATTGCCCAACAGATCGCCAGTCGCCGCGTCGAGGATCAAATTCCCGGTCGAGGCCCAGTCGCGCGTCAGCACGCGGGTGTTCGAGTACACCGAGGTGCGCCCTCCGCCTCCCTCGCAACCGTACTGCACGAACCACAGACGCGACAAAGTATTCAACGTGAACGCGAAATCGTTGTTGCACGCGAACGAGCTGAAGGTTGCGTTTGACGACAATGCAGGAGCACTGTGGTCGCCGTTCTGGACAAACGCTTGCGCCAGCACCGCGCCGTCCGCTTCGTCGACGGCGTACAGCAGACCCGCGCTGCCCGCGCCGTTCGTATAGACAACGCCGCCGGCCGCTGTCGGCGGCGACGAGAACAGATATTCGTTTGGCAGCTGGACGCTCCACAAGGCAGAGCCCGATGCAGCGTCGAACGCGGACATGATTCCCGCCGAACCGACCGCGAACACCTTGCCATTGTCATAGGCGGCATTGGCCCACGGATATGAGAACGGCTGTGGATACGGCAACGGCTGACTCCACACCAGTTGACCATTGAGCTGATTGAAGGCGTACAACGTAGGAATATTCGTGGCGTCATCGGCCGTGACGATGACCAGGCCCTGCGCGATGATCGGATACGACACGGCGCCTGGCAGCGTGACCTGCCATGCCTTCGTATACGGAGGCGCCAGCGTGACATCTGTCTGGATGCCATCGTGAGCAATGTTTACCTGATAGGCGACGGCGGTGTCGGTGCCTGTCGCGTCGGCATGAGAGAATGCTGCAGTCGCAGCCAGAAGCAACGCGGCCACTATGGCGCACGACGAATTGCGTTTGAACATTCAAGACTCCTCGTTGGGGGATTTGCTCTGTCGAATCGAGCGAGCGGATTCTTACGAACCGTCGGTCGCCAAAAAATTAGCTCGGAAATTGTCGAACGCTGGTTCCAAAAAAAAATTTATCAGTCCACTGCAGACTCCGCTGCCTCCGTGAACTCATCGGTGTCGCCAATGGACTCCGAGATCGACACGAACCTGACGCTGTCCTTTCCGCACACTGCGTTCAGCCCCGGCTTTGCCCAGATGTTGGTCTTGCACTGGGGACAGGTGTACTTGGTCTTGCTCGCGTTTTTCTTTTCGCGCTGCGCGATGACCTTGATAATTCCCTGATCAGCTAGGGCTTTGAGATTTACCGGATCTCCTTCGAGCGGCGCGACCGGATCGCCATAACTTGGCTTCGGCGGCTCCTGTTGAGTCAAATCTATTCCACCTTCCCCGCTGGCATCCGACTCGCCCCTCTCCCTGGCCGCAGCTTCGATTTCTTCCGGTGTGTACTTCCGGAAATCGCCGCGCCGAACGAGCATGTCGGCACTGGGATATCGATCGAACCAAGCCAGGGAAAAATCGGTGGCGAACAACTTCTGACAGGCGACATCGAACGGACCGCCAGCGATGATGACGTGCGACACGCAGTCTCCGGTCATTCGTCCACCTGGAAGACCCGTTGACGTCGGATGAAGACCGCGTTCGATCATGAACTTCGCCCACTGCTTGTTGTGTGAGCGACCACGTCCCTTGCTTCCGAAGTGTTCTTGATACTGGTGCACTTGTTCATGCACGAGCGTACTCAGGACGTCCTCGATGGGCGTTATGGAAAAGAATGCGGGATTCACCGCGATCTCGTCAGCGCGTATGTTGTCGAGCGTGCCGAAGCGATCTCGCGAGAAGTAGCCTAGTGAATTGGCGTGATTGCGCAGCGTGATCAGCGCCCCCGGAAGGCGTCCGCCAAACAAGGCATGGTTAAAGTGATGGTATGCCCCCTGCAGCGGATCGTAGGTTGCGTCCGTCGGCGACGTGCCTTGCGGGATCGGCTTGGTGGGTGCAGAGGGAGTCGAATTCGCATCGATTGATTCGAGGGGCGGAATCGATGATTCAATTTGCTCTGCGTCCTGGTTCATCTGTCGGCTCCGTCAGTCGCGTTCTCGTTTCATGCCGCGAGCCGCGGTTCTTCGACCCGCTGATCTTCCAACCCCACTTCACCAATACGGAAGATCCGTCCCAAGGCGGCTTGAAGGTTTCGCACCTCCAACGTGAGTAAAGCGAACTCACTGGCGAAGATGTCGGCATTACTTTCGCCGTCGGCTTCGGACTCGACGAGCAACTTCAACTTGCCAACCGACAGATCTTCCCCGAGCGTGAATCCTAATCGCTGGTTGAGCACGAGACCGACCTTCACGGCCTGCATGCCGCTGCGCAGGTGTTCGCGCACGTCGTCGGACTCGAGATCAACCTTGCGTCCCAGCCACTTCCCGCCGTCCTCGCTCGGCTCTCGCAACTCGCACTCGTTTCCGAGCGAAACGTCACTTGGGCGTTCGCTGGTGTTCATCCAGTGGGTGAAGATCGCCCGCGGTGATTCTTCCGGGGCCAGCGGTCGCGCAGGGAAGCTGCCGAGCGCGACGCGCAGCTGAGTTACCACGTCTTCGGCCGCCTTGCGTGATCCAGTGTCAACAACCAGCCAGCCGCCGACAGCGTCAAGGTAGGCGCGAATGGTTTTCTGGCGCGAGAAAGCGCGCGGGAGCAGGTCGGTCACGACTTCGTCTTTTAGACGCTTGCGTTCCTTTGCGCCCACCCGACGGTTGTCGCGTTCGGCGATTTCACGAACTTTCCTCGACAGCGCTTCGTTGATCACGGTAGCGGGAAGAATCTTTTCCGCGATGCCAAGGCAGACAAGCATCGGGCTGCCGGCTGTGGCGTACACGAGTTGATCGCCATTCAAGTCTGCCGAACATGGCGGCAGGAATCCCGACGTCTTGACTTCAATGGGACCGAGTTCACGAATACGATGCTTGCTCAAAGCATCGCTCAATGCATTCGCGTCAATCGCCATCGCAGGGAATCGGAAGAGAGTCAGATTTCGGAAAAACATCGTGCGCTCCTTGGCAGTTCAAAAGAACTTTCAGGTCATGCGAAGTACAGCCGGAAGAGACTGGGTTTGAACCCGCCACGCCGCACAATCAGGTTACCGGTGTCAGCCAGTCGCGTGGTGTTGAGGGTTCAATCGCACGCTCGGTTTCCGTCTTCGCCGGCGGCGGCGATGGCACTTGCTGAGCGACCAGGTTGCGAACGGCGCCGAGCACACGCCGGCGCGCGGCCTCGATATTGAACTTCAGGGCTGATTCGTCATCGCGTCGTTTCATCCGCGCATCCTTGCTCGCATCGGTCCAGTTGACCGCCTGCCAAGCGATGAGCTGCTTCAAATGGGTTTCTTCGGCGATATCGAGCGTCGACAGCGCACGCGCGAGCTCAACCTGTGCAGATTTCTGGTTGCGCACGATCTGGCGCAGCTCTTCTATTTCCACAACCGCGCGCTTGACCTCTTCACCCGGCACCGGCATGCGGTTGGTGCTGAGCAGATCAACGATCTGGATCAGGTGCCGAAGATCGGTCGCCTCTTGTAAGGTGCCGGCGTCATTGGACGCGCCGGACCGTGGCAGGCCGAGTATGCGAAGCGTTTCCTTGCTCAGTGCTGCGTTCATGAGTGCCCCTCGAAGTTGCACTCAGTCTAGATGCGGCGCTCTTGATGAAACGCCAAAAAAATAGGCCTTCGAAATGACCTTTTCTGCATGTTTTTCAATATCGCTCGCCCGCGCGGCGGCGGCGAGCGATTGGTTCGCTATTTCTGAAAGGGCACGCTCGATAGGCGCTCCCACTGCGCCGGGACCAGCGTCACACGCTGGTTGGCAACCACCCCGCATATCACACCGTTGGCCACCGCATGCATCTGGCGCAGATATGCGCGTGGTGCATACGGCGCCGTAGTCGCCGGCGCCTCATCGAGTGGTTCGTAGTGCGCCCGACTAAAGTCGAATTCGGCGACCAAAGCAAGGTTAAGCGTGGCATTTCGGTCGAAAGTGAGCATGAAGGGATATCCAGTCGGTTTCTCAAATGGAACCGGTCTGCAACGCTATCCAATAAGTCCAGGGGAAAACCCAACCCCTCTCTTTTCCCCGCAGAGGGAAAAAGGAGATTGCGATTTTCCCTCTACGGGGAAAATCGGAAGTCGGAATTTTCTCTCAGAGAGGCCATTTCTGGACGATCTCGTACTCACCGGCGCCTTGCATGCTCCTGATGAGGCAGATGGACTCGGCTTGCAGGGACAACGGCTCGATGGGCACCGCCTGATCCACACGATTGGAGTCGGTGTAGATCCAGGTCACGTGCGGCGGCAGCAATGTGATGTCATCGCCGGCGGGGAGAGACAGCTTTTCCCGAAGCCGATCGACTGTTTTTCGCAGACTCTCCGGCACCACGGAGGGATAGAACATGGCAGGCTGGAAATCGCGGTTCTTGCCGTAGCCGTCGCCGTCGAACCTCAACAAACGGTCGAAGTGCAGATCGTGCGGACCGGACGGCAGGATGGCGTCGCCCGCGGCGATCGCTTCGCGCACGATGCGATCGTGCTCGCCCTCGAATGCGCCGATGAATGCCAGAGTCAGGTTGATCTTCGTCTTGAGCACCCGGTTGCCGCCTAGGCCCAGGCCTTCTTGAATGGCGTTGGCGCGCGCGAGGATGGCCTCACGTTCGGATTGTTCCGGGAAGCTTCCGAAAAAGTACCTCGTGATTTTCGATCCGCTCATGCTGTTGCTCCATGTTGTGTGTCACATCGGGTATAGCACTCGACCGCGTCTGCTGAAGATGCACGGTATGTTGCCAACGGTTGTTGGTGCAGTTGATCCTCCACCTGCGCGGCAAGGCCGCCGAACACGTCGTCCAGACGCGCCAGTATTTCGTCGTCGATACTCTGGTTGAGCAGCATTCCTTCAATTTCGTATGCGTCACGCTTCGCCCAACGCACCGCACAGGCGTATGTGATGTTTCCGTCCATGATGGACTGCGCATAACACAACGCCAGCGCTTCGAGCACCAACGCAACATCGCCCGAGAAATGCTCGGCGTGCATCGGCAAGAAGAGTACATTTTGCTGTTCGCCGCCGGCGCGATCGGTCATCTGTCGCTTCTGCCGCCATGTCCAGCGTGTCATGTGCTCGATGCGAAAGGCCATGTCTCGGCCGGTGCTGCGCTCGCGCCGAGCGGATGCGTCCCAAGCCATCGAATCGGCCGAGGCCACCCGCGGGTGATCGGCGAGCGCGGCCAAGGCCTG
>Ga0105237_10001254_pt1 | contig 33897 bp, 26 predicted proteins | sample KBSC24metaG_FD_81520 | JGI IMG/M metagenome (GOLD analysis project Ga0105237, IMG submission 81520) | Corn rhizosphere microbial communities from Kellogg Biological Station, Michigan, USA - KBS C2-4 metaG | ecosystem: Host-associated > Plants > Roots > Rhizosphere > Soil | place: Michigan, USA... | reverse complement strand
GCCCGATGGCACTTTATATGCCGAAGAACTGGTTTCGACTGAAGGTTTTTCGAGCTTGTATTCGCTGGTTTACCACGCTTATCCACCTACAATTGTAAAGGAGTTGGGCGAGCCATACAGCGTTGAGCCAAAAATAGCGCGAGAGAAGCATTTGAAGCATACCAGTCTCCTCGGGTTTAAGGTGCAGCCGGAAGATGATTATTTAAAAAGCCGCAAGCCTGTTTTGGTAAACAGCGATCTGCATATTTCGCTGGCCGCGCCGCGCAAATCAATGACCGACTATTTTTACAAAAATAGCCAGGCCGATGAGGTGGTTTTCATTCATGAAGGTACGGGCACGCTGAAAACCGGCTTCGGTAATATAAAATTTGAATACGGTGATTATTTGGTGATCCCACGCGGCACCATTTACCAGATGGAGTTTGACACGCCCGATAACCGCCTGTTTATTGTAGAAAGCTTTAGTCCTATCCGTCCGCCAAAGCGCTACCGCAACGCTTACGGTCAATTAATGGAACATTCACCTTATTGCGAGCGCGATATCAAGCGCCCAACCGACCTGGAAACGCATGACGAGCACGGCGACTTTAAAATCCTGATAAAGAAACAGGGGCTTATCTATCCGTATATCTACGGTACACATCCTTTCGATTTTGTGGGATGGGATGGCTTTCATTATCCCTGGGCGCTATCCATCCATGATTTTGAGCCGATAACCGGCCGGCTGCATCAACCACCGCCGGTACATCAAACTTTTGAGGGCAACAACTTTGTGATCTGCTCGTTTGTCCCCCGCAAGTTTGATTATCATCCGTTATCTATCCCTGCGCCATATAACCACAGCAATGTGGATAGCGATGAGGTACTGTATTATGTTGATGGCGACTTTATGAGCCGCAAGCACGTAGTTAAAGGGCAGATCACGCTACACCCCGGCGGCATACCGCACGGCCCCGCCCCCGGCGCTGTTGAACGCTCGATAGGCAAGGAAAGCACCGATGAACTCGCCGTGATGATCGACCCCTTCCGCCCGCTGATGATAACGGAGGAAGCCATAAAAATTGAAGACGAAAATTATTATAAAGGTTGGGCTGAGTAACCCCACCTAAATCCTCCCCAAAGGGGAGGACTTTGAAAATCACCACCTTGTTCTTAACCCCCTCTCCTGTGGAGAGGGCCGGGGTGAGGTTAAAAAAAATTTAAACCATGCAAACACAAACATTAGATAATCCAACAAAAGCAACTGATTTCCTACCCCTGAACGGTACTGATTACGTTGAATTTTACGTAGGCAATGCCAAACAGGCGGCACATTATTATAAAACTGCTTTCGGTTTCCAGGATCTGGCTTATGCCGGTCCTGAAACTGGTGTGCGCGACCGTGCATCGTACGTTTTACAACAAGGTAAAATACGCATTGTGCTAACCACCCCATTGCATTCCGACCATCCCATTGCCGAACACATCAAAAAACACGGCGACGGCGTAAAAGTACTCGCCCTTTGGGTTGATGACGCTTACGACGCCTACCAGCAAACTACCAGTCGCGGGGCGAAACCTTATCAAAAACCGCAGACCCTTACCGATGAGTTTGGCGAAGTGCGCACCAGCGGTATCAAGCTTTATGGCGAAACCGTCCACCTTTTTATCGAACGTAAAAACTACAAGGGTTTGTTTTTACCCGGTTACAAGGAACACAAAACCGTTTACAACCCAACCGATACGGGTTTGTTATACGTTGACCATTGCGTAGGTAACGTAGGCTGGAACAAGATGAACGAATGGGTGAATTTTTATGAAGATATCATGGGCTTCCGTAACATCCTCACCTTCGATGATAAAATGATCTCCACGGAGTATTCGGCCCTTATGAGCAAGGTAATGAGCAACGGCAATGGCTACGTAAAGTTCCCGATAAATGAGCCGGCTGAAGGCAAAAAGAAATCGCAGATTGAAGAATACCTGGAGTTTTACGAAGATGAAGGTGTACAGCACATGGCTTTGGCCACGCACGATATTGTAAAAACTGTAACCGACCTACAAAGTCGTGGCGTTGAGTTTTTGACAGTGCCTACTACTTATTATGATGACCTTACCGATCGTGTGGGCGAGATAGATGAAGACCTGGAACCATTAAAACGTCTGGGCATACTCGTGGATCGCGATGATGAAGGCTATCTGTTGCAAATATTCACCAAACCGGTTGAAGACAGGCCAACGCTGTTTTTCGAGATCATCCAGCGCAAAGGCGCAAAATCTTTCGGCGCGGGGAATTTTAAGGCTTTATTTGAAGCAATTGAACGCGAACAGGATTTGAGAGGGAATCTTTGATTTCGAATCCCGATGTTCAATTTCGAATTTATTTAAGCCGGGCTTGTCCCGGCTTTTTCATTATATTTGGTATACCACCATTAAAACTTATCAAAATGAAAAAGCTACTCTTAGCTATATTCATACTTGCTGCAAGCATACTCTGCCATGCCCAGGACTCTACCAAAACAAAACCCATATATAACGCCGAGCTCGCCAAAAAACTGGGTGCCGATGAGTACGGTATGAAAAAATATGTGATGGCTCTTTTAAAGCGGGGGCCACATCGCCCAACCGATTCTGTTGCGGCTATGAAACTGCAAATGGCGCATTTAAAAAACATCGGGAGGCTTGCCGCCGAGGGCAAACTTATCGTAGCCGGGCCGTTTCTGGATGACCAGGATATAAGAGGGATATTTATTTTTAATGTTGAAACGATTGAAGAGGCCCAAAAACTTACCGAAACTGATCCGGCTATACAAGCGGGTTCGTTAATAATGGAGTTGCACCCTTTCTATTGCTCGGCTGCGCTGATGGAGGTAGTGCCTATACACAATACCATCCAGGCAAAAAAAATTACCGATTAACGAAACCTTATTTTTACTGCTCTCGTATAAATACAAACTCATCTGTAAAATGTAATTCCAGAGGCTATATATTTAAGCCTCGCCGGAATAGTTGTACTCCGTGAGGAAGTGTGGACGCAGCTCCCCTAATTGGGGAATTTATTTTTAAGCCTTTGTTCCCCGTTTCCATCTTCCTTTTTCTATCTTTAACCAGCCATGGTTGTAACAGAAATAATACAAGCATTAACAAAGATATCGAACCCTGCTAACCTTGAAGGAATGAAGCGTTTTGGCATTGATAGCACAAATGCGCTCGATGTGGTGATGCCCCAGGTACGTAAACTGGCCAAATCGATTAAAAAAGACCACGGCTTAGCACTTGAACTTTGGAAAACAGGTATACGTGAAGCCCGGATTTTGGCATCGCTGATAGATGACCCGAAACTGGTTACACCACAACAAATGGATGCCTGGGTGAAGGATTTTCATAGCTGGGATTTGTGCGACCAGGTATGCGGCAACCTGTTCGACCGCACAGCTTTTACTATGGAAAAGGCGCTTTTATACACATCGCATGACGAAGAATTTATAAAACGTGCCGGTTTTGTTTTAATTGCTGAATTCGCAGTGCATAACAAAAAAGCTGGAAATGAAATATTTATAACCCTGTTGCCGGTAATTGAAAGCGAAGCATGGGATAACCGCAATTTTGTAAAGAAAGCAATAAACTGGGCCCTGCGGCAAATAGGCAAAAGAAACCAGGAATTAAGACTGGCTGCTATCGCATCAGCCAATAGGATATTGCTTCAAAATACCAAAGCAGCTAAATGGATAGCCACCGATGCCCTTAAAGAACTATCAGCAAAGTAGTTGTGGAAATCCACGCCTGACACATGGGCCGAAAACATCTGTGGAAAAATAAAATATTGATTTTTATTGCATAATAAGCAATATTTTAGGGTTTTAATATTACCTAATACTTTATAATCCCTGCCGCTAAAATCAACCTTTTTCAACCATAATCATACTGGTTTCTAAGCAGTAATTACGGTTTTACCAGCGCGGTTAAACTAATAGTTATTGCCTACCCGTGTTAACAAGTTTAATTACTGATTAAATGGCACGTTTATAGCTATTCATATAAGTAATTAAGCCATCTGCCCCGGCAGTTAACTTGAGCGCTATCATAATTTTAGCCTGTTTACAACTTACAGTTTTTAAGAAAGGATAATATTATTTATGGCAATTAACTTTACCGTTAACAGTATTATGGAGTTATTAATATGAGTTTTAAAGAAGATAATGATTCACTAAATAGTGCGTCCTATTTTGCTCATGTTATTAACAACATTAATGCGGGCATCTGGGAATACAACATCAACACTAACGAGGTTAACTGGTCCGACGGTTTTTACCGTGTGCTGGGCTATGAACCCGGTGAGATCGAAAGCTCATACAGCTTTTTTTATGACCAGGTATTGTATCACGGCGATAAAAAGGCCTTCGCCAAATCCATTAATGAACGTAGCCCCAATAATACTTCAACGGTACAGGTAAGGCTGTTAACCAAAAACGATGGTTACCAATGGTTTGAAAATGTTAGCCGCCGGAGCGACGACCCTACCAATCCGCAGATCTACGGCTCGTTAACCAATATCCATTTTCATAAGCTGGCCGAATTACAATCGGCACAAAAGGAATCCTTATTTTTTGAAGGCGGCAAGATAGCCCGCGTGGCCGTATGGGAGGCTGATGTTACCTCTATGAACTTAACACTTTCTTCAGAGGGTTATGAATTATTCGACCTGAACAGCGCGGCAAAGCTAAGTATAGATGATGCCATCAGCTTCTTCGAGCCTGATTACCGTTCTATCGCGGCCAGCGCCATTGAAAATATTATTAAGCTGTGCAAATCGTTTGATTTGGAGCTATGTTTCCGCAGCGCTAAAAACCGTGTATTCTGGGTGAGGTTTAAAGCAATTCCAATTATTAACGATTATGGCAAGTGCATCAGCATCCGCGGCATTATACAGGACATTGACCAGGCCAAAAAGCGCGAAGTAATGGCGCAAAACGCGCTTAACCTGTCGAACGACCAGAACAAGCGTTTGCAAAACTTCGCCTACATCGTATCGCACAACCTGCGCTCGCATACCGGCAACCTGGAGTTTATGGTGAACCTGTATAACGACAGCGACTCAAAAGAAGAACGCGCCGAGGTATTTGAGCACATCAAATCCATCAGCTCCAGCCTGAACACTACAGTTAAGCACCTGGAAGAAGTGGTGAAGATACAGGCCGAAATCAATAAGGATAAAAAACTGGTTGATTTCCAGGAAACGTTTGAATCCATTATCCGCGCCCTTAAAGGCAATATCAACGACCTGAACGCCAAAATCGAATACGACTTTAGCAAAGCCCCTGAAATTGAATATATCCCGGCGTACCTGGAAAGCATAATGCAAAACCTGCTTACCAACGCCTTAAAATATAGCGCGAAGAACCGTGCGCCTATCATCAGGTGCCATACCTTTAAAATGAACAGCCATGTTTACCTGATATTTGAAGATAACGGCATGGGCATAGACATGGACCGCTTTGGTAACGATGTATTCGGTATGTACAAAACCTTCCATCAAAACAATGATGCCAAAGGCATTGGCCTGTTCATCACCCGCAACCAGGTTGAATCATTAGGCGGCACCATTAAACTTGAAAGTACAGTTGATGTGGGAACGAAGTTTACTATAAAACTAACTTAAATTGAAAATTTGGTGATTTGAAAATTTGAAGATGAAAAAGCTTCGAATAATTGACAGGCAATCTTCAAATCAGCACATTTTCAAATCTTCAAATTAATTGCTTTTCTCTTTCACAATCACGTAAACATCCTCATTATCTTTTTTCATGAGGTATTTTTCGCGGGCGAATTTCTCGAGCTGCTCCGGATCGGAGGTGAGTTCGCTTAGGTCTTTGTTTACCTTTTCGGTTTGTTTGGTGTAAAAGGCTTTCTCCTGTTTTAGTTTGGACAGCTGCTGATGCGATTCATATTGCGATAGCAAATCGTTCTTATCAAAGAACAGCATCCACACAATAAAAGCTGCCGTAACCCAAAAAAATTTATTCTTAAACAAATAAAATAGCCGCTGCATAAAACAGGAAATAAATTTGATTTAAAATTAAAGCAAATGTTTCAATGCCGCAAGGGGGATTATTAACTTATTAACACGCATCATTTTTTCATTGCAAGGCACGAAGCAATCGCGAACTATGCATCGCTGCTTTTCTCCGTGCGATTGCTTCGTTCCTTGCAATGACAAATTGGTTATTTAGTCCCTTCTTCCACCTCTTCTGCCCCAACTGCTGCCCTTGCTTGCGCCGCTCATGCCGCTGCCGCCTGAAGATGAATTGCTGCTATTAGAATTCCCTTTACTCCCTCTGCTCCTGTCGCTCCTGCCATAACCACGGCCACGCTTCTGTCCGCCGCCTCCACCTTGTTTGGCAGCTTCGGCTTTAGCCACAATGCTTTGCGGACTCATTGGGTACGGATGCGCCTCGTTAACAGGTATTTGTTTAGAGATCAGTTTATGAATATCCTTCAAAAACTCTACTTCCTCAGCATCACAAAACGACATAGCTATACCGCTTGCCCCCGCCCTGCCGGTACGGCCTATGCGGTGAACGTAAGTTTCGGGTATATTAGGTAATTCGTAATTAATAACGTGCGTAAGCTCGTCAATATCAATACCACGGGCGGCTATATCTGTCGCTATTAAAACCCGCGTGGTACGGTTCTTAAAGTTAGTAAGCGCCCTTTGACGTGCATTCTGCGATTTATTACCATGGATGGCCTCAGCCGTAATGCCAACGCGCATCAGGTCTTTCACCACCTTGTCGGCGCCATGCTTGGTGCGGGTAAATACCAGGGCGGTTTTAATGTCTTTATCTTTTAATATGTGTGCCAGTAGTGCCCGTTTATCGTTCTTCTCCACATAAAAAAGCTCCTGTTGGATGGTATCGGCAGTTGATGATACCGGGGTTACCTCTACCTTTTCAGGGCGATAAAGTATGCTATCGGCCAGTTGCTGAATTTCCTTTGGCATTGTAGCAGAAAAGAACAGCGTTTGCCTTTTTTGCGGCACTTTGGCAATTACTTTTTTAACATCGTTTACAAAACCCATATCCAGCATACGGTCGGCTTCATCCAAAACCAGCATTTTTATATGGTCGAGGTGAACATAACGCTGCTGCATCAGGTCCAATAAACGGCCCGGTGTGGCTACTAAAATATCAACACCGCGTTTCAAAGCGTCAACCTGCGGATTTTGCGATACCCCGCCAAAGATCACCAGGTGTTTTAAGCCGGTGTGCCTGCCGTAAGCGGCAAAGCTTTCGTCAATTTGTATGGCCAGTTCGCGGGTTGGGGTTAGTATAAGTGCCTTTATGGTTTTTTGCTCCTTGTGCTGCAACCTGTCATTATACAATAATTGCAGGATGGGTATAGCAAAGGCAGCGGTTTTACCGGTGCCGGTTTGCGCGCAGCCCAAAAGGTCGCGCTGTTGTAATATAATGGGGATGGATTGCTCCTGTATGGGCGTGGGTGTTGTATATCCCTCAGTTTTTAAAGCCCTGAGTATAGGCTCAATTAATTTTAAATTTTCGAATGACATGTAATGTTTTTAATATATGTGCTAACGCGGTTGCATAGCGGATCTGAAGAGTCTGTCGTTGATGATCAAAGCCGTAAGCGTACGGGTATTATTGGCAAAGATACGGTTTTTTATTGGGATTATGATCTAAGCGCATAAAGTGGTTAACTGAAAACATCCGGGCGTTTCCCTGCGGGTCAGGCTGTACGCTCATACTACACAGGCATTATGCGCAGGCCGGTATCCGCGCCCATCCTTAATATCAAGTATCAACAATTTTTAAAAATGCATAAGTTTGTAATAGCATGTCAAAAACCATTCCCATACTGCGCGTATTCGATTATGATAAAGCCATAGAGTTTTATATCAACTGGCTCGGCTTTAAGGTAGACTGGCAGCATATGCCTGATGATCTTCCGGTTTACTTTCAAATATCATTGGGTGATATTGTGTTTAACCTGTCTGAACATCATGGTGATGCTTCGCCCGGTTCGCATATCCGCATACTCGGTTTTGAGGGATTAAAGGAATATCACAAAATCCTTATCGACCAAAAATATAAATATAACCGCCCCGGCTTGATACATCCCGACTGGAACCCCGATGCCATAGAAATGACGGTGCACGACCCTTTTGGGAATAGAATAACTTTTGTAGAGCAAAGCTTTCAACAAGGCTGAAAACATAGTTTTTCATTTCCCCGCAAACCATTTCAAAATGCTTGCTGTTGTATTTACAACCAATAATACAGCTATGGATAACAAGCAAAAAACAGGAAGCCCTGACAGGGATCGGATCAACGTTAATGAAGATTACGAGTTGCAACACTGGTCGAAAAAATTCGGTGTAAGTTCAGACGAGTTGAAAAAAGCAGTAAAGACCGTTGGCACTTCGGCTGAGGCGGTTGAAAAGCACCTTAAAAAATAAAGTGGACACCCGCTCGTTGCTGGCAAACGCGCCGGCCTCAAAAATGCCAAAGGCCATAAAGCCAATGCTGGCAACATTAGTTGATGAGCCTTTTGATGATGAAGGCTGGCTGTACGAGGTAAAATGGGATGGTTACCGTGCGCTGGCTTTTGTGCAGGACGGGGTGGCGGAGCTACTATCGCGCAATAACAAATCTTTTAACGAGAAATATTACCCCATCCACGATTTGCTGCAAAGCCTGAAGATAAATGCTGTGTTCGACGGCGAGATACTAGTGCTGAACGAAAAAGGCGTTTCGGTTTTCGGCAAGCTGCAAAACTGGCGAAGCGAAGCCGACGGCGATCTGGTTTATTATGTGTTCGACCTGCTGTGGTATGATGGGAAAAACCTGATGGGACTGCCATTGGTAGAACGGCAAGCTATTTTAAAGGCAATATTACCAACTGATGATGACCGCATCCGGATGAGCCAGTCGTTTGAAACAGGCGGGATAAACTTCTTTAAAACCGCCCAAAAAATGGCGTTGGAAGGCATCATCGCAAAAAAGGCCAGCAGCACCTACAGCCCCGACCTGCGCTCGAAAGAATGGTTGAAAATAAAAGTGCATAAGCGCCAGGAAGTGGTTATTGGCGGTTATACAATAAATGAGAACACCAAAAAACCGTTCAGCTCGTTGCTGCTGGGTGTTTATGACAAGGGCATATTGCACTATACCGGCAAGGTGGGTACGGGGTTTAATGATAAAATTCAAAAGGAAATGCTGGCTCAGTTTAAACCGCTGGTAATAAATAAAAGCCCGTTTAATATTATACCGGATGTGAACCAGCCGTCGCGTTTCAGGCCAAACCCGCCGAAAGCAACGGCGGTTTGGCTAAAGCCCGAACTGGTTTGCGAGGTAGCTTATGCCGAAATAACCAGTGATGGCGTGTTCAGGCACCCTTCATTTCAAGGCATGCGGGCCGATAAGAAGGCCAAAGAAGTGACACTGGAAGTTGAAGCAGACACATCGGCAACCGTGCATGAGACGGTGGAACAGGAAGCAGTTGCGCATACCGAAGCTATTAAACCACCGGGCGAAAAAGGCCGGAAAACATTGCTTAACCCAAAGGATGAATCGCAGGTGCGCAAAGTAGGCGGGCAGGAATTAAAATTCAACCACCTTAGTAAAATTTACTGGCCCGAGGATGGGGTAACCAAACGCGATATGTTTAATTATTATTACCAGGTTGCGCCCTATATTATGCCGTATTTAAAAGACAGGCCGATGTCGCTTAACCGCTTCCCCAACGGTATACACGGGCAAAGTTTTTACCAAAAGGATGTAAAGGGAAAAGCCCCTGCCTGGGCGGAAACGCTGCCTTACACCACCAGCGACGGTGAACATAAGGAATTTTTAGTAGCTACTGACGAGGTAAGCCTGCTTTGGATGGCTTCGCTGGGCTGTATAGAGATGAACCCCTGGTTTAGCCGTGTACAATCGCAGGATAACCCGGATTACTGTGTTATCGATCTCGACCCTGATAAAAACACATTCGATCAGGTAATAGAGGCAGCGCTGGAAGTTAAAAAAGTATTGGATGCGATAGATATGCCTTCCTATCCTAAAACATCGGGATCAACCGGTATACATATCTATATTCCCTTAGCGGCAAAATACACGTATGATCAGTCGCAGATGTTTGGCCGGATACTGGCTAAGCTGGTACATGAACAAATACCTGAATACACCAGCGTTGAGCGCATGATCAGCAACCGTGAGGGGAAAATGTATATCGATTTTCTGCAGAACCGGCCAGGTGCGACTTTAGCCGGGCCTTATTCGTTACGGCCAAAAATTGGCGCCACCGTATCCATGCCACTACATTGGGACGAAGTGAAACCCGGCCTTACCATGCGGCATTTCACCATATTCAATTCTATCAGTCGCCTTAAAGAAACCGGCGACCTGTTTAAAGGCGTATTGGGCAAAGGCATCGACCTTGAAAAAACCATTAAAAAAGCACAAAGTATTTTTGGATGAGGTGCCTATTCTTCATCCGTATTCATAAACATGGTGTCCTTCGCTTTCTGTGTCCATTTGCTATCCGGCTCATAATAATGCCATAACAGCGCAGATACCTTACGGATAAGCATAAAGCCTTCATTATCGTGCTTATACGACTGATCTTTTTGATGATTGGTAATAATACTGAATACATAATCGCCATGCGGCGCGTTAACCAGTACCGTTTCTGAACGCGATGCATTAACAAAGCCCTGTTTACTGGCTGCCTGTATATATGGCGGTATGGAGAGCAAGGCGTTATCGTCCCAATAAATATGGCAAAGGTCGCGGTACATGCGCTCGCTGGCTGCCGGGCTTACGGCCTCATCATTTCGTATCATAGTAAACAATTTGCACATTTCCCGTGGAGTGGTCACGCCCCAACCATAAATATCCCGCATTTTTTCGCGCCCTTTTACCCTGCTGTTTACCCGCATGTTTGCAAACCCGTTTTGCTGCAGCCAATTATTAATGTATTCGCCGGTTACCAGGCGTTGCAGCCACAGGGCGGCAGTGTTATCGCTCATGGTGATCATCAGCATGGCCACTCTGCTCACATCAATAGTATCGCCATCCATCTCGCCGCCTAAAACTTCGCCTCTGCCCATGCTCAACGAATCACGATAAACCAATTTCTGGTGATAGCTCAGTTCGCCCTTTTGTATCTTATCCATCAGGCCGCATAATATGCTCACCTTTATCATGCTGGCTGTGGGGAACAGGGTATCGGCGTTTATTTCTGCCGTTTGCCCGGTTTTTAAATTCTGCACATAAATGCCGACCTGGCCATTAAAGTTTTGGATAAGATTTGTTAGCTGCCTGGTTAATTTACTATCTGTTTGTGCAAACGCTACGGCATTTACAAACAACAAAATGGTGAGCAATTTTAGTTTCATGGATGAAATTTAATGAAATAATTTTTATCCCTGGCAGTGACCGATCATACCCTCATTATGTACGCTGTCTCACTTTGAGACACCTGGTGCACCAAACAGGTAAAAACACAGTGTGTTTTTGATAGAAAAGAGCTAAATATGATTGTTTTTTATGGCTTTTGAGCGAAAAATGGCGTTTTTTGGTGTTTTTGAGAGCTAAAAATTGGCGTTTTCAGGGCATTTTGGCCTTAAAAACCTTGTATTTTGATCGATTTTGGGCGTTTTTGAAAGATGGTTAAGCAGGTGTATCAAATTGTCTCATTTGCTTAAATGAGACAGTACCTAATATTGCCGACTATCGAATTATATTATATTTACATAAAATTATGAGATACCTGCGCCTGCTGCTGTTCCCTGTTTCGCTTATTTATGCCCTGGTGGTCATTGTCCGTAACTGGTGTTATGATACCGGTATATTTAAAAGCCGTAAGTTTTATGTGCCGGTAGTATCTGTAGGCAACCTTGATGTGGGCGGGGCAGGCAAAACCCCAATGACCGAATACCTGGTGCGCCTGCTTAAGCCGCATTACAAACTGGCTACGCTTAGTCGGGGTTACGGCCGTACCACCAAAGGTATTATTGTAGAGGGGGCCACGGTTATCAATGTTAAATCGCACGAGATAATTAGCACCTCGCCGACAAAGGGCTCAAAAATGAGCCTGGCATCGCGCATAGGTGATGAACCGGCCCAGTTCCGCCAAAAATTCCAGGATATTACGGTGGCAGTTAGCGAAAACAGGATAACCGGCATAAAAAGCCTGAAATATGATCATAACCTTATTATAATGGATGATGCTTTTCAGCACAGGGCGGTTACACCCGGGTTAAGCATCCTGCTGTTTGATTACAGCCGCTTAAGTGAGCCGCATTGGATGCTGCCATCGGGCAACCTGCGCGAGCCCTTCAGCGGGCGCAAGCGTGCTGATGTGATCGTCATCAGCAAATGCCCGCATAATATATCGGTCGAAGAACAACTGTCCATCACAAACAACATCCGCAGTAATAAAAAGCAGCCCATATATTTTACATCCATTAGCTACCTGCCTTTGCAAACCATTGAAAGGCAACCTGCCAACGCTGTAATATCAGCCGATACCACCGTGTTTTTGCTAACCGGCATTGCCAATCCGCTGCCTATGCTGCAGCACATAGAAAAATATACGCAGCATATTATTCATCATAATTATCCCGATCATCATCGCTTTAGCTTAAAAAATATCAGTAAACTTGCCGATGAATTTGAAGCCTGCACATCAAAAAATAAACTGGTTATTACAACAGAAAAAGATGCGCAGCGTTTAGTTGAACGCGAACTGTTACCACTGGTACAGCAAATGGCCATTTTTGTATTGCCGATAGGTGTTGAATTTTTAAACGGCACACAGCAGCAGTTTGATCAATTTGTTATTAATTATGTTAGACAGTATACTGAACACCACCCGGTACATTAAAAGCCGCATAGGCGACTTTGAACCCGAAATAGGTATAATTTTAGGCACAGGCCTTGGCGCCTTAGTACAGGAGATTGAGGTTGAAAAACAGCTGATGTATGGTAATATTCCTGATTTTCCTATTTCTACGCTTGAATTTCATTCAGGTAAATTAATTTTTGGCAAGCTTGCCGGTGTTAAGGTAGTTGCCATGCAGGGGCGCCTGCATTATTACGAAGGCTATAATATGCAGCAGATCACCTTCCCCGTAAGGGTAATGAAAATGCTGGGCATAAAAAGCTTACTGGTAAGTAATGCCAGCGGCTCGCTTAACCCTGACTTTAAAAAGGGCGACCTGATGGTGATAGCCGACCATATTAACCTGCAGCCGCAAAACCCGCTGATAGGCCGTAATGAAGAGGAACTTGGCCCCCGTTTCCCCGACATGAGCCAGCCTTACGACCATACCTTAATAAATAAAGCGCTTGATATTGCCAAAGCCAACAATATTACCTGCCACAAGGGAGTTTATGTTGCGGTAACCGGCCCTAATTTAGAAACCAGCGCCGAATACAAATACCTGCGCATAATTGGGGGCGATGCCGTAGGAATGAGTACCGTACCCGAAGTGATAGTGGCCAGGCACATGGGACTGCCCGTATTTGCCATATCGGTGCTAACGGATGAAGGTTTCCCTGCTGAATTAAAGCCGGTATCGATCGAGGAAATATTGGCCATAGCACAGGAAGCTGAACCCAAAATGACACTGATATTAAAAGAATTAATTGCCGGTATTTAATGGCTGATAAGTTAAAATATATATTACTGCTACTGATATGCTTATCGGCACATGCCGCGTTTGCGCAAATAAATACACCTTATGATAACGGGCGAAACCCGCAAAGACCGGCAAATTTTGCAGATACCGCGCACACTACAACCAAACAACTTACAGCCGACCAAGAACTGGATACTTTACGCAGCCAAGAAGAACGAAAGCGCGACAGTGTTATTTTTACCTCGAAATTTATTAAAGTAACTAACGAGCGCCTGCTGCGCGATAGTACCCAGGTTTTCCCGATAGATACCGGGCTTACGAACTTTGAAAATTACAGCCCATTATACCAGCCGGGCGACCCCAAAATAAGCCTGGGCCATTTAGGTTTGGACGCGCGCGACCTGTTGTTTACCCCGCCAAAAACCATAGGATTTGATGCAGGGCTGCATACACTTGATATTTATGCCCTGCACCCCGAAGACCTGAATTATTATAAGGCCCGGGTACCATACACCTTGCTTTCGCTGGTAACGGGCGGCACTAAGGAACAGGTGTTTAAGGTAGTGCATACACAAAATATAAAGCCAAACTGGAACGTAGGCTTCAATCTTGGGTTCCTTGGCTCGCGGGGGTATTATGGCAACACGGTAATTACCCAAAACGTGAGCAATATAAACGCGGCATTGTTTACCTGGTACGAATCGCTGAATAAGCGGTACAATTTATTGGCTAACGCAATATTGAACAATATAAAAGCACCTGAATCAGGATCGATACTACAGAGTGATATTTTTACTTCACCGCCTGCTTTTCTTGATAAAACCAACCTGCCCGTGCGCCTGCCCAATACTTATGAAAATTGGAAGGACAATGGCTTTTACATAAAACAGTTTTATTATATAGGCCATATTGATAGTTTGAAAAAAGGCCGCGGCAATAGCAGCGATTCATCAAAAATATTGCCGACGCAGCGTGTGGCATATACTTTTTATTTCAACAGGCGTTCGTATAATTTTTTGCAGAACGATATTGATACATACGGTGTATTTCCCGATTATAATTACAGCTCAAACCGTTCGCGCGATTCACTAAGTGTTTCGCATTTGCAAAATGATTTCTCGTACAGCTTTTATTTACGTAACAAATCCAGCAAAACTGTAAAAAACGAAGTAAAACTTGATTTAGGCCTGACACAGGATATTTACAGTTACACCCAGTTTGTAAGCGATTCGGTGGTGAACCAGTACGGCGCCAAGATAGTGCACCAGGATAGAATGCAGAACAATTCGTTCCAGGATATTACACTTAAGGGCAAGCTAAGCTACCGCTTTAGCGATAGGGCAGCATTTGAGGCCAATGTAAATCAAATAGCCCAGGGCCGCGATTTCGGCGACTTTTTATATGATTTTAAATTGATGCTTGCCGGCAATGATAAGGCGGGTAAAATAATATTGGATGCCTATACGCAAAGCAGTTCGCCGCCATTGGTTTATACCGATTGGGTATCCAACCATTATATTTTTCATAACAGTTTCAGTAACCAAAAAACCAACAGTGCGTCATTCAACTATATCAACAATGCGTTGCAAGTAGATTTAAAGGCCGAATACTTTTTAATATCAGATTACCTGTATTTTACAGCCTCGCCTGGTGGCATTGACGCCCACCCTACCCAACTGGGCAGCGATATAAACCTGCTTAAGTTAACACTTACCAAAAACCTGGCCTGGCGCCGCTGGCATTTTGATAATACGGTGATATATCAAAAAACAGACTACCAGAATACCCTCCGCACCCCCGAGGTTTATACCTATACCAGCCTTTACTATAACAAACTGCTTTTTAGCGTGCTAAACACTAATATTGGTGTAGATGTACGCTATAATTCACCGTACGTGGCGCCATCATACGCGGTAGGCTTAGGCCAGTTTTATAACGGGCCCGATATTACTTTTTCATCATACCCAAAAGCTACTGTGTTTTTAAAAGCAACTCTATACCGCACCAACCTGTTTGTAATGTATGATTATGCCAACCAGAGGTTGTTCCAAAAAGGTTTCTACACAGTTAACCGCTACCCAATGGAGGATGCGCAGTTGAAATTTGGGGTATCGTGGATGTTCTTTAATTAATAACCAGCCCACCTAAATTTTCCCAGGAAGGGAGGACTTTAACTTCAAGCGCTCGAAAAATAATTTTTAAGTCTCCCCTACCGGGGGAGATTTAGAGGGGGCTGAGTCCTTACTATGTTTTCTGCTTCTTCTTCCTCGCAGCGGGGAACAATACGTTATTCAATATAAGCCGGTACCCGGGCGAATTAGGGTGCAGCTTCAGATCGGTTGGCGGGTCGCCTACCATGTGCTGGTAATCCTCGGGGTCGTGGCCACCGTAGAACGTCCATTGGCCTTTGCCGTATTCGCCATGTATATAGCGTGCTTCGTTGGCGGTTTTCATTTCGCCCATAATAATTACGCCGGGTTTTATTTTACTTTCGTCGAAGGCGGTAGTTAGGCCCATAAAGCCTTTTATCACTTTGTCATGGTCCTGCGTTAACATGCTGGGGACAACATCCCACTTGGCCGAGAAATCAAATAGCGTAAAAAAATCATGCGACTGGTCAACCTGGCGGGTAGCGGTTACATCGATATTGCTAAAGCTGTGCGACAGCGGGTTCATATCCACCGTAAAATTCTGAAAAGCGAAAGTAGCGCTGAAATCAAGCTTGGACTGTGCGGCGGGGTCGGCTGCATCGCCATCAAACATGGCCTCGCAAATATCGGTATTATGCGCAGCCAGGGCTATATCGAACGTATCTGTACCTGAACACATGGCAAACAGGAACCCACCACCAGCGCAAAAATCGCGTATCCTTTGCGCCACTGCCAGCTTCATTTGCGACACTTTGGCAAAGCCCAGTTTGTGCGCCATAGCTTCCTGGTTGCGCACATCATCATTATACCATTGCGCATAGCGGAAACCACCATAAAATTTACTGTATTGCCCGGTAAAATCTTCGTGGTGCAGGTGCAGCCAGTCATATTTGGGCAGGTCACCGCGTATCACTTCCTCATCATACACTACATCATAGGGTATTTCGGCATACTTTAAAACCAGCGTAACCGCATCATCCCAGGGCAATTTATCTTTCGGGGAATATACCGCCATGCGCGGTGCTTTCTCCAGCTTCACCACATCCATGTTAACTGAGGGGTCGCTTACTTCGGTTACTATCTGATCAGCCTTTGCATCGGCTATTACTTCGTAACTTACACCGCGTATATTGCATTCGTCCTCTATTTTTTTATCATACTTCATCATAAAGCTGCCGCCGCGGTAATTGAGCAGCCAATCAACCGTCTGGCTGTTTTTCAATACCCAAAAGGCAATGCCGTATGATTTTAAGTGATCCTTTTGCTCATCATCCATAGGGATGAGAATAGATGAAGCTTTTGCTAAGAAAGGTAAAAGGAGAAAGGCAAAAATCAAAAAATATCCGGGGCGCTTCATGTTCAAATTTAACGAATAATTGCATAAGGTATTATTTTCCGATAATCTAATTACATTAGCCTTAATGAAACGCGTTTGTATCATCATCCCTCTCCTACTCTTTATCATCAATTGCCAGGCGCAGGAACTTGATCCGTTATCATTAACCAAAAAAATATTCTCGCGTGAAGCTTTCCCCGACAGCAGTAAATACCGGACCGGCGAATATAAAGGCCACCCGAATGGTAATGACCTGCCGCGCAGCATAAAAACCAGTTTCAGGCTGCTCGATAAGGATGCTGTTTCAGCGGTGGTAAACGTAACATTAACCGATTCAACAGGGCAGCAGCTCGATACCTATTTATATTTTATTAAGGATAAAGATAAAGTGTGGAAAACATCGGCATTTAGGGCGCTTGCCATGACGGGCATCATCGCCACTGTAAACCGGCAGCTCAGATCGCTTAGCAAAACGCAAGTCGACAGCATGCTCAATATACCGCCCGATAGAAATGGTATAGACCACCGAAATTTTAAAACAAGGGATGAATACAATTTTACATTGGGCAATACTACGCTGATCTTAGCACCTGACGATACACTAATAGCACATTTTAAAAAGAACAAAGCTCTGTTTAACAGCATTAAAGACGAACTGGTTGCAAAGGGTATTATGAAAACCACCGATGGCACCATCAGCATGAAGGATATTGATAACATCAGGGCGCAAATGCGCTCGGTTTTTATTGATGAAGCAATGCTTGATAATGAAAGCAGCCCCAACAACCTGAAATTTACAATAGGCGGCGTATTAGATAATTCGGTTGGTTATATGTATGTAAAGGATAAGAATGATGTACCGGAAATGAGCCCGGGCCTTTTTATTATGATAAGGGAAATTGGCGATGGATGGTACTTATTTAAAACCACTTAGAAGTTTTAAAAATTTGCCCGGCAGTATTTACGCTTAGCTGTAGCGTTCCACAAGGCCAATCCGTAACTTGTTGTAATAAACCTAATAACCCAAATAATGAAGCTTTATTACGCACTATTCATCGCAATTCTTCTTGCTATTGGTATTTCATCATGCAAAAAAGGGAATAGCGACCCCATAACAGGCAAGTGGCAACAAACCAAATTACGGATGTATGAGTTCGACGATAATAATGTAATATCGTACGATACCACCTACCTGGCTCCCTTTACCAATCTCGATTATGCCCGGTTTAACGTAAACAGCACGTGTAATTTATCTTCCGACCATTATTATTACCCGAACGATAAAGAAGGTTTTCCAACAACGCCACAAGCCATACCTCAAAATATCGAAACCTGGAAGTATACCCGCGTCGGTGCTAAGTACGCTTTATCCAGCACCAGCGATCTTATCAATCCCGGCGGCTTTGATATTAGGGATACCGTATCATTAATTAATGGAAATACATTGTTGCTTCGTGTAAGTAACTATGGGCATGGCGGTGGCCATGTTTACTCTATATCCGATTCTTATTATACACGGTAATGATCTGATGATAGGCGGGCTAGTTATTATTCAGGATTGAATAGATATAGTTATTTTACATCATACCTTTCTGCTTTATCCTTTTGGCTTTCACCTGCTTTTATTAACTTTGCCAACTATTTAATAATTAAAATGAGCAAAGCGATAATTAAAACCGAAAAAGGCGATATGACCGTAGAATTTTACGACAATGACGCGCCAAACACGGTTGCCAATTTTAAAAAACTGGCTAAATCAGGATTTTATGATAATGTGACCTTCCACCGTGTGATACCTAACTTTGTGATACAAGGCGGCGACCCAACCGGTACAGGCGCGGGCGGCCCGGGTTATAAGATAGACTGTGAACTAACAGGCGACAACCAATACCACGACCGTGGTGTGTTATCAATGGCACACGCGGGCAGGAATACCGGCGGCTCTCAGTTCTTCATTTGCCATAGCCGTGATAATACTGCCCACCTTGACCGTAACCATACGGTATTTGGCAAAGTAGTAGAAAACGTTGATGTGGTTGATGCCATACGCCAGGGCGACAAGATTTTGAACATAGAAGTAATTGAAGAATAATTTTCGGGTAGAAAGTTTAAAGTAGAAAGTTGAAGGTTTCAGTCTTCACTTTTAACTTTAAACTTTCTACTTTCAACTAAAAAACATGAACCTACAGGGAATAGTAGCTGTATCGGGCAAGCCGGGATTGTGGCGGGCTCTTTCGCAAAATAAAACAGGCTTTATACTTGAAAGCCTCGACGCGCAAAAAACCAAACTGGTGGCTAACCTTTCAACAGCTAAACTGGCTGCTTTGGACGAAATAACCATTTTTGGTTTTGACGAAGACATAAGGCTTACCGATGTTTTTGAACGGATGAAGACCACAAGCGTACCCGATGCTAAAGACGATACCAAAAAATTAAGGGAACTTTTTCGCGAGGTAGCACCTGATCATGACGAGGAAAAGGTTTATGCCTCGGACATGAAAAAGATAGTGAGCTGGTTCCATATCCTGAAGGACATGCCTATTTTTAACGAGGAAGTTAAAACTGAAGCGCCTGCAGCAGCGGAGGCTGCACCCGCAGCAACTGAAGAAGCAAAACCGGCTGTTAAAGTTAAAAAAGCGCCTGTTGCGCCAAAGGCTGCTCCTAAACAGCCTGCTCCGAAAGCCTCGGCTAAGCCAAAAGCTACTACTAAGGCAAGAAGGGCGGAGTGAGCAGCCAGCCTCCTCTAAATCTCCCCCGGTTGGGGAGACTTTATAAAAAAGACCTGTTTATTATAAAAAGCAGGTCTTTTTTTATAAGTAATTTTTTAAGCCTCCCTACCGGGGAGGGTTTGGGTGGGGCTGGTCATCAACAATCCTCATGTTTGCACTTCTCATTCGAAAACTCCGGTTCAAATGTACTGTGGCTAATATCCAGATGTTCAAGGCGGTGGCGTAGATCATGCTTTATTTCGTCGAACATAGCCATATGCGTCGGGTCGACAACCAGGTGTGCGGTTAAGGCATTTTCGGTGGTGCTTAAGGCCCATACGTGCATGTGGTGCACATCTATAACACCTTTGGCTTTCATTAACTCGTTTTTGATCTTGGTGAGGTTCATTTCCTTGGGCACACCGTCCATTTCTAACCTTAGGCTGTCTTTAAGCAGGCTCCAGGTGCCGCGCAATATAATAAGGCCTACAATTAAACTCACTACACTATCTATCCAATAATAATGAGTAAAATAGATTACTACGCCCGATATGACCACTCCAAATGAAACAATGGCGTCCATAGCCATGTGCAGGTAAGCGCTTTTTACGTTCAGGTCTTTGTCTTTATCTTTTACAAACAGATAAGCGGTTATGGCATTAACCAATATGCCGCCCAGCGAAACAAAAGCCATCGTGCTGCCCGATATAACTTCTGGGCTGATAAACCGCACCACAGCTTCGTAAGCAATAACTCCAACCGAGGCGAACAATATCACTGCATTGAAGAAAGAAACAATAATGGTCGACCTTTTATAGCCGTACGTATATTGGTTATTTGAACCAACCTTAGTTAGCTTAAAGGCAAGCAAAGCCAGTGCGAGCCCGGCAACATCACTCAGATTATGGCCAGCATCGGTTAACAATGATAATGAATGACTTATTAAACCAGCAATAACCTCGGCTACAACAAAAGCCGAATTAAGTATGATACCAACAATAAAGGCTGTATTTAAGTTTGTGATCTTAGGCGTATGGTCGTGATGATGATGGCCAAAACCATGCGAATGGTCATGGTCATGTGCGTGCGTATGTGAGTGTGAGGGGGTAGCTGACATGCCGCAAAGGTAGCTTTTTGAAAGTCAAAAGTCAAAAGGTTGGGTTAGTTGGCAAATATTAACTCATCAATAATTCAGTAATTCAATAAATCATAATTAAACTACTCGTGATGGTAAGGTTCGCCTTTTATGATGGTAAAGGCGCGGTATAACTGCTCAACAAAAAACAGGCGTACCATTTGATGCGAGAACGTCATGCGGCTGAGGGATAACTTATCATTGGCGCGCTGGTAAACAGATTGATCGAAACCATAAGGCCCGCCCACTACAAAAACCAGGCTTGCCGCGGCACTGATATTTTTTTTATCGAGATAGGTGGCGAATTGTTTAGAGGTTAGTTCCGCGCCATTCTCATCAAGCAATATCACAAAATCAGTTGGCATTATTTTTTTGAGGATCATTTCAGCTTCTTTTGTTTTTTGCTGTTCGGTAGTAAGGGCTTTGGTATTTTTCAGTTCGGCAAGGTCAATGATCTCCAGCCGGGTATAATGTTTCAGGCGCTTTACATATTTTTCAATACCGTCTTTTAAATAAGCGTCCTCGGTTTTACCAACTGTTAAAAAGGTGATCTTCATGTGGGGAAATGTAGTTGAAATGTTGTAAAGTTGTAATGTTGAAATGTTAAAAGCCTACAAGTCAAAAACCTTGCAACTTTACAACATTTTAACCTTAAAACAAAAGATGGAACAGGATATAATAACCGATTACCAACAATGCATAACCGCGGCACAGCAGGAGATAGATAAATATAAAAAGCTTATTAATACGTATTCGTTTATGCGACTGGGCGTAATTGGGTTATTGGTACTCGCTATATGCACGGGCAAAATGCAGGATAGCTTTACCATTATTGCCGTGGCAGCCATAATATTGCTTGTTTGTTTTGCCTGGCTGGTATCGGAACAATCGAAATTCGAGGCGCAAAGGGCGTATTTCCAACACCTGTTAAGGGTAAATGAAAATGAAGTGAACAGCATAACCGAACATAAAAACATTTACAGTAATGGCCAACAATACAACAACGAGAAACATTTTTATACTTCCGACCTCGACATATTTGGCGATGCATCGCTTTTTAATCTCATTAACCGTTCGGCAACAACTGCCGGCAATGATAAACTGGCAGATTGGTTAAGCAAATCGTCACCCAAAAATGCAGTACTGCAACGCCAGGACGCGGTTAAAGAAATATCAACCAAAAACAGTTGGAAACTCGATTTGCAGGCCCGGCTGCTGTTTGCTAATAATAAAGATGCTATTCAGCTAAATAGTTTATTTGCCTATTTACGCACACCGCTTGATCTGCCCGGCGAAAAATGGATGTCGGTTTATATCAGGTTCGCACCGTTCCTGTTATCCGCAGCAATTATAGGCAGCATATTTTATTCGTTCATCACTTTTTTTGCTATCGCGATAGTTGTTTTTAACCTGGCTCTAATCACTTCAAAAGGCGAATACCTGGTAAAATCAGCTTCAGTTGCCGATAAAATCGGCAAAGTATTGGCCAACTACGCCATCGTACTAAAAGTTATCGAAACAGAACAATGGCAATCACCCGGTTGCAGCGAACTGAACCAAAAGCTCAACAATGGCCGTACCCAAAAAAGCATCGAAGAATTATCCATACTTATTAACAAACTGGGTTATACGCTGATAATGATAGTCGGCTTTATATTGAACGTGTTTTTTTTGTGGGCGATAAAGCAGGTAATAGCCATTGAAAACTGGAAGCGACAAAACCGCGATGATATTGAAACAGCCTTTGATATAATAGCCGAATTTGAAGCGCTTATCAGCCTGTCGTCATTGGGAATTAATTATCCTGAATGGGCCTACCCTCAAATAGCCGATGGCGAGGGTTATACGGTAACTGCTAAAAACCTGGCCCATCCGCTTATCAATAAACAATATCGTGTAGCTAATAATTATGAATTGAACGATGCCTTTAACATCGACATCATTACCGGCTCGAACATGGCGGGCAAAAGCACCTTTTTACGCACAATTGGCACAAATGCTGTACTTGCGTTGTGTGGTGCGCCGGTTTGTGCCGATGAAATGGAGGTATCGGTTATTACCATCATCAGCTATATGCGCATTAAGGATTCGCTTAACGAAAGCACCTCAACTTTTAAAGCTGAACTCGACCGCCTGCAAATGCTGCTCGCCGCAGTAAGTAATGAGCCAAAGGTTTTTTTCCTGATAGATGAAATGCTGCGCGGCACCAATTCGGTTGATAAATATTTAGGATCGAAAGCGGTGATTGAGCAGTTGATCAGTAAAAAAGGTGTGGGTATGGTAGCTACGCACGATTTGCAGATTGCACAGCTGGAACAAAAGTACCCCGATTATGTGCGCAACTTCTACTTCGACATACAGGTGGTGAACGGCGAAATGCTTTTCGACTACAAAATAAAACACGGGGAATGTAAAACCTTTAACGCCTCGCTTCTGCTAAAACGGATTGGGATCGATGTAGGGGCGGAATGATCCCGGTTTTGCTGAGGCACGAAGCATCTTCTAAGCCATACGTGTCAGCTACTTATCGCTTTTAGAAGATCCTTCGCTATCGCTCAGGATGACAAAAAGGAAGCAATGTTTAATTCAAAAACCCCGGCTCACACCAGGGCTTTTTTGAATTTTTACTTTTGAATTTTGGTTTAACGACTACCGCCGCCGCCGCCGTTTCCACCACCGCCGCCGCCCATGCCGCCTGAATCATCTTGTTTAAGGTCGTCGTTGTTTACGCCTTTTTTCTTTTGATTAGGGTTGCTGAAAGTTGTTTTACCAAAGCTGTAGCTAAACGTTATGCCGAATGAACGGAAAGGGAACTGTGTATAGCTGGTTTGTGTAAGCGTTGGGCTTTTCAGGTTTGAATTAAAGTCCTCATAATAACTGAATGGGTTAACCATATTCAGGCCCAACGAAGCCTTTTTATTATCAAACTGCTTCTTTAAACCAATAGCATAATAATAAAAACCGGGATTAGTGCCCTGTATGGTGTGCTGTGCCGACCTATCGACTGCGAAAGCCTCGGCAATAAAACCGCCTTTCAAAGTTACCGATGCACTTAAAAAGGCATTATACTGTATATAAGTTTTATCGGTTGATAGCTCATCAAGGTATCCTAATGATGCGATAGGATGGAACGTATAAGCATCGATACTACCGCGGATAGTTAATATTTTCACCGGGTTTATCGAGCCATAAAAGCTTGCTCCCCATGAGTTAAGGTTGCCAATATTTTCATAGGTGGTAAGCGTGGCCGGCAGCGTATCGGTACCATTTATATATTGCGTTGGCCTTGCGATACCTTCAATATGGTCGGATGTACGTTTGTAATAAACCGAGAAGTTTACCAGCGATGTTTTAATGAATGAGTTAATGTTCAGCTCGATAGTTTGCGATATTTCAGGCGAAAGTTCGGGATTACCCTGGCTTTGGCTTTGGATACGGCTGGTATTGAGGAACGGGTTCAAAAATTGCAGGCTAGGGCGCTGTATACGTTTGCTATAGCTCAGTTTAATTGTGTTGGATGGGTTTATAGCTTTTTGGATAGTTAAGCTTGGTATAAACACATCATATGAACTGTGGAACGGTATTACATCGGCTTGTGCAGGGTTATTTGGGATACCGTCTATCCGGGTATTTTCATAACGGCCGCCGGCTAATATCGACCAGCTTTTTGGCAGGGTAAATGTTAATACCGAGTAACCGGCATAAACATCCTGGTTGTAGCTGTAATTGTTTGAATTGATATTATCATACAAATAATCGCCGGTGTTGTCATCAAGGTTAAAATTCTCGTAATCGCTGCTTAATCGCCTGAATATGCTTTTACCGCCTGCTTCCAGTTTTAATAATTTACTGATAGGCAAGGTGTAATCGGCCTGCAAAGTATATTCGTTATTGGTGCCATTATTAAACCCTTTTTGGCTTGGGTTCACCGCGGTATAGTTATACAAATAATTGGTATTGATGATGCTGTGGCTCCATTGTGCCGAAAGGTCAAGGTCCTCACCTTCTTTCTTAAACTTATGGTCGTAGTCAATATCCCAGTCAAACCCGCTTAAGGTATTATCTGAAAGTGAAGTACCCGTATAATTGGCATTAGCCGATGCTATCTGGTTATCACGCACCACATCACTTTGCGAACCGTTGATGTGGAAACCACCACCATTCAGCCTGAAATCAGACGATAAATTATTGTAGTTATTGAACTGGTAACCCAAGTTGAACGAACCCATCAGCGCATGGCGTTTAACCGTACTTGTTGAATGATAATGGGTGTACGAAGTATCGGCGCCCATCAGGTTTTGTGTAAAATCTGTTGGCGTAGTTTGAGGCCAGGTTAAGTTGCCGCTTAAATTAGCCGACAGACTAAAGCGGTTCTTGTTATAGTTAAAGTTAATATTACCATTGTTTTGTTTGGTACCTACACCACCGCTTACCGAACCGCTGATACCCGATATATTTTTTGATTTGGTAACAATGTTAATAATACCTGCCGAACCTTCAGCATCATATTTTGCTGATGGCGAAGTAATTACTTCAATGGTTTTTATCTGGTCGGCGGGGATGGCCTTCAATGCATCGCTCAAACTGGTTGAGGTGATACCTGACGGCCTGCCGTTGATCAAAACCTTCACGTTCTGATCGCCGCGAATAGCTACGTTACCGTTAATGTCAACCGATACCATCGGCACTTTTTGCAATACATCGGCTGCGTTGCCGCCTGCTGCGGTAAGGTCTTTTTCAGCATTGTAAACCAGTTTATCGATGTGATTTTCGATCAAAGCCGCCTGGCCGGTAACTTTAACTTCATTCAATATATGGTCATCGGGCCTTATCAAAATAACACCCATATTATTGTCGGGTTTTGACAGGGTGGTAACTACAGGGTTAATGGTTTTAGTTAGATAACCACCGATAAAAGTGACAACCACTTTATAGCTGTTAGCCTTTAAATTGTATAATTTAAATTCGCCCTTTTCGTCGGTGAGCATACCGTTAATGGGGGCCGTTCCGCTGCTGTAATAAATAGCAACACTGGCATATTGCACCGGCTTTTTGGTAACCGAATCAATAACCGTTCCCGACACCCTGCCGGTTATAGCGGGGGCTCCGCCAAACTGCGCATGTGCAGTTATAACTGAACCCAGTAATAGTAAAAATATAAAAATTCGCTTCATTGTAAGGGTACTTTTCAAATTGGAGGCGAAATTACCCTAAATGTTACAATAACTTTGTCATTTTTATCAAATTTCATCGTAACATATTGTAAATGTTACACTATGGTAATAGATAGATGTGATGAATGTGCTTTACTTTCTTGTCATTGCGAGGCACGAAGCAATCGCGAACCATGCATCACCGCTTGCTTCCTTGCGATTGCTTCGTGCCTCGCAATGACAAATTTGATTTCAGCTACACCACCATATTCACTATCCGGCCTTTAACTACAATTACTTTTTTGGGCGATTTACCGTCGAGGTATTTTTGTACATCAGCATTGGCTAAAACAAAAGCTTCGGTATCGGTTGCATCCAGACTTAGGGGGATGCTCAAATTCATTTTGGTTTTGCCGTTGATAGATATAGGATAAGAAAAATCATCCTCGACCAAATAAGCCGGGCTAAACTTAGGATATGCCGCATATGATAACGTACCAGCCTCATTACCTAGTAACACCCACAATTCCTCGCAAATATGCGGCGCATAGGGTGAAAGGGTGATCACCATATCCTGCAATATTGCACGATTATTACTCTTTAGGTCGGTCAGTTCGTTAACCGCTATCATGAAGCTGGAAACCGAGGTATTGAATGAGAATCGTTCCACATCTTCTTCTACCTTACGGATGATCTTATGCAGCGATTTTAGTTCAGCTTTTGTTGGTTCAGCATCAGACACATTGAACTGCCATTGATCATTATGGAACAAACGCCAGAATTTACGCAGGAACTTGAATACGCCCTCGATACCATTGGTATTCCATGGCTTACTTTGCTCTAGAGGGCCGAGGAACATTTCGTACATGCGCAGGGTATCGGCACCATAACGTTCGATCAGGTCATCGGGGTTTACTACGTTGAATTTTGATTTGGACATTTTTTCAACCTCAACTCCGCAGAAGTATTTGCCGTTCTCCAATATAAATTCAGCATTGGCAAAATCTTCGCGCCATTTTTTGAATTTATTTATATCGAGCACATCGTTCTCAACAATATTCACATCTACATGCAGTTCCGATGTTTTATATTGATCTTTCAGTCCTTTTGACACAAAAGTAATTGTGCCCCTGCCCTCTTCATCAACTAATCTGTACACAAAATTGCTCCTGCCCTGTATCATCCCCTGGTTGATCAGTTTTTTGAAAGGCTCTTCCTCAACAACCAGCCCCATATCCTTCATAAACTTGTTCCAGAAACGGCTGTACAGCAAGTGCCCCGTCGCGTGCTCACTGCCGCCAATGTACAGGTCTACATCCTTCCAGTATTCAACCGCTTTTTTCGATGCAAATTCCTTGTCGTTATGCGCGTCCATATAGCGGTACCAGTACCAGCTGCTGCCCGCCCAACCCGGCATGGTGCTTAATTCATATTCATCTATTCCCTTGTATTTCCAGTCGTGCGCACGGCCTAAAGGCGGTTCACCGCTTTTGGTTGGCAAATATTTATCTACTTCGGGTAATATCAATGGCAATTCGCTTTCTTCTATCAAATGCGGCAAACCATCCTTAAAATAAACAGGTACCGGCTCGCCCCAGTAACGCTGGCGCCCGAATATGGCATCGCGCATCCTGAAGTTTACTTTGGCCTTGCCCGCCCCTATTTCTTCCAGTTTGGCTATAACGGCTTTAGTGGCTTCGTTATAAAACAATCCGTTCATGAAATCCGAATTGATGTAGCGTCCGTCCTTTGTTGGGTCGGCTTCGGTATCAATTTTCTGAATGTCCATTATCGGCACTATCGGCAAATTAAAATGTTTGGCAAAAAGATAATCGCGCTGATCGCCACTCGGTACGGCCATTACAGCCCCGGTTCCGTAGCCTGCCAATACATAATCTGCTATCCATATCGGCACACGGTCGCCATTCAAAGGGTTAAGCACGTAGCTACCCGTAAAAGCGCCCGATACAGTTTTGGTATCAGCCATACGGTCCAACTCGCTTTTCTTTTTTGTTTGGGCGATGTAGGCCTCGATAGCACCCTTTTGTTCAGGCGTTGTCAACTCTGCAACCAGTTCATGTTCCGGCGCTATTACCAAAAAGGTAACGCCAAAAATGGTATCTACACGGGTGGTAAAAACCTCAATAAACTCTTGACTCTGGATTCTTGACTCTTGACTCTTAATAGCGAATTTTACACTTGCACCAGTACTCTTTCCTATCCAGTTCCTTTGCATTTCTTTCAAAGGCTCAGGCCAGTCGATGGTATCCAGGCCTTCGAGTAAACGCTGGGCATAGGCGGTGATGCGCATGCTCCACTGCATCATTTTCTTTTGCTCAACGGGGTAGCCGCCGCGTTCGCTAAAGCCGTCTTTCACTTCATCGTTTGCCAGTACAGTGCCTAATGCCGGGCACCAGTTCACGGTGCTTTCGCGCAGGTAAGTGAGGCGGTATTTTAACAGCTCAGCCTGTTGCGCGTCATGACCCATCGCTTTCCACTCATCGGCGCTAAAGCTCAGTACTTCTTCATCACACACAGCATCAATTCCACCCGAGCCGTTCTTTTCAAAATGCGCAACCAATTTATCAATACTTTCCGCCTTATCAGCAGTCTTATTATACCACGAGTTGAACAACTGCATAAATATCCACTGCGTCCACTTGTAATAATCAGGTGAACTGGTGCGCACTTCCCTGCTCCAATCAAACGAGAAGCCGATCTGATCGAGTTGGCGGCGATAGGTGGCGATATTCGTTTCGGTAGTAATGGCAGGGTGCTGCCCGGTTTGTATGGCGTACTGTTCCGCAGGCAGGCCGAATGAATCATAGCCCATAGGATGCAGTACGTTAAAGCCCTTCAGCCTTTTATAGCGTGCAAAAATGTCAGAAGCAATGTAGCCCAGCGGGTGCCCTACATGCAGGCCTGCGCCAGATGGGTATGGAAACATATCCAGCACATAATATTTGGGTTTGCTGCTGTTGTCCCCGGCTTTAAAGGTTCCGTTTTCGGCCCAAAACTTTTGCCACTTCTGCTCTATATCTTTAAATTGATAGTCCATTTGTAAATTACGCGTATTGAGGTTGCGAAAATAAGAAATTTTTATTGGGGATGCTTGTACAGGCTGAATAAGTTAAACCTATACAAGTTGTCCGTTCGTTCGAAAAGGTGTAAACAAAAAAAGCGATGAGCATAAACCCATCGCTTTTTTATAATGCAAACTGATAATTAATTAAGTGTTTTTATCACTTTCTTCATTACTGATTGTTCGCCCTGTAATACCTGAATTATACATACCCCCATTGGCACATTACTTATATCGATGGTATTTGAGAAACTATCTCCTGTTTTAGGGAAAGTGTAAGTTTTATAAGTTTTATTCAGGTTTATATCGCTAACCTTAATAGTTACAGCGGTTGTAGCAGTATTGGTAAACGCTACGGTAGCATATTGCGTTGTGGGGTTAGGGTAAACATTAATAGTATTAAGCGATGCAGCTGTATTAGCAACCAGCGCGTTTGCTGTTTTCACTGTATTTAATACTAATGCTGTACTGCCCGACGGAACCACAAATGTTGGCGTTTCGGTAACATTTACCGATAGCGTACCATTGGTTAATTTAACCTTGTTAACAGCCATGTCATTAACACCTGCTTTAGGGTTGTAAACATAAGCCGAATCGGCACTTCCCATGTTAAGTGAGTAAGTAGCGGTTTTGCCTGTTTGGGTAGGCATTACCAGCATATACATTTGCTGGCCTGCATTTTGGTAATTGTCAACAATAGGGCTGCCGTTAATGGTTTTAACATAGTTAAAATTGCCGAATAATTTATTGGTTTGATATAAATAATCAGCTGCTGGCCTGCGGGTTTGGTTGCTGTTCAGCAAGCCTGATGATGCATATTGAATTGATATATTCGGATCATCATCCTGTGCTTCGTAAAAGAATACCCTTGAAATACCAGCCCTTGCATATAAAAGCGAAGTGCGCAGTATCCAGTCGCCTTCAACTAACTGAGCCGTTTTGCTGCCTATAGCAGGCGCCCTTTGCGGGCTGCCGGTGTTAAGGTCATAACCTGCTTCTGTTACCCAAACCTCCTGATCGTTAGCATATTGGTGGGCCATTTTCAAATACCCCTGTGCAAGGCTCATGGTGCTTGAAATTTCAGGCGCTACACCCACCGTAGCATTACCACCGCTTATGCCATCGTTTGAATAAAAGTGATAGTTAATAACGTCCCAGCATAAATTTACCGTACCATCGGCTTTATAACCGCGGTGTTCAATACACCATTGTACCATACCATGTATATAAGTTGGGTCGCCGGAGCATAAGCCGCCTATTACTACCTTCATGTTAGGGTCGGCGTTTTTAACGCCTACGCCAGGACCCATAGTATTTTTGTTACCATCATAAAAGGCCGAAAGGTTGGCTGCATATTGATAACAGTTTTGGTAGGCATTAGTACCTTTCCACCACTTGTCGCGTTCATTATCGCATTCAATATAACTTATAAGGCCCAGGCCTTTTTTTACAACGTTTATAGGTTCACCTGTCCACAATAAAGTTGGGTCAACACTTAACAAGCTTGAGTTTACATTTGCATTTGTACCATACCGGGCTGCGTATTCGAAACCTACATGCGCTTGTTCAATATATGAGTTAGGGTCGTTAAAATCTTTACCATACATTACCGGCACGTTCTCATCATTCGCCAGCGCAGCGGGCCATGAGGCCTTCATCCAGGGTGGTTGGGTTTTAATATCGCCCAATACCAGCATGTTGTTGGTTTTGCAGGCTGTGTATAAAGCATCGTAATTCCAACCGCCACTTAATATCGGGTCGTAGCAATAATGGCCTTGTACAGGTTCTATCTTGCCCCAATCCATGTAATGCCTAATTTGTGTAAAAGCACGCATAGCCGTTAACATAGTTGTACTAACTACAAGCGGGTTATTGGGGTCCTCCAGGTTCCACTCAAAAGCGTTAGTGCCAAAATATTGACTTAGCGGATATGGTTTGCGCACAATTGGCGTAGTATCCGGCGGGGCTGTGTAATAGCCGTCAAATTCCATCTCATTCGGAAAACCCGATGTATAGTGCAGTACGATGTACTTAATGCCGGTAACCGATTTTTTAAGGTTGAACCCGCTTACACCCGGATACGGGCCTATCCATTGCTGGTAAGGGCCCCCAATATAACTGGAAATGTTCGTTCGTATACCTGCTGTATCAATTACATCAACCGTCATTGGAGTGGCTATTCCGCCCTGGTAACTATAATATTTTATCTGGCGCAGGTCTATCGATTCACCCGGCAACACAGGGTAAAAGCAATCATAAGTTTTGAATAATTCGCCATAGCCTGTATTAACACCTACATTAAGCACACCATCAAATAACCCCTGCAAACCGTTAGATGCATTGTTCATCACATAAAAACGTGATGGGTCGATCGGTATTTTAACCATGCCGCCGGTGGTATCTGGCGGAGGGGTTGTACCCGTAGTATCAGGTGGAGTAGTTGTGGTATCAGGAGGGGTGCTTGTTGTATCGGTTGACGTTGATTGCGTTACTGCTACCGCGTAAGTTTTAACGGTTTTACCATCCTGTGCTGTAACCAGTGTATTCACCATTGTGGTGGAACCGGCTAATACGGACACCGTTACGCTTGCATTTGGGTTTACAGGAGTACCGTTAACGGTTATAGTTGAATTGGTATCAACAGGTGTTGGTGTAATTTTTAGCGTTTTTACTGTGCTGCCAACCTTTGCACTATAAGCTAACGTGGTCGAAGCGAATGCAGGAGTTAGCTTTATATTAGAAATTACCAGGTTAGCCAGGTTACAATCTGCCGACAACCTTGTAACATATAGTGCATAACGGTTAATGGTTTTACCATCTTCAGCAGTAACTACTATTCTTATAACATTTATACCAACCACAAGTGGTATCTTATCTGTTACCTTACCCGAAGGCACCGTTATGCCGTTTATTTTTATACTTGCCCCACCGCTTGATGTTGGTATGAGCGTCATGTTTGCAGTAGTATTCGCAACCTTAACGTTGTAATTTAATATCAAAGGGTTAAATGCCGGTGCTAAGCTGCCCCTATCTATAATAAGATTCACCAGGTTAGCCGTTAACAACGGTATACGGTATATGTTAACTGTATAAATTTTGGCCGTTTTTTTATCCTGAGCCATTACAAGCACTTTAATAGTATTAGCCCCGGGCGCCAGTTCAACAATAGGCGATGTTTTACCCGAAGCCACAATAATACCATTTACCCGTATAACAGCGGTGGCATCAGTAGCTGTTGGTGTTACATTAACGTATGTTACGCTATTGGCTACAGTATCGTTATAAGCTAACGTTGTTGTTTTAAATGCCGGATTCAAAGTAACCTTTGTAATAGCAAGGTTTGATAAATTGTCGATAGCCGATGGAGCCCTGGTTATTATTATAGTATAGGGCCTTGTAGTTTTTTTATCCTGTGCTGTTACCACTACTTTAATAGTATCGGTACCTACCGCTAAAGGTATTGATGCCGAAGGCTGGCCCGAAATTACAGTTTTACCGTTTACCTGTATAACAGTATTGTTCATGGCTGCCGTTGGGGTTATTTTTATTGAGGTAACTGTATTGACCACCGCGGCTTTATAAGTTTGCACTAAGGGGTTAAATACAGGAGCTAATGTACCCGAACTTAAACCGAGTTGTGAAAGGTTAGCATTTTGGGTTGGATTTACATCGGCATACCCAAATATCTTGACCTTTTGAGGGATGTTGTTACCAAATTTGTGGATAATAATAGCATCGGCCTCTACCGGTTTTGCCAATGTAAATCCATCCCATGTCATATATTTCGGGCCTGTAAAAGTGCCTATAAGCGTTTTTATCTTGCCATTGAGCGCATAAATGGTATCGGGCTGACTAGTAAACGTGCCTGAATAATCATAAAATGATAAACGTGTTATAATACTGTGCTGGGTAAGCGGCAAGGTTAAGTTAGCCCATACCTGTGTGCCGGGGCCCCATACCTGCTGTACCAGTTTGGTAACATCATCATTCATCCATGGTGTAAAATCCATACCCGTGTTAGGAGCTTGAATTACTTTAGTAAACTGGAGGCGTACAACTGTTTGGGCTTTGCTGGTAGAACTAAGAAAAGATGCGAGCAAAATTATGCTGCAAATTATCAGGGATAATTTTCTTGTCATCGGCTTAATCGTTTTGTTTTCATGGTATTACGCTTTCGTTCTACGGGGAGCGTAATGTTAATGTTACAATAGTAAATAAAATAAAATGACAAAAACTAATTTTTTGGCATAATTAATGTAAGGCGAAAATTTTATTGAGAATGAGTTAAAAATTATACTATTGGGCAATTACGAGTTTTGCAAAAAAGCGATATTTTATCAACGAAAATGCAATTTCTTGCCAGTTAAATTGCGAAAGATATTGACAAATGTGGAAAATGTTAACATTTCATAACAGGTTATCAACATTTTCATGTTACACAATTTGGGGAATATAGTCTACACTTATATATTTCCCACACTACATTATTGGATTATAAAAAAATTTAATTTAACAAAATATCAACTCTGAAGTAACGTTGCTTTTTCAACCAATTTCAGCATTTTAGCAACCCTTAAAATTTGAAAAACCGCATCTACTTGCTGCCTTTAATTGGAATATTCCGGCAAATTCAGGAGCCTTACAACCAAACCGCACCAAAGCCATTTTTACAGTTATACCTGATTTATAAGCTG
>Ga0105237_10001250_pt1 | contig 33953 bp, 39 predicted proteins | sample KBSC24metaG_FD_81520 | JGI IMG/M metagenome (GOLD analysis project Ga0105237, IMG submission 81520) | Corn rhizosphere microbial communities from Kellogg Biological Station, Michigan, USA - KBS C2-4 metaG | ecosystem: Host-associated > Plants > Roots > Rhizosphere > Soil | place: Michigan, USA... | reverse complement strand
GGAGCATGGCTTCGAGACGAGTGTGGTAGGCACCGGCCAACGTGTGATCACTACCGATAAGGACGATGTGGGTAGTTTTTGAGGCAGACGGCTGCAGCAACGGGTGTAGCGCCCAATCGGGGTTGAGTGCTACTTGGCGCAATACGCTGTCGAGCTGACGGCGGTAGCGCTCGGTGGTGGCGGCTGCGGCCGAGGCTGCTCGCAACTTACTCGCCGCAACCAGCTGCATGGCTTTGGTAATCTGCCGGGTGCTCGACACCGACTTGATGCGGCGACGGATTGCTAGGGTATCAGCCATGCTGCACCTCGGCGTGATGGCCATGATGGCCGGTATCGGCAACATGATAGCCGTGGGTAATGGTGCGAGCCGCCTTCAGCAGGGACGCGCGTCCGACATCGTCCAGTGTCCCGGTAGTATTTAAGTGTTTCACCAGAGCACTGTGGTGGCTGTTGAGGCCGCCAAGCAGGAGGCGGGTCGCCCGTGTCATTTCATCCAGCGGAATGGGGTCAAATTGGCCGTCGTCGGCAATTAAGAGGAGGTACGTCTGCTCGGCGACGCTGAGTGGTGCGTATTGCGGTTGTTTAAGGATGGCCGTCATACGCTCGCCGCGTACCAGGCGCTGACGGGTGTCGTCGTCCAGATCGGTCGAAAACTGCCCGAAGGCAGCTACTTCACGATATTGGGCCAGATTAATGCGTAAACTACCGGCTAGCTTCTTGACGGCCGGCACCTGGGCGGCGCCACCGACGCGGGAGACACTCAAGCCCACATTCACCGCCGGGCGGACACCTTGGTAAAACAGATCCGTATCGAGGAAGATCTGCCCGTCAGTAATACTAATGACGTTGGTGGGAATATAGGCGCTGACGTCGCCGGCCTGGGTTTCAATGATAGGGAGCGCAGTGAGACTACCGCCACCGTGAGCGTCATTAAGCTTAGCCGAGCGCTCGAGCAGACGTGAGTGAAGATAGAACACGTCGCCGGGAAAGGCTTCGCGGCCGGGCGGCCGGCGCAACAGTAGTGACAGCTGACGGTAGGCTTGGGCGTGCTTGGTGAGGTCATCATAAATGATTAGGGCGTCTCCGCCGCTGTCACGAATTTGTTCGGCCATGGCAGTGGCGGCGTAGGGCGCAATATACTGCAGGGCGGCAGCATCGGCGGCACTGGCGGCCACAATAATGGAATGCTTGAGGGCGCCGCTGGAGCGCAAGCGCTCGACCAACCGGGCGACCTTGGCCGTCTTCTGCCCAATTGCCACATAAATACTAATGACGCCGCTCTTTTGCTCGGTTTGGTTAATAATGGTGTCGGTAGCAATAGCCGTCTTGCCGGTGCCGCGGTCACCAATAATCAACTGGCGCTGACCACGGCCGATCGGCGTCACGGCATCAATAGCCAACAGACCGGTAGCGAGCGGTTGGTGTACCGGGCGGCGGCTCATAACGTCGGGGGCCGGGCTCTCCACCGGACGAGTGGTTTGGGCTTTTATCGGTCCGGCACCGTCAATTGGCCGCCCGAGGGCGTCAACGACCCGCCCCAACAATTCATCCCCTACCGGCACCGTCAGCAGCTTGCCGGTCGCCGCAACGCGCGCCCCGGCGCGAATACCTTGATCATCACCCAATACGATCGCCCCCACTTCATCTTCCAATAAGTTCAATGCCAGCGCCGCCACTGGCCCTTTAGCCGTAGCTACTTCTACAACTTCGCCCATCATTTGGTGCGGCAGGCCGGCATAGGAAACGATGCCGTCACCGACGCGCACAACCGTGCCTTCGCGCTGGGGGTCTTCCGGCTGGCTGACACCCTGAACCGCCGCCAGTAAAGCCGCCTTGATGTCGCTGACGTCGAGGGCGCCGGGGTCGGTTTTAGCCACGCTGAGTCTCCAGTGCGTTTAGGCGCGCGCGAATACTATTATGAAAGGAGAGGTCACCGGCTTGGGCCTCGAAGCCACCCAACAGATCGGGATTAATGTCGTGACGATAGCTAAATGTCTTGAGATTGGCGACGGCCGCCACGTTGTCAGCTAAGGCCTTGAGGGCGTCGGCGGGTAGTTCGTGGGCGGTGGTCAGCGTAATTTCGGCCACGCCAAAGCGGGTTTGTAGTTCCTGCTCCACGGCGGATACCAGCGCGGCCAGATCGTCGTGGTCGTAGCCAGCCGTTACCGCCAACTCCACTACGGCAGTGGACAACGCGCTAACCGGCACGGTGCCCAGAGCATCGACGAACCGCGCTGCTAATTGACGCTTGGTCAGTTTCATCAGCGCGCAACCTCCTGGAGTGCTCGCTTCACCACGGCGGCATCGGCCTTGGGGGTGAGCTCGTCCCGCGTCACGCTGGCGGTGGCCGCCGCCACAATCCCCCCCAATTCGCCCATGAGCTCGCGGCGAGCCTTCTGCTCGCTGCCCGCGATCCGGCGCTCGGCGCTGGCCACGGTAGCTTGGGCGGCTGCAGTAGCCTCGGCGGCAATCCGACTGGCTTCGCGCTGGGCCTCGGTGCGGGCGGCTTCCACCAGTGCAGTCGCTTCAGCCCGGGCCGCCGCCATCACCTTTTCACGCTCGGCTTCCGCCTTTGTCAGCTCCTCCTTGGCTTCAGCCGCGTCCTTGAGCCCTGCCGCAATCTGAGCTCGGCGGCGCTCCAGCAACCCCAAAATCGGCGGGTAGGCGTAACGCTTCAGCACCCACAACAGAATGCCAAAGTTTATCAGCTGGAAGATCAAGCCGGTCCAGTTAATACCCAGAGCGGCTAGACCCCCACTTGCCTCTGCTGCCATTACAACGTGCATCGTTACCGGCTCCCCTTACAAGAACCGAATAATAAAGGCGAACAGCAGCGCAAAGATTGCCAGCGCCTCGGTAAAGGCGATGCCTAGGATCATCATCTGCTGGATCCGACCCTGCGCCTCGGGGTTGCGGCCGATGGCTTCAACGGCGCGGGCGGCAATCAAACCAATACCAATACCGGGGCCAATAGTCCCGATGGCGATGGTCAAACCGGCACCGATACTCTTAATTGTTCCTACATCCACACTAGCCATTTACTTCATTTCCTCGTGATTAATTATCATTGCTGCGGCTCGGGTTCGCTATGACCAACAGGGTTAATTGCTAAGGCAATAAACACCATGGTCAACATCGTAAAGACAAAGGCTTGGATGAAGCCAATGAATAGCTCAAACCCCCAAAACGGGCTAGGGCCCAAGATGGGGACGAGTGAACCAATGACGATTAACATCACCTCTCCCGCAAAGATATTACCAAACAATCGGAAAGAAAACGAAATTAAGCGCGTCAGTTCGAGGAAGATTTCGAGGAGGCCGAGCACGTTCACGAGCGGGTTGGCCGAAAAGTAGCGGTGGAGATTGCCCACCACGCCGAGTTTGCGGATGGCATAGATCTGAGTGAGCACGACCGAGACGATGGCCAACGCCACGGTGGTATTAAGGTCGGTAGTGACGGAGCGGAAGACGGGAGCACCTCCGAGTTCCAGCGTATTGAAACCGGGTAGCAAACCGAGGGTATTGCCAAGCAGAATGAAGATGAAGAGCGTAGCCAACAGTGGAAAGTATTTGAGCGCCAGTTCCCGCGAGCCGAAGGTTTGCTCGGCCTGCGCCAGGACGGCGCTAATGATGGCTTCGTAGAGGCCGGCAAAGCCATCGGCTGGCTTTACGGTGACCTTGCGTGCCGCCCACACTAGCGCTACGATCAGCAGAACCGAGCTGATGGCAGTAGTCAGCATGGTGTTTGTAACCGTTACCGACCCTAAAGAAAACAGCGCCTCCGGCGCTAAACTCACATGCATATTACCTTCAGTTATATCACAGATTGGGCGGAGGGTCAGCAGGCTCGCCAGCGTAAAGAATTATTTGATCTGAATTCATTATTGTAAGAAGTGTCTGGTGGAAACCAGGACTAGCAAGGGGCTGCCGCTGGTGCGGCGTCCGGACTTGTCAATTTTGGATGCCGGGTTCGATTCCTGACAGCTCCACCATTTTAGTTTCTTTTAGCTTAAGTTAGTTTTATTTCGAACTGCGTCGCAAGGCACTTTTGTTATAATGTATTAATGACAGAACAAGAACAGCCTCCTACAGAGCATAAGGCTGATACCGAGAGCTATCCAGATAGGCTTCAAGTCAATGATGAACTTGAGCTAAGGCTGTCTTCTTCTGCAGACGTCGACCGATTACAGTCTTGGACTCAAGACCCAGATGTCTACAAATGGTGGGAAGGCCGTCCTTTAGAGCGGGGGGAGATTGAGGAAAAATATACAGGGAGACGGCTGCCAGAAGTCATTGCCTACATAGTTGAGAAGGATAAAGAACCAATTGGTTTTATTCAGGCATGGCAGGAGGACGGTAAGCAAGGGCTGGATATGTTTTTGAGTTCAGCCGCCCAGGGGCAAGGGCTGGGGTCAACTGTGGCAAACGCGTTGGCAGCCGATTTATCTGAACGTGGTTGGAGCAAGCTCACGGTTGACCCTGCAGTTGAAAATGAAAAGGCAATCCGGTCGTGGGCAAGAGCTGGCTTTAGGCCAAACGGCGAATTTGGAGAAGATGATGGTCGTAAAACTCAAATCATGGTCTTCAAACCGCATAGCTAAACCCAACCGGCGCTTCTTGGCGTAAAGCAGTGCTAACAACGTATATAATGTTCCACCAAGACAACAAAAAAGCGACCATAATGGTCGCTTTTTTGTTGTCCAGACTTGTCAAACTTGGTAACTCTTATTGTAAAGATTCTCTACAGCTTCTGCAACCTACTTAATAACGCTCGTGCTTGATAATCATTCCAAACAATTTTACAGTATAGTCTGTCTTGCACCTTCCCATAGAAAAGAGGTCGCCATGCGACAGATTCGCATAGTCGTAGTCATCAGCGCGCTCGCCAGCCTCATTGCGGCCGTACCACTCCCAGCTCTGGCAGGCGGCACCGGCGGGGAATGTCCTAGCGGCTTGACCCAGAAGCTAGTGAAGCCAAACTTGCAGGGTGGCGTCAGGTCTCGCCGCAGACCCCCAAAGATCACAGGATTTGAAGCCCACTCCTCCACCACTCAAACAACTGGAGGCGTCACCACGAAAAGCTACGTCTGGGGTGAAGGTGGAAGAATCAGCGGCAAAATCGAATACGTGGTCCTCTGCGGAAAACTGACAGACGACGCATCGCAAACCGAGCACATCCTTGCTTGGAGTCTGCTGGGACTGATAGTTGTTGCGCTTGTAGGGGCAATTACTGTTATAGAGGTTAGTAACAGCAAAAAATTGCGAAAGTCCTAGCAAATTGTCCCCCCTGGCGATACCAACTCGTCGCCAGGGTGGGACACCTTGACCAAAGTGCCATTATCAGATACAATAGTCAGGTTATGAAAACCGGAATTCACCCCGAACTTATGAAAACCAAGGTCCATTGCAACGGTTGCGGAACCGAGTTTGAGACCACGGACACTGTTGAAAGCATCACAGTGGATATCTGCTCGAACTGCCACCCCTTCTACACCGGTAAGCAGAAGCTGGTGGACACCGCCGGCCGGGTGGAGAAATTTAAGGCTCGTACCGAAGCTGCCAAGAAAAAGCAGGCTGACGAAGCCAAGCGAGTCGCCACTAAGGCTGAGAAAGAGGGCGACGAGATTCAGGCGAAAGACCCTGCATTGAAAGAGATTGCCGAGGAGCTGAAGACCGAAACGGTTGAGGCGCCGGCTGACGGCAAAACTGAAGCCACCCCCGAACCGACCGACTCTTAACTACTAATGCTACGTCCAGCGCTCCCTTTGCCGGAGCGCTGTTTTGTTATGATGAAAGCAGACCATGGACACTTCCGAACAAAAAACCCGGGCCGAATACACCGAGCTGCAAGCTAAGTTAACCGATAGCAGCTTATTTGGCACGCCTGAGTATGTGAAGGCAGCCAAGCGCCAGACCGAATTGGCACCACTGCTAGCGCTGTATGATCGGCGCAATCAGCTACAACAAGACTTGAAAGTGCTCGACGACCCGGAACTGGCGGATTTGGCAGCAGCTGAACGCCCGGCACTGGAAGCGGCTCTTATTGAAAACCAGGAGAAGCTGCGCCTGGCTCTGGTGCCTAAAGATCCCAACGACAGCAAGGACGTAATCGTAGAAATCCGGGCCGGGGCCGGCGGCGACGAATCGACCCTGTTTGCCGCCGAGCTTTACCGGGCCTACGCCCGTTACGCCGAGACGCAAGGCTGGAAGGTCGAAATCGACAGCGAGAGCCCCAGCGATGTAGGCGGCTATAAAGAGATCGTATTCGAAATTCACGGTAGCGACGTTTACAGCGCCATGAAGTATGAGTCTGGGGTGCACCGGGTACAGCGGATACCTGCTACCGAGAGCCAAGGCCGCGTTCACACCAGTACGGTGACGGTGGCGGTGCTGCCGGAGGCCGAGGAAACCGAGCTGGAGATCAATGACGCCGATCTGCGCATCGATGTTTATCGGAGTAGTGGTCACGGCGGCCAAAGCGTAAACACCACTGATTCAGCGGTGCGGATTACCCACGTGCCAACCGGCCTCGTAGTGACAATGCAAGACGAGAAGAGCCAATTGAAGAATAAGAATAAGGCTATGGGGGTGCTGCGTTCGCGCTTACTAGCCCAGCAAGCCGAGGAAGAAATGAAGTCGAACCGTGAGGCGCGGTTGGCCCAGATTGGGACCGGTGATCGTAGCGAGAAGATTCGCACCTATAACTTCCCACAAGACCGGATTACCGATCACCGCATTGGCCGCACCCAGCACGGCCTCCCCGGATATATGACCGGTGATATCGGGCCGATGATTACCGCCTTACAAGAGGAGGACTTGAAGCGCCAGCTGGCTGAGGCTGGGGCGTAAAGGATGACAATTGCTGAGGCCCAACGCCACGGCCACAATGTCCTGCGCAAGGCCGGGGTCGAGAGTCTGCGCCTCGACACGACTCTGTTGCTGGAAAAAGTAACTGGTAAGCCCCGGGCGTGGCTGTTTGCGCATCCAGAGGTCGAACTGCCAGAGCAGCAAGCGCACTCATTGATGGAGCTCGTGAATCGGCGGCGGCAGCGCGTTCCATTGGTCCACCTGACCAATAAGCTCGAGTTTTATGGCCTGGACTTCTATATTGACGAGCGGGTACTATCACCTCGAGTCGAAACCGAGATAATGGTTGACTATGCGATCAAATACGCGCCCAAGAACTCGCGACTGATTGATGTGGGAACCGGAAGCGGGGCCATCGCAATTGCCATTAAAAAACATCGGCCGGATCTGGATGTTTGGGCCACTGACGTGAGTGCTGAAGCTCTCGAGGTAGCGACCCTCAATGCCAGGAATCTTAGGATCCTAATTAGGATCCTAAGATCCGATCTTTGGGATGGCGTCGATGGCCGCTTCGCCACCGTCGTCACTAACCTCCCCTATCTGCGAAATGACGCCGAACTCATGCCCGAAGTCACTAAAGAACCTGGGGTGGCGTTATTTGGGGGCAAGGACGGCTTGGAGTTGTACCGGCGCTTCATCGAAAAACTCCAAGATCACCTCGAACCCGATGGCTACCTCTTTACCGAATGCGACCCATGGCAACATGAAGACTTAATTACGTCAGCCAAAAAGGCTGGACTCAAACTGATCGAGCCGAACAACTATTTTGTTCTGGGCTTTCAGTTGAGCTAGCTCGTCGGCGCCTGTTGTAGGGTTATATCGACGGTCTGCGTCTTGCCGCCGCGCAAATAGGTCAGTGTAACCTTATCCCCAACCTTATAATTACCAATTAATGAGCTGAGGGTATGGTTTTGGTCGATAGTTTGGTTACCTACCTTAGTAAGGATGTCGCCCTCCTTCAAACCGGCCTTATCCGCGGGGCTGCCACTCACCACCGCCGGGCTTCCCTGGGAGCCACTCACATAGGCGCCGTTATTAACCGGCAGGTTGTTATCAGCCGCAAAGGCTTGCGTCACTGGAATGTAGCGCACCCCCAGGTAGGGGCGACTAATCGTACCGGAACTCTGGACGCTTTGGAGCTCTTGTTTGGCCTCGTTAATGGGGATGGCAAAACCAATCCCCTGAGCGTCGCTGGCCACGGCCGCATTAATGCCAATGACGTTGCCGCGCACATCCACCAATGGGCCACCTGAATTACCCGGGTTGATGGCAGCGTCGGTTTGAAGCAGGTTCTGCAGCGACTCGACGCTACCGCCGCCCTGGTCGCTCGCCTGTACTGGCCGGCCAATGCCGGAAATGATGCCTTGGGTGACGGTGTTTTGGTACTGGCCGAGGGCGTTGCCAATCGCGATGACCTCAGTACCCACCTTAACGCTCGATGAATCACCGAGTTTGGCTGTCGGCAAGCCCGAAGCGCTAATCTGCACAAAGGCCAAGTCGTTGACGGTGTCGCTGGCTACCACTTTGGCGTTCTTGTACTCCTTGCCGTCGTTGGTAAAAACATCGAGCTCGGTGGCGCCAGCAATGACGTGGTTATTAGTAATAATCAGGCCATTACTGCCTACAATAATGCCGGTACCGGCCCCCTGCTCTGTCTGTGACGCACCGAAGAAGCTAAAACCGGCGCTCTGGGAAACAATCGATACCACGCTGGGCGAAACGCTTTTGGCCACATCTACGGCCGCCGAACTCTCTTGCAACACCACCGATTGCTTATCGGTTGGGATAGTGCCTGGCAGGTAGCGAATCAGGACGTAACCGCCGACCAGTCCACCAATCAGCCCAAATACTACGCTGAGCGTTACGAGCCGGCGCACCAGATGGTATGGCAGCGAACGGGCGGCTTCTTTGGGGTCGACACCGGAGTCGTCGGTGGATGCCTGGGGTGTCGTTTTGGATGGTTCAGCCATAGTACTTTTATACACTGTTTGGCGCCCGGGCGGCAAAAGTTTGTCCTACGACGTCCCGTTCCACCGCGTGCCCGTAATAACGATGGCCAGTAGCACCCCGGTAATGGCCACATATTCGATCAAGCGGCGGCGGCTAAGGCGTTTTTGGGAGTGAGAAGCGTGGATGCTGGCAAAGCAGTAGCCAACACCGAGCAGCACCAGGGCGGCTTGGGGGATCAGCAGCGAGCTGCCCCGAATGTAAATAACTTGCCAGGCGTACAGCACCCAAGCCAGCTCGGAGGCCACCAGCGCCCAGGCGGCGGCTAGAATTGCGGCAGCGCGCTCTTCGGCGGCGCGCAAGTACCACAGGGTGGTAACGAACATACTGACCCAGATTAAGGCGATAACTATCGATTCCGGCCAGTGCCAAAAGGCCGCTGCCAAGAAAATAGCGCTGGTGGCCGCCAACTGCTGCACGCCCGTAGCCCACACCGAAGCTTGGCCACGGTGCCGCAACTGCCGCAACCAAATCAACCACCCGGCATACAGTAGGGTCAGAACCAGTTGGGTGCTGACCGGGAAAACCGCCTGCCCTAACGGCTGCTTGCTCAAACCTACCAAGATTGCCACGCTCAAGCCGATGACGGCGCTGGGGCTGCCGGCCAGTAAAGCGTCCCAGGTGCGGCCGCTATAAAACCAGGTGATTGCCGTCGGCGCCACTACCAACACCATGGCGATACCGGTGTAGTGGTAATGACTCAACAGCAAAACACCGGCGGCTAGGGCCAGCTGTAATAGCGTGACGAAGAATGTGCGTGGTGTCATGGTGTTGAGGCGGTGGACGTGGCGGCACTGGTAGCAGTAATGCTCGCCGTCGGTGCCAGGTTATAATCTTTCCCTACGATTATAACAACATCCGGCAGCGCTGACTGCCCTGCTACCGGCGCGGGCTTGGGTTGTTTGACGACGGTGGCATGAAATCGATTCTGCAAATATTTGAGCGTATAGGGTTTTTTGCCGCCAGTGTAATCAATGATCTGGCTCGTGAGGTGGGTTTGATCATCGGCCGTAGTGGTACTGATTACGCGATAGCCATAGGCGGTCAGCTGCTGGGTAACGGCCGCGCCAAACCCGGAGGTCAGCGTCCCGTTCTGAACCCCGATCGCGGCATCCTCGTGCTTAATGTAGCCATCGATGAAGATGGTGTGGGCCAGCTCTTGGATGGCAGTGTAGTTAAAGTCGCCAGCCTTCGGCAACAGAATCGAGCCGGCGCCCGGGTATTTGCCCGAATCCGCCAGTAAGCCGGTGGGAGTATCATCCAGCACCTTGGTTTGAGCCTTGCTCATATCAATCCCTTTGACGATTTGGCCCATTTTCTGCAATTCGTTGGGCTGGAGGTCAGTACGGACGTGGTTACCTATGCTGTCGATCAAGCCGGTGAGGCGCACCGGGTTGGACAACGTCGAAGCCTGCAGCGCCTTCTGGCGCAGGGCTTCCAGCAATTGTTGCTGGCGCGCGGCCCGACCAAAATCGTTGCCACAGGTACCGTGGCGGCAACGGGCGTATTGCAGAGCCAAGGCACCGCTCATGTGGTACTGCCCCGGCGCCAGCTTGAAGGTGCAGTAATTACGCTCATTATCACAGGGGTACTGATTGTCATACAGTTGAGTAGTACTGGTGATATCAACGCCGCCAACGCTATCAACCGCCTGCTTAAAGCCGGAGAAGTCCAGCTGAACATAATAATGAATTGGTAGGTCAAGAACGCCGGAAACGACCTGCTTGGCCAACTCAGGGCCGCCGTCGGCGTTCGCTGCGTTTATTTTACTGTACCCATACCCAGGAATCTTGACGTAAAGGTCCCGGGGAATGCTCAGCATCGCCACCGTTTTATTTACCGGGTCGATGCTCGCCACCATCATCGTGTCGCTGAGCGTTCCACCAGCGTGATTGCCCCCGCCAATGCCCAATAACAGCACGTTGATGCGGCCGTCGCCTTCCCCCTTCAGCTTGGTCGGATCCACTGCGCCGTGCAATACCGGCGCGCCGCCAGAGGCGTTCTTGGTGACAATGTGGCGGGCGGCCAAAACAGCATGCACTCCCACGACTGCCACACCGACCATCAAGAGAGTCGTGACACTTAAGATCACGCGTTTAGCCGACCAGTGCCGGCGCGGCACAGTCCACCGCGGCTGATGCAGCGGCGCCGCTACCGGCTCAAGGGGCCGCTGCGATGCTTGGTTCTCCTCCATTGGAATCCAGTATACCGACTCAAACCATAAGCGTAAAGGTTGCCGCTCGATGCAGAACCCGCTATACTGGGCTGGTAATTTTATGCTATGCAACCTGAACAAACGCCCCCCATTCCCCCATCATCCACACCCGCCCCGATAACCCCAAAGCGCAACCCAGTTGGCAGCCTCATCGGCGCTTTTTTTGATAACTGGCTGATCAGCTGGATCATCATTCCGATCGGCCTGGTGCTGATTTTGCACTTTTTTGTGTTCAGTGCTTTTCATGTGGTCGGTACCAGCATGCTGCCGACCTTACATAATTCCGACTATTTAATCGTTTCCGAGGTTGATCGGTCGCTGGCCCACCTTCAGCACAAGGACTATATTCCGGCACGCGGCCAAATCATTATTTTTCACTACCCTAAGCAGCCCTCGCTCGACTTCGTGAAGCGCGTGATTGCTTTGCCCGGCGAACGCGTGGTGGTCGCTAACTGTACGGTGACGGTCTACAACAACCAGCACCCTAATGGCTTTAACCCCGACGCCAACCCCCAACATCTCACCGATGGCAGCTGCACCGAGGACACTATTGACGAGACGGTGCCAGCCAGTAACATCTTCGTGCTGGGCGATAACCGGACACCGGGCGGCTCGTCGGATTCGCGCGAATGGGGCTTTTTGCCAAGCTACGACATTATTGGCAACGCCGTACTACGGCTGTATCCGTTTAGCGACTTACGGCTGTTTTAGCCGTATAAAAAATGATGATTGCGATCTGGAGCCGGGCATATGCCCGGCCCCGTTGTTGCATTTCGACCTATGACGCCCCTACCGCCCAACCATTGGCGGTGATACCATTGTCGTCGTTGTAGGCCTCAACCATCTTGGCCAGCTCCGCGGCGAGCTGGTCGAGCTCTTCACGAACCATCCGCGCCCTAGGTTCGTATTGGTGGGTGTATGCGAACACCAACTTAGCTTCCGGAATATTGGGTTCGCGCAAAGCTGCGGCGGCCCGAAGACGCAGCTCACCCGGTTGTGGCTTGTAGTCTTGCGCATGGAAGTCCCAGAGTGAGGGATTAGCGTAATATTGGGCGACCCAGCCATTCCAGCCCTCAGGGTAGGGAATGTCACTAATACCTGCCCTTTCAAGGCCATTCCGATATTTGTGACTATTAGCCAGGAGCTGACTAAGCTCCTGGAACGCCATGAAGCTCTCCCCAGCTTCAGAAGACAACTTGTCGCAATGCTTCAGCACCAACTCTTTAACTGAGGCAGCGACGCTCCTGTAGCTAACACCGAGGGCTGCTTCCATCAATTTGTCATTGCCATAACCCAAGTTACCGGTAACTCCGAGCAGCTCCAGGGCAACTGTAAATTGGCTGTCGAAATCCTCATCTGTAAGCTTTGCTTGCTGCGCCAACAACGCGCTGATTTGATCATGGCGCTCAGTGTACTGTGCCTTGGCTCTGACGTCATCAACGATGGCTGATACCCGCGCAGACAAACCCTCCACGTACCAGAGAGGGATTCGTAGGTTTTGTTGTTATCGGCCAACTCCTGCCGCGCCTCGGCGTCTCCGGCCTCTGCCCGATCCACGAGCTTGCCTAGGCGTTGCACTTCTTGCTGGCGCCATTCTTTCTTGTTTTTCTCCTCCCACAGCCAACTGCGCTTGACGAATTGGAGACGAAGAAAGACACCAAGAACGATCAGAGCTACCACGATGGGGATAAGAATATAAAGGTTCACGCCATACCTCGCTTATAGGGAATGCGTGACAGCTATTCTACAATTTTGCCTGGGCTTTGTCTACCTAGCTTGGCTTGATTTCCTTGGCAATGCGAATGAGTTCGGCGTCATCTTTATAGTTGATGACAAGGCGGCCGCCTTTAGCGGTAGGCTGTAAACTAACTTTAGTGTGAAGGTAATCCCCGAGCTGTCGGGCAAGGAGCGCGGCGGCAGCGGGCGGTTGGGCGCTCCGGGTAGCTGATTTGGGGTCGGTGGCTTCGATGGGGGCACTACGCGCAAAAGCCTCCGCCTGTCGAACGGTCCAGCCGTCTTGAGTAATATGGCGCAGTAATTGCTCTTGAGCCGCCGGATCAGTAAGCGCCAGGATGGCCCGGCCATGCGCTTCACTAATCACTCCCGTTGCAACCGCCTCGCGCGCACCAGCTGGTAGCTGCAACAAGCGCATAGCGTTTGCAATCGTCGACTTAGCTTTGCTGACCCGCTCGCCAATTTGATCGAGCGTCAAGTGAAACTCGTCGGCCAGCTGGCGATAGGCGGTCCCGGCCTCAATCGGGTTGAGGTCGGCACGCTGCACGTTCTCGATTAAGGCAAGCTCCAGTTTCTGCTGCTGGCCGTAATCGCGCACAATTGCCGGAATCGTCTTCAGCCCGGCCAGCTTACTGGCACGCAGTCGGCGCTCACCGGCTACCAACTCATAATTGCCATCGCCCAGGTTACTGACCGCAATCGGCTGGAGTAGCCCGTGCTCGGCGATGGAGGCCGCCAACTCGCCCAGCGCCTTGTCGTCAAAATGCTTTCGGGGCTGGCGGGGATTGGCGCGGATCTTGGACACATCGATCTGATGGATGGTATCTGCGGACTGCGCCGGCTGCACGGAGGCCGGCATGTCGGGCGTCACCTCGGTAGGTATCAGCGAGTCAAAGCCCCGCCCCAAACCGCGCTGCTTGCTCACGCCGTCACCGCCTTGGGCTTAGACTGCACCCGCTTCGTCACTTCTTTGGCCAACTTCTTATAGCTGCGGCCGCCCTTGCTACGCTGGTCATAGTGGGTAATTGGCTGCCCAAAGCTCGGCGCTTCTGCCAAGCGCACATTACGCGGAATGATTGTATCGAAGACCTTGTCGGGAAAATGGCGCTTAACTTCTTCGTACACCTGAGCACTCAAGGTCGTACGACCGTTGTGCATGGTCACGACCACGCCCATGAGCTCGAGGTTAGGGTTGAGCGCCTGACGCACCCGGCTAACCGTTTGCATCAGCTGGCTGAGGCCTTCCAGGGCGTAGAACTCGGCTTGCACCGGGATAATCAGCGAATCGGCAGCTACCAGCCCATTAACGGTTAATAATCCCAGCGACGGCGGACAGTCAATTAAGACGTAATCATACGGCAGGTCGGCCAGCGCCTGCTTCAAGCGAAATTCGCGCTGGGGCGTGTCCACCAGTTCGACCTCGGCGGCGGCCAGCACTGGCGCCGCCGGCACCACCACGACATCGTTAAAGGTGGTGAGGAGCGCGGCTTCGTGCATGTGGCGCTGGCTCATTAAAATATCATACAAGCTGGTATCAATCGCTTGCTTATCAATCCCAAAACCGCTGGTAGTGTTACCCTGTGGGTCAAGATCGACAACCAAGACCTTAGCCTTGGCTTTAGCTAAGAAAGCCGCCAGGTTGATGGTGGTGGTGGTCTTCCCCACCCCGCCTTTTTGATTGGCAATTGCGATTACGTGCGCCACGAGTTCCTCTTCATATCATAACCATTTTATCATGGAGTGGGCAGGGGCGTCGCAATCGCCACCACCCGCTGCGTCTGACGAAAGTCATTGCAGCTGTATAGGGTGAGGCGCGGCGTAGCGGTGGGGTTGAGGATAGCGACGTCGTTCTGCGGCACCACTTCCATCTGCGCAACCTGATATACCGTGCGTTTGCCGAGCCAGTCGATAGCAATGGTATCACCAGGAGCCAGTTTATCGAGGCTGTACAGGGTTGAGGTGTTGGGCGGGAGGTAGCGAAAGCGGTGACCGGCCAGCACGAAATTGCCCTTGGTTAGGTTGCCAGTTTGATGCCAGACGCCTTCATTTTTGTCCAGTACCTTCAGGTTTGAACCCTCGATAATCGGCGTATTGACGCCGATTTTAGGGATGATGACGCGATTATCAGTAATCGGGATGACGTTAGCAGCGGTAGCCGCATTTGGAGTGGTCTTGGAGGATCCGGGCGTATGAACGGCGACGTTTCCCAAGCTAACCGCGGGAGCCGGATGCCACTTTTGCCACTGAAACACGGCTGCCGGCCACAGCGGGTAAATAAAGACCACCGCGGCTACCGCAAAAACGGTCCACAGGGCGGCTAGAATCAGCTTGGGCGGCCGCTTGGACCGCAACCCGGGCGCTCTGGCCGGTTTGGCGGTAAAAAACATCGTACCGACCGTAGCGCCGGGTTTAACCGGGCTGCGCTTACAGATGTGGCGCCGGGCATCATAGCGATACAGGTAGTCCCCTTCGGCCCAGATACTGGTAGGAGTGAAAGCAGCCGGCTCGCGGATCGGACGGCCGAGCTTTAGTCGGGGTTTAGTGGGTGGCATAGCGGCGGCGTACCCAAAAGATACCGGCCGCGGCCATTATCATCACCACCAAGCTGACTGCACTCGTGGCAACGGTGTTGTCGCCGGTAGCGGCGAGATTGCTCGAGGGAGCCGGTGCGGGAGCCGCCGCGGTGGGAGAGGCTGGTGGTGGGCTGGCAGCGGGAGGCGGGCTGGCGGCCGGAGATGGCGTAGTGTCGGCGGTGGTGGCCGGGTTAACCGTCAGGGCAATCGCGGTCGCGGCACTGGCGACGCCAGCTGCATTGGTGGCGGTAATACTCAGCTGATGTTGCCCATTAGGAATGTCGGTGCTCGGGGTAACGGTCCAAGTGCCGCCGGCATCGGCAGTGGTAGTAAACTTCTGCGAATCGGGACTGACGGCCACGGTAATGGTGGCGCCGGGATCGGCTTTACCGACGATCGGCGGTCGGTTGGAGGTAACGACGGTGGGGTTGGCTACACCGACGCCACCAATGGTGCTGACGGTGGGAGCTGCCGGGGCGGTAGCGTTGACGGTAAAGGCGGGCGCACTGGCGTCGCCGCCAAACACCACCCAACCACTGTGCTGGCTGCCGGCACTATCGCGAACTTGCCAGTGATAATTGCCGTTGGTGAGGGCGTTGCTGGTTACGCTGAGCTGCATATTGCTAGCTGCTGCCACTCCTTTGCCAGTGGTAGTGGGCGTACCGGTAAAGGCGGTGCCCGCAGGCTCAATTTCAACTTCCGGCGTCAACGAGCCGCTATTGGCGCTGGTGTGGGCATTAAATTTGAATGTAACCTTGGCGTCCTTGGTTGTCGCACCAGCATCAATGCTGGCACCGCTGCTATCTACCTGGCTCAGGTTGGTCGGGGTCACCGGAGTCACCGATACGTTCGGTGGAGCCGACACCGGCTGGGCTCGATGCGTCCACCACCAATAGCCGCCACCCGCAGCGGCAATCAGCAGGAGCAAAATAATGAAAGCAATCAGGCCCTTGTGGCCTCCCCCACCACCCGAGGTTACCGGGGGCGACGGCTTGTTGACGTTCGTGGGTGTCGGGGCCGGCCGCGGCACGGGAGGCGGGGGCGGCATCGGGACCGGGGTTTCAGGCTTTTTGGACTGGGCCGCTGCCACATACGAAGCCGCCTCTTGCGAAGGGCCTACCGGCATGGGAGTTACTCCCTGCGAGTGAAATGCCGTGGCATCAGGACCGTAAGAACCGGCGGCGCCTTTGAGCTGCTGGTTACTCCCCGTATTGTGCAGCAAATCGAGCCGCGGATTATTGATAGGATTAGCTCCGGATTGGATAGGGTCCATTGTCCACCTGGTTACACTACTGAACCCATAATAGCTTCAAGCACAAGCACAATGCAAGGGTTTGATAAGGATTTAAGCTGCGACGGGAGTCTTTTTGGGAGTAGCCGGAGCCTTCTTGGCGGCTACGGTCTTCGCGGCCGGAGCTTTGGCGCTGCCGATAGCGGTGATCTTGATCCTGGTGTAGCGCTGACGGTGGCCGGTTAGCTTCTTCACCCGCTTTTTGGGCTGAAACTTCAGCACCTTCAGCTTGTCGCCCTTGATCATCTCGACCACATCGGCCGTAACCGATACACCGGCGACCACGGGAGTCCCGACAGTCACCTTCTCGCCATCAATAATCAGGAGCGGCTCAAACTTCAGAGTTGTGACGTCATCGCCCACCAGATCAACTTCGAGGATCTGGCCGGGGGATACCAGGAATTGGTGGTTTCCGCTGCGGATTACTGCTTGCATAACTCACCTAGTATAGACAAAAGCGCCCCATCTGTAAAGAGGAGTACATCCTGTCATACCGATCTCGCAACGAAAAACACCCACGGGCAATTCCGTGGGTGTGGTGGAGCGGACGGGTTTCTTTTACCCGCCCGCTCCTGCAACTCAGACCTCGATCAGCTCAAGTGCCGCAACCGCCGCTCTTACGTTACGGTCAATCTGAGTGCGGCTATTAATTTTCAGGCTGAATAGATTGGCGCCCAGCCATTCAGCTTTACCGAGCTTGGCGCTGCGGGCATCTCCGAAAGCCAGGTTTGCTCCTTCGAGGAGGGCCTTCCTCGCAAAACAGTCGCGCAGATCTGCAAAAAGGAGGCGGGCCTTGTAAAAGTTGACTTGCGGCATATAAGCCCCACGCAGCCTGGCGCCGTGCAAATTAGCCCAGCGCAGACAGGTATGTTCCATCTGGCAACCCTCCAGATTGGCTTTGATCAGTCGGGCATCGAAGAGCTGCATATGCGACAGGTCAAGGCCACCTAGGTCAGCTTCGTAAAGATTCAGCATGCCCTCGGGACAGTGATTACTGCGCCAGCGGTTGAAGTCCGGTGCTCCCATGCGGATGGCGTCGACCACCTCGCTCTTCGTAGGTGCGGTAGCAGGCATCTTGGTCTCTTTCGTCGAGTGTACGAGCTACCTTTATAATGAGGCAGCCTAGACGATTACTGTAGCACATATCTGTTAAATTTCAAGATTGTTACGTCCCGAACTCAATTTTCTTTCGCCGCACCGCAATCGATTCCAGCAGCCCAATCGCAAGTAGCGACACCAGCAGGCTCGTGCCGCCATACGATATAAATGGCAGTGGGATGCCTGTCACCGGCAGCAGGCCGACATTCATGCCGATGTTAATAAACACGTGGAACAGCAGCATCGTAATGATGCCGGCAGCCACAAACATCCCGAAGCGGTCCTCGGCGCGAGCAGCAATGAGGACGGCGCGCAGCAGCAGCGCCGCAAATAGCACTACCACGAGCATCCCGCCGATAAAACCAAGTTTCTCGCTGAGCACCGCGAAAATAAAGTCGGTCGGTTGCGACGGCAGGAAGTTCAGCTGGCTCTGCGAACCGGCGTCCAGACCGCGCCCAAACAGCTGCCCACTCCCCACCGCGATCGTCGATTGCACGACATTGTAACCGGTGTGCAACGGATCGGCGGTGGGATTTACGAACACCGCCAAGCGCGAGCGCTGATAGGGTTTGAGGTGCGGAATAATCAGGGGGATCGCGAGTATTCCGGCCACCGCCATGGCGCCGAGGTAGCTCCAGCGGATTCGCGCCACGATCGCCATTACCAGCCAGATCGCTGCCAGTACCAGCGCCGTCCCAAGGTCGGGCTGCAACAGGACGAGACCCATCGGGATCAACACATAAATGAGCGAAATGATGAGATGGCGCGGTTTATCAATAAAGTCATAATTAGCGCTAAAGTACTTGGCGAGCACTAGAATGACGACGAGTTTTGCAAACTCCGAAGGCTGAAACTGGAAGAAGCCAAGGTTGATCCAGCGGGTGGCACCGAGCGCGCTTTTTCCGAGCACTAATACGGCCACGAGGCTGAGCAACATGAGTACATACAGCACTGGCGTGAATCGGCTCCATCCGCGGTAGTCGCTGCGAGCCACCGCAAACAGTGCAATCACGCTGATGACCGCAAAAATGATCTGGTTTTGAGCCTTGACCGGCGCCACCAGACTGGCAGCTTTAAATGAGGTCGAGTAAATGACAATCAGGCCGATGATCGTGAGCATCAGCGCCAACCCCAGCAGGATCCAGTCGAAATTTTTCCAGAAGCGCGATTTGAGCATTGGCTCTATTATAGGGGAAGTTGCGGCGAGACACATTACGCTATAGCCATTTTCGGTACACGGATTTGAGTACTACAGTACACGGATCTGTGTATCGTTTTTAAAAAGGAGTGTCGGGTTCCTAGAGTTTCTTAAGAGAAATTGTCAGTTCGACGGCACCCAACTTTGCAGTGGTTTCGTGACCACTTGCTACGTGATCACTGACTTTCTCGGCCAGCGTTTCAGCGGCAATCGCCTTGGCGTGTTCCTTAATTGCCTGCGCCAGCTCTTTGTCATCAGTATTCAGAGCCAGCTCGATTCGATCCTCCACCGCCAGCCCCGACTTCTTGCGAAAGTCCTGTACCTGCCGCACAACATCACGCATCAAGCCTTCGCGCGCCAGTTCGGTGGTAATTTCCCGATCCATAATTAGAGTCACTTGATCATCTTTCTCATCTGTAACCTTCTTGAGATTGAGCTCTTCCCCAATAATCTCCAACAGCTCTGGAGTTAACGCACGACCACTCACCTTTGCACTTGCCAACGGCTGTCGCACTTTAATGCCATGGAACGCTCGCCCGGCAAGCCCCAAAGCCACAATACTGCGAACAGACTGCATGCCTTCAAGCGCTGCCTTGAGCTCGATGTCAACATCCCCCGCCTCCGGCCAGTCACTCACATGTACGCTCGCAGCCACGTCCATGCCAGCGGTCAATTCACGCCACAATTTGTCGGCCACAAATGGGCTCCAAGGAGCCAGCAACTGGGTGATCCGCACCAAAACGTAATGCAAAGTGGCGTAGGCAGCCTGCTTGTCACCATCATCCTCGCTCTTCCAGAAGCGGCGGCGGCTGCGACGAACATACCAGTTGGAAAGATCGTCGATGAGCTCGCGCAGCGGGCGGACGGCACGAGCAATCTGATAGGCATCGGCCGATTCAGTCATCTCGGCGATCGTCTGATTCAGCCGCGCCACGAGCCAGCGATCGAGCACATGGTCCGATTTCGGCTCAACCAGGCTCTTCCCCGACTCCCACCCGTCAATCTCGGCATAGGTCGTAAAGAAGCTGTGGACGTTCCAGAGGCGCAGGAAGACATTGCGCTGGACATCGGCCAGGGCCTCATCGGCAAAGCGCACACCTTCGCCGGCCACCACCGGGCTGCTCATCATGAAAAACCGCAGAACGTCGGCGCCGTAGCGGTCGAAGGTTTCGCTGAGTGGCGGATAGTTCTTTAATCGCTTGCTCATCTTTTGGCCGTCGGCGGCTAGTACTAGGCCGTTTACGACCACGTGCTTATACGCCGGTTTTTCAAATAGGGCTGTCCCCAGTACGTGTAAGGTATAAAACCAGCCGCGGGTTTGATCCAGTCCCTCGGCGATGAAGTCAGCCGGAAAAGCGCTTTCGAAATCAGCTTTGTGCTCGAAAGGATAATGATCCTGTGCAAAGGGCATAGCACCGGATTCAAACCAGCAGTCGAGGACCTCTTCGACGCGGGTATACGTCTTCCCATCCTTGGTTATTTTAACTTTGTCGATAACTGGCCGGTGCAGGTCTTTCGGCAGCTCACTACCGCTCAACTCTCCCAGTTCATCCAAACTCCCAATCACAATAATGTCTTTGGGGTCGTCATCATTGCGCCAGACAGGCAGCGGGTTGCCCCAAAAGCGGTTACGCGAAATACCCCAATCGCGGGCGTCGGCTAGCCAGTTACCAAAACGGCCCTCCTTAATGTGCTCAGGAACCCAGCTCACCTCTTCGTTGTTCTTTACCAGATCTTTGACTAGCTTGGTGACGCGCACATTCCAGGTTGGCGTGGCAAAGTACATTAACGGTCGATCGCAGCGCCAGCAAAAGGGATAGGTATGCGTAAAGGTTTCAGCAGCGAAGATGCGGCTTTTCTTGGTGAGATCTTCGATGATGTGCGGGTCGGCATCCTTAAACCACAGGCCGACTACGGGCTCCAAGCCGGGTTCTGTTTTCAGTGCATCGACCATCTTGCCAAAAGCGTCGACGCTTTCAATCAACGGCAATCCCAGGCGCTGACCCATTGCGAGGTCGGTCTCGCCATACCGAGGCGCCACATGCAGAATACCGGTGCCGTCACCAAGCTCTACGGAGTCGTCGGCATACACCTGATAGGCTTTGGTGGCTTCATCTTTGGATAAGCTTTCGCTAGGATACAGCGGCGCATAGGTAACACCGACGCAGTCCTTCCCTTTCTTGGTAGTAATAACCTTATATTCAGCCTTTTTCAGATCTAGAACGCTCAGCCGGTCCTTGGCGAGGATGAGCTTTTCCCCCTTCTCCCAACTGTCGCCGTCGTCCAGCAGTTCAACCTCAACGTAATCGGCGTTCGGATCGACAGCCAACGCAGCATTGGCTGGTAGCGTCCAGGGAGTGGTCGTCCAAACGAGGAACGATTTATCGGGGTGACCAATAAGTGGGAACTTCACGTACACACTCGGATCGGGAGTGTCATCCTTATAGTTCTGATTGACCTCAAAATTGGAAAGTGGCGTGGCACAGCGCGGACAGTACGGCATACTGCGGAAGCTTTCGTAAAGCAACTCCTTCTCATGCAGCTGCTTGATGGCCCACCATACACTCTCGATGTAGTCGGGGTCGAGCGTGGCGTAGGCGTTCTGCTTGTCTGCCCAGCGCCCAATGCGATCAAAAAATTCCTCCCACTCCGTACGGTACTTAAATACCGAGGCGCGGCAGTCTTCAATGAATTTCTCCACACCGTATTCGTAGATCCCTTGCTTGCCTTTCAGCCCGAGCGCTTTTTCGATCTCATATTCCACCGGCAAGCCGTGGGTGTCCCAACCGTTACGGCGTGGCACCCAGTATCCGCGCATGGTTTTGTAACGCGTAATGGCGTCTTTGATCGTGACTGGGACGACGTGGCCATAGTGAGGCAAGCCGTTAGCAAAGGGAGGTCCATCATAAAAGCTAAACCGCTCGGCACCTTTGCGGTTTTCCAAGCTCTGGGCGAACGTGCCTTCTTTTTCCCAGATTTTAAGCATGTCCTCTTCGAACTGGGGGAAGTTGGCGCTGGCGGCTTTTTTCATTAACAATTAATCCTTTCGCGGAACAAAAACGCTTCGGTACTCAGGAAATCTTAACCTGTAAGCACCCGGTTCGCAAGCTCGGCCAGCAACTGCAAAATCACAAAGGCAATCAGGGGCGAGAAATCGAACATCTGGCTTTTAGGCAGCACGCGCCGAATCGGCAGTAGCACCGGCTCGGTCAGCTCCACTAGCAACCCTCCAAGGCCGCCGGTTGGATGGGGGTTAATCCAGCTGAGAATCACCCGCCCGAGCAGTAAAATATTGTACACGAATACGAACAGGTTGATGAAATTGAGGACTACGGCAATACCCATCAGCCGCTAGTTCGATAAAAGCCACTCACTACGTCCGGCGGCGGCAGCGTCCCCTGCCAAATCTGCACTGCGCGCCCATCCTGATCGGTCAGCAGCAGCGCCGGCCGCTGGGTCAGGTCATAAAGTTCGCACAATGCCGCTCCGTCGCGACTGTCGGCGTCAACCAACTCTGGCTCAATGCGCAAGTCGGCCAACCGCCGTCGCAAATAGTCAATATCACTATCGGCGGAGCTATTACGGGTATAAAACAAACGCAGATTCATGATGGCTTCATTATAGCAAAAGGTTGGGGGCTGGCCGCACCGAGCTTATACCGGCGTGCTGCGGGCCTTGAGGCGAGCCAACTCGCGCTCAAACGATGCCACATCGCTAAAGGCGCGATAGACGCTGGCAAAGCGTACGTAGGCCACATCATCCAGAGTCAGCAGGCGGTCGATCACAATCTCGCCGATATCGCGCACCGGCACCTCCGGTTCGCCCAGCGCCCGCACGGCTTGCTCAATTTCATGGGTTATGGCTTCAATCTGGTCGACCGAAATCGGCCGCTTCTCGCAGGCCCGGTAAATACCGCCAGCAATCTTGTCGCGGTTAAAGGGCTGGCGGCGGCCATCCTTCTTGATTACCGTCAGCGGCGGCTGCTCAATGCGCTCATAGGTAGTAAATCTGGTAGTGCAGTCCAGACACTCGCGGCGACGACGAATCGAAGCGCCATCATCAAGATCGCGCGACTCCATCACCCGCGAATTTTCCCCTTCACAGTTTGGGCATTTCATCTGGGCGCACCTCCTATTTCTTCGAGTTCTTGCGGCGAATAAAGGCGGGAACGTCGAGGTCGTCCTCGTCGTAGTTGCTGCCACCGTGGCCGCTAACGGCGCGGCTGGCGCGTTCAATCAAGGATTTAGCCGTGGTGCGGGCGGCGGCGGTTCCGGCAGTTGCCCGGGCTTTGCGGTCGGCCGTCACCGGCTCTTTGACCGCATCTTTCTCGGCTGGCTTCGCCTTAGTGTCGATAGCAACCTCTTGGTCGCCTTCAATTTCCGGTTCAATCGAGTTCACCGACGGCTTTACCGGCTCGTCGAATAGTGACCCTTCGTCGGGGGTGCCAATTTCGGCCTTATCGTCGTCGAAGGCCGGCTTCTCATCAATAAACGGCCCCGTACTAAAACGGTTAGCCACTGGCTCGCGGGTGGGCTCGGGCAGCGGCTCGTCCTCAATTTCAGGGAGCCGGCTCGTCGAAAGGGTTTCCAATTCGTCGGCGACGCTTTGGTTCGCTATAGCCGGACGGTCGACCGGCTGGAAGATCGGCCGTTGGGGGCGGTCTTCGTTATCAAAGCCGGTTGCCACCACCGTAATCTTAATGTTGTCGTCCATAGTCTCGTCGAGTACGGCTCCAAAAATAATATTGGCGTCAGCATCGACAGCTTGGGTAATGGTTTTAGCCGCTTCATCGATCTCGTGCATGCTCATGTTGCGGCCGCCGGTCACATTAAACAGGACGCCTTTAGCGCCCTCAATATTAACTTCTAATAGTGGTGAGTCGATTGCCAGTTTGGCGGCCGTAATCGCCCGGTTATCACCTTTGGCAACACCAATACCCATCAGCGCCGACCCGGCATCTTGCATGATCGATTTAATGTCGGCGAAGTCGAGGTTAATCAACCCGTGCACGGTTATCAGATCGGAAATACCTTGGACGCCCTGCTGCAACACATCATCCACCACCTTAAAAGCATCCAGTAGTGAGGTTTTGCGGTCAATCATATCAAGAAGACGATCGTTCGGGATAACGATGAGAGTGTCGACATTGTCGCGCAAATCCTCGATCCCCTTTACAGCTTGGGCCATCCGGCGTTCACCTTCAAATGTGAACGGCTTGGTTACAATTCCGACAACCAGCGCTCCGGCTTTGCGTGCTGCCTCTGCCACAATCGGCGCCGCGCCGGTACCGGTTCCGCCCCCTTCACCGGCGGTAATAAAGACCATATCGGCGCCCTTCATTAGCTCCGAGATTTCTTTCTGGCTCTCCTCGGCCGCCCGTCGCCCAATTGCCGGATCGGCGCCGGCACCGAGACCCCGCGTCAGATTCTGACCGATGTGCAGCTTTTGCTGAGCTCGGGAATGATGTAATGCTTGTGCATCGGTATTAATTGCTAGGAACTCGATACCCTGCAACTTTGACCCAATCATGCGCTCGATGGCTTGATTACCACCACCACCGCAACCGCAGACTTTAATGCGCGCAAAGGTTTGAATTTCGGGAAGAACTTCAGCCATATATTTGTATGCTCCTTACCACAACCCGCGGCTATTACTTGACGCGCCGCTATGCGTTTCAGTCTAGCGACAGCGGTTTCAAAATGCAAATTATTTATTCATTAAAAATGGTGCACACTATGTGTACACATTTTGTATTCAATGTAATGAATAATTACGGGAGGAGGTTGCGCAGCGTCTTGCGGATGCGATCGACGGTATCGCCAAGGCGGTCGGCCGAGTGGTCACTAGTACCGGCATGGGCCATGTTCTCCAACATCAGCCCCACCGGCGCCGCAAAGGCGGGATCGCTGACTTTATCAATCAGCCCACTCAAACCCGAAGGCTGCCCAATAGTAACCGGCAGTTGCAAAACGTGCTTGGCCAGCTCTTCAATACCTGGCAGCTTGGCCCCACCACCGGTCAGCACGACCCCCGCCGGCAGCATCCCATCCTTATCGGCCTTGGCCAGCTCTTTGCGTACCATGGTAAAGATTTCTTCGAGGCGGGCCCCGGCAATATCATTGAGGTCGCGGCGCAACACCACGCCCTCAGAACCCAGTTCCTCGATGCGGAGTTTGTCGTTGCCCCCGCTTTTACTTAATGAAATCTTAACGTGGGCGCGTTTAATCTTTTCGGCAATTTCAATGTCGGTGCGTAGCCCAATCGCCAGGTCATTGGTGATATGGTTGGCACCCACTGGCAGCACACTGGAGGATAAGATCTCGCCGTCTTCATACACGGCAATTCCGGTAGTGCCGCCGCCAATATCTACAACGGCTACACCCAATTCCATCTGTTTCTTGGTGAGAACGGCGCGGGCGGCGGCCAGCGGCACCATCACCTGCCCTTCGATATCAATGCCGGCTTGGTACACCGCCCGTTGTAAATTTTTAATAGCCGGGGTTGCGCCGGTCACTATATGCGCCTCTACTTCCAGCCGCACTCCATTCATTCCCACGGGATCCTTGATGTTGGTCTGCCCGTCTACGGTAAAGGAGCGTGGAAACATTTGGATAATTTCTCGGTTCGGCGGCATCTGTACCGCCGTAGCGGCCTCTTCGGCCCGGCGGACATCCTCGACGGCAATCTCCTGGTCGGCCCGCCCTACCGCAATCACTCCGGTAGAGTTGAGGCTGGAAACGTGGGCGCCGTCTATATTAATAGTCGCGTGATCAATGGCGATACCCGAGATGCGCTCGGCCTCATCCACCGCCGCCGTAATCGAGGACACCGTTTCCTCAACATCTACAACAACACCCTTGCGCATACCTTCGGCCGAAGCCACGCCGACGCCGATCACACTCGGATGCGCCGCCGCTTCTTCCTGCAAGCCGACGACGCAGCAGACCTTGGTGCTGCCGACATCAAGCCCTATATATATGTCTTCTTGGCGGGTTGTGGCCACTGGCTGGGGATTTCCTTAAACTACGGTTATTATAGTGCTTACGGTTATCTGCCGCAAGCAGAGGCTGAACACCACAGCGGTTCGGCGACTGAACACTATTTATGCTACATCGCGCCACTCGCCCATGGTGAGTACAAAATAAGTATACCATTGGCGGGTTCTCGCCGACCTTTTAAATATGAGTGCGTTGTGCCGGTTTTGAAAGGATCCGGCAACCTAAGAAAACACTGACAGAAAACCTGTTCACCCGAACTAGGCAGGATTGATGTCGTCCCAGTGAGCAGCCTCCCGGTTCTTCCATCGCTCCCACCAGCTGTCCTTTGTCGGCTTGGTGGCCCTCAAAACCGAAAATATTTCTTCCCCCTTCATATGGGGCGGCAGCCAAACCTCCACGGTGGCATTACGCTTCAGCTTCATCTCGAGGTAAAGCACCTCCGCGACGATAACACCATCCTCGCGAACTTCATCCTCCTCGGTGGACTCGGTGACCAGTACGGGAGCGACGCACCGGAGTCGATTCCCATCAGATACGACCTGAACATCGCTTGATAGGAGCTTTCCTTTGGGCATGTCTTTGTCCGATCATCTTCGTGTAGATGGATTCACTAATTAAAGCATATATTACAGAAAAGTCTAAGCTTAACCAGTCTGCGTTAAGATCTCGGCGGAGCCGCGTTCGGTAATCAGAACCGTATGCTCAAATTGGGCGGCCAGCGAATGGTCTTTGGTCACGATAGTCCAGCCGTCGCTGAGCACCTGGATCGCTGGCTGCCCCAGGGATGCCATCGGCTCAATCGCAATCGTCATGCCTGGCTTTAAGGTGGCGCCGGTCCCAGGTGAACCCAGGTTGGGAATGTGGGGATCCTCCCATAAATCGTAGCCGACGCCGTGACCGGCCAGCTCCTTGATAATACCCAGATTAGCGCTCCGGAGGTGGCGCTCGATGGCCGCCGAGATATCGCCTATGCGGTTTCCCGCCCGCGCCCGGTCAACTCCGAGTAACAGCGCCTCTTGCGTGATCTTAAGGAGGCGCTGGGCCTTCTTGTCGACATTTCCCAGCGGCACCGTCACCGCCCCATCCGTTACCAACCCGTCCAGGGTTATGCCAAGGTCCAGACCCACCAGATCACCCTCCCGAAGCATGCGTTTACCCGGGATGCCGTGCACCACTTCGTCGTTCACCGAGACGCAAACCGATTTAGGGAAGCCCTCATGACCCATAAAAGCGGCGGTAGCGCCGGCCGCTTTTATCTGTTGAGCCGCCATCTCGTCCATCTCTAGGGTGGTCATGCCCGGTTTGAGTACAGCCGACAGTGACGCGAGGACGCTGGCCAAGATGCGGCCGCCGCGGCGCATCGATTCAATTTCGCTGGCCGATTTTATGGTGATCATGTCAGTTGATCAGGTGTGGCAAGAACACCGCTAGCCCAATAGCAATGGCGCCTACGGCAGTTACCAACACCGCCCCGGCGGCAATGTCTTTAACAATCCGAACCTGTTCGTTGTGCCCTGGCTCGATCAAGTCCAGGGTTTTCTCCAGAGCAGTATTGAATACCTCGGTGGTAAATACCAGGATTATGGCAAAGACGATGGCTGCCAGTTCGGCATTAGAGATGCCCAGGATCACACCCAGCAGCAGCGCTCCGACCGCAAATACCAGATGGATGCGGGCATTGCGCTCGACCCGAATCACAAACACCACGCCTATAAAGGCGGTGTAAAGACTGTGGCCAAATTTGGTTATTCGGTTCATTTAAACTCCCTGTCACTAAAGCCGGCGGAAATCAGAATGCGGCATTGGAGGCGGTCCAGACGGTCGCGGTCGGTCTCAGTTTGATGATCATATCCCAGAACGTGCAGCAAGCCGTGGAGCACAAGGAGAGCGACTTCTTCAGCAACACTCACCTTGGACTCGACCGCCTGACGGGAGGCAGTCACAATGCTTATCGCAATATCGGCAAGCTCTCCGCTTTCCACGCCATCCTCTCGGTAATTAAAGGTTAATACGTCGGTTGCGTAAGCATTACCGGTATACTGTTCATTTAACGCCGCTATCTCAGCATCGTCAACTAGTTTGAGGTTAACCGTCCCCGTGGGCAGATCCGCACCCGATTGGGCCTGGAGGGCGGCAAACACCGTAATCACGGCCTCGCGTAACTCGGGAGGCCAGGTTTCAACAAAGGTAACCGCAAAGGCCATCTTAGGTCAGCTTCTGGCGCACCAATTGGGAAACGGTGGCTCCGTCGGCCTTGCCGGCAGCCCGCTTCATCACCTCGCCAATAACCACGCCAATCTGGGCCGGGGTGGCCCCTGTCTCGGTAATTACGGCGTCGACCAGGGTAGCCAGCTCGTCCTCGCCCATCTGTTGAGGCAGGTATGTCTCAATTATGGCAAGCTCCTGCTGCTCGGAGTCCGCCAGGTCGTCACGCCCACCCTGTTTGAACTGATTAATCGAGTCCTTGCGTTGCTTGGCTTCGCGTTGGAGAACCTTGAGGACCTCGGCTTCGCTCAGATCGTGCCCCGCCTTAATTTGCTCATTCTTGATTGAGTTCTTCAGGAGGCGCAATACTCCGGTGCGAGCCGCCTCCCCTTCTTTCATCGAGGAGGCCAGGTCGGTGTCGATTTTGCCCATGAGCGACATTATTATAATTCCTTACCGATACATGGCTTGGCGAGCCTTGGCAGCTTTGCGGGCAGCCTTGCGAATCGCGATCTCGCGCTGCTCACGCTTGGTCAACGGCTTTTCAAACTGACGTTTGCGCCGCGCCACACCGAGGACACCTGATTGCTGCACTTTCTTATTGAAGCGCCGCAGCATGTTTTCTAATGATTCCCGATCATCCTTGCGGGTTACCTGAAGCAAGTGTGATTACCTTCCTCTTATCTGAACTAACCTGACTATAATACCGGATATGGTGGCCGAGCACAAGATGGGCTGATCTGGGCCGCGAGTGGTCGGCATTTAGTCGGCTAACAGGTGGATATGGACGTGGTCGATCTCCTGACCAGCCTGGCGCCCCACGTTGGCCTGCAGACGATAAGCGCCGCTGACCCCTTGGAGGCGCGCCACGGTTTGGATGGCAGCGATCAGGCCGGATGCCATCGCTGACGGGATGTCGTCAAAGCTGTCCGTATGCTGCTTGGGGACGATTAATAGATGGAGGCGAGCTTTGGGGTGGATGTCGGGAAAAGCTGCAAATTCCGGAGTTTCCCAGATGACGGTGGCCTCGTCGTGGGCCAATGTGCAAAACAGGCAGTCTGGCTTCATAACTACAGATTAGCACCAGATGGGGCTGGTTGGCAATTTTTCACCTTTTTACACGAAAACTACTTGACATAGTGCTTATACTTTGGTATTATATGCGGCGGTAATAAAACAGCTCGTCTATTTGAGGCGAGCTTCTTTTATTGCTAGGGCACCTTGTAAACGTCGGTGTGGCAGTAATGCCAGCGACAGAGACGATGTCCTCTGGCTCTGATCACTTTAAGACGATCACCAGGAGCCGAATGGGAGAAAGGAGTTCTCTATTCCCCCATGCTGTACCAGCTTCACCGATTGATGGCCATTGCGATGGTCCTCGTTAACCCGGTCCGACTGGCGGCTGCCATTCCGGTAGCCATCCCCGCCACGGCTCACGCCCAGGCGGTCCACGTATCCGCACCTTACAATGTGACCTTAGATACGACCAAGGTTCAGCCGGTAGAGGTTCAGGCCGCTCCGGCGCCGAACTTCGATACCGATGTGCTGGCGCCGTTGCAGGTGGCACAGGCCGCTGAGGCCCAGGCTGCTGCAGCGGCCGCGGCTCAGGCTGCAGGTGCTGCCAAGGCGGCTCGGATCGCTTCCCTGAAGGCCGCCAAGGCCCAGGTGGTGACCGCTCCGACTTCCGGCGATGCTTTTGCCCAGGTGCGGTACTGTGAGGCCGGTGGTGACTACACCCGTAACTCGGGTAACGGTTACTTTGGTGCTTACCAGTACAGTATTGGCTCCTGGGGTAACTATGGCGGTTTTGCCCGTGCTGACTTGGCTCCGGCCAATGTTCAGGACGCCAAGGCTGCTGCCGATGTGGCCGCTCGCGGTTGGTCGGCTTGGCCTGCCTGTTCCCACAAGCTTGGTTTATAACTAGCTAAGGCTTACGTTCCAAGAAGCCCCGCATTTCGCGGGGTTTTTTGGTGCCTTTATTTACCGGCCGACGGCGAGTACCGATATTTCGACGTTGGCGAAAGACCTATTTAATATTTCTATATTAGGATCCTAATTAGGAACCTAATACTAAAATATATGGGGTGAAGATATGCAGCAAAATGAGCATCAGGATACTAATCATACGCTAAGCATGGTGATCGAAATGCACCTAGCCGACCTTCAGCTCACGCATTATCTCGATCGAAGAATCAGAAGAGTTGCCGGCATTTCGTATAGTCAGTTTATTGTTCTAAAGGCAATCGTCGAACTTGGCCACGCCTCCCAAGCTGAGATAGCCAATGCAATTGGCTTCACCCCGGCCAGCGTAAACCCACACATCACTGAGCTAGAGCAACGAAAATTAGTTCACCAAGAGCATAGTTACAGTCATCAACGGAGTCATGTGGTGTATCTCACTAAATCAGCTGAAAGAACGATGCCATTAACAAGCAGTCTGCTCGAAGGAGCAGTTGCACCGCTGTTTAACAAGCCAGCCATCAATTCGGCGTCATCGCATCGCAGGACAGCCGAGGGGTTCGCGAAACTAGCCCGGAGGCTGCGGCGAGACCAGGTGGAGAATGCCGAGCAAATACATCACAAAGTGGTAGATATCGCTGAGCAAGCTGGCGACCACTGGAATAATAAATGGTAGCAACAAAACCAGCACAATCAGAAAAAGAACATGGTGACGGACTAGCACGACCACCGCGGCAACGACGCCAACCAGAATCAGCAGCGTTACCAACCATTGCAACGGTCCTGGGAAAACGCTGATGAAGGTGTTGTAGGCAGTAACGAGGAAGTCGTAGAGGTTCATGTGGTGATATCGGGTGAGCTGAAGCGGTGTTGGAGATCGCGCACTATCGATTTCAGTGGCAGCATTTCCTGGGCGCCGGATTTCATATCACGTAAGATGGCGGTTTCTTCCTGGACCTCTTTTTGGCCGATGATGACGGCATGGGGCACACCCAGCTTGTTGGCCCGCTCGAGTTGGGCGCCAATACTATCCTTATCGACGGCACCAACGGCACCGACACCGGCGTCGAGCAGGCGCTCGATCAAGCTAAATGCTGCCAGGCGGGCCGGCTCACCAAGGCTGGCGACATACACCGGTACTGGCTGGGAAGTTGGCTGGGTAACCCCATCGGCAGCGAGCTCGAGCATCAGCCGCTCAATGCCGATGCCAAAACCGGCGGCCGGTGTCGGCATACCGCCCAGCTGCTCAACCAGGTGATTGTAGCGGCCGCCGCCGCCAAGGCTGCTTTGAGCGCCTTCGCGAACGCCATAGAACTCGAAGACGGTGTCGGTGTAATAGTCGAGACCCCGCACAAGGAAAGGATTGAGCTCGTAGGCAATGCCGAGGGTATCGAGATATTCCAGCACGCTAGCAAAGTGAGCCTTGCTGGCTTCGGATAAGTAATTGCGGATTTGGGGGGCACCGGCAATCACCTTTTGGGTCGCGGACGCCTTAGAATCGATGACGCGCAAGGGGTTGGTGGTAATACGTTTTTGATCGAGCTCCGGCAGTTTAGCGCGGTGCTCTTTAAGGTAGGTCGCAAGGTCTTTGAGGTAGGCTTTGCGATCGGCCGAGCTACCGATGCTATTTATATGCAGGGTCACGCCGCGCAACCCGACCATGCGATAAAAGCGCAGCGCCAGGGTAATGATGTGGGCGTCTTGGCTGGGCGAGGCATCCCCGATCATCTCGACACCTAACTGATGGAACTGGCGGCGGCGGCCAGCTTGGGGGCGGTCGTAGCGGAACATAGGGCCATCAATTTGAAGCTTGACCGGCTGGGGCCAGCTGCCCATGCCGTTTTGGATGTAGGCGCGGACGACACCGGCGGTCGGCTCGGGACGCAACGCTACGAGGTTGCCAGAGCGGTCCTCGAAATCATACATTTCCTTATCAATAATGTCGGTACCGCTACCGACGCCGCGGATAAACACCCCTTTCTCTTCGAGGATTGGTGAGTCCATGCGAAGGTAACCGGCGGCATCGGCCAGCTGGCGAAAGGTATCGGTGAGGCGGTCAATTTGGTACTGTTCTTCAGGCAGGATGTCGGGCATGCCCCGGACGTTCTGAAACTGTTTAGCCACGAGGCTCCTCCACTTGTCTAACGTTCAAGCTAGCACAGCCAGGGTTCGGGAGCAAGGCGCTGGCAAGCGATTATTGGACGGCAATGAGTACGAGTTGAAGGGTAGCGCGGTCTTGCCATTGGTTTTTCTGTAAATAACACAACACGTCCACTTGCTGGCCGATTTTGAGGTTGGGTGACTTTTCGGCCAGGTTAAAGCCAATGCCTTCATAGATAACTCCAGCCGAGCTGGCGAGCTTGAGCTTGAGGTGCTGGCGGTCTTTCCCTACCGTGTCGGCGGCTACCACCTTGAGCTTGGCGAGGCCGAAAACAGGCTGGGGGTTGCCGTTGCCGCAGGGCTCGAACAATTCCAGGGCGTTATAAACATCCCAATCGAGGGCGGCGAGGTCATCAACCTCAATATCGGCTTGGCGGGCGGAGGTAGCGGGCAGGTCGGTGGCAACGCTGCGATAGTGGGCAGTGAGACTGGCCTGGAGATTTGGGAGATGGGCGGCGGGTAGTGTGAAGCCGGCGGCAAAGTGGTGGCCGCCGAGGCGCGTGAACAGCTCGCTGTTAAACTGGAGGCCCTCAATAAGATTGTAGCCGCCGGCGCTGCGGCCCGAGCCTTTGGCATCGTCGCCAAGAATCTGGAGCACAAGCGTCGGCTTCTGCCATTTTTCGGCCAATTTTGAGGCTACAATCCCGACCACGCCGTGCGACCAATCGGGATCGGCCAGTACCAGTACCGGCTGGGCACTGAGGTTTTCGGCCACGGCGTCGGCTTCGGTGAAGATGCGGTCTTGTTCTAGACGGCGCTGATGGTTGAGTTCTTCTAGCTGAAAGGCCAGGGCCTGGGCATCAATCGGGTCCTTCGTGGTCATGAGCTCGAGGCTGAAGTTGGCGTGCTCCAGGCGACCGGCGGCGTTGAGGCGCGGGCCGAAAACGAACCCTAGGTGGTAGGCGCGGATGTCCGCCAACTCCAGGCCGGCACTCTGGGCTAACGCCACCAGGCCGACACGGCGGGTTTTGCGCAACACCATCAGCCCAAAGTGCACCAACGTACGATTCTCTCCCACCAGTGGCATAACGTCACAGACAGTACCCAGGGCTACCAAATCGAGCAACCACTTCTCGCGCCCGGGCTCGGGGATGCCAGTCCGCTGCTGGAGGGCTCGTGCCACCGCAAAGGCCACACCGGACCCGGATAGTTCTTTAAAAGGATAGGTATCGCCCGGACGCTGCGGGTTAATAACCGCTACGGCCTCCGGGATTTCGACCGGCACTTCGTGGTGGTCGGTAATAATCAGATCGAGCTTGTGCGCACGGGCCCACGCCGTCTCCTCAACCGAAGTAATACCGCAGTCAACCGACACCACCAAGCTGACGCCCTCCTTAGCCAACTGCTGCAGGGCTTTAATATGAATGCCGTAGCCTTCGTCGTAGCGATCGGGAATATAGCTCAGCGGCTCCAGGCCTAACTGTTGTAAGGTTTCCAACATTAACGTCGTCGAGGCGATGCCGTCGATGTCATAGTCGCCATAGACGGTCACCTTTTCGCGTTTCTTTGCAGCCGCCAAAATCCGCGTCACTGCCTTGTCCATATCGGTCATGAGGAACGGATCACCCAGGTTGTTTTCGTAGCTCGGCCGCAAGAAGGCCGCGATGCCGACCTCGTCGATTAGCCCGCGTTTACGCAGTAAATCGCGC
>Ga0105237_10001247_pt1 | contig 33966 bp, 28 predicted proteins | sample KBSC24metaG_FD_81520 | JGI IMG/M metagenome (GOLD analysis project Ga0105237, IMG submission 81520) | Corn rhizosphere microbial communities from Kellogg Biological Station, Michigan, USA - KBS C2-4 metaG | ecosystem: Host-associated > Plants > Roots > Rhizosphere > Soil | place: Michigan, USA... | reverse complement strand
GTATACTGTCCATGGCGTGGCCCGGTTGTCGAATGGCAATACGGTGATCTCCAACTGGGGTGGGTTTCTCCGGAAGGAGGATTGGGATAAAGTGGTACAGGTGATCGAGGTGACACCGGATAAAAAAATGGTGTGGGCGCTCTATCAATGGAAAGACCCTGACCTGGGGCCTTCATCGTGTATACAAATTTTGGATGATCCGGGAGCTGTCTTTTGAACCAGGTTTGAATCCAATCCGGGTCACACTGGCGCAATGCAAATTGCGCCTTTTTCTTTTAAAACCCACGTCCCGCCTGGGTTTCAGAAAATAAGCGCATTAAATGAAATCAAGTTAAATCATCCCGGAAGGGGACCTATTCAGGGACCTGTTCAGGGACCTATTTTTGTAGGTCCCTGAATTCCTCCAATAGCTTGTTGACAGTGAGTTTGAAGGAGATTTTTTAAAAAATCTTAAAATGATGCAGTATGAACGTCAAACAGAAGTTATCTATTCTCTTTTATTTAAAGAGAAAGAAAATCACCCTAGATGGGTTGATCCCCCTTTACATCCGGATTACCATTGACGGGTTGGAAGATGAAATATCCCTGTCCTGCAAAGTACGCGCAGAACATTGGGACAATGATTTAAAGCAGGTATTGCCGGGTGAGCCTGCCTGGAAAACGATTAACAAAAGGATCTCCCAGGCTAAAACCGATATCGAGCGGCATTTTTACGGGATGCAGGCCAAGCACGGTATTGTTACTCCGGCGATAGTCAAAGAATCCTACCAGACGCCTATTTCCGGCCAGCAGATCCGTAGCGAGAAGGTAGAAAATATGCAACTCAGCGAAGCCGTGGACCAAGTGATCGGGGATTACCTGGCCTATTGCGAAAAACGCAACCGCGCCTATAAAAACGGACGTACTCCCGTTCCTGAGCGGTTGAAGTTACTGGACAGTGAAAAGGAAGCCGTAGGAGAACGTATTAAGGAACAGGTCAGAAAAGCCAATGTCCTATTTGATCGGAAGGATCACCGCAAGACTTTCTTATTGATGCTGAACGAGTATTTATTGAATTTCCTGCAACTGGCATTCACCGGTCACCGGTCGCCCAATACACTCGAAAAGTGGATGGGCCGCAAAAGGCGGTATGTTGAATTCCTGCAATTTCGCTATACCCTGGAAGACGTACCCTTGTCTCAGATTGAATATAAGTTCATTGACGAGGTGTATAACTATTTGCTCGTCCAGCATCGGGTTATTCCCAATACGGCGACCAAATACGCACAATGCGTAAAGGAGCTAATGGATCGGGCTGCAGCCAAGGGATGGGTCAATAATAATGTATTCTCCATATTCAAATGCAGGTATATCGATCCGCATCATGATTGGCTCACCATGCAGGAATTGGAACGATTAAAAGAAACCAACTTCAGCGACGAGAAGCTAAATGTTATCCGGGATATCTTTCTTTTTAGTAGTTTTACCGGCCTTTCTTACCAGGAAGTATATACCCTGAAACCTACGGATATTATCACAGGGGTTGACGGTAAGAAATGGATATCCAAGAACAGGCAGAAAACCGGGGGAGATGAAACGTTGCCCTTGCTACCACTTCCCTTGCAGCTCCTGGATAAATACAAAGACCATCCTCTATGTGTTCGACGCGGCCGCCTGCTGCCAGTTCCAACCAATGAACAATACAACCGGTGCCTGAAGGAAATCGGCAAGATCGGTAAGTTCAATGCGATTCTCAGAACGCACAAGGCAAGGTATTTTTTTGCCAATGAGGTCGCGTATAATAATGGGGTGCCCCTTAAAACAGTCAGTAAAATGCTGGGACATAAATCAGTCAAGACGACTGAAGTATATGTAAGGGCCAACCGGCAGAATATCAGCGATAACATGGAAATGGTGGAAAGGAAAATGTTTGACGCGCAAGGAGGCTTACGAAATCCCCGTATTGCAGTCAACGCGGACGCCCCCCTTTCTAATCATATCCCGATGCCTTCCCTTGCCGATCCTGGCGCAAGGGTGATCCGGATGAACAAAGCCTAAGTAGGTGGGCTGCGAACTACCTGCCCCTGGTGGGTGGTTCGCCGTGCCCGCCGGAAACGTTCTTCACATTTTAAAAGAAAAAATTATGAAACTGGAAAATCAATTTACAGAAGTCGTGCAACTTATTAAACAAGCGCGATCCAATGCCTACAAAGCCATCAACGTAGAACTAATTAATTGTTACTGGCAAGTAGGAGAGTACATCAGCAAGCGGATTGCACAGGCCACATGGGGCGATAAGACAGTAAATGAATTGGCGTTATTCATCGAAAAACGGCATCCGGACCTAAAAGGATATAGCCGCAGTGCTCTTTATCGCATGAGACAATTTCATGAAACGTACTCGAATACTAAAATTGTCGCGCCACTGGTGCGACAAATGCAAGGTGTTGATAATCATATTATAAGAATTGTCGCGCCAGCGGTGACACAATTGCAATTGACAGATATCCGGAGTACTATCTTGTCTACCATAAGCTGGACAAATCACCTTATTATACTTGCCAGAGCCAAAACGGAAGAGGAACGAGAGTTTTATATCCGTCTTAGCAGCCAGGAAAATTATGGGAAAAGGGAATTAGACCGGCAAATATCGAGCAGTGTATACGAACGGGTAATGATGGGAAATCTAAAAATGCCAACCTCTCTAAAAGAAACTGACAGAGATCTTTCGAATGCTTTCAAGTCGGATTATGTTTTGGAGTTTTTAGATCTTCCCGTCCCGCACAGTGAAAATGATTTGCAAAAGGCTTTGATCGCACAAATGAAGAGTTTCATATTGGAATTGGGTAAGGATTTTGCATTCATGGGGGAAGAATACAGAATCCAGGTAGGAAACACCGATTTTGAAATAGACCTGCTCTTTTTTCATAGGGGGTTGCAATCGATCATAGCCGTCGAGCTCAAAACGGATAAATTTAAACCGGAACATTTAGGCCAACTTAATTTCTACCTGGAAGCATTGGACCGGGATGTAAAGAAAGAACATGAAAAGCCAAGTATCGGCATCTTGCTTTGTAGCGAACAGGACACGGAAGTCGTGAAATACGCTTTAAACCGGAGCCTTTCTCCGGCGATGGTTGCTGCCTACCAGACGCAACTGCCGGACAAAGAGCTATTACAACAAAAACTGCGATATATTATTGATAACAATAAAGCCAGTACGACAGATAAGGCTTAACTCAAATTTTCGTTTAGGCATTTCAAACTAAATTATTGTGGCAGTCACAATAATTTAGTTTGATTGCTTTTGATATGGTTTGAAATACGTCTCCCCCAAGGCTTATGAATTTCGAATTTAAACAACGTCATTCCGGGGAACAATGTTTGGTTTTTTGAAGTCTTATATTATATTAGCGGTCTAATTAACCCGCAACTATGAATCATACAAAAATCACTGCCCCAGAAATGAACCGGTCCTGTCGAGATCAATTACTTACCCTCGGAGATCTTGAAACTTTCAAAAATGAATTGTTCCTTGTTTTAAAGACGCTGATAAAGGAGGAAGTTTCCCCAAAACTGACCAAGAAGTGGTTAAAATCCCACGAGGTTAGAAAACTTCTGAATATTTCAACGGGAACCCTCCAGAACCTACGAAATAACGGTAGCCTGCCTTACTCGAAAATCGGAGGCCTGATCTACTACGACCGGGAAACCATCGATAAACTAATGGCCAGCCAGGAAAATATCTTTACTGATTTACGTCCTTCGGAGAAAAGATATTTTTAAAAAATTTCAGGCTTAAATATTCATTAACCTTTAAAATGTATACTGATGAAGAACCCAAATTCATTTGGCGCACATTTCCACATGCGTTATGACAGGAATTGTAAGGAAAATAATAAGCACCAGGTCTATTTAAGGATCATTGTAAATAGGACGCGCTGTGAGCTGGCATTGAAATGTTATCTTGATAAAGGGGATTGGAACTATGGCAAAGGTTCTGCAAAACCTAAAAATGACAAGCTCAGGCAATTGAATACCTACCTGGAAGAGGTCCGGGGAAAGATCGTATATCATTATCAGCAGTTGTCATTGCAGGGTGTGACGTCCGCCGCTGCTGTAAAAAATGCATTTTTAGGGGTGATCCCTGAATTGGAAGAACAAAAAATGGGATTGCTCGAATTGGTAGAAAAGCATAATAAGGAAGTCGAAACCGTCATGGAAAGGGGAACTGTCAAGAATTATTATACGACGGCGGCCTATGTTCGGAAATTTCTGGCTACAAAATTTACTACCAGAGAAGTGTCATTAGACGAGGTGAATTTTAGATTAATCTCTGAATTTGAGTTGTATATCCGCAATAATCCTCTAAAGAGCTTTGATCCCTGTGGCAATAACGGCACCATGAAGCACATGGAACGCCTAAAGAAAATAGTTTCGTGGGCAATCCGGAATGAATGGATGGTGAAAGATCCATTCAAAGGTTATAGGACCCGGTATAAGCATAAGGAGATGGAATTCTTAAGTAAAGAAGAGCTTGCCAGGATTGAAGCCAAAGATTTTAAAGATCCCGTATTACAGATGGTTAAAGACCTTTTTGTGTTTAGTTGTTATACAGGCTTGGCTTATACTGACCTGATAGAACTTAAGACCAATAATATTGTCACAAAGGAAGACGGCCGAAAATGGCTGGAAACTGCCCGGCGAAAAACGGATGTTCCGGTCAGGGTGCCCTTATTAACGCCGGCATTAGCCGTTTTAGATAAGCTCAAGGACAGGGAAGGCATCATTTATTGGGATGATCTTTTCCCCTGGGTCAGCAACCAACTAATGAACAAGAGCCTGAAACTGATTGGCGAACTTTGCGGTATCCGGAAGAACCTGACATTTCACGTTGCCCGCATACTTTTGCTACGACGGTGACCTTGGAGAATAATGTGCCCATTGAAACCATCAGTAAGTTGCTGGGGCATACAAAAATAACTACCACTATGATCTATGCTAAGGTTGTACAAACGAAGATCGGTCAGGATATGTTGGCGTTGCAGGCTAAATTAGATAAAGGCAGTAAAATTACTTCAACAATCAATTAGTCGCCTGGAAATTTTGACGCAACCTTTTTCGTGATTAAATGGCCCCTGAGCGATTCAGTTCACCTAATATGAAAAATACTAATCCTCTTAAAGACAACTTTATGACACATAGCTCTATGCCCATGTTGTTCCCGTATGATCCAGAGCAGTTTTGGAGACAAATGAGGGATCTTGTGCGCGAAGAAGTAGAAGCTGCCAAAAAAAATACAAACCCCAAATCGACCCTCTATGAGACGCCGGGAATGACCTATAAACCAGTGTATAAGATCTCTGAAATCTGCGAAATTTTTCATATCACCAAGCCAACAATATATGAATGGATTAAGCACGGGAAATTGAAGCCGGTCAAAATTCAATCAAGAGTTTTTTTTCTGCATAATGATATTCAGCAATTGTTGAAATCCTAATGAGTAGGGAGAAAATAATTTATTTCATTCCCGACGCCATTTGATTGAATCGTTACGGAATGATTTTTATTTTTCCTGATGTGAGTAAACTTTCAAAATCTGACAACTGGCAATTGTATATTCCCCAGTCATCTTTGCCCCAAAAACCAATTTTTCGCATTTCGTTTCTGATTTTTTTCTGTTCAAGTCGGCTGGCAAATTGTCTTTGTTCAATTAGTTTTTTCAATGCCAGAATTTCTGCATTGGAGTATGCCGATTTTCCCTTCATTTTATTATCCATAGGCAATTATTAGATGATCTGAAAATTTCGAGTGAAATTGATATTTTAGATGGGAATAAATATAGAATTTTACTGACAAATTCAAAAGGAAGTTTTGGGCAAGATCTAACTAGGGAAATACAATGGCCTGTAAAGGGTGTTTTGACCCATACCGTTTAATTGAGGCAAAAAAAGGGTGTTTTTACCGGTGGGCGTGTCAAAAAGGCTGTCTATATTAGCTATTTATATAACCCCTCGTAAAAAATGGGCATTTTAAAAGCAAATAGTAGGTACTGGACTGCAATAGTAGCTATTCTCTATTTCCCTTTTAGCCATATACACCATTTAAATTAAGTGTTATGAAGAAGTTGTTATTACTTATATTATTACTTCCGGCAATCAGCTTCGCTCAAAATGTGAAAGAACCAACAAAACGATACGTCAAATCATTCTACCCGGATTTAGGAAATTATTTCAATATGTATGTTGGAAACCGTATGCCTTTCACTGATGCGTTTGTTGAGAAGGACACCAACGCAGTTGGAAAGTTTGTTGTTGACTATGGGACCGATACCAGTGTTGTCGATATAACTGGTTTTCCTGGACGGTCAATATCTAAAAGCGCTGACCATAAGTATGCACTGACATTAAAAAATTGGGATATTTATTCCGCCAACGCCCGGCAATATGGTAACGAACAGTGGTTAGGAGGAATCCAGGCTAATGGTATCCGGGAAGCAGGCATAATCGGTACAGATATACTATCGAATCGCATCGTCACATTTGACTATGTGAATTCACGGATATATATAGTTATGTTTCCAGACAGCTACGGAAAGAGGGAACACTTTCAAAAATATGGTTTCGTTGCTGTTCGAGCGGAGCATTTCGCCCCACACCAACCGGGTACTGAAAACCATGATAATAATCCTATGGTTAAAATGGTTTTTGACAATGGTGTTGATTCAGCTCAGGCGCTTGCCTTTATAGATCCAGGTTATGACGACAAAGTACAATTGAATGGCGTTTATGACACGAACTATACGCACGTGATCAATATTAATCAGAAATATCTCTCTAATCTGATTGCAAAGGGCGTACAAATTCGAGTTGATAAGTCTCGTTTTTTCACACTTGATAATGTTTCTGCAAAACCAGACACACTCTTCCAATGTTTCTTCGCCACGAAATACCAGTTTAACCTCGTCGGCGAAAACGGCGAAACAGTGATACCCTACTCTACAGATGAATGCAACGTTTTCCTAAAGGTCAATGCACCCGGTGGAGCGGCTGCAGGTGGTATTACAACATATTCCTATCCTGCGGCGCAATTTGGTGGGTCTATCCTAATGGATTGCGACATGGTAGGATTTGATCCATTCAAAGGGTTAGTGTGGTTTCTATCAGACAGAGCCGCAAATGCAATAGTTCGCCCTCAGAACAAACAGTGACAATGGGAAAGATAGGGTATGAAGAAGATTATTATCAAAATAGTCCGCAAAATAACCCAACTGTGCTTGCTAAGGGGAAGATTGAGCATTATCAAAATATAGAGGCCGAGGCGTGAGGTACATTGAGGTGGCGAATGGGATTGTATATCTTCAATTTGTGAACCTCTTAGGGGAAGTTATTGCGGCCCCCGGGCCCATTCCCGCCAAATTTCACTATCGGTCTGCGAAACACAGCGATCTTCGCTGTCCCGACTGACACGTTTGGCGGTTGATTTTACAACCATGGGCGCCTGAGGTCAAGAGGTGGGCTTTTTAAGGCGAGTATTCCTTTCCGATTGCCTGTTTACATTGTACACTAAAAAAACAGCCGGTCTCCCAACCGGCTGATTCACTTACTTTGAAACCTTCCTATTTATGGCGGTTCTTATTCACCAGGGTGAACCATGGAAGGTCCACCGACAGGAAAAACGACCAGCGAATGGAAGGATTCCTGACCGTCGCATTCCCGCCGGCGTCGATCTTCGAAAGACCGGGTCCATACTGAAATCCATAACCCAGCGCCAACGGCCAATTACCTCCAAAACCATAAACCAGATAGGCTCCGGGAGAAAACAACTGCCCAAGTTGCACAGAATAGTCCTTTGTGACAACTTTGCCGCTCCCTCCCGTTTGCCCCGGTACGGTATCCTGTCGAAGTTTATAGTCAACGATAGCTCCCAGATCGAAGATGACCCCAAAAAGACTGAGACTTCCATATTTGCCCTTGCTGGCAAAGCCGGGTGTCCAGCTGATACCAATGGGCGCGTTTACACCCCACTTATCGGACCATGTTCCCATCGTCGAGGTCGAGCCAGATGAAGTAGACAGATAGGCTCCCAAATAGGATTGCACCGAAAGATTGCAATCCGTGTTTTTCTTGATGGAACTACTCCCCACCGGCAGAATCACATTCGCCAACGCAGCTTTCACGGCATTCTCATCCTTTGCTTCTACCATATTAGCCATAAACAGGGCATAAGGCTTTACCTTCTCGATAAAATCCAATAGTTTCTCCAAGGCCCGATGCTGCAATACCTGCTGCACCTCGGGTATATTGATATTGGCGGCCGCAACGCTGTCAATATTTTTGTCCGAGACCTGCTCTTTTGACGATGCAAGCCTGGCCACGTCATCCTTAGCGACTCCGCTGTAATTTTTAACTGGCTCTTTCTTTCGCACATCGTCGAAGTTGATCCGGGATTGCATGATCTTATTCAATGTTTGGAACACGTCGACCGCGTCGCTGACTGCCTGGGTGTATTGCTTCGTGTATATATCCTTATAAATATCATTGCCTTTTCTCGCGATGGCAATATAATCATCCGATGCGGGAATATCCGTGAACATCTTAATAACGCCAAATCCGTAATCGACTATGTCGATCGAAGTGTTGATGTAATTATAATAATCATCATTGGAAGGACTTACGTGTGCCGACATTTTTGAACGAATGCCTATGAACGAGGTATCTACTTTATACGCCAGCTCAGAGAACTCCTTGATCTTATTTTGGACCATAAAGAGGTGGCCTTTCTCAGCGGCCAGCATGTTCTTAAACTCTTTCTCAGCGTTATTATTGTCAATATAGATTATCTTATCCATTGTCGATTGTTGGTATAGAAGACCCATATACAATGTGAACAACATCTCATCCCTCAACAACCCTTTTATTTCTTTGGCTGAGACCCAGATTGCGTCCCGATGGCTTTGGGTCGAATCATTTCTTATGCTTTCGGAGAAGAGCTTCGAAACCTTTACATATACCGCACCTCTCTTAAGCTTCGGGTCTCCCCACTCCTCAAAAGAAGCAAATTCCTTTATAACATCCGCCGCATTTGACACCCCCGTTTGCAATTCCTGAACCAGTCGAAGTGATCGGATCGTTATTTTTATTTCAGGGAAATTCCGCAACAACGTCTGATATCTTGGCAATTCCAGTACATCGTCCAGATGAATAGGGATTTGCTTCAGGTCCTCCAAAAAACCATCTCTCAGCGCGGGGAGCATTTGAGGATAGGTGTAGGTGAGCAGCTTGCTCAGATTCTCTGTCGTCTTGGGGAACAGCAGTCCAAACTCGGGATTGTCTTTTGCAAATTTTTGGAACCTGTCAAAAAAAGCCACGGTCAGCTCCTGTTTGGCGCGCTCGATCATCAGGTCCGCGATCCCGTTCGCAATATTCGTGACATCGAGGCCGCCGACAGATTTTATAGCGCTGGAAAAAGTGGAGATGGCATTCAAGCCCTTAACATTGCCCGCCACCGTAAGATTGGCCAGGAACGGGTTGGCTTTAAGTGCATTGTTGATATCGTCAGCAGTGGCGGATGGATCGAGATTGAAATATTTTTTCAGGAGTGAGAATAAACTGTCCCGTTGTGGTTTTTTCAGCGCCTCGATAATGCCATTTAGTTCTTTTTGACGATCCGCTGTTATGCCATCTTTATCACTCTCCTTCCTGAGCGAGTCTATTTGCTCTTTGTTGACTATTTCGATGCCGATCTGGCCGTTGTCCAAATGTCGATTTAACCATAGGGCATCATAGTAACAATTCTGGGCCCGCAAGGTCTGACTTGCAAGTGCTAAAATAATAATCAGGTAAAAGGTCTTTTTCATCGTTTTTATTTTTTCAGGATAATAAATGGTGTTCCAAGTTGAATAGGCGAATTCAGCTGATCCAGCACACCGTCCAGGAAGTTGATAGCGTCCTGCGGCATCACGGTGGCTTGGGAGCTCTTAAGATGCGAAACCACGAGAGCCAGGTTCCCGGTGACCAGTGCGGTAGCGAAGCTGCTGCCTGGCGTGCTGCCATACGTTCCAAACCTGTCTGTTGATTGAAAATCCGTCTCCAGCAGCAAATATTTTAATTTGCCATTTAGCTGACTAATGTCCTTTTGCTGCAGCACGGCTACCCGTAAGGAACCGACGGCAATAAAATTGGAACTCCTGCCCGGAAAGAAAAGCGAATTATTGAATACACCTTCGTCATCCTGTCCGGCGCCGACCCAGATTATTCTCTTCCCTTTGTCGGAGAAAAAAAGCTCTTTAAATTTTTCTTCATCGCTCAACGGTGAGAAATCAAAGCTGCAATTGATAATGTCCGGCTGTTGATCCACCAGCCACTGCATCCCTTGCAACACTGCCTGCCGGTTGCTGATCTCCCCATCCACCGCGATCTTTGCAACAATCAGGTTGACATTTGGGGCAACGCCCGTCATTTTATTACCTGCGCATGCTCCGGCTCCGATAATACCCGACACAAATGTTCCATGACTTACGGAGGACCTGTCCCGGAAATCATCATTGCCATCAATGAAATTCTTCCCGGTGAGATTGATCTGGCTGAACGCAGCGTGTTTGAAACATCCCGTATCTACAACGCCGACGGTGACATTTTCCCCCTTTGTATTCCTGACTTCCTCTGTCAGCGCCGATTTGACATTATAGTCCAGCAGCCCATCCGCAACAGGAGCCGCCGGCAGGCCGACACCGCCGCTCCAATAGTAATTTCCAGCGCCGTCCTTCATCCATGTATCGATGCCTAAAAAAGCATCGCCTTTATACAGCTTTCCATCCACCTCAATCTCGCTACCCGGCGCGATAAACTGAAAGCAATCGGCATTAACACTGGGTTTTCCTACCCTAACATTCAGGTATTTGTCTTTTACAGTTACTTTTACCATATGCTCGCATTTATCAGCCTACCCGTTCTATTTTCCTGACACTGCCATTGCTGCTGCCGTCTTTTGATGCGGCAGTCGCAGCCTTTTGCTTCGGTGCCACGGAACTCCTTAGTTTCGTTAACTTGTTCAGCAGATCAAACCAGAATGGTGCACCCATGCTGATGGCGAGCGCGGTCAGTATCCAGCCCAGGAAAAAAAATGGCCCCATATCCTCCTTGCTCAGGAAACCGTGTTTCCATCCCAAACCCAACAGCGTATTTACATTCGTAATATCGTTTTGCACCAGGGAGGTGGCCTGGTTCGTCAGGCTATCCCTCAACGTTCGGGCATTTTTTAACTGGTCCAGATTGGCCTGGGCGGTACTGCGAGCGGCGCCCGGGCTGGAATCCACCAGCTTCTGCTGAGCGGCAATCTCTTCATCCAACCTGGCGTGATCTTTCAGGAACCCGCCGGCCTGAGCAACCAGTTCTTCTCTTAGTTTCGGGTTCTTATGCAGTTTGATTGCAAGGTTAACTGTATCGACATTGAAAGCAACAGCGATGATCATACCTATGCCCAGTAACATATATTGCGTATACTTTTTATACCAACCCGTGGTCCTGTCCATCATCTCGTTGAACCAATGTTCGAGCTGCTCTTTAAATCTTTGCACGTCACCTTGGGCGTCCGCCCAAATGGACAGTATGTATTGCAGCGTCTCTCCCTGGATCTGAACGCCCGGGAACCAGGCGATCTCCTCATTCGAAAGGCTGTCCTGAATGGCCTGCCGGAATCCGTCTCCGGGGCGAATGTCCTTGCCTCGTAAAAGATCGATCACCACCTTTGAAAAGCTGTCCGAAGATAGATAGGCCGGTTGTTTTTTGATAAATAAGGTGTCCGCACGCAGGTATTTTATCAGAGGATGTTCATAAAAAGCATCGCTAAGTCGCATGGTGACGGCTTTTGCTGCTCGCGGCTGGCTCAATACCTTTCGGACTCCTTCGGTGGAACTGTCTATCAACTGGTTGATATGTGCCTTCGAATCTGAAGGCATCTTGATTTTGTTTACAATGTCGCGGATATTTTTGATCCGCCGGTTGATCTTCTTGAGATGGTCATCGGTCTCGACTGCATCGTCATCCAGCATCCTTCTTATGGCTGTCTTGAGGATGTTGCCACGAAGACCGACGTTAGTGGCAATGATCTCCTGCAATAAGGTGCCAAGCAGGCTATACAAGAGGAATATGAACACGAGCCCTATCACCACGTCGAGAGCTGCATTATTGAACATGAAGTTGGATTTAGCATGCCTACTCTCCAATACCGTTTTCGGCTTCCCGGTCGGGTACGTTATCGATTTTACAATTCGCTCCGAATACAAATTAGCTCATTCTCAATGATTGCCCACCCGTGAAAACACCCATTTTTTCTTAAATCAACGACATTAGTGTTTTCACAGTTGGTAAGATCCTCTTAAAGATATTACCTTACTTGCTAAAAGTTTATGCCCTCATTAATAACTCGCTTTTCGGCCGCCTATCTCCCTCTTCTAAGCAAATTCATTGCCGATATCAAAAACATAGATTTGGAGAAAATGCCCGAGCCACACCTACCGGTTTATGGTAGAAAATATGAAAATGCCAGTCGTAAAATATTATTCATGGGATGGGAGACAAGAGGGTCAAAAGGGCTTAAGGAATTTACTGAAGCCGTAAAAACAAACCCAAGAAGAGCTTTGTTTGGCTGGGAGGATGACTTTGACGAATTGGCCTTTGTTTACTGGCGAGCTAACTTCAATAGGGATTTCTGGAGCTTTAATCTCCGGTTCCTTGCCAAATTGCACAAAATTTCCGATTGGAGAATTTTATACAAAGACCCGTTCAAATATGAAGATGTTTTATCGAGCTTTGCCTGGGCCAATGCCGAATCGATAGAACGATATCATGTGACAGCGCAAGGTAACGACGTGAAACTGGAAGATTGGCAAAAAGTAAAAGAGGCAAGCAAGATATTTGATGACGCTAAATTAATTTTCAGCACCCTGGAACCGAATGTTGTCATCCTTATGCACTGGACTGCGGATGAAACAACTTTGTTAAAAGGATTAGAGATTGAATATGTGTCAGAAATACATCCTGATTACTTATTGCACTACAAAATTAAGAGCCCGGATATGCATTTATTCTGGACCAAGCATCCCGTGAGACTTCACTATGAAGGGGTTGATTATAATTCAGTGATTGAGGAAATAGTGATGCTTTGTAAAACAATATAATTCCCCTAAACGACATGGGTGTTTTAACGGTATTTAATGCAAACTATTTGAATTTTGAAATAAAATGATTATAGTGAATGATTGCTTGTAAGTTTAATCTCTTCAAATGCATGTTACTTAATAGGTAGAATGCGATCGATCAATTCACCTTCTCCAAATTTGACTTGCCTTCTACAATGAAATCGGTGTGATTTATGAACTGGTTTTTCGAAACCGTATACTCCATTCTGCAGTCGATGAATTTAACTGAATAGATGATATTTGATTCAAAAACAAAACTTTTGGACAGACAATTATTGAATGTGATCAAGTGAGCAATACAATTACTGAATGAAGCGTTAATGTGCTTTTTATGCCCGTTTATTTGCAAATCGATGATCGTGCAGCCTGCAAATTTCAATTTTATCCCTTCTTCCGGATCATCGATGATCAAATGGCGAATCATGCAGTTTTCGAAAAATATATCCCCTGAAATATGACGCATTTCGGTATTGCTGAAATCACAAAGCAAATACTTAACTGTTGTGAATTTGCTATAATTGCACCGTGTATCATGCAATTTGCTTTGAATAAAGCTTACGTCTTTAAATTTTGCATAATCAAAATTGAATCCCTTTAAATTCAGTCTCCGAAATTCCGCCTGGCAAAATTTTGCGCTTTTAAAAAATCTTTTTGTCAGGAACAGCATCCTGGGGTTCGACCTCCTTTCCATGCTTAGTAACCAGTTTAAACGCTTGAAGAAGAAAGGAATATCCTTGTAACTACCTTCGTTCAATTGAATATAGAGAATAGCCAAAAGGATTTCCAAATTCAATTTCGAACCATCGATTCGGAAATCCTGACCTTTATCAGGTAGATTAAAAATAATCCCCCTGATTATAAGCTCATGAAGGAAAAAGGAAAAGTTTTGAATGCTTTTACTATCCGCACCTTTGATTTTATTTAACAATATTTCTATTATGACCGGATGAAGTGGGATATGAGCCAAAGAAGAGACAACGGCGAATTGATCCTCAATGGACTTCCCCTTGTCCGACAGGGCAGCAGATTCCTGGAGGGCGTCGTGAATTTTCTCAGCAAGAAAAAAGAATAGGATATTATTATCCCTGAACTTCCAGGTTCCTTCACGTTGTTCGAAAAAATAGCAGTTTAGTAACTTCTCATCTTCATTTAAATGAATATTAGCTAACAGGGGATGGATATCCTTTAGAAAGTTTGAAACGTGCGCTGACACCCGCTCCTTAGAAACACTATATGACTCGCTATTTCGGTCTAAGAACCATTCATTGGGATCGCTATAGTAGACCGTGAATTCGTCTGAGTCAACTGCAATCTGAAAAGCTATCTCCTTCAAAAAATCAATATATTGCTCCGCTATGATCAATATCGTCTGATTGCCCCTTATACTTTCCTGGGAAAATTTCCCCTTCGCGGTACTTTCAACGAATTTTTTATATAGATCATACATATTCGAAACAACTGCTGATTCGAATGATTGTGAATAAAAATCCTGATTTACGATATATAGTAATAAGGGATTGTGGCAAGCTTTTTTGAAGTTCTTATTTACGCTCTCGATATCGGAAATATGCAACTGCTGCTTTATACCGTTGCATTCCATCCAAAAGGCAAATTTGCTGATCCACCTTTCCACCTGGTCCGTAGTATAGTAATGCAGCCTGATAATCGAAAGTTGCTGTTTCTGGAACTTCTGCATGATCACCTCGCAAGGCATCTTGATCTGCGCAGCCATATCTTCATTTTCCAACGTACGATAGTTGATAACCATTTGCAGACCCAGTCTAAAGGCAGTTTCAACCAGATGTGTGTAGAGTAATTCTATTTTTTTGCTGATGCCCCGATCCTCGATGGCACTTAATTCGTCAAAGGCGTCGAAAAACAGTACCTGGTGGAGTCCCAGATTTTGGCGGGCTATAATTGCATTACTAAGCCCATTGAATCCGGCATACCCCAACAAGTCATTGGCTTTAACAAACACAGTATCAATTCCATCCTTCTGAAGTTTCTTTTGAAGGCACTTACTTATTAATGTTTTACCGGACCCATATGCTCCTGTAATCAGCAAGATAGGAGTATCGTTTAAGAGTTCTTTGCATTTGTCTATAACCTCGCGCGAATAGTCTATCTTGGTATTCGTACGTCCATCAAAAGTAAGAACCGAATAAGAAGGATCGATAAACACCTCTTCGACAGGATAAGCATAGTTTGGGAAAATGCAAAAATGATTCGGCTGATTCCAAGTAGCATCTAATTCGCCTATTCCATTCTTCATAGCTAAATTATTGCGATGCCATTCCGTGTGAGTAAGATGCCAGCGCCAGTTATCGACAATTGAACCGGAAATTTCCGATTTGATCTCTCCGATGGACAAAAAATAGCCTCCCCCCGCACTATTCAAAGATCGGGTCTGCACAACGATGCCAATAACCTGACCTGAATTGACATTGAATACAGGGGCTCCGCTCATACCCTTTTGTATATTCCCATCCTTTACCTTGTGGAGTCCCTGGTTTTTACCGTCCTTACTTTTGCCTTCAAACTTAAAAGTTACTGGATCTCCATTGACGTTCTGCAAAGAGTATCCATAAGTATATAGTTCTTCGCCAATCTCTGATTTTTCGCCAAGAAGAACAGCCTGAACATCTATCTTGTCGTTTATTTGTATTAAGACGTAGTCATGGGCAGAGCTTGATGTCCCCTGCAAAACATGACCTTCAAATGAGCAGTCCTGGCTGGGATAATAAATATTAATGGTGTCCCTTTTGCAATTATGTCCGGCCGTCAAAAGTAAATTGCCTGTAATAAAGAAGCCTGTTCCTATGAATTCACCACCCTTTGATGACAATATTTTAACTGTTGCTTGTTCCAGCAATTCGAGAATCCTTTCCATATCTCAGGAATTATTATGACCGTTAATCCATTCCAGTGAAATCTTAATGTTGGATTTAGCAGAGCCCTTGACGATCACGCTGGTAAGTTGTCCGGACTCGACGCTTAACTCAATGCCGAATTCCAGATTAATTTTGGAAGGGCCTATATTTTTTAATAAGGTCATTAATTCTGAAGAAATCCCCTCAATTTGCTTCTTTACGATAGCAAAATCGAAAGTCTGGCTTTTGGCTGTTACGTCCTGGCGGAAATCACTTGCTTCAACCTCCACAAGGCAGCCCACTTCATCGTTTAGTTTTATGTGAATCAGCTCTGTATTCATTTTATAATGTATTATTAGATGCCAATTCAGCCATTTCGTCTATTCGTCGGGAGATCTGGGAAGATGCTGTTCCAAAATGGGCAATGGCAGGGACAAATAACGAGATAAAATGTGAAATTAAATCCCGTGAAAACACCTTTTTTTCTTAAATAATTGATGTGTATGTTTTTATCCAATATTTGGAAAATCGTGTTTCGGTAGGCAACTATACCTGCGCTTCTAATCTGGGAAGCCAATAGAGATAAATATATTAAACGCGATTTATTTGTTTGAGGTTAACTGTAAATATATTATAAAATATTTTTCAGAGCCTCTGATCACACTCTGAAATTTCCTTTTTCCGCAATCATATATTCGCTGAAGAAAATTGGATGGTATGGAAAAGGTAAAAGATTTACACCCGCAATCGGGAAATAAGGTCTACCGGGACCAAATAGTAACCCTGGCAGACTTGCAAGTCTTCAAAGAAGACCTGCTCCTGTCCATCAAAACGCTCATTCAGAACAACAACTCCCAACCAGTCAAGAAATGGCTAAAATCATACGAGGTCAAGAAATTACTCAATATCTCACCTGGCACCCTACAAACCCTTCGGAGTAATGGCACCTTACCTTATACCCGTATTGGTGGTATGATCTACTATGAGGTCGAGGAAAATAGTATATTCCATTCGTTTTGCGCGTTTCGATCGCGACCGTTTCTTGTCTCTGATTCGTATTTTTTATTTTGACCGATTGCTTCTTGATCAATTTGATGTTTTATTTGTTGAACTCTAGGCGCTCCTATTGACGGATTATTGTAATTTACCTGGAACATGGCAGTTTGCAATTTTTTGGCTGCAATCAGACTGTTTTTATAATGTCCCTCCTCATGAATGAGTAAGTTTTTTAAAACACTAGGGTCAGCAGCTTTAATAACTATAGGTTGTATCCATGATTTGTCCTGCTTAAAAATACAATAAACTTTGATCGGAATCCTGATTCTTCCATTGTCAAAAATAAAACCATAGTCGCATTCAGTATAAGCAGACTGGAAAGCTCCAGCAGGAGGAGTTCCTTTAAAGTTTTCTACCCTGAGCGAAGGGACATAAGAAATTAAAATCAGCAGAGGAAAAAATAAAGCATGTAAATTAATGATCATAAGCTGTTCAATTATTTAATGAAATCGCAGTAGAAGCTCATTCATTTTATTAAAAGATCATGGAGTAGCCAAAATAGGCGATGAACTTTTCGATTGTTTTCTTAGTCCTGTTACCGCTGTTGCTATATCTTGTTTGACCGTGTCGTCACGCCATTCTTTCCAGAATTTAATAGTCGCACTTTCCGGTTTTAAGATAGGTTCATCAATGATGACTCTAGTTGGTAGCAATGATGCATCACCTACTATCAACGCTTCGCCAATATCCAGAATTGGCAGCACGTCTGTTATTCCAGTTAAATTATCAGGCAGCAATTTTTTAATTACTGCTTGATCTTCCGCATTTGAAAGGCGCAATGATATAAAATTGCTGCACTGGCTTAAGACTGTTCTATTGACCTCCGAAGGTCTCTGGCTGATCACGATTAAGCTTACGCCATATTTTCTGCCTTCTTTTGCTATACGCTCAAAACTTTTCAAGCCTAATTCCGAGGCTGCGTCTTGGTTAACCCTTTCTGGGATGTATAGATGAGCTTCGTCGCATAGAAGTGAGATTGGATGCCGATGTTCTTTGACAGTCCATTGTTGGACAGAAAAAATAATTCTAGCCACTAATCCAATAATTAAGGGCAAGACATCAGAAGGAACTTCAGAAAAATCGATAATCTTAACTCCTGCTTTAAGATCGTTTTGAAAGGAACCACACATTAATCGAGCGCACAACTCGTTCATCCATTCTAATTTTAATTCATCAGCCGAGGATTGAAATAAAAATCCCAGACGCTTGTCTTGGACTTTCGCTTCTAGCCTTTGAATGAATCTAGTTAATTTAGCAAAAAAGGGGCCTTGCTTCCCAGCTGAAGTAGAGCCAGATACCATTTCTGTATCTAGCCGCCTTAATTCTGTAAGTACGTTTTCGATTCTGTATGGAATTGGACTATCAATAGTGATACTATTTTTATAGATGGTGTCTTTTATTTCATCTAAGTAAGCTATTTTTTCCGCAAGAACTGTTTTTGAAAATAACATAGCTTGATTAGGTGCATTACTATCACTTCTATCCAATAGCATTGCCAACATTTCTTCGTAGCTTAGTAACCAATAGGGTAGCATCATAATATTGTTCTTCAGACTGTCTTTCATTCCTAAGTCTGATGGATTTGCAACACGCAAATGTTGAATTCCTGGTGCTTTAAAATCCTTGCTACTATATTCACCGTGTATGTCAAAAAGGATGCAATTGGCCATAGGGAGCTTCGCAATTTGCTCAATCATTTTGGCTACACACCAAGATTTTCCTGAACCTGTACTTCCTACAATTACCGCATGTCTTTGAAAAAGCTTGTCTCCGTCCAAATAGGCAACTGCATGTTCATCAATGGAATACTTTCCTATAGACAATGGAATTTTATAATGGTCTATAGATGAGATACTTTTCATGAACTTTGTTATGTTATCCCCATCAATGGAAAAGCATAAAGCTTCAATTTCTGGAACTGTGTCAAGATTCCTTTTAAATACATTGCTTTTGACTCCATATTTTTCAAGGAATGTACCGATTAAATTTATTTTAATTATATTCTCTGTAAATAAAAATCCACTTATTCCTGTAATGTCTTCTAAAGGCGCTTCTTCGTCAGAGACCTTTCTAGTGATTCTGTTTATGATACCTATTAAATATTGTCCCGCTTTTGAGCTTCTAATTGCAACCAAATGATTGACTTGTAACTTTCGGAGCTTATCTAATACGTCGACCTTAATTATCAATGTGGTCGTGTCTACACTAAATACCGTTCCAATTGCTGATTCATCTTGAAATTCGAAAAGTGCCATATTTATGGTTTAAGTAATTTTAAATACTCGCCAAGCATCCAGTAACTAGAATTGGGAATAAAATCTTCACCTAATGCCGAAGAATAGATTCTGGTGTTAGCGGGGTTTTTATCCTGTTCAAACAAAAGATAATTCTTGCAATTATTATTGATAATAGCTTTTTTTGTATTCTCAGTTAATTCTTTAGTAATTACAATGATTGGCTTTTGATTCCTTATTTCTTTAATAAGTTTTGGCTGGACATGCACATCGTTAAATCCGTATCCTATACATAGATACCCAAATGCCTTCTCAATTTCATTGTCTGCTTGGGAAAATATTGTTCTGTAAGGTTCGGTATGAGTTTCGAAATATTTGTTTAATCCTGGTGTTACAATAGAAGCCCTGTAATTATCTGGTATAGAATGTCGCAATGGTAATTGAATATCAATATCGTCCGAATTTTTAAACCAATCTAATGAACCATGCACTTTCCATATGTTAGCCTGGCCTTTATAACCTTTTAAGCCAGCGAAATTATTTTGATGTATGCCATTTGAAAAATGGCTGATATAGTTTTGTGAATATCCTGTACAGATGAATGCACCCGCTAAGCTTGCTGCATATTCAACAAGCCTATCGTAATTAGTAGTTATTACAGATATTTTCTTTTCTGCAGTACCTAAAAGATGCTTGACGAGATCGGCGAAGGGAAAGCTTACTGGGTTTTTTAAAAAGACCTCATACGCCTCCAAGTCGCATTTGTTGACCAATTCCCATGTTTGAGAGACTATCTTTTGCAAGACATTTGGCCTAATATTAATTTCAAAAAGTGACTTTTCTAAATCCTTGCATTTATCAAGTAATAGTTTAAATTCGTCAAATTGTTTTTGGTCATCAAGGCCAGAAAATGAGATTGAGTTTTTGAGAAATTCCCCAAGTGCCCACATACTCGGCAAGTTATAGGGAACCGAAGCTCCGCTTCCCACTATTAACAGAGGAACTCTGTTGGTCCAATCTTGGAGAATTTTGGATAATGCGTCCAAATCCATAGATACTGTATTATTAAAGATTGAGTTTAACAATTGGTTCTTGCCTATAATTCTCTTTTGTTCCTTCTATGGGGAAAGAAAACCAATATCTCTCAATGGGATCTTCATCCGAAACTATATGAAGTAGATTGGAGATAAAATATGAAAATGACAATTTTGCAAGATTATAACGAATATAGCACCTGCCATTATGCTCTGTAGGAGGTAGAAGCCCTTCAGTGTTTTCCCAATACCGAATAAATTTGTCCGGCCCAAGGGATATGTGATTAATCATGCCATCGGAAGCGGAAAGCGATTCTTCTATTCTATCATTAACGAAATTATCACTGTATTCAAAGGAAAAAACACCTACGAACTTTTTTCTTGCCGTCAAAGTTGGGTTAAACGTCTCAAAATCCTTCAGCCTATTTAATTTTTCAACAACCTTATTAAAGGCATAATCTTTGTCCACGCTGTAATTGGTTAGATGTGTTTTGACTTCGATTACGCCCCGCACAGGTTTTTCTGTCAAAATCACAAAATCGCCTTCCTTGAAGATTAGCGGTGTTCTATTTTCATAAACGATGATATCCAACTGGCTTGAAATCCTTTCTTGATTTCCATAATAGTGATCATTATTGCCAACAATGAAACCTGTGCCAATGCTCAGATTACTTGGAAGGAATTGGCTAATAGTCTTTCGTAAAATGGCTTCCTTATATCGCCCTTCTTCTGCCCAATTTGCAGCACCAATTAAATCCCTAACTCGGTCTTTTGATATGGTCAGTTCCTGAGTGATTGATTCTTGGAATCTTTTAATATTTTGTCTTGCCAAAAGAAAGAGGATTTGTTGAATGCTTCGAAATAATCTGGTTCATTAAATGTGATGGCTTATTTTAAAAGGTCCTTCGGTTATTAGGATTTTAAATTTAGGTATATATTTGCTATAAGGTGTGATAGATAAGGATTATAGGTTGCTTAATTGGGGTTTCTATTTAATTTTAGTAGGGGGCGCAAATTTTTCTGCCACCTAATCATATTCTAATTCAAAGATTTATAAAAACCAGTAAACCAAGAAATTTATTGATGTTCAGAACCAAATACCGTTTTTTAACGGTATTTGGCTAAAAGCTTGTTTTTTTAAAATATATTGTTATGTAGGAGTTCATGAAAATTTTTGAATTCAAAATCATCTCCTTTTCATCTGCATTTCAATTATCCTTTTAATATAATATTCTCTTTGTTCTTTTTGAAACAAAACATGATTCAAATTAAAATCTTCAATACTCTCTTGCCCTTTCCAATGTGTTAATTGGTTGTAAGCTGTGTTCGAAATAATAAATGAATTTAGCTCGATATCTGGATCGTTTAATTTTGGTTGTATAGTCGTTTTAATCGACTTATGCAATTGAATTTTAGGATCTGATAAACCTTGTATTTGTCTAAGTCCTTTGGGATCAATAAACGAAACATATTGCTTGTCACTAATTACCAACCAAAGTATAAAATCCGGAAAAAAATTGTTGGCTTCAAAGAAACCAATACCTTTCTTACTCATGTTGCGTAATAAGTAAAGTTGCTTGTCTTTGAAATAATTCGTGTTGTTCTCAAAGAAAAGTTTCAGGTCTTCTACTAAGTCACGTTCGCCCTTGTTAAGAGCAACTGGCTGAATTTTTATTACTTCTTCATACTTTCCTTTCTCGATATAAATCAGAGGCTGGTAAAGGTGCAACCCGGCATACAAGGCTTCAAAATCGTTGTCTATTCTAAAGTTTTCCTGAAACCCCTTTTTCCGGACAATTTCTTTTAGTTCTCTTAATTTACCAATTAGTCTTTCTTCTGTCTTTTTAACTAAAAAATTGTATTCTGCTTCAAAATTAGGATTGTTACTATCTAAAATGGCTACTTCTATTTTATCACTATAGAATTTATTCTTTTGATAGTTGTAAAGGCGCTCAATAAATGATTTTAATAATGCCAAAGCCAATTCCTGCCAAAGTTTTACTTTGCTGTAATCATTAAATTCAAGCTCTGTAGATGGGATTTCCAGAGTATACCAGTCTCGGCTTATGAGAATGTCTTTTAAGGAATCTATTGATAGATTTACATTATACCAGCTTCTTTCATTTTTGAACTTCTGTATTTCAAAATAAATCCTGTTCCAGTCCAAAAATGCAGCATGCATTTCTTCTATTTTCCCTTCTTCAATCGTAACTACTGTTGAAACTTTGGTGAGTTTTGAGCTTTTTAGAACTTGCACTTTTGGATACCAATCAATTAAAACTGGAGAAACATTTTCAGAAAGTACAGCATCAACTAAAACATCACGTTTAAAGTTTGAACCATCTTTTAACCTAATGTATTTTAGTTTCTTTTCAGATAGGTCTGAAATTGTTGGCAATATATCAACGGTAATTTTTTCAAAATCAGAATCCGTCGGTAAGCCTTCTTCTTCCAAGTAGTCTTTGAATTGTTGCATATAATCTGCACGCAGGCCAAATATATTCAATGTCTCTAAAATAGGTAGCACATCAGGAATATATGCAGGTCTTAAACTTGCATCTAAAGCAGTACTACGTTTCAGCGAAAACTTATGCCCTTTCAAACGAACGCCCCGGCCAAATAACTGAATGATTTCAGACCCTTCCCCTCTTCCTATGTTCAATAGCCCCATTGTACTCACACGCCAGCTACTCCAGCCTTCAGAAAACTTTTTAGAACCTATCAGCACATTTATTTTGCTGTATTTACTGTTTATGTCGTGAAATAAGGAATTTGAAAAATCTTTTTCGTCTACAAGCATTTTGTGAGCTTCGCATATTTTTAATAAGCCTTTATCATCACCCACATTGATTACGCCAAAATAATTTGCATTGCCGATTCGTAAACCAATTTCCCCATCCTGACCTTTGAGGTTGTCAATATGCAAGGATGCTCCGGCAACGTCGGAATTGAATACTTCCTTAAGAATATCTTGAAAAACTGATTGTTCTGATTTGCCGGATTTGCGAATTTCTCTGAAAGCGTTTCGGAAGATTGAATAGCCCATTTCGTTGTTCAATCCATCTTTGGCATCTAACAATAATTTTATTCTTCCGGCGGACTGAATATTGTTTTTTACAAAGGATTCTAAAAACTTTAATACCTCAACAACATCCGAAGCAGTTTCCTTATTAATACTTTTAGTTACCTTGCCTCCAACAAAAATGGCTAAAGGCTTATCAATCAAAAATGCCCCAATCTCTTTCCCGTTCTCTCTATAAACCATTAGTTGCTCGTAAAAAGAAAGTAAGCAAGCGGTCAAATATAATTCTACATACCCTTCATTCCAGTTTTGGTTGAGATTTAAAATTTGGTAGTCCTTTCCGTATCCATCATTATAGAAATATCGATAGGAGTAATCAAACAACGTTGCTTTTCCGTATTCGTCAATTAATACCTTTTGTTTTGCACCTGACAAGGCATGAACTGCCTGTCCAAAAGTTGCTGAATATTCAAATGTAAAACCTGATTCACACAAACGGTTTCGTTTGTCTTTCCATTCAGTACCACCAGCACCCCGGTGGCCTTCATCAACCAATACTAAATTGTTGCCTTCAAATGATTCGACAGCGACCGTCTTATTTCCACTGGATTCCTCCAATTTATGAATGTCTATTATCTCAATTTTGTGGCCAGAAAATAATGAGCCGCCAGTTTTGTCAAACAATTCCGCTTCCATGCCCGATTGGCTAAACTCTTTCAAGTGTTGTTTTGATAAGCCTTCGTTTGGAGTTAGCACAATAATTCGATTTAGCCCTTTTTCAATATTGTGCAATTTTAGGTAATGCTGATACTGAAGAATATTTATATGCATCAATAAGGTCTTACCCGAACCGGTTGCGTTCCAATAAGCAAGTTTGTTTAAACCGTTAACAACTGATTCCAACCGAAATTCAGAAATGCCCTTAAAATCGTTTTTGTTCTTGCCATCATTAAACTTTAGGAAGGTATTCAATTCCGTTTGCAAACTATTTTTATCTGTAAAATATTTATCCAAGTATATTTCTGTAAACAATAACGCCATGTATTGAAAATACTTCCATTTTATTGGTTCATTTCTCTTTTCAGAAATGGTTTGTGTATGCGAATACACATTCTCGTCATACAACAATAAGAGTTCCTTTGGCAAATTTGTGTTGCTATAAAACCTCGCAGCCAAAGCATGATGGAAATGTGAAACATTGTTTTCATCATAACCTTCCAATGATGAATCTTTTAAATCCAGGGACAAGGCTTCTAAATCTGTTACACCAAACAGATTTAAAATATATTTATTAAGAACAAGTGATGAACTTAGTTTAGCCATTTATGTTTACATTTTGATATTTTTTTGATCGCCTATTAAATGCATCAGTTCCCCCTTACATTAGAATAGCGTCTTGAACCAATTGTTCCGGAATCACCGCTTTCTTTACTAGAACTTCTCCTTTAATTATGTCTTCTCTATCCCGAAAACATTTACTCGCAGGGGCGTACAAGTGCAAATCGCATTTATACCATTTTGTACCTACCATAGCTTAATTAATTTCAAACATTCTTTTCTTAAATTCTTCCTCAATCAATACTACTTTCCAGCGTTCATCGCCTGTTTTCAGGTTTTCGACGTTGTTGTCCCCATTCACATAGATCCGGTCGTATTCGCCGTCTAAGGGACTGTATTTACTTTTCTGTAGGAATTGGTTGAGTGCTGTGCTATTATGCTGGGTGCAGTTCCGCCACACTACCAGAATACTTTCATCTACAAGGTTTTTTCCAGTCACCACAACATAGCCTTCCTTTGGTACGGCATAATTTTCCACCACCAAACCTATTAGGTAATTGAAGGTTTCAACCAAATCTACCTTGGTGGCTTGTAGTTCGTTGTTGCGAGTAATATTTAAAAAGCAGTTAAACGGATTCACAAACCATTCCAAATTAAGCAAACTGTCTTGTGCTTCTAAATCCATCATGTAGTTAAGGATGTATCCTTCCTTAAAAGTTGGGTTCATAGCCAAAGCCTGCTGCTGTGTTGGGGTTTGTTTTAAGGCGATGTTGTTGAGTGCGTCCTCATAACTTTCTAAACGTAAATATTTAAAGCAATGACTTATTCCTTCTCTTCCAAAAGGTTTTCCATCTTTCCATTCTTTGCTATATAAAGCTTTTTGAATTCTTGGTTTTGTGACGGCCTCAAAATATTCTCCCATTTCGATCAAAATAAATTTACGAGCTCCTCCAAGGGTTCTGTTTAAGTTAATTGTTGCATGGCCGGTAGTTCCACTCCCACCAAAGAAATCAAGAACAAGCCCGTGTTCATTAGACATACCACAAGCAATGAGAGAATCTTCAACAAGTTTTATGGCCTTTGGAAAGTCAAATGTTTTCTCGCCAAACAAATCCTTCAATTCCGTTGCTCCATAATTTGCAGATGCGTATTCTCCCTTATCCCACCATGTCACCGGAAGCGCTTCTTCATCCATTCTGGTTTTGAAATCAATTGAAATATCCCCTTTTTCATTTCTTCTAATTCGATATTCATCCAGCTCTTGAGCTACTCTAACATGACCTCGTTGCCAATTCTTCTCAATCATGGTGCCATTTTGCTGTTTGATTGGAAATACGATAGTTTCGCTTGGTGCGATTTCATCTAAAATGGTATATTCATTTCTGAATTTGTCCCACTCAATTTTAGGTATACGCAATCTATTATCGCTGCTAACCACAATTGGGTAATAAAGCTTTGGGCGATCTGCTCTTAAATCATTATTTCCTGCTCTTATAAAGTTCATCCAAGCAAATCTGCCCTTTTCATCGACCTTAGGATACCTGTCCGTTTTATCTTTGCTATATCCTATTGGTGAAGGAAAGGAATTGTCGGATTTTCCATAAAATAATCCATATTCATGCACAGGCGAAAATTTGCCCTTTGTTTTTCTACTTTGCGGATTTGACCTAACCGTCGCGATGCCAATTTCTTTATGATATATAGTGTTTAATAATATTCTAAGATATGATACTTCTTGGTCATCAATTGCAACAGCTGCTAAACCCTCTTTTTTCAGGATTTCGTATGATTGAACAAGTCTATTTTCCATAAGGCTTAGCCATGATGAATCTTTATAATCATTTTTATACATAATTGCAGAAGCGTCTGTATTGTATGGAGGATCTATGTATATGCAATCAGCTTGTTCGGCATATTTTGGCAATAAAAAACGCAGTCCTTGGAAATTATCTGAACACAGTAGTAAGCCGTCACAGTTCTCATCAAAGTTGTCAATGCTTGAGATTAGTTTCCACTTGAATTGATCTTCAAAAAAAGTTGTATCTAAAACTAAGAACTGATTTTGAGTTAAAAATTCCAATCTTAAAGGATTTGAAAAGCTAACCGTATTATTTGAGAATAAGTCACCTCGCTGGAGGTGTGTTATTTGATCAATTGAAAATAATTTTACCCATTCCGATATTTGTTCCTGATTGTTCAGTATTTCAGAGTAAAGCTCTTTGGGCACACGGTCAAGAGTTATACAGTAGTTGCATTCTACAACCATTTTCTTTTTCAACCAAAGCTTCTTTTGGAAGTTCTCTAGCTGCGCCAAAAAGGTAATTATTTTTTCTCCAATCTTTTTAATGGCTTTTATCTTGCTTAATTGTTTTAGAAATTCCTGTTCGTCACGGGTGTTTAAATCGTCAATAAACAGTACCTCATTTTTAATGTAAAAGTCCAGTTCACGATTCAGGAAACCACCCAAATCTTTGTGAATGAAATAGTCGAAGGTATTTCGAGATGTATAGTCCAATAAATGCTTTTGTAGCAAAGTTCGCTGCTTGTCTTTTTCGGTTGGTCTCAAACTCAATAAGTCAGTAAAGTCTTGAGGTATCTGGGTTTTTATTGCATCAAATGCTTGCTCCAGCAAATCGCTTTGCTTTACTTTTTTGTCGGCAGGTTCGTAGGTGAAATATATTCTAAACTCGTCACCTATCGTCTCACAAACTCGCTCGGTGTAAATGGCAAATCGTCTTTCTTTATCCCCCTGGGTCTTATTGTTGTTTTGTTCGGTACTAGCTTCTACCAGTTCAAAAGCCACAGTTCTTCCATTGGCTAACTTAAACCGATATACTTTAAAGTATTCACTAGTTTTAATGTAATACTGGTCAGCATTTGCCCAATGCAACTTAACTTCTTCTCCCTCATGGGGTATAGCATATACATCCTTCTTGTACCTACGCATAGAGATGAAATCGCCATTATCGTAATAACGTTTAAAGAAATTGGCTAATAAAGAGAAAACTTCGTTTTCGATGCCAACCATATCGGCAGCCTCGCCCAAGCGCTTTTTAATATCTTGCACCTTAGGCAGGGTGTCAGGATCTGCACCTAAGGTCTGTGCTAATTTTATAGCATCAGCCAATTCCTTTTGTAAGGCTTGTCTGTCGACAGAAAGGCTTTCAGATAAAACGTTTCGTACCTGTGGTATCAGATCCTTTTCTAAAAACTGTTCAATATCCTTCCGTTTCTGGTTCATGATCCTGTAAATTCCAAAATCAAGCTCAGCTTTATCAAGCATGAATACTTCTTTAAGTGTATCTATAAGCTTTTTGTAGTTTGGCATAACTAAACTAATTTCCAGTTAATAGTAAATAAATGGGTTTTGTTTATTTCCTGCTTCATTCTTTTTTGAATATCCGCAATCATCTTGTCTCTCATTTCAGCAATTTCATCCTCTACAATAAAAATGTCCTGCCGTTGTTTCTTTTGTTTCCGTGATTGTTCCTGCAATTGCTCCTGTATTTTCATTTGGATGGCAGGATCAACTGTTTTTTGGGATTCGCGGTTCAGTTCTTTTATTTTAGCCTTGGTTTCTTTAATAGCTAGTTCAGCGGCGGCCATCCTGTCCTCGGCCCATTTGGTCAATTTTTCGGTTTCAAATTTCAAATAGCTAATGTCCCGCTGTGATAAATTTTTCAGCAAAGCTTTTAGATGTTCTTTCCCTGTTTTATCAATCACCTCATTATCAATATCCATTTTATTCTCATCTACCTCTTTCACTGGAAGGATTAATAAACGTTTAGCCTCATCTTCAGATAATGGTGTTCCATTATTCGCAACTCCATAAACCATTAAATAATCGGAAGATTCAAAGGAGTTAACACTTACAGCCATTACACTCAGCCAACCTGTCTGACCTTTTAGTTCATTCAGCATTGCTACATTTCCTTGGTAACCGGTCAAATCAAAAGATAAAGTAGCATAAGGTATTTCTATTCCTTTAACCCTTTCTAATACATATTGTGCCAGGGGATGCCCCATTCTGTATACGTGGGCTTCAGTATTGGGTTTGCCGAGTTTAAAAGGTTCAGCAGGGAATTTTACATCAGCATAAGGTTGCTTTCTGAGATGAAAACTCAACTTCTTATCGTTGAAGTTGGCATTACTGTTTAGCTCAAATTTAGTAACAGCCCAAAGCCATTGTTCGTATTTAGTGATGTATTCTTTGCTTTCGGAAAGTCTTATTTTGAGTTTGTCTAAAACTTCATCGTCAAAATTAGCCAATAGCGTTTCCCGGGTAGAAAGCATTTTGGTGTTTATTTGCTCATCCAATTCCTTCTGTAACAAATCAAACTGGTCAATGATTTCTTTTTCGCTTCGGTATTTCTGATAAATCTCAGCAATTCGCTTTTCAAAATCCACGCCCGATTCGATGCTGCCTAGCACATCATCACTTGCACCAAATACGCCGCTGAACAGTTTGAACTTTTCATCCAATAATTGAAACACCCGAATGTCAGCAGCATTCTTAATGTTCAGGAAATTTACTACTACCACATCATACTTTTGCCCATAACGGTGGCAACGGCCAATTCGTTGTTCAATACGTTGTGGATTCCAGGGCAAATCATAATTAATAAGCAAAGAACAAAACTGTAAGTTGATGCCTTCTGCAGCCGCCTCTGTTGCAATCATAATGGTGGCTTCATCTCTAAAATGTTCCACTAAAGCAGCCCTTTTGTCGGCGGTAGGCGATCCAGTAGCTTTATCCGTTCCAATGTTTTTCTCTAACCAGCTTTTGTAAATCTTGTTGGAAGCTTCGTCAGTATTAGAGCCATTGAACAGCACTATTTTACTTGGATAGTGGTCATTCAATAAATTGTATAAATAATTTTGTGTACGGGTTGATTCTGTAAAAATGATAGCTTTTTGATTGGCTTGTTTATCCATCTTGGCAAACCCCTCTTTCAGCGCCGTCATTAGCTTATCACCTTTGGTGTTGTGCTTTATAGATTCGGCTAAATCCCTGTATTTTTCCAGTTCTACTATTTCTAATCTGATGGATTCAAAATCTGTTGCGGTCAGATTTTCTTCTTTCTCAATTTCTTCTTCATTCCATTCTTCCTCTTGTTCATCAAACGATTCATAGTTTTCTGCAACATCCTCTGCAATACTTACCCTTTCGTGATCGTTGATTACCTGGTTCAGTTTTTTAATCAAGCTATTTAAAGTTCCTGCAATGGCAAACGAAGACGAAGCCAATAGTTTTCTCAAAATCAGAGTCATCAAATGCCTTTGTCCGGCAGGTAATGCATACAACAATTCACGTTGCAAATAATCGCTTACGTGTTCATAAAGTTTTTGTTCATCATCAGTTGGTTCAAATTTAATTGTGAGCGGGATTCTATTGGTGTAACGGATATACTCCTGGACTTGTCTGCGAAGATTTCTTATACAAACAGATTTTAGTCTGTCTCTTAAATCTTGGTAATTTTCCCCGTCAACGGATCTTAGAAATTGACTTCGAAAACTTTTTATATCTCCAAAAGTATGTTCATCGATAATGCTTACTAAACCATACAATTCAAGTAATGAATTTTGTAGTGGAGTAGCTGTGAGCAAGGCCTTTCGTGAATGTGATAATGCCTCTTTGATGGCATTGCCAATTTTATTTGTTGGCTTGTAGACGTTACGTAACCTATGTGCTTCATCAATTACGGCCAAATCCCATGAAATCAGCTGCATCAAATCCGCTTTAGCTCTGGCAAATTGGTATGAGCAGATAATGATTTTGTTTTGCTCAAACGGGTTTTTCTTCCCTGATTTTCTGAATTCATTAAAGTTTTTATTTTCAAGGATGATAGACTCAAGAAAAAATTTATCTACCAACTCTTGGCTCCATTGCTTACGTAAATTAGCCGGGCAAATTATGAGAAGATTCCTTCTGCGCTCCGCCCATAGTTGAGAAAGTAAAATGCCGGCTTCTATAGTTTTTCCTAAACCTACTTCATCTGCGAGTATAGCCCCTTTGGATAAGGGCGATTTAAATGCGAAAAGTGCAGCTTCTACCTGATGTGGATTCAAGTCAACCTGGGCATCCATTAAAGCCACATTAAACTTTTCGCTACTTCCCGAAGGAAAGCGCCTGGTCAGTTCGTATGCGATGTATTTTGCCTGATGTGGTGTTAGTTCGGTCATTTTTATTTTAAAATCCTTTTTAAGGAGACTTACCGTACTTTCTTTTATTTAGTACATTTAAAGCCTCCTCAAAAAATGGTTCGTTACCAAACTCATCATTAAGCGTTAGGCTGAGATATTTTATTTGCAACTCTTTAAAATCAAGCCGAAAAAACTCTGCAATAACCGGTATCATTTTCGAATTGGCTGGTCGTTCGCCTTTTTCAATCTTACTTAGCGTAGAAGTATCAATATCCAGTATTGCAGCTACCTTTCGCAAAGGCATTTTCTGGAGCTTACGCTGGGTATTAATCAAAGCACCAAATTCTCGACTCCAGGTGTTTGGCATTGTATTTTGGACTTAAGTGTCAAATCTAGCAAAATGACCCGGTTTTCAATGCATTACAACAGAAATAGTTACATAAGTGAAAATGGCTACCTCCCTTTTTAAAGACAACAGGAACATCTTTTGCGACCTTAGCTCTATTGATTACACTAAAATTTTAATGATGAATCGAGCCGGATATCTGATAAAGGCTTGATGATTAATATTTTATAAAAATACTTCGACGGTAGAAACCAGTCTGAAAATTGATTTATATCTTTTAAAAATTCCACAAAAAAAAGGCAAAAAGCGGCGCTAAGGTAAAACCTGGAACGATTCGCGGCATAAAAGAGAGGGCTAAACCGCCGCCCTATTTATACGCGAATGAAAGATCAGGTTTTTGTCCTGCGCCTTTCTTTTTTGCCCTTTTTTCTTTGTGAAAATTTTTGCGGAGAGGGGCACTAAAGGTCACATAAACCTGACTGTATGCAGGCATTCACCTTAAAATGTCATCCCCCTGGCGCTGCCGCGCCCCCATCAGCATTTTTCATCCTGTCGCGGGGCCGCCACACTGGCCGGCCGGCCTATACCCCGAATCCCAATTGCTTTGTATTCATATGTGCCCCGCAGGATCTTACGGGTTATTATTGGTTAGTCTATGCCCTTTGGCAAAGCCGCCGATTTCAAGCCATTTTGCGGGGCACTTGCATTGAGTTCGCCCGTATTGCTGAGGTAAGACAGTTGATCGCTGAAAATACCCCCCAGTTAGAGCATATTGATAAGGTCGTTTGCAACCTGCAAAAGCTCCAGGCGCTGGAGAACAAGATCAAAAAGCAGCTGGGATTGATACAGATAGCCCGCCGCAGCCTATTAAAAGCAGGCTAACAATGCCCCCAATAGTAATCATTCATAACCATAAACCGGGGGCGCAGCCGGGAAAGGGGCGCAAAATTTTTATGAAACACAATTTCGAAGAACGGAGGCAAAACCGCATTGAGTATGCACAGGACCAAGCCGCCAAAAATGACCAAAAGGCCGATCTGCTGTACAAGTCGGCCAAACAAATGGCCGATTGCATTCCCTTCGGCCAGCCGATCCTGGTCGGCCATCATTCGGAAAAACGGGATCGGAATTTCCGTAATAAGATTCATAACAAATTCGGACAATCATTCCAGGCCCAGGACAAGGCCAAGCATTATGCTAGGAAGGCGGAAACCATAGAAAACAGCGAGGCCATTTTCTCCGATGATCCGCAGGCAATTGAAAAGTTGAAGGAAAAACTGGCAAACCTGCAAACTGCACAGGAATTTATGAAAGCCGCCAATAGATGTATTAGAAAGCAGGATAAAGGCAGCTTTTTAAAAATACCTCATGCCACGGAAAAGATGTGGGATCAGCTCAATACGCCTGATACTATGGGAAGGGTGGGTTTCGCTGGTTATTCCTTGCAAAATAACAACGCAGAAATGGCAAGGGTAAGGCAGCGCATTGTTTTACTTGAAAAGCAGGCGATCAGGCAAACGACTGAAACATCCATAAATGGGGTGCGGTTGGTTGAAAATGTAGAAGCCAACCGGGTGCAGCTATTTTTTAACGCAAAGCCTGCCGAAGAGGTCAGGAAGCAGCTCAAAGCAAACGGTTTTCGCTGGTGCCCCTCTGAAAATGCGTGGCAAAGGCACCTGAATAATTGGGGCATCCGGATCGCCCGGCAATTGTTGGAAAAATTATAAAGGGGTAGGGGGCAGGAAATCCAGGCCCCCTACTTATCTATTTACTCAGTTAAACCTTACTAATATGAATCTCGACTTGATGAGGGCAGAAGCCTACGGACATTTTTTATTAGCCTGTTCAGACTTATTTTACAGGCAAATCGTATTGGCACACTTCGCGCTGGATGAATTAAAACTACCAAGAGAGGAAGCGATTGTTTATACACGGAAAGTTAAAATAGAGAACGAGAGCGAAATAAACAGCCTTGAATTCGATTGTTTTTATACGTGGTATTATATCAACTATGTTGTAAATATGCCCTTTAAGGCCCCTGTATGCGATCCTGAGTGGCTAAGAGTTTCAGGTAATTGATTCCTTTAAAATTGGCCCAAATCGCCGGGCATGAAATATTATAATATTCCGCCATGTTTACGCTAAGAACTTTAGTATGTTATCTGGGTATTTGGTATCTTTGTCGTGTAATCGCTCTTTCGAAATCAGCTTAAAACGAGTTATTTTAAAGGGAGGACCTACTCAGGGACCTACCGGGTTTCCGGGAATAAAATAACTTGATTTTCAAAATATTGCGGCAATAGACCCGAATCCAATCCGGGTCACAAGCGCCCCGCACGATAGTGCGGGTTTTTGTGTGTTTGGTAGCGACGCGAGTTTACTCGCGTGAGCGGACAAATACAAAAAACCGGCGCCGACAGGCGCCGTGGGGCGCTTGGGTAAGCCCCTTGCAGGAGTAAGGATCAGCGGAGGCGGCGGTAGACGCCGGAGATAATCCAATCCGGGTCACTAACAAAGCATATAAAATAAGGAGCCCGCTCTAGTAGCGGGTTTTTTTGCGTTTGAACTTTTCACTTGTCAGAACATGCGCAATATAAAGTCTTGAAAATGTGGGCTTCCGGGTTTGAATCCAATCGGGTTGATACTGGGATAGTGTATGGCTAATAGCCATATCTAAAACTTATCTTATGCCAAAAGAAATTAAATCAATAGCAGTACCAGAAGAGACTGTTATTAGTAAAATTTACCTCATTCGAGGTCAGAAAGTGATGTTAGACAGGGACCTGGCGGATCTATACGGTG
>Ga0105237_10001246_pt1 | contig 33969 bp, 32 predicted proteins | sample KBSC24metaG_FD_81520 | JGI IMG/M metagenome (GOLD analysis project Ga0105237, IMG submission 81520) | Corn rhizosphere microbial communities from Kellogg Biological Station, Michigan, USA - KBS C2-4 metaG | ecosystem: Host-associated > Plants > Roots > Rhizosphere > Soil | place: Michigan, USA... | reverse complement strand
TAACTCAAACCCCGCGCATCAATTTCCGGCAGGCAGCACATGATTGATTTCAGATGTTCCTTTGCCTTATCAACAGAATTGCCCGTACTGAACATGTTGAGCAAATGCAGCTTTAATTGCTCATCCTGCTCATAAATAATCGTATTTTTTGAATTGTCCAGCAACTCGTCAGGATCTATTAACCGCGTTAACGGGAACACCTGGTCTCCTAATTTCAGCGCATACCCCATTACCAGCGCATCCGGGTTACAAGGAACAGGTATCAGATCGTTTTTATTAAAGATGTCCGTCTGTTCTAATATTGCCGTCCGCACTTCGGTTAAGGTATACCGGTCAGTTTTATCATTAAAGTTCTCCAACCTGCCGGCCTGCTGGGTAGGCTGAAAGGTCACGCCTCTTACGCATCGCTGTTTTAATGCATATTCAATTATCTTACCTATCTCATCGGTATTTAATCCCTTTTGCAGGGTAACCACCAAAGTAGTTGACAAGTTATATTTATTGAGATGTTCTATAGCCTTGCTCCTCACCTCACGCAAATCCTCTCCGCGTAATTGCTCCAACGCTTCTTTTTTAAAGGAATCAAACTGTAAATAAATTTCGAAATCAGGCATATAGCCTGCCAGCCGTTTTACAAAGGCTTCATCTTTCGCTATACGTATCCCATTGGTATTCACCATCAGGTGCCTGATAGGCTTTGTCTTGGCAATATCCAGTATCTCAAAAAATTGTGGGTGCACAGTTGGTTCCCCGCCGCTGATCTGCACCACATCGGGCTGGCCTTCATTAGCCACTATCACATCAAGCATTTGCTCTATCTCTTCCAGGGTTCGGTGTCTTCCATAACTGGGCGAGGACATGGCGTAGCAAGTCGGACAGCTTAAATTACAACGGTCGGTAACCTCAACTACGGTAAGACATGAGTGCTGCTCATGATCCTGGCACAAACCGCAATCATAAGGGCAACCAAAATGCGTTTCCTTATTAAACTTAAGTGGCATTTCGCTCCGCTTAGCATAGTTGCGGCAATTTTTGTAATATTCAATATCTGTGGCTATCAGTACTTTTTCAAAACCGTGCTCCCGGCAGTTTTTTAGCATGAATACATTGCCGTCCTCAAATACGATCTTGGCATCAACCCGCCGCAAACAGGTTGAACAAATACTTAATGTAAAGTCGTAGTAAATATATGGGCGCTCAGGCATAAGGTTCAGTTTTTACAAGTTTTGACGGATAGGCAAATACTTTATAATAATACAAAAGACAAGCGATACAAGCTAATTGAATTACTGATAACCCAAAGCTAAAAAAGTAATCTGGTTTTATAAATTCAATAAACAACCGGAATAAAAGATAGCTCACCATAAATAACTTAAATCTTGAGCCGTCGGTAAATTGCCGTTTACGCTCATAAACGCTCAATGCGATCCACAATACTATCCAGAAAAGTATTTCATATAAGTTGGTGGGATGCCTGCGTATCCCATCTCCAAAATCGATAGCCCATTGTAAATTTGAAGCTACTCCGAAGGTTCCATCTTCCAATCCGGCAAGGAAACAACCAATCCGGCCAATGATCATGGCCAATATCAGTGGATAAACCATCAGGTCGCCGGATGAAACCGCTACGCCGATCTTCTTTTTTGTCAGCTCCACACCTATCAAACCACCAATCATACCGCCAACAATTGTTTTATTACCCATAAAGTAAACCAGGCTCATTTGGGACAACATCGCCGGATTTTCTAAAATTCCGAGCAAATGCGAACCGACAAATGCCCCAAACGCAGCACCGATGAATATAATCAAACGATTTTCGGAACTGATGGTACCAACGGTGTTCCTTCTTAAATAAACATAATATCTGTAGCCAATAAAATAAGCCAAAGTTTCGCAAATAAAATGCAGGGGAACGGATGACCTGCCAAATGGAATGTTTATGGGGAAATGCAATATTCAGGATAATAAAGCACTAAAATATCCTTTTTATTTTATACCATATTCGCTTTGGTAAAGAATACTTTGCAACAAACACTCCCCCAACTGTCCCAGTCAGAGGTACTTCAAAAGAATTACATTTTATATTTTTAACAGGAAGACCTAGTATAAATTCACCATTGTCGTCTACTAATGATGTTGTTTTCGTTCCTTTCACTTGCAATAATTGTCGTGCCCTTTTTAATTGCTGTTTCTCTTTAGACGTACGGCGCAACAGGGTATCTTTAGTTAATTTAGATTCTTTATTGGCATTCACAACAAAGTGTAATCCCAATGTATGAGTTGGCTTGGCGTTCAATTTTGTGAAAGAAAATAATCCCGCAAATGTCAAACTTGTAACCAGGATTTTCCACTGGAAACCGGTTTTGTCAGTTATATCCAATTGATTATTTACACTATCTATTTGCCCGGCACCAAATCTCCCACAGACATTATTCTTGACAGACATATAATCTATAATCTGCCCATTCGTCATTTTTGTAAAATCGATCACGGATTTACAGCATTGTTCGCAATGGCGGCCCTGGTTAGTTGGCGTCATTTGCTTCCATGATTGGCTACAGCCTTCGGGGATGCTTATTGATTTGATAGTGGTCATCACTTTTTTTATTACAGGATGCTTTTTGACCGGCAATTCCATAAATGAATGAAAGAAAATGATATCGATTTTCCACCACCTTAAAACTTTATATCATTTCCAATTCTAATCATATATCAATATCATCCTTTATATATTACATGCTTTATACTATAGATAATTTCTACTATCCTTTGTATATTACATACTTATACTATAAATAATTTCTACAATTATTCATATATTAACCTTTATTTAATTTAGAGTTTCTTAAATTAGCGTCAATTAAAACCTTAAATTTCAATCAATTATGGCTACCTATTATGTTGACTCAGCAGCCGGGGATGACACCCGTGCCGGAACCTCGCCCGCTACCTCCTGGAAATCGTTAACCAAAGTAACAGCACAGGTTCTTGTAGCAGGCGACACAGTCTTATTTAATCGTGGCGGCGTGTGGAATTGCTGGGATACCGGCACTGGCCGCCCCGGGGGTGTTTTAACCATTGGCGAAAGCGGCAGCAGCAATGCAACCCCGATAACATTCGGTGCTTATGGTGCCGGTGTCAACCCGCTTATATCCGGTTTATATACTGTCCCGCTTACCGGCTGGACACGGGTGGGCACATCAAACGTGTATACCATTACCGATACTGTGCATTTCCCAACCGTGATGATCAACGTCATGCTATATAATAACGTGCTGACGCCCCTGGGCAGGTTTCCGGCAACAGGGTATGTCACCTATACAGGTTCAACCGGCACAACAGGGATCAGTTTTGCAAGTGGCTCGCTGCCCACTACGTACGTTGGCGGCGAGGTTGTGATACGAAAAGCCAACTGGGCTTTAACCCGCGGCACCATTACAGCGGAAACAGCCACGTCTATCACCTACACCGCTACCGGCACAAATCAGCTTACCGCGACAAACGGTTATGGCTTCTTTGTACAAAATCACCAAAGCGTCTTAGCCAAGCAGGGCGACTGGTCATATAATCCCACTACCCGGACTTTAAGCATGTATTTTACCGCCGGGCCGACCGGGACCATTGCCGTAAGTGTTACCGATTCGCTGGTGTCTTTCTCCGCCGCAAGGAGTTATAATGTATTCAATAATATAAGTTTCCAGGGGGCGAACGCCTTTGCCATCAATGGGAATACAGGGAGCAGCAATATCCGGGTAAACAACTGCGTTTTTAACGATATCGGGCGGCATGCCGTATTTTTCGGCGCTGCAAATACCTGCACCATCAGCAACAATACTATTAGCGACTGCGCAAACAATGCGATCTACCTTACAGATGCCGACAACAATAATGTTTTCTCAAACACCATTAACAATACCGATGTAGTTGCTGGAATGGGGCAATCTACCGATGGCACTAACGGATTGGGTTCTTATATTGGTATATTGATCAGCAATGCCTCAACAGCGTCAGACAACGAGGTGAGCAACAACACCGTTCTACAAACAGGCTATTGCGGTATATACGTACTTGGCGATACTTTTTTGGTGGATAGCAACTATGTCGATACTGCATGCAGTGTTATCGACGATGGCGGCTGCATCTACACAGTTATTGGTCTCGGGGCAGCGCGTGTTAATGTCCGTAGAATGATATGTAACAATATCTTGCTAAACAGTATTGGCGCACCGGCCGGCACTACCGGAAGAAACTGGGGCAATGGTTTAATGTGTGACGATAACTCATCGAACCTAACCATCCTCAACAATAAAATTTATAACATCGCACAGTACGGAATTTATTTTCACAATAGCCACGAGATAAACCTTCTTAACAATTTGGTCTACAATAGTGCAATAGCACAGATCGGCATTCAGCAGGATTCCGGGCCTGCTAATCTTCCTCGTCCCTTAAATTTTGTCATTTGCAACAATGTGCTTTCCAATGGGTCTCCAACACAGTTACTTTTCCGGTTCAGGTGCTTGGCGTCCAATAGCTCGGCGAATGATTTTGTCAACTTTGGGATATGCGACAACAACGCTTACAGTTCTCCTTTTTCCAATTTGAATCTTTTCAGCACCCAGGTAACCGGCGGCGCGGAAACTTTTATGGATTTTCCAACCTGGCAAAATACCACCAGGAAAGACGCAAATTCAACTGTCGCGCTACCTATCAGTACTTCTTACGGCATTATCTTAAAATCTCAAAACAGACCAGATTTTCTTAGCTAAAACAAGGCGATCATCATATCATTTATTCAAAACCTGGGTCCTGCTACTCAGGTTTTTTTGTTTTGTATCATTTCTAATTCTAATCATATTTTAATACCATCCTTTGTATATTGCAATCTTTATACTGATACTATGAAATTGAAATTTCTATCGCTAAGTGTAATTTTACTTATAGCGGTTTCCGCGGACGCGCAACGAAAAACTAAAACGGCCAATGTAGATACTATCTTATCAAATTACCAGCCGGCCGATTTGTTTTCTCCTATGTTCTACCCTCAAAAAGGCACCGAGAAACATGCTGCTAATGGTGAACCCGGACAGAAATACTGGCAAAACAGGGTGAATTACCGATTAAAAGCTAATATAGATACCGTTAACAAAACGCTCAGCGCGACTGAAAGAATCGACTATGTAAATAATAGCCCGGATGCACTCCAATATTTGTGGCTGCAACTGGATCAGAATACATATAAAAAAGATGCCCGTTCAAATTTTGCAACCGGCACCACCCCTCCGGCTAATGCACATACTGATGGTTACCAGATTGAGTCGGTAATGATCAATCATGGCGATGTAATGCAAAAGGCAGATTATGTTATTACAGACACCCGGATGCAGATCAGGTTGCCAAAGGCGATCATTCCAAATGGCGGCGGGATAAGTTTGATCATCACCTATAAATATACCATACCGGGCAGCTTTGGGGCTCGGACAGATTATACCGACACTAAAAACGGAAAAATTTACGAGATAGCACAGTGGTTCCCACGGATGTGTGTGTATGACGACAGCCAGGGTTGGGATACCCTTCCATTTTTAGGCGCAGGTGAATTTTATTTGGAATATGGCGATATCGATTACGAGGTTACCGTGCCGTGGGATATGATCGTGGCGGGCTCGGGTGAACTGGTCAATTCTAAAGAGGTACTGACCCAAACTCAAATCAACAGGCTTGCAGAAGCACGTGCGAGCGACAAAACGGTAATGATACGAAGCCTGGACGAAGTTAACAACCCGGCATCGCGCCCTGTACATAAGGGTACGCTTACCTGGCATTTCAAAATGTTCAACACCCGCGATGTGGCATTTGGCGCCTCTAAAGCCTATATATGGGACGCTGCAAGGGTCAATTTACCCGGTGGCAAAAAGTCGCTGGCCATGTCGGTTTACCCGGCTGAAAGTGTGGGCAAGGATGGTTGGGACAGGGCCACTGAGTATCTGAAAAAATCCATGGAGTATTTTTCGGAGAAGTGGTTTGTATACCCCTATCCTGTCGCAGTAAATGAAGCAGGCATTGCAGGTGGTATGGAATATCCGGGCATTGTGTTCGATGGCATTACCGATAAAGGCAAGGACTTATATGGTGTTACAGCCCATGAGATTGGCCACAACTGGTTCCCGATGATCGTAGGTTCTGACGAGCGCCGCTACGCGTTTATGGATGAGGGCTTTAATACCTTTATCGACATCTATGCGCAGGATGCTTTTAATAATGGTGAATTTGGCCCTAAACGGGACGGTGAATATGCACCGGGCGGAACGAACCCTGCTGACGAGATCATTGCCACAATAGTAGACCCTGATGCACCGACCATTATGACGGCGGCCGATGCCGTTTCGGAGAAATACCGCCACCCTATTGAATATTTTAAACCGGCTTTCGGATTGGTTTTGCTGCGCGAGCAGATATTAGGCAAAGACAGGTTTGACTATGCCTTCAGGAATTATATTCACAAATGGGCCTACAAACATCCTCAGCCTGATGATTTTTTCCGGTGCATGGATAATGCCGCAGGCGAAGATCTTTCATGGTTCTGGAAGGGCTGGTTCTATAATAACCTGCAATTGGACCTTGAACTGGTATCGGCCAATTACGTAGATAATGACCCCAAGAAAGGGATATCAGTAACCATCGCCAACCTGGAACAGATGGCCATGCCATTCAACCTGGAAGTGAAACTAAAAGATGGTTCCACCCAACGTATCAAGGTACCAGTTGAAGCCTGGTTGCAAAACAGCATGATCACTGTTAATGTCCCAACTACCAGTGAGGCGACTAAAGTGACTATTGACCCGGATTCGGCTTTACCGGACGTGAACCGGGGAAATAACGGTATTATAATGAAATAAATATTTTACCGTCATTGCGATTTCTATGATAAAAGCAAATGATTCTCATAGGCTTTTATCATAGAAATCGCCATAACGCCTTGTTTACATCAACCCCACAATAAACTGGAATATCCCTGCCGCAAATAACACGAGGCTGATATACCACAACGGTCGCTTCTTGGAGAGTATAGATACCGCCGAGATAGATATGGCGATCTGGAAAAAGGTTACTGCACGCGCCAGGATCACATCCTTGCTTAAATGCCTTTCCGATTCCTTTTCAAGCTCCTCAGCCTTTTCCTGTATCTTTTTTTGATCTTCCTTCAGCTTGGCTTTTCGTGCCGTGGCGCCACCCGCAGTATCAGCAACAGCCTTTCCGAAATTTATTTTATTAACAGCATCTGCAACTTCTGCTTTGATACCTTTTGCGTTATAATATGACCATTGGTCTGAGGCTTTGATCTGGGTGATCAGCGCTTCGTTGGATTGATGACCGGCCATCAAACTACTCAGCGCAGCAAAAGCTGCCATAAATGCGGTAGAGATAGCCACCAGCATCGACCATTTATCATGGTGTTCGTGGGCGGCTTCGTGTATATGTTCGTGCAAGTGTTCGGTAGGTACTTCCGGATCTTCCATTTAATCTGAATTAATTTATGCTGATAAAATTAAAGACAAAATATTAAATCTTTTACACCAATCGCTTCAATTGCTGGTATAATTTTTCCGTCGGCAGTCCTACCACATTGGTGTACGAGCCGTTGATCCGTTCGATGCCAACAAGGCCGATCCATTCCTGGATGCCGTAAGCCCCGGCTTTATCCAAAGGCTGGTATTTATTGACATAAAAGTCAATCTCCTGTTCTGTCAGCTTGCGGAAAAACACTTCAGACACATCATGAAACAAATTATACTTGTGTTTATAGAGCAAGCAAACACCTGTTACCATCTTATGCACTTTACCCGATAACATACCCAGCATCTCGGCCGCATGTTCAACCGATTCAGGTTTTCCGAGTATGTGTCCGCCCACACTCACAATAGTATCTGCTGTGAGTACGATCTCATCATTAACAGATTCATCAAATGCCCTGGCTTTTTTTTCAGCGATATAAACAGCTATTTCTTCCGGGGTCAGCCCATTCGGGTAGGACTCATCCACATCTTTCAATACGATACGAAAATCAATATCCATCAAACGCAGCAATTCCTGTCTGCGCCGAGATTTGGAAGCGAGAATAATTTTATGATTCAAAGGATTTCACTGATTTATTTTTGATTACACCGATATCTTAAAGTAGGGTCGTTGGCAACATTTCAACGTTACAACCTTCCAACGTTACAACAACAAACCTACCAGCTATAAGCCTGTTCGCTCATCCACTTGCCTTGTATCTTCAGCACCTTTTCGATCACATCACGCACCGCCCCTTTTCCACCAACAAATGGCGAAATATATTGACTGATCGCTTTCACCTCTTCGGCGGCATCCGCAGGACAAACAGCCAGGCCGGCTAATTTCATTACTTCCAGGTCAGGTATATCATCGCCCATAAATAATACGCTGGCGGGGCTCACCCTCTTCTCCTCCAGGTAGGCCCGGAAGTTTTCGGTTTTGGTGTGTGCGCCCACGTACACATCTTTCACACCCAGGCTATTTAAACGATGGATAGATATCTTCGACCGGCTGCCCGAGATAGCACAAACATTAAACCCGCATTTAACGGCAAGTTGCACAGCATAACCATCCTTGATATTGAATTGCCGTGCCTGTTCCCCATTTTCCATTACATACACTGAGCCATCGGTCAGCACGCCATCCACATCGAAAATGAAGGTTGAGATATCTTTTAATTTATTTAAGAAGGATTCCACTGATTTTATTTTGATTACACCGATTTATTTTTCGCCCGTTGCAAACTGCAAACTCAAAACTGCCAATTGACTACTGGTTATCCCGCCATTCATAAACCCAGGCGGATTGTATTTGTTCCAGGTGCCCCTCGTTTGATTCCTCACGCTTGCCGGCGAAGTTTGGTAGAGTCAATACCCATTCCAACAGGTCGGTAAAGCGGATTCGGTATATTTTCGACTCATCAAAATCATCGCCAAACTTTTCATAAAGTTCAATGGCGATATCTTCATGATCGTTCCAGTAAATGGGCAGGGCAAATTTATTTTCGGTCATTTCTTTTGTTTTACGTGGTACGTTATACGTAGTACGTTTTAGCTTTTATTCATCCTTACGTAAAACGTAAAACGTCTTACATATAACTTTTTAATGGCCCATAAAGCCCGACTGATCCGGCAGGGTAACTTCTATATCGCCATCAATGATCACACACTGGCAGCCAAGTCTCGAATTGATACGAGGATTAACAGCACGATCAATAAAATCCTCTTCCTTATCTGATATTTCCTGGATGTTGTCCATCCCCTTGTTCACATAAATATGACAGGTGCTGCACCCGCAAACGCCCCCGCAGTTATGTTGCAGTTCAATGCCGTTCTCAAGGCAGACATCCAAAACAGATTCACCTTCGGCGATAGGCAACTCAATAGTCTCGTGCCCTTTCTCCTCAAAGCTGATCTTTACTTTAAAAATATTCATTTGGGCAAAAGTAACAAAATTTAACAATGCGCTTAACCCGCTTTATCCATTTTGATAATACCCTGACTTAACAACTCATAAAGCACCTGTAATTGAGGATTTAGAGCCAATTGCTGCAGGTGATTGCCCATTGTTTTTTCATCATTACGGATAGCCGGTCCGGTTTGCACATCAGCCGGGAGATGCTCCTGTACTTTTTGAGCCGTTTCCAATATTAACGGCCGAAGCAAATCGAAAGGCAACTGCTTTTCCGCCAATAGCTGCTGCGATAAATAATATAAGTAGTTGGGGAAATTACAGGCAAAAACAGCTGCCAGGTGCAAAGTCCTGCGTTCATCCGAATTGATACGATATACGTTTTGAGTAATTGTGTACGCCAACACGTTCAATATTGAGGTGATCTCCTCATTGCCACCTTCAATGCAAACAGGCACGGTATTAAAGTCTACTTCCTTAGTTTTACTGAAAGTTTGCAGGGGATAAAACACACCGGCATTTTCGGTATGGGCTAATAAGGTTTGCAGACTGGTCGCACCCGAAGTATGCACCATTAACTTTTGATACTTGGCAAGTGCTGCTGTAACTGTTTCAATCGCATCGTCCTTCACAGCAATCACGAACAGGTCGGTTTCAGGATCGATCTCATCCAGGTTATCAATCGCGTTTGCGCGCACATGATAAGCCAGCAGCGATGCGTGCTGCAGATCGCGGCTGTAAACCTGCACAATAGCATGCCCGGCATTTTTAAAAGCTGCCGCCAGGTGTGTGGCCACATTGCCGGAACCGATGATGGTGATGCGCATAATTATTTTTAACTTGCATTATCTAAGCCATCAAAAGTATGCGATTAATCACAATTATTATACTCCTGTTGAGCGGCATACTAAATGCTTTTGGTGAGTATCATAATTTACTTGGTGATACGACAAAGCACGGGGTAAAAAAACATTATTCTAAACAGTTAGCTCATTCGCCTAAACCCAAAAATGCTCTTCCTCCTGATAAACTTTATTACAACGATTGTGTGTTTATTCATAAATATTCTGTTGCAGAACGATTAAAAAAATATCCGTTTTTAAAAGCTGCTCAGATTTTAGCTGTATCTTATGATGGAAGCCCAGAGCCAAATCCCGATATACAACTGGGTGATGATACACCAAAAACTTCGAAAAAGAGACCTCACGGTCTATTCGTCAAAAATGGCACTCTTGATTATTCATCGCTGTTTGAAGTCAGAAAATTAACACCAAATCAGATAAATAGATTAACAAATCTGATGTTTAATACTGACACCAAGGTTCACTATGACCATAATAAATATGCAGACCCTGGCTTTACTTGTTTTGAGCCTCGCAATGCACTTATATTTTTTGACAATAAAGGAAAAGTATTTGATTACATCGAAATATGCTTTGAGTGCGAGAGAACGGAGTCGAACTCAAATAAATTAATTCTCGGAATAGGCTGTAATCAGGAATTGGATTTTGCAAAGAAGTTTTTTATCGACCTAGGTATAAAATTTGGAACGACATCAAAAGATGATTCCGGATTCAACTAAACCATTAATCCGATTCAGACCATCCAATTTCTTCTGGCAACTTTGTATTACTAAATTCAATATGAATAACTCTTCTTTTTCGATTATTGGTTGTCCGGTTTGAGGCATGAAACAATAGCGGGCGCATGATCATCACTCCGCCTGCCTTTACCTTGCATATCTTTTCAGCTTGGTTTGATAGGTCGAAGTCTTCTAACCTCTGCACACCATTACGATGTGAACCCGGAACAACTTTTAATGCTCTGTTATTTTCATCTGTATTATCCAAATGAATCCGTATCGTAAAGTTATTTTTGAGTATGTCGACAGGTGGCTGCACCGCGAATTGATTGTGTTTATTCGTCCAGGACCTATATCCTGATAGCGCAGTTTTGTTATTAACAGAGATCGTGAGGTCTTGGTGATAGGCTACAAACCAATTCGACTGTTCAGGTTTATCAAAATAAATAGACTTAACCACAAAATAGCCATCGCCAAATAAATTCTTAATTATTGCGTTTAACTTTTCCGTGAATATCAGTGGCTTGATTCCGGGAACTTCTTTCAGAAATTGCCGGATCGCAAACAGGTCATTGCTTTTGCGGAATGTTGGGTTAGAACTATCAACGGAATCAATGATACCCAGCAACGCTTTTATTTCGTCATTGCTGTAAACATCTTCGATTATGGCAAAACCATCAATTGCTAATCGCTCGTCATGTTTTACCAGGCCATTCATGCAATTAAACCGTCTTCAACTCCTTATTCCTCCTGAATATCGATAACAGGAACCCGATCACCATAATGATGGTTCCCGCCCACAGGAAGTTGATATAAGGGAATTCCAGCGCGCTCATCACGATCCATGGCTTTTTGTTTTCAGGCTGTTGGTAAACGGTGATTTCTATTTTATTCCGGTCGGGCAGTATTTTTGTAAAGCGGAGCTTTAAACCGATGTCTTCCACCTTACGGGCAAAGTCAAACGCGCTGTTCTTTTTGATCATGTAAACAGGTTCGGCCTGGTAGGTTTTACCGTTTGATACCACTTCAAGCTGCGCGCCGATAGCTACATCATTACCGCTGAGCGGAATGTTCTGTACGGTAGCTTGTTTATTCAACCCTTTGTAAACCATATACCCTTCCCTGAAACGGATGGTATCCCCTACTGCAACTTCATGGGCAATGGGCGCCTCATAATTTTTATCGTCCTCTTCACCATGCATTTCACCCTCCTGGGCGTCAGCTTGCTTTTTTAACGCAGGCAAAGCGGTGATATGGGTATACAGGTCATGGAACAAATAGTGCTTGGTATCAGGCGATGGCGTCAGTCCCATTTGCGGATTGATCTGTACGTTTGGCTTCAGCAAAAATTCCTCAACCAATTTGCCGGCGTTATCATAACGTTTGTAATTGACCTTATAATAATGGTTTGGCTGCGAAACGGAATCACCTAAATAGGTCACCACGTAGTCGCCCATTTTCATGGGTTCGTTTTTGAAGATCTGGATATTCTCGCGTTCGTTGGCTGCCTTGCTGAAATCAGTAATATCGATTCCCTTATCGTTCTTTGAAACCACCTTACGTGTACCGGCAGCGATCAAAGCGCCAACCAGCATCAGCCCAAAACCGATATGCGCCACGGCTGAGCCTGCCAGTTTAACCTTGCCTTTAAAAGCATCTGCCAATATCTTGCCATTCACCATAATAGAGTAAATGGAGGCCATCATCACCACCAGGAATACAAAGTGTAATTTATAAAGCCCTGTCGCATAAACCACTAATGCGGCGATCACCAGTGCGAAAACAAAGTACACACCAGTGGTAATAAAGAACCGACCGATATCTGTTTTCTTGTATTTCAGAAACTGTGTAAAGCCGGTTAGCAAAGCGATTACTACGGCAAATGCTGCCTGTACAATGTTATAATGCCCTACCAGGTCGGCTGGAGGCGCCCAATTGGTACCGAACATCCTGTTCCAAACCGGGATCGAAGTAAATACTACCAGGTGAAAGCATGACAGCCCCAGGAAAACAGCGCCTACAAACATCCAGAATTCGCGAGAGTAAGTTTCCTCATCCTTTTTGGTGATAGGTAATTCTTTCCATCTCCAGATCAGCAGGAATACGGATAGGGCCAAAAACGCCAGGATAAAAGTGACCAGTTGCCAGAACATACCCAAGTCGGTAAAGGCATGCACCGATGTGTCTCCCAATACTCCGCTACGTGCGAGGAATGATGAATACAATACCATCACAAAGCTGAACAATATCAAAAAGGTCGCCGTAAAGTAAGAGTGCCCGGTATTTTTAAAAACGATAAGCACATGCAATCCCCCTACCAGCGTAAGCCATGGGAAAATGGAAGCATTTTCTACCGGGTCCCATGCCCAGAAACCACCAAAGTTAAGTGATTCGTATGCCCAAAGGGAACCCATGATCACACCGATACCCAATATCATGGAAGCAAACAGTGCGTAGGAAATAGCCGGGGTGACCCATTCTTTATATCTTTTTTGCCAAAGGCCGGCTACGGCGTAAGAAAAAGGCACTACCACCGACGCCAGGCCCAAAAACAGCGTAGGCGGGTGTATCACCATCCAATAATTTTGCAGCAGGGGATTCATGCCCTGGCCGTCTTTTATAAAGCTCAGGTAATCCGGGTTAGAGAATATAGGCGCTTCTATGGCATTTCTCAATAATAGGAAAGGCGAACTACCCAACCTCACACCCAAAAACTCGATGCCCAGCATCATGGATGCCAGCCAAACCTGCGCCAGGGAAACTACCGTCATTACCGGTTGCTCCCATGATTTTGCGCGAACAATCAGGATATTACCTAAAACTGCCTGCCAGAACGTCCACAACAGGAAGCCGCCCTCCTGTCCGTTCCAGAAACCGGATACGATGTAATACACCGGCAAATCTCTTGAAGTATATGACCAGGCGTAATGATATTCGAAATAATGATTATAAATGACATAGAAAAGGCAGCTTCCGATACCCAAAATAGACAGGCTATTCAGGTAGAACGCGATACGCGCCAGCTTGAGCCATGACCGGTCGAGCTTATTTGTATTAGTAGTAGCGAAGTAATAGCTGATGGTTGATAAAAGGGCCGCGCCGAATGCCAGTATGACGAAGATCTGGCCTAAATGCCCCGGTAAAAGGTGTTCACCTTTAAAAACTGTATTCATTAAATATTTTTATAATTCGGCTTTTTTAGCGCTTACCTCGGTCACGTCCACCTTATCCTGCACATATTTGGAGGGGCATTTCATTTGTATATGCGATGCGTGAAACTCGTTATTCTTCATCTCTCCAACCAAAACGATTTGCTCAGAGCGTTCAAAATCCTGTGGTTTGGTGCCTGCAAACACCACCTTGCACTCCTCGCCTTTCTTATCCTTCATAAAAAATGAAAAATAGTTAGCATCCTTTGAAGCGTCGTAATACAGTTCTTTTTCCTTATCCAGGTAGCCGATCACGTGTAACTGACCATTGGTGCTTTTCGCGTCCTTAAATGAGCCGTATGTGCTTGCGCTACCATAAAAGCTGATGATTACCGCTATCGCGACGGCAATGGACACTAAACCTAAAATTGAACTTTTCTTCATCCGCGGTTCTACCTCTTGTATTTCAGATCACAAAAATACAAAACGTACCGCTAATAATGTTTATTACAAGCGATTAATCTTATTTAGAATTATTCTTGATTAATGTTGAAAAGTTGGAAGGTTACAAAGTTGGAAGGTTGCTAAACAGGGGATATAAAAAATGGCTGACTACAACAGTAATCAGCCATAATAACTTTTCAACCTTACAACATTCAAACCTTACAACAAAATATCACGGCCAAACGCCCAGGCTCTGGTAAGAACCGGCAATTTTATTGATAGCGCCGACAAATGCCGCCGTACGCAGCGTATCTATTTTAGGTGTATTGATAAATGTTTCGCGGATCTCGTGGTATGAGCGGATCATGGTATCTTCCAGTCCCGAGTTTACCAGTTCCAGTTCAGACGCGCCTTTAACGATGGTTGAACGTTGAAGCGGGGTCAGCGCCACGCCTGTAATACCTTCCACCATGTTTACCAAATTGGTATTCGCGGTTTCTTCAAAACGACGGTTCATGCGGCCAAAGGCTACGTGCGACAGGTTTTTTAACCATTCAAAATAAGATACCGTAACACCACCGGCGTTGGCATACATATCAGGGATGATCAAACCGCCTTTTTCGTAGAAAATAGCTTCCGCTTCAGGGGTAGTCGGACCGTTGGCGCCTTCAGCGATAATCTTTGCCTGGATGTTCCTCACGTTAACTTCGGTGATCTGGTTTTCCAAAGCTGCCGGAACCAATATATCGCATGGCTGCTCCAAACCTTCCATCGAATTGGTAAATTCTAGTTTTGCGCCCGGATAACCCAATATCGATCCGCTTGCTTTACGATGCTGGAAAACAGCTTCGATATCCAAACCGTCTTTATTATAAATAGCGCCTTCAAATTCGCACAGGCCAACAATGATGGCGCCAAATTCAGCAAGGAACTTGGCCGAGTGATAACCCACGTTACCTAATCCCTGTACGATCACCCTCTTGCCAGCTAAACCGGGCAATAGGCCGATCTTTTTCATGTCCTCGCCAAAGTTTACGCATTCGCGGATGGCAATGGCAACTCCCCTTCCCGTGGCTTCACGTCTGCCGGCTATACCATGCAGGGCAATAGGCTTACCGGTAACACAACCCATAGCATCTAACTGTCCGGGATTCATGGTAGCATAGGTATCTGCGATCCAGCTCATCTCGCGCTCACCCGAACCGTAGTCAGGAGCAGGCACGTCTATGCTTGGGCCGATAAAATTCTTTTTGATCAATTCTACAGTATAACGACGGGTGATGTTTTCTAATTCCTGTACCGTGTAATTTTTAGGGTTGATCTTGATGCCACCTTTAGCACCACCGAAGGGTACATTTACAATAGCGCATTTGTAGGTCATCAGGGCAGCCAACGCCATTACTTCATCCTCGTTCACCATTTCGCTGTATCGGATACCGCCTTTGGTTGGCGATTGGTGTTGTGAGTGCTCTACGCGCCAGGCATCAATTACTTCGAAGCCATTTCCTTTGCGGATAGGGAAACGGAAACGGTAAACACTGTTACATGATTTTATCTGATCCAGCAGACCGGCATCATGCTTGGTAAATTGTGCCGCATAGTCAAAATTCTTGCACACATCGCCGAAAAAATGAGTTTCTTCGTCGGCAATCAAAATATTATTAGCCATGTTTTTTGTTGAATAAATATTAGATCCTTAAAAAAGTGCACAAATTTGGCACTAATTTTATCAATATTGCAAATTTTAAATCAATAGTGTATTAGGTACACTTTACAACATCAGCAGTAAAACTATGTTTAAACAACATAGATATATTTTTTAGACTATTTTCCCTTTTCTAATTTTTTTAATCTTCTGTCGATCGCGAACAGATAAATTGCCAATCCGGCGAAAATAATGGCGATTGTAGCCACTACAACGTAGATTTTACCCGAACTGCGGAATGCATCTGCCATCTCTGGTTGAGTGGTTTTTTGCGCAAATACAGTTGCACAGCTCAATATTAGTACGATCAAAACCAGTAGTTTCTTCATCAATTTATATTTCGTTTCTCTTATGTTCTATTAAACGGATACGGTAACGGATGGTTGCTATCCATAAGGCAATGAAGGGCCAGCCCAACATTGCCGGGTAAAATGCCAGTTTCATGCCATTATCAAGGTCGTACTTGCCAAATGCCGGGTTACCGCCGCTGCCGGGATGTAAGGAATCGGTCATCCGTGGTAAAATAAATATCAGCACCACCATGATCGGGAAGGCGAAGATGTTGTAGATAGCCGATATCTTCGCTCGCTTTTGCTCCTCATCTATCGAGTTACGCAATACCAGGTAGGCGCAATATAATAAAAACGCGATGGCTGCACTGTTTTGTTTAGGATCTCCACTCCAATATTCGCCCCAGGTATACCTGGCCCACATCATCCCGGTTATTAAGCCCAGCGAGTAAAAAACAAGTCCTGTATTTACACATTCCAGGGAAGCGAGATCGTATTCGTCCTTACCGGTTTGCAGGTAACGGATACTAAAGAAAACAGATACCACCAATACCGTAAGCATACCCATCCACATAGGCACATGGAAATATAAGTTCCGTATGGTTTCATGAAGAATGGGCAAATGCGGGACCGGGAACAGCAAACCGGTGAATAAGGTAGAAAAAACCAATAGTACAGCAATTACTTTCCACCAGGTTTGATAAATAAACTTCATATCGATTTGTGCTGCAAATGTACGTTGTTAAGCTGAAAGGTAAAAGGATAAAGGTGAAAGGTTTTTGATTTCGAATTTACGTAGATATCCTACTTATCATCATCCGGCGAATAATCATAAGGCAGCAGTTCAGCAAGCTTGGACTTTGACCAGGTACCTTCGTTAAGCGGCCCGCCTTCAACCACTACACCATTCATATCAAATACTGCGTACGGCGTAAATAAGGTAAGCACACTGGTTTCAAAATTCTCCATATCCAGCGGACGGTACAGGTCCCTGAAGTCGGTTTCCTCGTGCCGGCGGGTATAAATAATATAAAGGCAATCGGTAAAGCTGAACATAAACAGGCCGGGCTGATTGGTATTCGAAAATACGCTGTAAGGCTGAAGCGGCTGGCGTATCAGATTCTGGTTGCCGTATTTGGAAAGGTTTTCTTTGTTCACCCAATAATTAAATGAATCCCGGCTGATCTCCCTGAATTTTTTAAGCTTTTGCAGGATCAAATCCTCAGGCGGCCTCATTGGGTTAAGGGTACGAGTAAGCTTATACATGATAAACCCATCGCGTGTCAATGTATTGGTATACAACGCATGAAAAAAATGCCTTGATGAACCATAATAAGTTTCCTGGCGCTTTAATCTCCAGGCTCTCTTTTGTGTTTCCGTGCCGGGCAATTCCTGGAAAACTGCTTTACCTTGCCAGGATATGATATCAGTGAGCCCGTTGTTTGAAAAAGTGTCCACCAAAAATTTAACCCGGTAACCCAGGGCCTTGTTCTCCATTACCAAAAAATCATTTGTCCAGGCTTCCAGCGTGCGTTTTCGGCTATGATTAACCAATTGAACAATGTGCGGGTTTACCACTACGCAATTTTTGGCATTTTCTGAGGTGCCGATAAAGTCTCGCTTAAACTGCTCGTAGTTCTTTTTCCAATCCGCAGCGCTTGAGATCACTACCCCGCGCAGCATATTCATTTTGGATTTCAACGGAATGTTGACCGAAATAGGATCCTTACCAACCAGGATTGTTTGTGAAAAATCCTGGAAGCCCACAGAACTCGCCACCAAGTCATATTGACCTGGTTTTACACCCAACAATTTAAAAGAGCCGTCTTCCGCTGTTTCAGTACCGTAGGATGAATTGCTTAAAAACACGCTTACCTTTCCCATACCGGAGCCGCCGCTGGTTACCGTACCAGAGATCGTAGTAGTTTGCGCAAAGGAGGCAATGGGAATAAAAAAGAGCAGCAGAATCAGCCTGTTAAAACGCATTTACAAAAATACTTTCAAATCGGTTTTTATACCACGAAGAAAAGTATTTATTGTGAATAATTTATGAAAACAGGCTCACCCACCAACAATTTAATGCAATTCTAATCTTTAAAGCGAGTTTAAAAATTTCAGGATAGCATCCCTGTCGGATTTTGACAGATTGGCGTAATAGGCTTTTGAAGCCGCGGCTTCGCCCCCATGCCACATAATGGCCTCAACCAACGTGCGTGCCCTGCCGTCATGAAGATAATAGCCGGGGTTATTTACGGTTTGAAACAGCCCCACACCCCATAAAGGAGCAGTACGCCAACTTTGACCATCGGCCTTAAAATCAGGGCGGTTATCCGCAAGGCCAACCCCCATGTTATGTACAAGCAGATCAGTATAAGGATGTATCACCTGGCTAGACAGCGCCGGGAAAGCCACATTCACAGCAGTTGTTAACGTTTGTTTATGACAAGCGGCACATTTTGCAGCGATGAAAAGCTGTTCGCCATGCTTAATGGTAGCATCGGTTGTATTACGGCGTGCCGGTACGGCCAGCGTTTGGGCATAATATTTAACCTGGTTTAAAATGGTATCCGGCAACTCGGGGTCATCATTCAAGCCGTCATATTGTATTTGTCCAAAACTGCTTTCTGATGGAACTACCCTATTGGTCAGTCCCATATCCTGGTTAAAGGCCGAGGCAACCTGTGTCAGTATCGAAGCGGTGTTCGCCTTCCATCCAAAACGTCCCAATTGCATGGCTTTGGTAGCCGGGTCCCACACATAATTTGCTACACCTTTTATACCATCGCCATTAGCATCATTAGGGTCGGCATCTGCAACAATTTCGCTTTCAGGCACAGCTTCCAATAACCCAAGGCCGATCATAGGCGGGGCCAGGCGCGGAGAAAGCATGTAAGACCCTGATATCGGGGTGTATAAGTTAGTTAATGCGTACGTTGGTGTCCTCAGCTCATAGGTTTCACCATCAGCAAAGCTGAGAGTTTGATAAGTATAAGCAATATTCACTTTGGCCTCGGGTTGTTTTCCTACCGCTGCCTTGTCCTGTATCTGTAGGCCATAGCCGGGAACCAGGACCGGGCCACCGTGCTCATCCGTACCCGGTAAGCTGATGCGGATCAACAACGATGACTGCGACTCGCCCGCCGTAGGCAAACCAATACCATCGTTATGGTGACAGGAGATGCAGGAGGTATTATTAAATATCGGCCCTAAACCGGCATGGATAGGCGCCGGAGATGTAACAAAGGATTGGCCAAAAATAAGGTCGCCAGCTTCATGTACATACTCATCATAAGTAGAAAGACCCGAGAACGAATTGCTAAAAGCATGGGATGTATTATCAAATACGGTCATATCACCGCCCGAAAGCCGGTCGTCATACTGGCTTTCGGGAAATGTACTTGATTTTTGACACCGTACCAGTATAATAACTACCAGCACCAATACACCAATTATTTTTAGCTTTCTCACGTAATCTTCTTCTTAAAAATTAGTCTTTGATATAAGTATTTATAAATACAGACAGTTCACCACCGTCAGGATCAAGCGTGGCTTTGAGGGCATTGATCGCATTCTGAACGGCCTTGATCTGGCTTGGCTGACTGTAAATAGCCTTTTCATAAGTGGTGGTTATACCGCTAAATGATGCAATTGCTGCATTGATCTGCGATTGTATCTTGCTGTCCAGTGCTGCATTTTTTGAAGCAACTAACTGGCTCAGGCTGTGGGCACCGCTAACACCTCCGTACTGGCATTTGTAGGCATTTAACACACCGGTGATGTTGTTCTTAAAATCAGTAACCGAGTTGTGTGAGAAAGATGATTCGTCAAGTGTTGAATCTTTAGCAGTTAATGGTGTTTGCATTTTTTCATTAGCTACTTCGTTGCAAATATCTGCCATTGAACCCACCAAAGCGATAAAAACCGCTTTGCGCGTAGTATACCTTGTGCTACCGTTACCGGCATTAACTACTTGTGCAGTGTAATTACCTGATGCAGGGTCCCAGCTATTGCGCAATTGGGTAGTGGTATTGTATAAACTCTGGGCCAATGATACCACGTACAATTTTTCACGTGCGGTGATCTCCGAAGCTTTCCTGGTACCACCAACGCCGAATATTACATACTCTATCGCGTGGAAGCCTTTTAAAGTTGTTTCTAAAGGATCGATATCTGCCAGCTGCAGTGGGTTATTGCTGCTGATCAATGCATCAAGGTCAACTTTGTTAACCGGCCAGTCGTCCATGGTGGGGTCATAACTGTTATCTTCAACCGGGCCAAACAAAAATCCTTCACATGATTCCCAGGCAGCACGGGTGTCTTTCCAGGCTTTTTGTGCCGCGGCAAGATTTGCGTCCGTTGTGCTTGTATTTAAGGTTTGAATTGAAGTATTAAGAATAGCGGCCTTGGCCTGTATATCCTGGTAATCAGGGTTTACAACTACATTGGCAAAGTCTGTCAATACATTTTGTTCGGTAACACCAGTATCTGTATTGTTATTTCCCGGATTATCTTTCCCACATGAAAGGAATGCCAGTGTGAGCGCACACATCGCTGCGATAGATATTTTTTTCATAGAACTTAATTGATATGGATGATTATTTGATTCGATACAATTTCTGTTGGATATTTTTTGAGAGTATGTTCTGCCGGTCCCTGCGTTACCTGGCCCTCTTTATTAAACTCGCTGCCGTGCAGGTTACATTTGAAGCCATTACCCGTTGATGTCAGCTGATTATCAGCATGAGTACATCTGAGCAATAAGGCCGTATAGCTGCCGTCCTTTTCTTTACGCAAGCCAATGTTATAATACAGGTCTTTGGGTTGAATGATCTGGAAATCGCTTTGGGCAAACAACGTATCCGGTACCGATACCTTATTGTTGGCGATGGTGGTTTTGTAGACCGGTATAGTAGCGCACGAGGACAACGAACCGGCCATCATCCCTGCTCCAATGGCGAGACACATGGTGCATGATTGCTTTACAAAATCTCTTCTATCCATGGCTGTCTAAAATGAAAATGCTACTCCCAGGTTAACCAGGTTATAATTTGGCTCATAGGGCTGCGCAACCGGGTTAGGATTAATGATTAGGTCAGGGTTTTGAGCGCCCGTATGGATAAGAGTTACATCAGCTTTGATGGCAACGTTCCTTATCGGCAGATAGGTAAGCCCGGCTACCACATAATTTTGATTCAGCGTTCCGTCGATGATCCCGTTGGATGGTATGGTCGCATTTAGGTTCAGCTTCTCGTCACGCACAAACAAGATCAATTGTTTATCATGAGCGGTTTTAACCGTGTGCAACAGGTCGTAGCCAATTTCCAGGTAAGCACCATATTCGGTCTTGGGTGTATTATTTGCATAGGCCCTGTTAATGTCCGAAGCATTTGGGATAGAAACAATCGCCCCAAGCGCCTTTACAGAAAAACCATTGGCAGCATATTGCACATCAGCCTCTCCAATAGCAACCGGGGTAGCGAATATCCCTGACGATAAGCCAAGGCTATCGGCCTTGCGTTTACTCACTCCTATGGTACCGCCATAATAACCGGACACCTGGAACTTGAAATTATTTTGAAAATATTGTAAGGCAGCGGTTATGGCCAGGTTGTTACCGGTAGCATTACGGCCTTCAAACCGCCCTTCGCGGATACCGGAGCCATGCTGAAAATCGGCAGAGCTTAATCCATTCACGATTCCTGCATAATAATTGATGGGTAAATTATTAAGGTTACCGTACAAGCCAACACCCAGTTCGCGCCATGTTGAAGGGATGATCACCGTTTCTACCTGGTTACGTTCGTTGCCGTTAAAAGTATTGGGAAGGTGGTTCTCATTCAGGATGCCCATCCTCGGCAGGAACAAGCCGGCTACGATATACTGATTAGCATTTAAGTTAAATTTTAAGTAGGCCTGTTCTATGGCTACCTCGCCGCCCGACTCGCCGCCGGTCACCTTGGCATCTTCAACTTCAAGTTCCGTAAATACAGATATCTTATCGTTGAATTTGTGGCCGGTGAACAAAACGAAACGTTCCAGATCAAGCTTTGAAGTTTGCTGACTTGAATTATGCTGATAAAAAGCATTGCCATATCCGCCTATCGTGGTGGCGCTTTTTGATAAATTATTATTTAGGGAATCTTCGGAAGTAAGGTTTTTAGACTGTGCCGAAAGTTTAGCAGAAAAAAAAGCGCAAAGAAGTAATAAAGTAAAAGTTTTGTGCAACATATCCCTATTCGTTTGGTGCTGCAAAGTAAATAGTAATTTAGACTTAATCCAAATAAAGATTAAAATACTTCTAAATAAGGGCTTAATTACTTGATCTTAAATACATTGTTAACATGAAAAGAAGAGGACCTAATCTCTCCACAAATAAGGAAATAGCAGAAGCGAGGTAGCGACTACAATAACATTGATGAGGCAAAGCACACTGATGTTACCGTAGTTCAAACTGCGTTCCAATCCGTCCATCGCACTTTTGCTGATGCGGATAAGTAGCAGGATAATTGGAATGATGACAGGGAAACTCAGGATGGCCATCAGTGTACCGTTATTACCGGCCTTGGATGCAATGGCTGAAATCATGGTAAAGACCGTAGAAAAACTGATACTTCCCAATAAAACAGATAAAAAGTAAAACAGCGGATCGCCAATGGTATTGGTAAAAAAGAGCAGGTAAACCAACAATGCCAGTATACTGAGCAGCGACATTAGAAGTATGTTATAGATAGTTTTGGAAAGGATGATGGCTTGCGGACTTGCAATAGAGTAATAATATAACAGCCTGCCCCTGTTCTCCTGCAAAAAGCTCTTGGCGATCGCATTTACCGAAGCAAACAGCATGATGATCCAGAACAGTACGTTCCACACAACCGGGTAGCCTGTGCTGCCCACAAAGCCAGGAGTCAGGCTAAAGGATATGTAGCAAACAAATACGGTAGAAACCACATAAAGCAAAACCCCATTGAAAGCATATTTCGACCGCCACTCGAGCAATATCTCTTTCTTAAACAGGTACCAGGTTTGGTTGAGCAGTTCCATTGGGTGCAAAGATAGTTTTGTTAAGCTGAAAGGAGAAAGGTTAAAGGCGAAAGGTTTGAACCAGGCAATCAGCAAATCAACATTTATAAAAAACCTTTTACCTCAATTCGTACCTTTACCATATGCCAATAGCCCACTACCGTACTCCGCTTGGTATCGCCCGAATTACTGAAGAGGATGGGTTTATCACGGAGGTTCATGTACTAAATGAAGAGGTGCCAATGGAAGCGCCGGAAACGCCCTTGCTTAAAACTGCCGTGCAGCAATTGGATGAATATTTTGAAGGCAAAAGACTAGTATTTGATTTCTCGATAAAACAACATGGTTCTGAGTTTCAGCAGAAGGTATGGGATTGCCTGCTGCAAATCGATTACGGCAAAACCATCAGCTATGCCCAGCAATCGAAAATGATGAAGGACCCGCTGGCTATCCGCGCCATCGCGTCCGCAAACGGGAAAAACAATTTGTGGGTGGTAGTGCCTTGTCACCGGGTAATTGGTTCGGATGGCAGCCTGACCGGCTACGGCAGTGGTATATGGAGAAAAAGGTGGTTACTGGAGCACGAAGCCGACGTGATTGGCGTGGGACAAACTAAGCTATTTTAGTTTCCACCGGCCGTGATTGTAAAAGCTCATAGATCTCATCATTGTGCAAAATATATTCGGCGGCATTAATATTGATGGCCGCCTTTGGCATTTCGGGCATTTCGGCATCATCAGGGTGCTGAACTATAGTAAGTGCGCCGCATTCCCGTAATTTGAGCAGACCTTCCGCCCCATCCGGATTTGCACCGGACAATAGAATTGCCGTACAACGATCTTTCAATACATCCGCCGCACTTTCAAAGGTTACATCGATAGAAGGTTTTGAATACCATACCGCTTCAGATACATCAAGGCTAAAATAATCTCCTTTTTCTATCAATGTATGATAATTGGCCGGGGCAATGTAAATGAAGTTCTTTTTTATCGGATCTTTATCACACACCTCCCAAAATGTCATTTTACTATTTTCGGCAAACAGCTTTACTATTTCACTGCGAAAATTCTTTTTGCGGTGAATGATGATGATCACAGTCTTATTTAAGTCGGGTGTGAAGCTTTTGATTATTTTGATCAGCAACTTAAATGCCCCGGCAGAGCCACCCAGCAGTAATACATCTGACTGGTGCCAATGCTCAATTATTTTTTACTGATCGCCAATTTTCTGATAGATATTTGCCCGGGAATTGACCACCTTAAACTTGTTCTTAAATCCCGGGAACCGGATAGTTTCCTTACTCCCTAAACATAGAAACCCAAAAGGACATAAACTGTTATAAAACAGGCTTAATATTTTTTCCTGCAGGTCGGCTTCAAAGTAAATAAATACATTGCGGCAGCATATCATCTGGAATTCATTAAAGATATTATCGGAAATGAGGTTGTGTACCGAGAATAAAGTATTTTGCTTTAGCTCGTTGTGAATGCTCGCCGCATCATACATAATCGTAAAATGATCTGTCAGCGAACCAGGCAGATCGCTTAGTTGGTAATTTTCGGTATAACTTTTTATCTTCCGCAGGCTGTAGATCCCTTTACGGGCTTCGTTTAGCACTTCGTTGTTAATATCCGTACCATAAATAAATGATTTTTGATTCAGCCCGGCTTCCTTTAATAAGATGGCCAATGAATAAACTTCCTCGCCAGATGAGCACCCGGCGCTCCATATCCTGATGTGCTGAAAGCTGGATAAGTAGGGCAGCGCCTGCGTAGTTAAAGCTTTGTAGAAAGACGGATCGCGAAACATCTCGGTGACGTTTACCGTGATCTCTTCTAAAAACCATTGAAAAAAGTTCGGTTGATTGATAATGGCATGTTTGAGTTCATAGTACCCCAGCTTTTTGAGCATCATGATACGCGCCAGCCTCCTTTTTAGGGATGCTTTGGAATAATCAGAAAAGTCAAATCCATGGAGCTTTTTTACCAGGCCGATCAGTTCATATAACTGCTCATCCGTAATACCAGGCATCTCACTCATATATCAACTTTCCAGCCACAATTGCATTAATGAAATCAGCCTGTCCATATCAACAGGCTTGGTAATATAATCATTTGCGCCGGCTGCAATGCATTTTTCGCGATCATTGCTCATGGCCTTTGCTGTTAATGCTATTACAGGAAGTTTGGCCCATTTGTTTTGCTTGCGGATATATTTTGTTGCCTCATAGCCGTCCATTTTAGGCATCATGATATCCATCAGCACAATATCGATATCATCTGTGCTCTCCAGTTTGGCTATGGCTTCCTCGCCATCGTTCGCGGTTTCAACCTCCAGGCCATAGGTTTGCAATGCGCTGCTCAAAGCAAATATATTACGCATATCATCATCTACTACCAGTACTTTTTTTCCTTTGAGCGTATCTTTCCCGGTGAAGATCGTCCGAGTTTTGTGTAAAGGCGACGCTATGTTTGGCACCGATGAGCCTGAACTGATCTTATTCAGGAACAAGTTCACCTCATCGATCAGCCTGTCCGAAGATTTATTGGTTTTAACCACCATCGCGTTAGCATATTTCATCAGCCTGCCAACCGAGGTTTTGTCCAGTTCCATAGCAGTATTTACAATTACCGGCAGGGTTGCAAAACGCTCTGTTTGCTTGATCTTGTCCAAAAGGTCAAGTCCGGAGATATCCGGGAGATTAAGATCGAGTACTACACATTGATAATTATTTTCATTCAGCATCCTGAAAGCCGATTCCCCGTCAAAAGCCTGGTCAACTGTAATACCACGCTTCTCAAGCAATTCTTTAAGCGCGATGCTTTGCACCTCGTGGTCTTCCACCAGCAATAGTTGCTTAAAGCTGACACCCGATTGGTGCATGATATCATTAAAAAGCTTGTCCAAAACGCCGATGTCCGCCGATTTTCTCATGAAGCTGATCGCGCCCTCACTTCGTATGCGCTTAGTTTCCACATCGCCGGCCGACATCAGGTGAACCGGTATATGGGCTGTTTTTTCATCCAGCTTGAGTTCCTTCAGTATTTGCCAGCCATCCTTACCCGGAAGCTTGATGTCGAGTATGACGGCATCCGGCAATTGTTGCTTCACTACTTCCACTGCCTTATTACCGTCATCTACCATCACCGGCTTAAAACCATGATCTACAGCATAATCCTTTAGTATGCTTGCGAAATTTTTGTCGTCTTCAACAATAACCACCAGCGGCTCCTTATCTGAAGGGCGTGGATTGCTCCGGGCAGTGTTTAAAAACTGATCTGCAGGATCAAATGACTCCACTGTTGGCAAAACATCAGCTGCCGGTGCTTTATCTTCAGCTTTTACAGGTATGGTCAATATAAATTCGCTGCCCTCGCCCGGTTCACTTTGCAGGGTAATTTTACCGCCTAGTAATGCAGCCAGTTCGCGGCTTATAGACAATCCCAAACCGGTCCCGCCATATTTGCGGCTGGTGGACCCATCGGCTTGCTGGAATGCTTCGAATATGGCCTTTTGCTTTTCCTTCGGTATGCCGATCCCTGAATCTTTGATGCGGAAACTTATGGTATTATCCGTATTGCCCGGCGTTACATTGATAGCGATGGCGCCTTTTTCCCCGGTAAATTTAAATGCATTGGATAGCAGGTTCTTTAACACCTGTTCTGTGCGCACTTTATCAGTAAATATATGATGCGGCACGTTACCTATGCTGCTGGTATATTTGATCTGTTTGTTTTGGGCTACTTCAGCGAAAAGCTGCTCCATATCCTGTACGATTTCAGCTACACTTATCTCCTCATTCTGCATCTCCATCTTACCCGACTCAATTTTTGACAGGTCAAGAATATCATTGATCAAAGTCAGCAAGTCATTACCGGCATTAAATATCACGCTGGCATATTTGATCTGGTCCTCGGAAAGGTTGGTTGTTTTATTATCCTTTAATATCCGAGCCAACACCAGGATGCTGTTTAATGGTGTGCGCAGTTCGTGGCTCATGTTAGCCAAAAACTCCGATTTGTATTTGCCGGTAGTTTCCAGCTCATCCATTTTGAGCTTAATGGCTTCCCTGGCCTCTTCAATTGCCTGGTTCTTTTCTTCAAGCAAGCTTGCTTTTTCCTCCAGTTCAGCATTGATGCTGCGCAATTCTTCCTGCTGTACCTTGAGTTCTTCTTCTGATGACTGCAGCTGTTCGGTTTTGTTTACCAGTTCTTCGTTGGTTACACGCATTTCCTCCTGCTGCGAGATCAGTTCCTCGGCCTGCTGCTGGGTTTCCTCGTAAAGGCCTTGCATAATGGTACGTGCCTGGGCAGTATTAACCGCAATACCGATAACATCAGCAATTGCTAAAATATAGTCCTGTGCATTCTGCTTTAGTTCATTCTGAAAAGCAACTTCTATTACCCCTTTTAATTTCCTATTAAAAAAGAACGGGAAAATAAAGGTTTCGGCCAACGCTTCGCGGATCACCGAGGTTTCCAGTTCAAGTTTATCATTTATTTTCCCTTTTATGATCGAAGCTTTCTGATCTGCCGCCGCCTGCCCGAGCAGGCCTTCTGTCAGTTTGATTGATTTCTTTATTGTTCCCAGGTCATTGAAGGCGTAGGATGCGTAATAGTCAAGCTGTTCCTGTTGATCATTAAATAAATAAAAAGTACCTGTTTGTGCCTTACTATAGCTGCATACTTCTGAAATGATGTTTGCAGCCAGCTCTTTTTCACTTTGTTCACCCTGCATTTTTTCATTCAGCAGCCGTAAGCCGGTAAGCATCCAGTTTTTGTTTTCATTTTCAGTCAGTACCTTTTCAAGCTGAATATTGGCCGCCTTGACCCCATCTTCAGCCTTCTTCTGGCGGTCAAATGTGCCGAATATGTAAAAGAATAGAAAGATAATAATTATCAGGAACACAACAGACCCGGTAATGATAATGAGCATTGCCTGGGTTGAAGATTCATCAGAGCTTTCCTTTCGTGAAGCAAGTAACCGGTTTTCGGTTTCATTAATATTGCGAAGAACCACGCGAACCCGGTCCATATTTTGTTTCCCATTGACGAACATATGGTTTTGCACCATGTAATCCAGCCCTTTAGTCTCGCGTGTATCAACATCTTCCTTCAGAGTACTTAATTGAAGCCCCAAAAGCGAAGTCAGGGTATCTACCCGCCTAACCTGAATGTAATTATCCTGGATAAGATTTCTCATTTGATCCAGGTCTCCGTTAATCTGCAAAAGAGCTGTAGTATAAGGCTCCAGGAGCGCTTTGTTACCAGTGGCCGCATAACCGCGCATGCCTGTTTCCGCATCCACCATCAGCTGGAGTAAATTATCAGACGTTTTGATAACTTTCTGAGTATGATTTACAAGATCCGCATCGTTTTTTGATTGTGTGATGCTTTTGTAGGATAACAAGCCCACGATAAAAACCAGAATAACTGATACAGCAAAGCCCGCAAACACCTGTTGGCGGAAAGAAAAGTTTAACATAGTGTAGGTTGATTTACTGCGAATATATTAAATACTTATAATTAAAAACAAACAAGTAAAGGCAATTGCTATAACTCTTGTTTAGCGGTATTGTTTACAGTTTGCGGCTGATTTGGTATTTTAAATTTCGACTTTTCGCTAAGCGCTCCTACAAGGGCAAGAACCGGACCGGCAACTAATAACCACCACCCCCATTTGAACCTGATCTGCCTGTCTAAAAATCTTTCAAGGGAATGGAAAGGTATAAAATTAAATGAGTAATGAATTTTAAGGAGGCAAAGGAAATAAAACAAGATCACCAGCCCAACGGACAGCCATGCCGCCATGCGGGCCAGTTTTATTTGTACAAATACCAACCCGATCAAACCAACTATCGCCACTACCAAAACTACAATACCGTAAGGCATATTACAACGGTACATGTTCCAGTTGGTAATGTGCAGGGGACGTAACAAGGGACAATAGGTTGCGGCAATCAGCATCACAAAACCCACGAAGGAGATGAATGACCGGAGTTTCATTTTTTATTGTTTCTGGCTAATTTCCATTTTATCGGCAAAGTGGGCGCAGTAGTCGCGCAGGTCTTCCACGATATTTTTTTCGCCTGTGGCGCGCAGGAAACTGTCGCCCATGGTTTGCAGGGTTTCATAAAAGAAGCGCTTCATTTCATCCACTGCCATGTCTTTGGTCCATAGATCAATGCGCAGGGTGTTTTTATAATTGTGATCCCACAGCGCAAGCATGATGGATTTTACCGGCAATGCTTCTTTGTTTTCGGCATCGGTTGATTCCCAGGTAATGCTTTCGGGAACGTTATTATCGTCAAGGTCTATGGTGAGCTTTATCTCAGCTTTTTTCATGTCAGTTATTTAACCAGTAAAAATATAATAATCGCCAAAGTTATAAAGGTTAGCTCTACAATCCACAAAGTTTTAGTTTTTGGGAAAAAATTCCGGAGCATGAGATCAAGAAATGACACTACAAAGGCAAACAACAAAAACACCAGGGTAATAGTGCCGCTCCAATGCTCGTATTTGCTGCCCGTAATTTTGGCACCTTTAAAAAAGATATATGCCGCCAGGAACAGGAAAAATGCCGTGGCAAAATTCAAAGGCGTTATTCGGAATTTGGGTTTGGCTAAAGTATCCCTGTCGAATTCTTTCAATTCTTTGTCGTTATTCATTTAATTGCTTTCAGCTTTGGTCTTTATGCTTTTAGCTCCACTCAATGCTTTTTCTTAAAACTCTTTTTCTTACCTAATTTGCCTGCGGCTTTTGAGTTGGGGTTTGCTTTTGCCCTGGCGGCATCGAATTTCTTCCGCTGGTTCAGGGTTTTCTTTTCGTGGAAGGCACCTTTGAATTCGGGATCATCCTTCCGTTTTTGCAGGTCGATCTCTTTAGCCTGGTCCTGGCGTTCTTCGTAAGGCGTTTCTTCTATAAACACATCATCCGGCAATGGAGAAACAGGTATAATTTGCCTGGTCAGCTTTTCAATTTTGCGGATGTAATATTCATCCGGTGGCGTGGCAAAGGTGATCGCCTCACCCGATTGCAATGCCCTGCCTGTTCTTCCGATCCGGTGCACATAATCTTCGGTCACAAAAGGCACATCAAAATTGATCACATGGCTCACATCGCTTACATCAATCCCCCTAGAGGCTACGTCAGTAGCCACCAGTATTTTCACCTCATCATTTTTAAAAGCATTGATGGAATTGATACGTGTGTTTTGCCCCTTATTGGCATGCAGTACTTTTACTTCCTTTTCGCCAAACTTCCTTAACAAAAACTTATAGACATCCTCTGCCGTCGATCGTGTCTTGCAAAATATCATCAGCTTTTTAATATCATCCGGTTCGGCTAACAAAACTTTTAAAAGATTGATCTTGGTTTTGATATTGGGTACATGATAAAGGCGCTGGTTTACTGTTTGAGCAGGGGTAGCTTGCGGAGTAACTTCAATTACTGTCGGAAACTCCAAAAAATTGCCTGCCAGCTGGTGTATCTTATCCGACATGGTGGCCGAAAAAAGCAGGTTCTGCCGTTTACGGGGCACTACCTCCAATATCCGGTTGATCTGGGGCATAAAGCCCATATCCATCATTTTATCGGCCTCGTCCAGTACCAGCACTTGCAGTAATTTAGTGACCAGGTGTCCCGCCAGGTAAATATCCATGAAGCGGCCCGGGGTGGCTACAATGATATCGGTGCCCTTGCTGACCTGTTCTATTTGTGTTTTTGGACCGAGACCACCGGTGAGGGATACCACCCTTAGATCCGTATAGGCGGCAAACTGTTTTACATTTTCTTCGATCTGCATGGCCAGCTCACGAGTGGGGGCAACGATCAATGCGCGGGGGTGATCGCCCTGCGCATATTTTAACCGCATAATGATGGGCAAAACATAGGCAGCGGTTTTACCAGTGCCGGTTTGCGCGATGCCCATCACATCCTGCCCGTTCAATATAGGTGGAATGGCTTTTTGCTGGACGGGGGTAGCTTCAGTATAACCCGCATCCGCCACCGCGTTCAGGATCTGCCGGTTAAATTTAAGATCTTCGAAGTTTACACCCATTCGGCAAAGATAGGGTTTTTGTTGAGGTGGAGGGATAAAGGCCGTACTGGTCGATGGATCACGCTTATTAATCCATACTTAATCATATTTTGTAAGTAATGATATATCTTGCATCAAATTTAACTAACATGAAACTACGCTTACTTATTTTATCTGTTTTTCTATTAACAATTATTTGTTCGGCATCCGCGCAAATTGACAAGGGCAACCACTATTTAGGCGGAAGCCTGGCTTACAGTTATGATGGCGGGCCGGGTACTACCACGGTTTATAATTTCCCGACAGGGTTTACCAATTACACAGTGAACAAAGTAGCTTCATTGGAGTTGGCACCACAGTTCGGCTATTTTTTGTCGAAGAACTGGGCAATAGGGATACAGCCGAATTACTCCCGCTCATCGGGCACCGAGACCAATGCATTTACTTCAACCGCAGCCGGCGTGAACAGCTATACCACCGTTAATAATTACCATATCGATGTGGTTGGTTTAACGATTACCCTAAGGCACTATACTATGATAACTGACCGTTTGGGCATTTTCCCGGAGTTTGGCATCAGCAGTCAAAATAATATTAAGGCTTTTAGCGATGGTGAACTGACGGTACTTGCCAGTCCGAACATTGTGTTTTTTGCGACGCCAAGACTGGGTATCAATATGGGTTTCGGCAATATTAAATACGCTACTGATTACCATTTTAACTACAACTATTTCAACTTCGGCTTTAATAACGCGATATCGTTTGGGCTGAATTATTATTGCGGAAAGAAGTGATTTTTTGATTTCGGATTTCGAATATTCGATTTAGAATTTACTTTTTTACTCATCAATCCGTCGAGTTGACTCACCCTGTCGACGCTTCGCTGGACATCCCTCTCTCCGCTAAGGCGGAAAGAGGGATTTTTTTATAAATTTGCCAATAATATTAATTCCGAATTCAAACTTCCGCAATCCGCATTTGCCCATGTCTTCTATCCTCATCAAATCCGCCACCATCGTCAACGAAAACCGCCAATATGTAAGTGACCTGTTGGTAAAGGATGGTTTGATCGGGCGAATTGATGGGCAGATAGACCTGGAGGCAGATCAAACTATCAACGCCGAGGGCCTTTATCTTTTCCCCGGCTGCATTGATGACCAGGTACATTTCCGGGAACCGGGGCTGACCCATAAAGCTGATATTCATTCGGAATCCAGAGCAGCTGTGGCTGGTGGGATTACTTCCTTTATGGAAATGCCGAATACGGTACCGAACACGTTAACCCAGGAATTGCTTGAACAGAAATATGAGATAGCATCGCGCAACTCACTGGCTAACTACTCTTTTTTCATGGGGGCATCCAATGATAACCTGGATGAGGTATTGAAAACTGATATTCAGAATGTTTGCGGGGTGAAGGTTTTTATGGGTTCGTCGACCGGGAATATGCTGGTTGATAATCCCAATACTTTGGATGGTATTTTTTCCCAATCCCCTATGCTGGTTGCGGTGCATTGCGAGGATGAGGCGACGATCCGGAGTAATCTAAATCATTACAAGCAATTACTGGGTGAGAATATCCCGGTAACGCTTCACCCTAAAATACGCAGCGAGGAGGCCTGCTATCTGTCGTCGTCCATGGCGGTTGAATTGGCGAAGAAGCATAATACCCGTTTGCACATCTTACATATCTCCACCGAAAAGGAAACGCATTTATTTGAAAATATAACGCCATTAAAAGATAAACGCATTACCGCTGAAGCTTGTATTCATCACCTATGGTTTACCGATGCAGATTATGAAGCTAAAGGCAACCTGATCAAATGGAACCCGGCGGTGAAGAAGGAATCCGACCGTGACGGCATTTTAAAAGCAGTATTGGAAGGGCGCATCGACGTGATCGCTACGGACCATGCGCCCCATACATTGGAAGAGAAGTCAAAACCTTATCTGGAGGCTCCTTCGGGCGGGCCATTGGTTCAGCATGCTTTACCTGCCATGCTCGAATTATACCACCAGGGAAAGATTAGCCTGGAGCAGATCGCGGAAAAAATGGCGCACAATGTGGCTACCTGTTTTCAAATTGAAAAGCGCGGTTTTATACGTGAGGGATACTGGGCCGATTTGGCGTTGGTAAACCTAAATGCCCCTTGGACAGTGAATAAAACCAATATCCTTTACAAATGCAAATGGAGCCCGTTTGAAGGCTCCACTTTTAAATCGAAAATTGTTCATACCCTGGTATCGGGGAATTTAGCTTATACCAATGGAAGC
>Ga0105237_10001245_pt1 | contig 33974 bp, 27 predicted proteins | sample KBSC24metaG_FD_81520 | JGI IMG/M metagenome (GOLD analysis project Ga0105237, IMG submission 81520) | Corn rhizosphere microbial communities from Kellogg Biological Station, Michigan, USA - KBS C2-4 metaG | ecosystem: Host-associated > Plants > Roots > Rhizosphere > Soil | place: Michigan, USA... | reverse complement strand
CTTGCCGGTCACGGAGGGTGGCGAGTTGCTGCTCATGCGCATCCAATTGTTTGGCGTACGTCTGGACCTGCTGCTGTTGCCCGGAAACTGAATTCAGACTCTGGATATTCCTGCGAATGCGGTCTTCGTCCGTATTCAAATCGCGCGTCTGACGATCGACGTCCTGCAAAGCGAGGTCGTTCGCTGCGATCTGGCTCTTCTGCTGGGCGATCTGTTGCAACTGCCGCCGTCCCGCATCGCTGATCGCCTTATTGCTCGCATACGTGAGCAGAATGTCCGGCGAAACGTTCGTTACTGCATACACCTGGTCGAATACACGCTCTTCCGCCACCGGAAATTCCTGCGACGCGCCGGCTCCCAGCGCTACCTCGAAACGATAAGCCGACGGCGTCTTCTCCGCCGCCTTCTGACTCAGAAGCGCATAACCCTGGCGCAGCGGATGCTCGATGATCAGCGTCTTGGCCTTCTGATCGACGTTCCGAATCGTATAGGTGCGGGTCTCTTCGGAGGCTGACTTGACGGTGAGCATGCCGCGATTGGAATGGATCTCGCGGACAATCGCCTGCTTGCTGCCGAAGGCCTCGGTGATGCGAGTACCGAGATCGACGGCGTAACTGATGAGCCGCTTGTCTTTCGCCTTGAGCGTCTCCATGAGAGCTTCGCCACCGTAGGCGCCGCCATCGTAGACCGTGATCGGTCCGCCATCCAGGGTCTTGCCGCTGCTATTGGTCAACTCCGCGGCGTTGGTGGGATGCTGCGACGTGTGATCGGAATAAATCAGTAATTTGCGCGCCTCGATGGATTGCTGCAGGAAAGGCAGCATGGCGGATTCGTTCTTCCGAATCGTGACGGGCTGTGCGACGCGGTACTCGAAAAGCTCGCCCAGTTCACGGGCAGTTGCGTCGGCAACGATCGAACTGGGTGCTACCGAGATCATGTCGTTAGCAGTCACTTTTGCCATTTGCCTCGCCTGAGCAGGCGCCGGCGCCATCATGGGCTTGGCTCCCCCAAGTTGCGCTTCCTGAAGCGCTGCGATTGATCCATTGACGTTTACGTTGTTGTCGCGGAAGCCACCCTCGTGTACCACCGGGCGTGCAGCATTATCGTCCGCCAGCTCCGCCTCGGGCCGAGCCACATACTTCGGCGCATAGAGTTGGCTGACAAACGAAATCGGCCGTCCTGATACCAGCGAAAGCTGCACTTTATTCCAATCCTCGCCGGTCGTGTTGTCGACGATCGCCCACCCTTCCAGCACGGGCTGTCCGGACGTACCGAAGATCAGCCGGTAGCTCGATTTCCACACCGGGGCCGGGATCATGTAGCTCGCCGTAACTTCGCGTTCGCGAGCGTCGGTGGAATCGATGTAGACGCTGCGCTTGTCCTTGGAACGGGCAGCCGTCAATGCGGAAAGGTAATCCTTGAACCGCTGCTGCAGTTGTGGATCGTTGAAGTGGATCCCGGTGGCAGCGCTCAGGTCGACGGTCCGAAAGTCGCCGTTGTCGAGCATCAGGGTCAACTGCTCGCGTTCCGGCTGCTTGTCGCTTCCCGGAACGGTACGGCCGTTGACGATCGCCCCGGTAACGGTTTCATTCCCGAACTTCATCTCCAGACGCGCACCCTTCAGTTGATCGAACAGGCCGCTGAGGGGCTGGCCCGGCGTGATCTGGAAAGGGAACTCGGCCAGCTTGTGACTGAGCGGATCCATCGAATCGTAGCGAAGTCCGGAGATCTTGCCGCCGCCCTTCTCGTCCACCGTTAGCGACTTGAGCACGTCATTCATTTCGGCGGCGTCGAAATCGAGGCGTGCGGATTCCCCTGCTCCCAGCCGTCCGGAACGCTCGAAGAAGCCCACTCCGTGCTTATAAAGGACGACCTGTTTCACCGGAAGCTCGGCCGGCTGCGCCAGACCGGCACAGAGGAAGATCGAAAGAAGTGCGCGTTTCATCATGTTCTCCACTACAGGAATGCCACGTGCCGCAGCTTCCTTTCACTTGCACCGCTCCCTCGCGGTCGCGGCTCCGTAACATACGGGGACCTACCGAGCCGCGACCGCGAGGGAGCGGTGCTCTTACATTACGATAATCTTCGGGAATTACCGATCACCGACAAACTGGAGAGTACCATCGCTCCCGCCGCCAGAATCGGCGTGAGGACTCCAGTGACCGCCAGCGTGATGCCGATCACGTTGTAAGCGAAGGCCCAAAACAGATTCTGGCGGACTACGCGGAAGGCCCGGCGCGCCAGGTCGAGCGTCTCCATGACAGCACCGAGCGAGCTGTGGATCAGCACCAGCGGCGCCGCTTCGATCGCGATGTCCGCTCCCGAACTGAGCGCGATCCCCAGATCGGCTTGCGCGAGGCTGGGCGCATCGTTGACGCCGTCGCCGATCATCGCCACGATACTGCCCGACGCCTGTAGCGAACGGATCACTTCCACTTTTCGATCGGGCGTCGCCTCGGCCTGCCAGTCGGAAGCGCCGATCACGGTAGCAGTCGATTCTGTCGTGGCGCGCGAGTCGCCGGAGAGCAGCATCGTGCGGATGCCGCGACGGCGCAGGCCCGCGCATAACTCGATAGCTTCGGGACGAATGCGATCGCCGAAGGCAAGTGCCCCGCGAAGCTGATTGTCCCATCCGAAATAAGCGATCGTGTGCGCGGACGCAGCCAGTGGATAAACATCGGTCAACTCACCCGCGATCGTCTCGACCAGCTTGCGATTGCCCAGGAAGTACGGCGTGCCGCTTACCGTCCCGCTGATCCCCATGCCCGGGTGCAGTCGGACGTCACTGGCTTGACTTCCCGCCGAACCGACATGATCGACGAGTGCCTGCGCCAGTGGATGCTCAGAATGCGATTCCAGGATTGCCAGTTCCGCCATGCGCGAGGTATCGCCGCTCGAGTCCACCAGCGCAAATTCGCCTTCGGTCGCGGTGCCCGTTTTGTCGAGAACGACGACGTCCACCTGCCGGATCGTTTCCAGGACGCGCGTATCGCTGACCAGAATGCCGCGCCGGGAAAGCGCTGCCACGGCAGCAGTCAAAGCGAGCGGAGTCGCGATCCCCAGCGCGCATGGACACGCAATCACCAGCACTGCGATGGCGTGCATCAAAGCGTCGCCCGCATGGCCCGTACGCAGAAACCAGCCGCCAAACGTCGCAACCGAGAGGGCTAGCACGGCCGGAATGAAGACGCGCGCGACACGATCGACCGTGCGCTCGACTTGCGTGCGATTGGCGGAAGCCTGCTCGACCGTCCTCACGATGCGCGCCAGCGTGCTATCCGCGCCCACCCGCGTAGCGCGAACGTCGAGCACGCCCCCCGAGTTGATACTCCCGCATATGACGGGGTCGCCGGGCGCTTTGGGACGCGGCGCCGATTCGCCCGTGAGCACCGATTCGTCGGCATGGGAACGCCCTTCCAATACGACCCCATCGGCAGGGATGCGCTCGCCCGACTTCACGCGGAAGACTGCATCCGTTCGCAACGCTTCGAGCGAGACGAAGCGCTCCACGCCGTCCACCATCAGTCGCGCTTTGGTCGGCATCAAGCGATACAGCAGCGTGATGGCGCGCATCGTCTTTTCCTTCGCGCCTCGCTCGATCGCCTTGCCTGTCAGCACCAGCGTCACGATCGCGCAGGCAGTATCGAAATAGACGTGCTTACCCGCCGTGAAGGCTTGGACAACGCTGTAGCCATACGCCATCAGGATGCCCATCGCGAGCAAGGTTTCCATACGCAACACGCGGGCTCGAACTCCGGCCCACGCGATCCGCAAAATGGGAAGGGCGCAATAGAAGACCGACGGCGTGGCGAGTCCCATCAGTACGAATGGAATGTAAGCGGCGAAGCTGGCGGCGATCTTCTGGAAGTAGCTCGTGTAGATCACCAGGCTGAACGTCATGACGTTCATGGAAAGGAACGCGGCCACACCCACGCGCAGCAGCAGGTCCTTGCGTTCGGCGTCGGAGTCGGCATTCTGACCCGTGTATTCGGAGGCACGATAACCCAGCGACTCTACCCGCTCCACGATCCGCCCAGGCGGAAGATGCTGCGGTGAGTAGCGGACCTTGAGCAGGTCGGAAGCGAAGATCACTTCGGCGGACAGCACGCCCGCCGTTCGAGTAAGCGCGTGTTCGATCAGCCAACCGCACGACGTACACCACATGCCCGATAGTTGATACACGGTCTGCCGCACCTCGTTCGCCGGCAGCGCTGGAGTCTCCTGTTGTCGGGGATTCGAAATCAGCCCGAGCCGAAGGCTCTGTTGGAAAATGGCCGTGTCGCGAAAACTCTGGCCGGGCTCGAGAACGCCGCTCTCCATCAGGATGGCGTGAACATTCTCACACCCCGCACAACAAAAGCGGGCGCCGTTCGCGTTCAGGCCGCAGAGCGTGCATACGCCTGTCTGAGAGTCGGCAGGTTTACTGCTCACTGCGACCTCGAGGCTCATATTTGGCCAGTCTCGATCATCTGCGGGTTCGCACGCTTAGTCTCGACATACGTGAAGATCAGGATGCCGATGAAGATGGCGGAAACAAAGATCAATACCGGAATTAAGGCGGGCACAGGCTTTTTCATTTGCTCTCCGAGGGGGCAAGGAACGTCATGGGAATCGTGTCGTTCACCTGGCCGGGCAAGGTCGTCGCGATGATGGCGAAGTGCGTCACCAGTTCGTTCTGCCGGCCGGCGGGAACCGAGATCTCGAATGTACCGCTGGCCGACTCTCCCGGGGTTACGGACACCGGATTCTGTTCGATCGCCAGCGTGGCGGCCGGCAGTTGTTGCAACGAGAAGACCACCGACGAAGGCTTGCTACCGCGATTCGCGATGTTGTAGCGGAAGCGATTGTAGACACGCCCATCCGCGATACGGTAAAGCGTGGCGCGTTCCGGTGAAACGCGCACCAGCACGGGGCGCCGCAATGACAGCGCCACCGACAGACCGCAGGCGTAGAAGAATAGCACCGCCAGGACGATCGCGCGCTTGGCGTCCCACGGCTGTTTGCGCCGGGAGGCCAATTCGCCCTTTTCGCCCCAGGTGTAGTGGATCAGGCCGGGCCGTTTGAGTTTGCCCAGGATCTCGTCGCACGCATCGATGCAATCGGCACAATGGATGCACTCGATCTGAAATGGTGATTCGCGGATATCAATTCCCATTGGGCAGACCCGCACGCACTTCCTGCATTCGATGCAGGTGTGCCCTTCGTCGCGATACTGTACCAGCAGGGTCTTGCCATCGCCGAGAATGCCCTGCAAATAGCCGTAAGGGCAGACGGTCGTGCAGAAGCGCTGTCGCAGAAAGGCAAAGTCGAGAAACGTCAGGATGGTGACGGCCGCGCCCGAGATTCCGGCAGCCGTGCGGATATCGAACGCGATCAGCCGTCCGAAGAGATCGCTCGGTTCGACAAAGTAAGAGATGAAGACGAACGCCAGCGCCACCGACCCGACGCCTAGCAGCAGATACAGGATGGCGCGAACCAGCCTTTCGCGTTTGGGAGCCTTCCAGTGCCCGACCTTCCGCACCACTTTGCGACGCACCCACGTTTCGAGCGATACTGAGGCCTCGCTGAAAATCATCTGCGGGCAGAGATAGCCGCAGTAGACTCGTCCGTAAAATATCGATGAAGCCACGATCAGAAACATCAGGAACATCATGGCGAAGAAGATGATGCCGAACTCGTTGATCCAGAGCTCGAAGCCCGCGAAGTAGAAGCGCTGGCGTGGGATATCGGCGCGAACAATATTCAGGAAGGGCAGGGCGACAAAGATCGCGAAGCAGATGAGGTGGATGCGTTTTCGGAGTTCGTGCCAGGTGACGTTAACCATGACAATGAGGGGCGGCCAAGCCGCGATACAGCAATACAATACCGGCGATCATGATCGAAGCCGCCGCGAAACGGGTGGTCCAGTTGCCCGTCAGTCGGACTCCCGCGAGTGAGGACGCCATGCCCACGGCGAGAAGTGCGATTCCCGTTCCGAGGCCGTAAGCCAACATGGTGAAGGCGCCGGAGAGCGGCCCGGCCGTCTCCATCGCTTTCAGAAGCGCCGCGTAGACCAGCCCACACGGCAGAAATCCGAGTATCAGCCCGAGGCGAAATTTGCTGCCTGGGGCGAGAAGGAACTTGCCAATAGAGCGCGAGAAGCGGGCGGTGATGCCGTACTTCTGAATGCTAACGAGTCCTTTTGACGGAACAAACCCAATCATGAGGATTCCCGCGACGATCATGGCCGCACCCGACACGATGCGCGTTCCCGTGGCGAGGTTTGCCATTCTGCCCAGGACACCGAGTCCACCCCCAAGGGCGCCAGCGATCGCGCCCAACAACATGTAGGTGGCAATTCGCCCGGCATTGTAAGAAAGATGCGCTCTTAGGGCGTGTCCGCGGGGTACAGCGATACCGTAAGTCATGACGATCGGCCCGCACATCTGCAAGCAGTGCATCCCGCTCACCAGCCCGAGAGTAAAGACAATGCCCAGCTCAATCATGAAGTTGGGCTCGCTTGACGCCCGTATTATGGAGACAGCTTAGTGGGGCAGGCGTTTCCGCCTGCCAACCCGGCACTTGACCATGGCCAGAGTTCCGCTCGAGATACCAACCCCGCCGCGACCGGATTGTACTCGACATACCGCACCACTCGCTCCAACCCGAAAAGATCCCGTACGCGATGATCGAAGGACTCACCTTGCCAAAATGGCTCCCCCGTACGATTTAGAATCTTGTTGGCTTGTTTCGCTGTAGAGCCCTTCAGCCACCGCATAATTTTGGAAAGGGGCGCTTGCGGCCGGATAATCGCATGTACGTGATTGGGCATGATGACCCATGCGCGCAATTCGTACAAGAGCCACTCGCTTTCGCCCTGAATCAACGCCTCCGCTACGACTCGGGCGATTTTCGCGTCCTTCAGCCACGTGGGCCCGTATGCTGCTTTGTCCATCTCTCGATCTTGTGAGACGAAGATGTTGCCGGGCGTCACTTTTGGGGACCAGACTCCGGGATGGAACTTCTGCAGCGATCCAGCCAAGCGCCAAGTCACGAACAAGTACGTTCCATCGGCGAGGTCCGGCAGTACGTGAGGGAGTCTTCGGCGGTAGTACATTCGGCAGTCCGGGTTGGCAGGCGGAAACGCCTGCCCCACTAAGTAGTAGTAACCACCTGGGCCCCAAACTCTCAAAAACACTGCTCATTGGTACAGCACCTTGGGATTTAAGCTCGCTATACTCACGCACTCCCGACGGAACTGAAACTCCTTCATCAAAATCGCCTGCGTGGGGCAACGCGAGGCGCACAAAGCGCAGCGAATGCACGTCGTCTCGTCCTTCATCATCACTGCGCCAAGCTGATCCAACTCCTCCGCCGGAATCTGCCGCAGATCGACTCCGAACTCCTCTGTCGCCTTCGCCAGCCACGCCTCGTCTTCGATCAGCGTACTCAGCCCGACCAGCCGAATCAGACTTTCAGGGCACACATCCACACACCCGTTGCATCCGACACACTTCGCCGTGTCGAAGACCGTATTCACGTTGCAGCGCAGACACCGTGAGGCTTGCCGGCGCGCCTCCGCCTCCACGTACGAGATCTCGACATTCTCAATCGATGCCGACCGCCGATCGCTTTCCAACGACGGCGGATTCTCACGCTCGATGACGTTCCAGTGGTCCGCCATGTGATAGGCGGCGGGCAGCCACGTCTTCTGCACCACGACATCCGTCCGCGTCTTCCGCAGGAAATCGTGCATCGACCGCGCGGCGATCTGCGCCGACGCAATCGCATCGATAAACAGCCGCGGTCCGTGCGCAATGTCGCCGCACGCGAAGATGTCGGGAGCCGTCGTCTGATACGTATCGCGATTCACCTTGATGAGACCGCGCTCGCTTTCCACTCCATCAGCCGGATCGAGAAAGGAAAGATCCGACGTCTGCCCGATCGCGAAAATGATGCTGTCCGCCGAGATGTCCTCGACGGCGCTCTCATCGAAACTGGGATTGAAACGATGCGCGGCATCGAAGACGGCCGTGCAGCGTACCGTCCGCAGGCCCGTCACCTTGCCGTCTTTGACAAGAATTTCCCGCGGTCCGCGTTGATTGTGGAGATGGATGCCTTCTTCCCCGCCCTCGACCACCTCGATATCGTCGGCAGGCATCTCTTCGCGACCCTCGAGACAGACCACGTGCACTTCCTTATCGCCGCTCACGCGCAACGCCGAGCGCGCCACGTCGTACGCCACCTGCTCTTCATGCGGACGGACCGCCGACCGCGCTACGTCGTACGCCACATTGCCGCCGCCGATGACAATGACACGCTTGCCGAGCGGAAGGGGCTTGCCCATATTGAAGGCACGCAGGAAGTCCATGCCATCGATCACGCCATCGGCATCCGAACCCGGCAATGCCAGCTTGCGTCCCTTAGGCAACCCGATGCCGAGGAAGATCGCCGCATAGCCTTCCTTCCGCAGGCTCGCGATCGTAAAGTCGCGACCCAGCCGCATGTTGCATTTCAGTTCCACGCCCAGCGATAGGATGGCCTGAATCTCGTGCCGCACCAATTCGCGCGGCAACCGGAACACCGGCACGCCAACCGTCAACATCCCGCCCGGCTCGGCGTCTCCTTCAAACACCGTCACCTTATAGCCGATCTTCACCAGGTCGTGCGCGACCGTCAGCCCCGATACGCCGGCGCCTACAATCGCGATGCGCTCGTAATCGCCACGATTGGGCGGCAACATGCCGTCGTTATTGGCGTCGCGATAGGTCGCATAGTCGCCCGTCTCCGGCCCGAAACGTTCGGTGACGAAGCGCTTCAGCGGGCGAATCGAGACGGGCGCGTCCACGTCGCCTCGCCGGCAATTGGCTTCACAAGGCGCGCCGCAGACGCGTCCGCAGATCGAGGCGAAAGGATTGTGTGCCCGCGCGATCCGGTAGGCGGCCTCATACTGACCGTCGGCGATCGCAGTCACATACCCGCACGCGTCCGTGTGCACCGGACAGGCATGACGGCACTTGACCATCTCCATCCAGTAGTCGGAGGCGTCGGGCAGCCTGACCTCGTAAAGACCGTTTTGCATGGTGTCCCTTTAGTCGTGCGGTTTGCCAAACGAGAAGGCCACTACAATCACGCCGAAGATCACGATCATCGCCGCGATGGCGTACATCAGTCCCGCCGAAGCTTCCGTGGCGGCGTTCATCGCGCGAACCAGCGAACCGCGATCTGCGTGATTGGTCTCCCCATACATGTAGATCAGGAAATAAGCGACGGCGCCGCCGGCGATCACGATGTAGGCGAACTTCAGGAAGGTGGGGATGACGGTGCCTTCCCGCTCCATAATCGCTCCGCCGGCGTACGCTTTGAGTTTGGGTTTGGTCGGTTCCATGCTTAGTCCTTCTTAGCGGTCGGTACTTCGTCCTGAAATACTTGAAGCTTGACGTCTTCGTGATCGCTGCTCCAATAGCCATCCTTGAGCGAGCGCACGAAGAAGTACAGCGCCAGGCCCAGCGACAGGAAGAAGAACAGGTAACAGAAATAAACGCTCGGCCACGTATAGTCGTTCATCGTTCGTAATCCTTATCCGGACGCCAGTCTTTCGACCGGCCCAGGGTCTGGATGTACGCTACCAGCGCGGTGAACTCTTCTGGTTTCTCGACAATCCACGGGAACGGCGGCATAACGGAACCTGGGACCAGGTCGCGCGGATTGCGGAAATGCGTGCGGTGCCACTGCGTGTCGTACTTGCCTCCCACGCGCGAAAGATCGGGGCCAGTGCGCTTGGTACCGAACATGTGCGGATTGTCGTAGACGAATTCGTCGGGCGTCGAGATCGGCGAATCGACGCCGCGCCAGCCGCTGCGCTTCGTGTCGGCGAGCAAGGTACGCGTCTGCTGGGTGTGACAGTACCAGCAGCCCTCGCGCACATAAATTGCCCGGCCTTTCAGTTGAATTTCGGTGTAGGGCTTGAGGCCCGGCGCGGGACGCGACCAGCTCTTATCGACCAGCGGCGGGACGATCGTGGTCAAAACACCACCAATGAAGAACAGCACCAGCGCGGCGGCGACGGCGAAACCCGCGCTATTGTCTGCCCTGCTAAACATACTCGCCTCCTACTACCGCACCGGCCGCAGTTTCGGATTTACCCGAACTGCCGATCACAGTGGCCATGATGTTGTAAGCGAATGCCACGATGCCCGCGAAAATCAGGCACCCGGAGAAGAAGCGGACCAGCCAAACCGGCTTGAGCGCCACCACCGTATCGATGAACGGAATCGCAGGATTGTTCCACTGCCAGCCCTGCCAGAATCCGCCCAGCCACAGCGTGACGAAGAAGCCCAGGCCGCCCATCATGATGAACCAGAAACTCCAGTTCGCGAGCGCGTCGCTGTAGAGAGGCTTGCGCCACATGCGCGGCACGATGTAATAGGTGCCGGCGATTGCGAAGAACGAAAATGCGCCCAGCACCGCCATGTGCGCGTGGCCCGGAATCCAGTCGGTTTTGGAGACAATCGCGTTCACGCTGCGCAAGCTGTGCATCGGTCCCTGGAAGCAGGTCAGCAGATAGAACACGGTACCCGACATGAGGAACTTCAAGGGCACGCTCTCGCGCAACTGGTGCCACTCGCCCTTCATCGTTGCGAAGAAGTTGTAGACCACCGCCCACACCGGAATCAGCAGCATCACTGAGAAGGTGATCGCGATGGTCTGCAGCCACTGCGAGATCGGCCCGTGCAGCATGTGGTGCGCGCCCGTCCAAACGTAGACGAAAGCCAGCGCCCAGAATCCGACCATCGAGAGCCGGTGACTGTGCAGCGGCGTATTCGATGATTTCGGAATGAAGTAGTACGCGATGCCCAATCCGATTGGCGTAAAGATCAGGCCGACAGCGTTGTGCACGTACATCCAGTTGAGGTTCGCCTGGTTCGTACCGGTAGCGAACTCCACCGCGAAGTTCCCCACCAGATACACAAACGCAGTCCAGAGGATCGTGCCCATGAAGTACCAGAGGCTGACATACATCTGCTGATATTTGCGCCGTGCGATCGTGGCAAAGATATTGATGCCGTACATGATCCACGCCACTACCACCAGCACATCGAGCGGCAGCGGGAGTTCGGCATACTCGAAGCCCTGATTCCACCCCGCGAGCAGTGAGACCACTGCGCCCAGGATGATAACGTTCCACAGTGCGGCCGTCGCGACGCCCAGTTTTTCGCTCCACAGTTTCACGCCGCACAACCGCGGCACGATGTAGTAGGTCAGGCCCATGTCCGCGGCCAGCAGCCAGCCGAACAACATGCCGTTCACATGCAACGGACGAAGGCGGCCGTACGAGAGGTACGGCACCGTGCCGAGCAGTTCCGGCCAGCAGAACTTGGCCGCAATCGTCAGCGCGATGATACCGACGATGAAGAAGTAACTGATCGCACTCACCAGAAACCACTTCGCCGTGGTATCGGTATGAGCGGTCGCCGGTGTGACCGGGGCCTTCACCACTTGGGCGGCGGCGCTACTTTCTGGCATATTGCTGACTCCTGTTGATGGTCGGGTTCATACTGCGGATGAAATTCACGATGTCTCCCACATCCTGGTTGCTGAGTCCGTAGTCGATCCACGACGGCATCGCGGTGCCCTGCACGCCGTAGAGAATCGAGTCGAAGAGCCGCTGATCGGGCGCCTTCTGCACGAAGGCGGCATTGCGCAAATTTCGCGGACGCGGCAGTATGTCGAGCGAGTTGGGTCCTTTGCCATCGGCCTTGCGACCGTGGCAGCCGGTGCAGCGCTGCAGGAATACCTGCTCGCCATGCGCTATCGATTGCGGAGAACTGGCCACCGGATTGGTCTCCGGCACCTTGTGCGGTTTCAGGTCGCGGGCCGGTTCCCTGGTGAAGGTCTGCAGCACGTAAGTGAGCACGCCATTTACCTGGTCTTCTTTGAGCGCGTGTCCCCACGGCGGCATCGACGTTCCCTGCACGCCTTCCTGAATCGACGTAACGAACCGCTGGCGCGGCTTCGAATTCATGAACGCTGCCTTGGTAAAGTCACGCGGATAGGGGTCGAGATACCAGGCCACCTTCCCGTTGCCGTCTCCCTTCTCGCCGTGACAGCGCTGGCAGAGATTTTCGTAGGTCTCCTTCGGCGTCATCGGCGGGGGAGGTGTCTTCAAACTACCCAGGTACGTCGCGATCTGCTGGAAGTCCTGCTCCGGAAAGCGGAACGTCGGCATGATCGAGTCGGGCACCCGAGAGCGCGGATTCTTGAAGTGATCCATCACCCACGAGTCATCACGAATGAGGCCTTCGTAGCTGAGATCGGGAGCGATCCCGCCATCGTGATCGCGGAGTTTGTGACAAGCGGTGCAGGCGCGGTCGGTAATCAGCTGCTCTCCGGGGGAAGGCAGCGCCGCATGCGTGGCAGCCCCGCCACTCGGCGGAATCACGACAGCCGCATTCTCCACGTGCGCCTTATAGCGGTCGAGCGACGTCTCGGCGAAGTTCACACCCCGCCGGCTCTTCAGGAAGATCACCAGCGACTTCACGTCCGTATCGTTCAAGTTGAATTTCGGCATGAACGATGTCGCCAGATTCGCGCGGGGCTCCACAATCGACTCCCACAGGTAATCCACCTTGAACTTCTTGCCGACTTCCGTAAGGTCGGGACCAAGCGTGCCTTCGCTCATGCCGTCGATTTTGTGGCAGCCGTAGCAATTCATCGCATAGAACAGCTTGCGCCCGCGGCTGACTGTCGGCGTGCCGGCGAAGTTCGATTCCGTATGGCACTGCGCGCAATTCGCTTCCATGAATTCCTTGCCCTTCAGATGCGGCTCGAAATCCTTGCGCCAGTTGGCCTGGGTCACGTAGCCAAGTAACGGGTCCGGCCAGAACTCGTCCTTGCCGTGACTATAGAAGTTGTCCACTCCGCGACCCTGCCCGTCGTGACACACCGTGCAGCCGAAGTCCGAGAACTTGTGGCGGCGTTCCCAGCGCCCGTTGCGCTGCACGTCTCCCATCGCTGCCGAATAAGGATGTGTCTTGAGAGGCTCGGCATGTCCGGCGAAGCGAGGATCGTCCGCTGCCACGTGGCAGGTGGTGCAGCGATCGACGCGTGTATCGCCGAAGCTCGTGACAATCGCCTGCTGAATGGCAGGTGCCCGCGAATCGAGCGCGGCCTTCTCCACATCGCTCTTCGATAACGAACGCGCCTGATCGAAATAAGCTGTCTGATGCCGCTCCCAACGGTGCGAAAACTGATCGTAGAACACAGCGCCGTGCACGATCAGAACTACAAAGCTTGCTATTGCCAGTGCCAGTCGCATAGGATCAGTCCGCTAGAACGGAGTGACGAACGTCCAGTTCGGCCCTCGGAAGAATGTGCCGATGATGATGAAGATCACGTTGAGAATCACCATCGCCAGAAAAATGGTGTTGGCCAGCAGGCGCTCCTTCGCGAACCAACGGCCTACACCCTTCGTGCCTCGATCCATGTAGGGCACCAGGAACAGCAGCGCCACCATCAGGCCGGGCACGCCAATCCCGCCCCAGAATGCCGAGTAGCTCACCATTTCCTGCAGTCCGAGGAAGTACCAGGGCGCCTTCGCCGGATTCGGCGGGTGCATGATATTCACCGGCTGCTCGAGCGGCGCGGCGAAAAACAGCGAGATCACCAGAATGATCGAGACCGTCAGCACGAAAACAAACAGTTCCGCCATCAGCAGGTTCGGCCAGCTGTAGACCGTATCGTCCGGCGTGTTGCCGACCTTCGTAAACGGCCCGCGAACGAAGCCCTGCAGTCCATAAACCTTGCGAATTTTGACGACTCCGGCGGCAGGAACGGGCTCTGGTAAGGCAGTCTGCTCAGGCCGTGACAGTCCGCCATCCTTGCGAATCCGCCAGAAGTGGATCGCCATCAGCAGCACCATCACCGCCGGCAGCACTGCCACATGCAGCACGTAGAAGCGCAGTAGCGCTTCCTGTCCGACGCTGGTATCGCCCAGCAGTACGAACTGCATCTGCTTGCCGATCAGTGGCGCGTATCCGGCGATCGAAGTGCCCACCGTGATCGCCCAGAAAGCCAGTTGGTCCCAGGGCAGCAGGTAGCCGGTGAAGCTCATGAACAGCGTAACCAGCAGCAGGATCACGCCGATCACCCAATTGAACTCACGCGGCTTCTTGTAAGCCCCGGTGAAGAACACGCGGCAGAGATGCAGGAACGCCACCCCTACCATCCCGTGCGCCGACCAACGGTGCATATTGCGCAGGAAGATGCCGAATGCTACCGTGCCGCGCATATCCAGCATCCGATCGTAGGCCTGCGTCGTGGAGGGCACGTAATAGAACATCAGCAGGATGCCGGTGACCACCAGGATGAGGAATAGGAAGGTCGTCATCAGCCCGAGCCCCATTGTGTACAGCGGGCGCAGCGTATTGCGATGAACCTTTACCGGATGGATGTGCAGGAAGAAATTCGTGAAGCTCGTAGATGCGCGCTCATGGTCCGTGCTCGGAAGCGGATTGCGGAAGATCGAATGCCACACGTTGGCTGGCAATTCACGAAGGGCGGTCAGCTTCGACTCGGGCTTCTCTACGGTCGGCGTGTTCATACGTTCAGATAGCTCCCCGGGTCAACCGTCGAGTTCTTGTCCACCTCGATTTCTCCGTTAGGAGCGAGAGTCACCTTGAACCACGGCAGCGGCTTCGGCGCCGGGCCTCCGGTCACGTTGCCGTCCTGGTCATACCGCGAGCCGTGGCAGGGACAGGCAAAGCCCGTATCGGAGATCCCGACGCTGCACCCAAGGTGGGTACAGGTCGTGGAGATGGCCGCAACACGATTGCCCTCGCGCACAATGCAGATGCGCTCCGCCTCGCGCGCGATCCGTGTGCCCGGCGGGAAATCGTCGGGCTTGCCGATCTGGAAAATCGCCGGCTGCCCGTACGTGACGCGCGGTTTAAAGAAGATGACGTCCGAGACCGCCGCCAGCAGGGCCGAACCCGCCAGCCCAACGCTCGACAGCCAGGCCAGCAACCGGCGTCGCCCGACTTTATCGTCTGCACTGGCCGGACGCCTATCGTGACTCCGAACTACTCCCGCCATTCGAATCCTCCTGTTTCTCCTCTTCCACCAACTCTTCCAGGTCGCTCCAAAAGACCTGATACTTCGCGTCTTCCAGATTGTGGAAATAGTCCTTCTTGACCGCGAAGATGAAGACACACACGGCCGCCAGGCCTAAGGCCAGGCTCGCCATGATCGATATCCAAGTCAGTTCCACTTGACGCCTGGCGTCGGAGCGCGCAGCAATGCCGCCTCTTCGGCCAGGACATTGATCGTCGCCCTGCGTAGAACGGAACTCATGGCCGCCTGTGCTTCCGCCCAGACGGGATGGGCAACGCACCAGTCCTGGCGCTCACAGGCGCGTGGACCCGTAAGACACAGATTGAGACGGATCGGTCCTTCGACCGCCTCGATGATCTCGAGCAGCGACGCGTCACGATGAGCGGGCGACAGCGCGAATCCACCCGTATTACCGCGGTGGGAGACCACCAACCCGGCGTGGGTAAGGTGTTGCAGAACCTTTGAGAGGAACTGCTCTGGACATTCCGACGCCTCGGCAAGTCCGGAGCGGCTGGTGCGGGTACCGGGCGGCAATCCAGCCAGATGGATCATCACACGGATGGCGTAATCGGCGGCTCTTGTAAGCTGCATTTTTTCTATTAGAGTCCTTTTATCCGTTTTATCACCAAAGCACTCCACGTGCCAAATCATAACTGATGGTCAAATCAGGACAAAGAAGGTCGGTATTGCCACACTCGGGGGCTTTCACTCACCCAGTTGTGTGAAATCGTTTTGTGGGGCAGGCGCTTCCGCCTGTCCATTCCGGAAGCCGGTATGGCAACCTACCGCTCGCTGTCCAACACCTTCATCTGTCGCTCGTCGTACCGCGACCCAACAACCTCCGACGCGGGAATCGCCTGCTCCAGCGCCGCCCATTCCTCATTACTCAGCGAGACCAGCAACGCACCCAGCGATTCCGCAAGCTGCGCGCGCGTCCGTGCCCCAATTACCGGCACGATCTCCCGCCCCTGGGCGAGCACCCACGCGATCGCCAGCTCCGCGGACTTCCGCCCCTTCTCCGCCGCGATGTCCTTCAACCGGTCCACCAACCGCCAATTCTGTGTGAGCGCCTCGCCGCGAAATCGAGGGAAGATCGCGCGCAGATCTCCCGCCTCAGCCGGAATCGACCCGCTGAGCAGCCCGCGCGACAAAACACCATAGGCCGTCACCGAGATTCCCAGCTCCCGGCACACCGGAAGAATCTTCGCTTCCGGCCCGCGAGTGATCAGCGAATACTCGATCTGCAAGTCGGCAATGGGGTGTATGGCGTGAGCCCGCCTAATCGTCTCCGCCCCCACTTCCGACAACCCGATGTGCCGAACATAGCCTGCCTTGATGAGATCGGCGATCGCCCCGATCGTGTCCTCGATCGGCACCGTGGCGTCGAGACGAGCGGGACGGTAAATATCGATATGATCGGTGCCCAGGCGGGTCAGGGAATGGGCCAGAAAATTCTTCACCGCCGCCGGACGCGCGTCGAAGCCCAGCCAGGCGCCATCCGGCGAGCGCATCGCGCCGAACTTCACCGAGAGAAGAGCATGATCGCGGCGATCCCTCAGGGCACGGCCGATCAGCATCTCGTTGTGACCCATGCCGTAAAAATCGCCCGTGTCGATCAGGTTCACGCCTGCATCCAGTGCTGCGTGGATCGTGGCGACGCTCTCGCCTTCGTCTGCCGAGCCGTACATGCCGGACATTCCCATGCACCCCAGGGCGAGGGGAAATACCGAAAGACCAGAGGCGCCAAGTGGGCGGAAGATCGGTGAAGCGTTCACGCCTACTATCTTAAGGCCAGTCGTGGAGGCGGTGGCCTTAAGATAGTTGCCAGCCCCAGCACTCATGAAGTCCTGCGCGCGAACTTACTGATTCCCCCCATATGAGTAACCGCTCATTTGGATGCTCGCCACTAACTAAGTTGTGCGTTAGCGCGCCCCTCTGACAGCTACATTGAGGCTACACTTCGGACTGACATCGCTTTTGAGAGCCCCACATGAAAACTTTTCGTAACGCACGCTTTGCGCCCTATCTTGTAATAACCTGTCTGGCAGCACTGATAACATTCACTGGAGTGGCGAGTGCCCAGGATGAATCCACCTTCACTGGTATCGTTGCATCTTCGTCCCGGGATACACTCACAGTCCGCAGTACCAGCGGGCAGTTCCAACTCTTCATCTATGATCGAAACACAACCAGGCCGCTGTCAGTGCCTACTGGTTCCGAAGTTCGCGTGACTTCAGTCGCGGGAGATGAGCCGGGTGTAAGACTGGCAAGCGCAGTTACCATCTTGCAGGCCGCGCCTCCCCGTTCCGCAACCGCTGCGCCTGATCCCGTTGTGCCGCCCGAAGTCCGGCGTGTCGAGCGCGATATCAGGCGTGAAGTCAAACGACTGCAGATGGGCGTCCGTGCCGGTGTTGCACTGGACCCTGAACTGGTGCTGATCGGCATACAGGCGCAAATGGGACCATTCTTCACTCGCGACGTCTACTTCCGTCCAAGCGTCGAGTTCGGCTGGGGTGAAGTAACGGCGATGTTCTCGCTGAATCCCGAAATCATTTATCGCCTGCCCGTAACTTCGCGGACCGGCAAGTGGTCTTCCTACGTCGGCGTTGGCCCGGGCTTCAACTTCCTGCACCAGAACTTCGAACAGACCACGTCGAGCGGCTCGCGCATCGACTTCGGCGATTTCCACAGCGATGTCGGCCTGAATATTCTCGGCGGCCTTCGCTACCGGAGCGGCATGTTCATGGAATTGAAGACTAGCGTGTACTCGCGGCCGGCCCCCACGCTCCGCCTGATCGTTGGGTATAACTTCTAACGTTATATTCAGATCGAAATCGCTCCCTTGCGGTCGCGGTTCTTAACAGTCGAAGCTGCCGAACCGCTGCTGCAATAATGAAAAATTAAAGGTGTACCGCTCCTTCGCGTCGCAGTCGCGGCTCGGTAGACGTGTGCGCGAATGTTTCCGAGCCGCGACCGCAAGGAAGCGGTACTTGCTATAGGTTTTGACATGTTTTTCAACGGAACGGTGCTTTTGTGCCGTTACCGTTTGACGTCTTCATCCACATCAGTAGCCTGCAGGGCCATTGGGAACTTCTTTGCAGTGAGTGGTGCCCTTGCTAGCTGACCGCTAGCGCAGAATCTCGCGCTGCTTCTCGCCGATCGCGCCCCAGTCGAAGTTCCGCACCGCGTGACCGTGGGCGGCATCGGCAATCTGCTCGCGACGTTCGGGATCCGCAATCAGAGTAGCGATTCCCCCGCCAAACGCTTCCGGCGTGTCCGCCACCCACACGCTATGTCCGTGGAGCAGCCCCAGCCCCGCACACCCCGACGTCGTCGAAACTACCGCGCGACGCATCGCCATCGCTTCGAGAACCTTCACGTTCGTGCCAGCCGAGACAGTGGTCGGCACGATTACCAGGTTCGCCTCCTTATATAAAGGGCGCACGTCGGCCACGAAGTCGAGCAAGTGAATGCGATCGTCGCGGGCGGGTTCGGGCGAATCGGCAAAGGCGCGCCAGTACACCAGGGGGTCGGCGCCGCACACCACCGTCAGCGTCATCTTCGGGAACTTGTCGCGCAGCAGCGGCCACACCTTCTCCGTAAAGAAGCGATACGCCTGGATGTTGGGGAAGTGGCGAAACGACCCGATGAACAGCAGGCGCTCTCCCGAACTCTCCGCCTCCGGCTGGTAGCGCGCCAGATCGACGCCGTTCGCCACGATCGCCGTTGCCACATCAGGGCCGAGCAACGCCGCGTCTTTCCCCGACATCACGACCACGCGCTGGAAGCGCCGGATCTGGCGATTCTCGAATCGGCGCCAGCGGAAGTAGTTCCACAGGTTCGATAGACTTCGTTCCCGGCGCGCGATCTGGCCGAACAAATCGAAGGTCACGTCGTGCTCCACCAGCACGTCGCCGCCATACTCGGCCAGTTGGGTGTACTCCACTTGCAAAACGTCGAAGTGGAATGCGCGCCGTTCGTCGGCCAGTGCGCGCTGCATTCCCGAAGACCGGAATTCGTGCACCTCGGGTGGCAGCAGCGATGACCAGCGCGGCTCGCGATAGCGCGGCTTGCGCACCAGCACCACCCGCGAGCAGAACTCCAGCACGGGCGCGGTCTCTACCTCTTCGTCGCCATCCGTGAAGGCGAACAGTTCCACATCGAACTCTTTGGCGATCTCGCGCAGCAGGTTGAAGATCCGCACCGCACCGCCATGCGAGAGGGGATACGGAAAATAGGGCGACAGCACGGCCACGCGACGCCGGCCCTCGATCAGGTCGCGCCCTTCATAGCGCCGGTAGCCGTTCGGAACGGTCGAGTGCTCCCGCTTCGGCCACGGCCACCACCAGGGGCGCAGATAGATGCGGTCCAGCGGCACACCGCGCCAGAACAGAAACGATGGCAGGTCGAACCGTAGATGATGCCGCTCCAGCCTTGAGTTGTACGCCAAAATCTTGCGTGGCGCCATGCGGTACGCCGCGCGCCGCAGCACATTCGATTCACGCGTCAACATCACCGGCGCAAGGCCGATGCGCAGGCGCTTCAACTTTTGGCGCATCTCCGGCCAGTTCGCTTCCGTGATCAGGAAATGCTCGCGATCGGGGACCAGCGCGCGCACCTCGTCGAACATCCGGCGGCACAGGTCGGGGTCGCCCGTCGCGAATGTCGCGATGACAGCGTTGGGATCTTTTCTCAGCAGGCGGAAGAGCCACTGCTTCAGGCGTTGCTTCATCGAACCGACCGGGTCCCCCACAACACCGCGCACGCAGCCAGCGGTGTCACCGCGGCCACACACGTGACGGGCGTATAACCATGAAGGTCGACGATCCGGCCAATCGGATAGGAAATCGTAGCGGCAATAGCACCTGCAGACGCCGTCAGGAACGACACTGCAAAAGCGGCCCGCGCGCCGCCGAACGCATCGAGCGGCATGCTGTACATATTGACGCTGAATGCCGCCACGGCCGCGAAGCTTAGGGATATCGCGGCGCAACTCCACGCTGGGTGAGTCGCGAACGGTAGCACGAAGGTCGCCAGGGAGATCACGGACGTCAACAGACAAACACGGAATCGGGCCGCCAACGCCGGCATGCCGCGATTCACGAGTCTCAAGGAAAGCCAGCCGCCCAAGAGACCGCCCAGCAGGGCGCAGAGCGGCGGGATCCAGGTGTACCACTGCACCTGTGCCAGGGTCAGGTGATGCACACTCATCAGATACTTCGGGGTCCAGCCGCTCCAGAGGGAATAACCCACCATGCTCAGCGCGTTCGCCACGACGAATGTCCAGAGGCGCCGATCGAGCAGCATGTCGACGCGGCTTCCGGGCGCCGCTTTCGGCAGCGGAGAAACCGGCACTATCCGCGCAACCAGATTCCAGACCGGGATCCAGAGCAGTCCCAGCAATCCAGTTACGATGAAGGCAGTTCGCCAACCCTTCCAGAGTGCCAGTCCCGTCGCCAGCGGCGTTGCCGCCATGATGCCGACGCTCACTCCCATCTGATTCAATGCATTCCCGAGCGACCGTTCCGCGGGACGTAAATATTGATGAATCGCCTTCGCCGCCGCTGGTATGCCGGCCGCTTCCGCAAGTCCCAGGACCGCGCGGCAAATCACCAGCGCCGTCAGATTGCGGGAAAAGCCAGTCGCGATTCCCGCCAGTGACCACAGACCTACCGCGAGACTCGCCGCCCAACTCAGCCCGATGGTGTCGATCAGCCAGCCCGCGAAGGGTGCGGCCAGCGCATACGGGACAAAGAAGGCCGTCAACACCAGGCCGTATTGCGCATTGGTGAGGTGGAACTCATCGGAGATCGGCGCGGCCAACTGCGCCAGCGTCGTGCGATCCAGATAGTTGATAGCGGTTGACAGGACAAAGATCGCCAGCACCAGCCAGCGGAAGCGGGAAACATCGGACGAACTCATCACTGGAATTCGATGGTGGCCACTTCACCTGCGGTCGCGAGTCGCGCATTCGCCTTTGGGAAGTATTCAATGGTGACGTGCCGCGCCTTTTGCACCCCGCACCCCAGACTCTGTTCGCCGCCACCCGTGATCGCGATCTGCGAAGGATCGAGAACCAGCAACTTCATTACCTTGCGGTCTTCACCCTCCACCACGAGTCGCGCCTGTTTGCCGAGGCAGTCCACCTGCTTCAGAGTGCCGCGCAGCTTGCCACTCGGCGCGGGCCCTTCCCACCACGGCACTACCTTTGCATCGGACGGCTTGGTCCCGGCGTTGGCCTTCGCTTCCAGCGCATGTACGTCGGCGCGCGCCTGGGCCTTGAGCTTCTCCAAATCCGCCGCTTCCTCTGCAGCGTGACGCCGCTTCTCTTCCGCTTCGTAGTCCAGTCGCTGCTGCTCGATCGCCATGCGGGCAGAGTGCATGCGCTGCCGTTCGGCGGGGTCGAGCGCGGCTTGCTCGCCGTCCCGCCATGCCTTGGCAGCGTCCGAATAGTTGTGGTCGGCCAGATAGGCGTCGGCGAGTTGTTGCCAGTTGGCTGCATTGCGCGGATTGCGTTCGGAGGCCGCCTTCAAATGCGCCAGCTTCTTGCGCGGGTCAGTGTCGCGCTGCGCCATCAGGACGAACGGCTCTTCCAGCTTGGGATTGATGCCGGCTGCCTTCAGCAGCGCCTGCATGGCCTTCTCATTGTCGGGCTCCAGCTTGGCGTACTCGATGTAAGCGCGAGCGCTGGGGCTGTTCGCCTCCGCCGCCGCGGCAAAATGCTTGCGCGCCTCATCGTTCTTGTGATCGCGCAACGCCAATATGCCGAGCCCTTCTTCGGCCTGCGGAATCTTCACTCCATCCTTAATCAGATTCTCGTAATCGGTAGCCGAGTTCGCTCCAGCCAGCAGATCGGCGCGCGCCAGTCGAATGTCCGATTCCGATACCGTGCGCTCTGGAAAATCGGCCTCCGACATCGCGCGGCTGGAGAGCGACGTCGTCTGGAAGTCCCCAGCGGCCAGGTGCTGCTTGGCCTGCGTTTCGATCTCCGCTCTTCCTTTCCCGAACGCGTTGCGGAAGGCGGGATCCTCCGCGACACCCTTCCGCAGATTGAATAAGAGGACACGCAGCTTCCCGAAGTATTCGGGATTCACCACCAGCATATGGATGCGCGCCCAATCCAGGTTGGGCTTGCCCGCCGGAGGCGCACCCACAGTAATGCGGATTCCATTCACTTCGAAGGTCGAGAGAAAGTCCAGCAGTCCGTTCTCGAACGCGGGTGGCATCTGCGCGGTATTCGATTCCAGCAGCAGCCTCGCCAGTTCCCGGTAGACAGCAGGGGAGACGGGCTGTTTGTCCTGCAAGACAATCGCGTACCGGTCGCGCCCCTGCGTGAGCGGTCCTGGCGACGTCCAGCCCTTAGCGTTCTTGAAGACCAGAATGCGCACAGGCTCGGGCGTCTGCAAATCCGTCTCGCCCACGAGTTGTCCGAGGGCATGGCGAAACTCCTGGAACCGCACCATCGCCTCGCGCCCCGCGCGAGGGCTCGCGTCGGTGAAGACTTCGAATGGTCCCGATGTGAACTTCACCCAGGTGTCCGCCGCCAGCAAACCTGGAAGCAGACCGATCATCAGCAGCCGCCGCATTTGCTCCCATTATCCCGCTTTCGGCTACCTGTTATGCCACCCACAATGGGTCTGGCTCAAAAGCACCGCTCCCCTTAAGACGCCAAGATCGCTCTCTTACGTTCGCGTGAGCAAGCGATCTGTGTGCACATTGGCGTCTTCAGCACCTTTGGTGGCGCGCAGGGCCATGCGACACCCCCTTGAAAAAATAGACTGCCTCCCGCTTAGTGGGGCGGGCAATCCTGCCCGCGGACCCGCTTTCCAGCGGGTCCAGCCGCCTGGAAAGGCGGCTGCGGCCAGGATTGGCCGCCCCACTGGATTTTTTCACAGAGCGCAAGGGAGTGGCTTCCAACCGTGCCACCACTTCATTCGTACCTTAATGCAATCGTAGGATCGAGCTTCATCGCTGCCCGCGCGGGCAGCCAGCAGGCCAACAGCCCTACCACCAGCAGAATCGCCGAGATCGTCACGAACGTAATCGGGTCCGAAGGCGTCACCCCGACCAGCAGCCCTTTCAAAACGCGCGCCAGCCCGAAAGCTCCCACCAGTCCGAGCACGAGGCCAATGCCCAATTGCTGCATCCCATGTGCCAGCACCATCCCCACAATATTCCGCGACGAGGCACCCATCGCCAGCCGCACGCCGATCTCCTGCGTCCGGCGCGACACCGAGTACGCCATCACCGCATACAGTCCCACCGACGAAAGCAGCAGCGCGATCAGCGCGAAGATCGCAAAGACCGATCCGAACACGCGGTACGCCCACTGTTGCTGCAGGAGCTTCTCCTGCAGAGTCGCGACCCCAAACACCGGAAGCTCGCTGTCGAGATCCTGAATCACTCGGCGCGCCGCGCTGCTCAGCGAAGTTGGCGGGACGGCCGCGCGCATCACGATCGCAATGTCCGACATCGGCTTGGCGCGATACGGCAGGTAGATCACGGGCTCGATTTTGTCCTCCGATAAATCAGACTGACGGAAGTCCTGGCTCACGCCCACCACGGTCCACCATGGACGCTCGCCCTCCCACAACACCTTCAACCGCCTCCCGATGGGATCTTGGCCAGGCCAGTATTTGGAGGCGAAGCACTGGTCCACGATCACCGTGTTGTGGCTGGCGGTCCCGTCCACGTCATTGAGCGCGCGGCCGCGCAAGATCGGTACCCCCATCGTCGAGAAGTACTCCGAACTCGCGATTAAAGCCAGCGACCGCGGCCGCTTTTCCTCTTCCGCCGGCGGTGCGCCTTCCACTTCGAAATGCCACGAGTACCCGCCTTGCATCGGCAACTGCGTCACGAGCGCCGATGATTCTGCGCCTGGCACCGCCCGCAGGCGCGTTTCCAACTGTTCGTAAAAGCGTGTCCGTGCGGGTTCGTCCTTATAGCGGGAGGCGGGCAGGCTGACGCGCATCGTCAGGAAGCGTTCCGCGCGGACTCCGCTGGTACGCTCATAAGCGTTCAGAAAACTGCGCACCATCAGCCCCGCGCCAACCAGCAGCACGAGCGACAGCGCTACTTCTGTGACCACCAGAAACGCCGAGAGATATCGCGATCTCGCACCGCCGCTACTCGCACGGCCGCCTTCCTTGAGAGTGGAATTGAGATCGGTCTTAGAAAGTTGGATCGCGGGCGCGAGGCCGAACAGCAGGCCCGTCAGTACGCAGATGCCAAGCAGGTAGGCGAAGACAGTGAAGTCCATCCGGAAGTCGATCCAGTAAGGCTTGTCCACGTTAGCCACTGCGAGGTCGAAAGCGCGCACTCCCCACTTCGCGATAAACAAGCCGGCCACTCCACCGATCAGCCCGAGCAGCACGCTTTCCACCAGCAGTTGCCGCATGATGCGCCATCGCCCTGCGCCGAGCGCGGCACGAATCGAGAATTCGCGATTGCGTGCCAGCGACCGCGCCAGCAGCAGGTTCGCGACGTTCGCGCAGGCGATCAGCAGGACGAAGCCTACCGCCCCCAGCATCGCGAGGAACACGATGTGAATCTGCCCGCCATTGAAATTGTCGTTATAGGAAATGATGGTGGTGGTGATGCCCTGGTCTGCTTTCGGATTGGTTGCCGCCAGGCGCTGGTCGATCAACTCCATTTCTTTGCGTGCCGCCGGGAGCCCCACGCCGTCCGCCAAGCGCCCAAACACGGAGACGTTTCGCTCCTCGCGTTTTTCGAAATTGCCGGTGGGAACCAGCGGTGTCCAGAGATCCGCGTTCAGCGGGAACTTCATGCCTTTTGGCATCACGCCCACGACCGTCGCAACGCGGTCGTCGATGCGTACCGTCTTACCGACAATGCCGGCGTCGCGGCCGTAGCGATTTTCCCAAATGTTGTGACCAAGAATACAGACCGGGGTCGCACTGGCACTGGAATCTTCCGGCAGAAACTCGCGTCCCATCAGCGCCTTCTGACCGATGAGCGGGAATGCATTGGCCGTCATGCGATAGTTCCGATAGCGTTCCGGAGGGGCCGTCGCGTCCGTGAGCACCGAGCCGGTCTCTGAAAATCCGGCCAGCCCTTTGAAAGACTTGGACTGGTCGCTCCAATCGCGAAAGTCCGGATAGGAGACACGCATATTCGTCCGGTCCTTCGCGAGGTTGTTCGACGACAGGTACATCACGCGGTCGGGCTCTTCGAAGGGCAGCCCGCGGAAGAGCACCGCATTCACCAAGGTAAAGACCGTGGTGTTGACGCCGATCCCCAACGCCAGCGCAATCACCACCACAGCCGTGAATCCGGGCTCCTGCACAAGCCGGCGCACCGCTACCTGAATGTCTTTGAACATGTAATCCGTACGAACCGGACTCGCGAAAAGTTCCAGGGTTCTGCGATGCGTCATAATCGATTCCGTGAAACTTCTCAGGTGGCTTGCCGCTTCCGCGCTGGCGCTGAGCGCTGCCGACGTGCAATGGCCCGTTAATGGCGGCCCCGATAACATTCGGTATTCGCCCTTGACCCAGATCTCGCCCGCCAACGTAAACCGCCTGAAAGTTGCATGGACCTACGACTCGCACGATGCCTTCAAAGACTCGGAAATGCAGAGCAATCCGATTGTGGTGGACGGCATCCTGTACGCCACCACGCCCAAACTCCGCGTAGTCGCCCTAGATGCGGCGACGGGCCGTGAGGTGTGGAACTTCGATCCCAATGGCGGCGGACCTCCCGGACGCCGCTACCGCCATCGCGGCGTAACGGTATATAAGGACCGCGTCTTCTTCACTCATCGCAACTACCTGTACGCGCTCGACCGTAAGACGGGCAAACCAATCCCGTCCTTCGGGGACAACGGCCGAATGGACATGCGCGTCGGTCTCGACCGCCCAGTAGAGAACATGACCGTTAGCGCCAGCACGCCCGGCGTGATCTTCGAGGACATGATCATCATGGGCAGCACCGTGCCCGAAACTCTGCCTGGCTCGCCCGGACACATCCGCGCTTTCGACACCAACACCGGCAAACTGCGCTGGATCTTTCACACTATTCCGCAGCCTGGTGAATATGGCTACGACACATGGCCCAAGGACGCCTGGAAGATCTCCGGCGGCGCGAACGCCTGGGCAGGCTTGGTGGTGGATGCGAAGGCCGGCATGGTCTTCGCGGCGACGGGCTCCGCTTCGTTCGACTTCTACGGGGCGAATCGCCACGGCGACGATCTCTTCGCGAATTGCGTGATCGCACTCGATGCCCGCACTGGCAAGCGGGTCTGGCATTTCCAGGCCGTCAAGCACGACGTATGGGACTACGATTTTCCGGCCGCACCCAGCCTGGTCACGGTCACACGCAATGGCCGCAAGGTGGAAGCGGTCGCGCAGATCACTAAGACAGGCTTCGTCTATGTCTTCGATCGCAAGACCGGAACCCCGCTCTTCCCCATCGAATATCGCAAAGTTCCCGCGTCCACGGTGGAAGGCGAAAAGCTCTCTGAGACGCAGCCCTATCCGGTGAAACCGCCTCCCTTCACCCGCCAGCGGATCACCGAAGATATGCTGACCACGCGCACCCCGGAAGCCCACGCCAGTGTACTCGAAGCGTTCCGCAAGTTCAGTTCGGCTGGCATCTTCCAGCCACCAACCACCAAAGGGATTCTCATCTTTCCCGGAGTAGACGGGGGCGCCGAATGGGGCGGCGCGGCGTTCGACCCCGACACGGCGCTGCTCTACGTGAACTCGAACGAGATGCCCTGGATCGCGCGACTGGTGGCGCGCGATGAGAAGTCCGCGTATCTCAGCAACTGCGCCGGTTGCCATCGCGACGACCGCAAGGGCAATCCGCCGACGTTCCCTTCGCTGGTGGATATCGGGCAGCACATGTCGCGGGCCGAGATCGCGAATATCATCCGCACCGGCAGCGGGCGCATGCCGGGCTTCGGTACGCTCGGTAATCCGGCGATCAACGACATCGTCGATTTCCTGCTGACGGGCAAGGACAGCGCGGGCGATCCCAAACGTGCGGCCTCCGATCCGAACTGGCTTAAGTATCGTACCGATGGCGAGACCATCTTCCTCGATCCCGACGGCTATCCAGCCATCACTCCGCCGTGGGGCACCCTGAACGCCATCGATCTTAATAGAGGTGAGATTCGCTGGAAGATCCCCTTCGGCGAAATTCCGGAACTGGCCTCCAAGGGAATGAAGAACACCGGCAGTGATAACTATGGTGGGCCCGTGGTGACGGCCAGCGGTCTTTTGTTCATTGGCGCCACCAGCTTCGACAAAAAGTTCCACGCCTACGACAAACTTACCGGCAAGCTTTTGTGGGAAACCGAACTACCCGCCGCAGGGAGCGCCACTCCTTCGATCTATGAAATCAATGGCCGCGAGTATGTGGTGATCGTTTGCGGCGGCGGTAAGAACGGAGCGGCGTCCGGAGGCAGCATCGTGGCATTCGCCTTGCCTGGAGAGTAGTCGAAGCGATGCAGCCAGAGGACCTCGAGGCACTGAAGCAATTTGGAAGCGACGCCGTCTCGTTCCAATCGGCCAAGGTCGGTGTGCGCTGGTGGCGGGATGGCGACGCCCGGGTCGCGTACGTCGAAACGGGACACTCCTGGATCGCGATCGGTACGCCCCTGACCAGTGTCGAGTCCCGGCCGGCAGCGGTGCAGCGCTTCATTCAAGCCGCGCGGGAACGCGGCTTCCGCCCGGTCTTCTTCGGCGTCGAAGACCTGGAGCCCTTTGCCGGATGCCGCAGCCTGGTGCTGGGGCAGCAGTCCGTGCTCAAAGTTTCGGAATGGGACGCCACCCTGCGCCGCACGCCCACGCTGCGCAAGCAAGTCCGCCGGCCAGTCGCCAAGGGTGTCACCGTCCGACAGGTTGATCCGTCAGAACTCGCGGAAGGGATGCCGCTTCGGAGCGAGGTCGAGCGCCTGCGGGGCGAATGGCTCGCGTGCCGACCCATGGAGCCGATGGGATTTCTGGTCTCGGTCGAGCCCTTTCACGTGCCCGCCGAGCACCTTTACTTCGTGGCGGAGCACAAAGGCAAGGCGGTGCAGTTCCTGTCCGCCGTCCCAATCTATGGCCGTAACGGCTGGCTGATGGAAGACATGCTCCGCAGCGCCGCCGCTCCTAACGGCACCACCGAACTGGTGATCGATGCCATCATGCACAAGCTGTCAGGCGCGCCTTACTGGCTGACTCCGGGCCTTACCCCTCTGGCCGGCGGCATTCCGTGGTGGCTCGAGTTCACACGCCGGATGATGGTCCCGCTCTACGACTTTTCGGGCCTGCGACGCTTTCGTTCGCGCCTGCATCCCGCGAGTTGGCGGCCGATTTGGATGGTATGGGATCGCGGCCCCTCAGTGCGAGTGATTCTGGACGTCCTCCGCGCTTTCGCGAGCGGACACATCGTAGCCTTTGCGTGGCGCTCTCTTACGCGCCATCCGAATGGCTTGCCCTGGGCGGTCGCCGTCCCGCTGGTCGCCTGGACCGGATTGTTAGCGGGCCTGACGATTGCGCGCAACTCCGCGACGCTCGGATTTTCGGTAATGGGTCTCGCCGGTTGGACGGTCTTTGATGCGGTGATTGCCTGGCTGCTTTTCACCGGAGCACGCAAGCCGCGCCCGCGTCGCCTGGCGGCGGTTGGAGCGGCGGCCGCATTTGACGCCATCCTCTCCGTACGCCACTTGTCCTTCGTGGGGCTTGGCAGCGATCTGCTAAGTGCTGTCCTTCGCCTGGTCGCGACGGTCGGCCCGGTGATCGGAACTGCGGCGTTGACGCTGGCGTGGTGGCAGGCTCACGTGCAGTACGGCCCTTCCCGTCGAAAACCCGCTGTGATACGCTGATCAACCTTATGCTCAAACCGCTCCTGTTGGCCGCAGTTCTCGGCGGCATCGTCATGTTCATGTGGGAAGGGATTTCACGCGAGGTGCTGCCGCTTGGCCAGGCCGGTGTCAGTCCACTCAATAACGAGGCGGCTATCGTCGCGACACTCAAGGAGAACGTCAAACAACCCGGCTTCTACATCTTCCCCGGCGGGGAAATGCTGAACAGCGGGCTTAGCGGCGACCAGAAGAAAGCTGCCATGCAACGCGCCACCGACCTGTGGCGTGCCGGCCCCTCCGGCATCATGGTCGTGCATCCCGAAGGTTTGGATATCGAATCTCCACGCACTCTGATTACGCAATGCGTGCTCGATATCCTCGTGACCCTGATCGCGGCATTCCTGCTTTCGAAGGCGTCGGCGGGCGCGAGCTATGGCGCGCGGGTACTGTTTGTCGCGCTGATCGGACTGGTTCCCACACTCAGTGCGGAGCTGCCTTATTGGAACTGGTATGGATTTCCAACAAACTACATCCTCGCGGCAGGGTTGATGCATCTAATAGGCTTTGGGCTGGCTGGATTGGTTGTCGCGAGATTCGTCAAAACCCCTTGAACTGTGCGAGTTGCGTAACAAAACCAGAAATTCTTTGTAGACTACCGTACAGCCCGGCCTCGGGGCGTCCGGTAGACTGAAAGGACGTTTTTATGCGGACGCAGACCGAACTGAGCGGTGCGCTTTCCCTGGCCCGTGAACAGACGGATGAGTTGTTCCGGCTGATTCGTTCCGACTCTCTCTACGAGCGACCGATCCCCGAACGGCATCGCATCGTTTTCTATCTCGGCCATCTGGAAGCGTTCGATTGGAACCTGATCGGGCGGTACGCCCTGGACGCGCGCTCCTTCCATCCCGATTTCGACCGGCTGTTCGCGTTCGGTATCGATCCTCCGCCCGGACAACTGCCTAACGACCAGCCTGCCGACTGGCCATCGCTCGCGGAAGTGGAACGGTACAATCTGCGCACACGCGACGAGATCGATGACCTGCTCGGTGAAGTGCCCGAGCAGTTGTGCCACGTGGCGATCGAGCATCGTCTCATGCACGCCGAGACGCTGGCGTACATCATGCACAATCTGCCCTACGAGCGAAAAATGGGGCCGGTATGGCAGAGCCCGGCGGCATCCGGCAGACCGCTCGCGCATCGCATGCTTGAAATTCCGGCGGGAGCCGCCCGGCTCGGCCGCGATGCGGAAGATGGCTTCGGGTGGGACAACGAATTCCGCGCGCATTCCGTCGAGGTGCCCGGATTCTCCATTTCCAAGTACAAGGTGACGAACGGCGGCTATTTGCGGTTCATGGAAGCGACGGGCGCCGCGGCGCCGTTCTTCTGGGTGGAGCGCGAGTCGGGCTGGTTCTGTCGCGGCATGTTCTCCGAAATTCCGCTGCCGCTCGACTGTCCAGTCTACGCCACGCACGACGAGGCCAATGCTTACGCAAAGTGGCGCGGCGGGAAATTGCCGACGGAGGCGCAGTTCCATCGTGCCGCCGGCGAGCCGCCGACGTCGGGGAATTTCGGTTTTCGCAGTTGGGATCCCGTCCCGGTAGACGCTTCGGAGCGCGGTTCCGCGGATCAGCCCCAACAGCTTTACGGTAACGGTTGGGAGTGGACTTCTACGCCGTTCGCCGCGTTTCCAGGCTTTGAGCCGTTTCCGTTCTATCAGAATTATTCCGAGCCGTTCTTCGACGGTGACCACTTCGTGCTGAAAGGCGCGTCGCCGCGTACCGCCGAATGCTTCGTGAGGCAGTCGTTCCGCAACTGGTTCCGGCCAGCCTATCCCTATCTTTACGGCACGTTTCGACTGGTTGAATGATGATGGCTTCTGATGCTTGTGGGGCAGGCGCTACCGCCTGCCGACCCGGAACTACTCGTATACAAAGTGGACAGGAACTGAATACTCATGTACGCACCAGCTCTTGATGACGAGTTCGCCCGCGAGGTCCGATCGGGTCTGGGAAGATCGGGCCAGAAGACACTGCCCTGCCAGTACTTGTACGACGATCTGGGCTCGGCCCTCTTCGAAGCCATCACCTGCCTGCCGGAATATGGACTCACTCGAGCCGATGCCCGTGTAATTGAAGCACATGCGGGCGATCTGGCGGACTGCCTGCCGTCCAATATGCTGGTGGCGGAGTTGGGAAGCGGGACCGGCACCAAGACTCGCGCCATCGTCGGTGCACTCGCGGAGCGCGAGGACGTCTCCTACTACCCGATTGACGTCTCGCGGGCCGCCCTCGAGAAGTGTGCGGTGGACCTGAGCACGCGGGCGAAGGTCTTTCCGATCGAGGCAACCTACCTGGAGGGTCTGCGCGAGGTGTCGGCGCGGCGTCGCGAAGGGCAGACACTGCTGGTTCTGTTCCTCGGCAGCACGATCGGCAATTTCGAGCCGGACGCTGCCATCAATCTCCTCTATGGCGCGCGCGTTCTGCTCCGGCCCGGCGACGCGCTGCTGTTGGGGACCGATCTAGTGAAGCCGATCGATGTGCTGCGCGCTGCGTACGACGATCCGACCGGCGTGACGGCTGCTTTCAACATGAATTTATTGGGCCGCATCAACCGGGAACTCGACGGCGATTTCCACCTGCGCCGCTGGGAGCACATGGTGCGCTACGACGCCAAGGCACAGCGCATCGAGATGCACCTGCGATCTCGCGCGCGTCAGAAGGTGACGGTGCAAGCCGCGGACTTGACAGTCCACTTCGAGTCCGGCGAAACGATCTTCACCGAGGCTTGCCATAAATTCCGGCCGGAGCAGATTTGCACGATGGCCCGGACGTCGGGCTTCCGCATGCAGGAGCAATGGGTGGATTCGTTGTGGCCGTTCGCCGAAAGCCTGTTGGTGGCAGTGTGACGAAGTCGGTGAGGAAAAACTAGAATGTACCGCTCCTTCGCAGTCGCGGCTCGGTAGACGTGCGCGCGAGTGTTTCCGAGCCGCGACCGCAAGGAAACGGTACTTGCTAATAGGTTTTCACGTGTTTTGCAAATCAGTCTAAGTCGAAATCCCGGATGCGAGGGCCTTCGTCGGGATTGTCCTTGGCGCGCTTGAAAAGTTCGTCGAACTTCTTTTCGAGCACTTTGCCGTGCGACTTCTCGGCGGCCATCTGCTTCTGGAACACCTCTTCGCGGCGTGCGCCCGCCCCCTTCAATTTTTCCACTTCGGCCGCCAGGTCCTCAATGGGCCGGGGCTTCTCCTTGGCGGTATGGGCGATCACGGCGCGAGTCTCCGGGTCAATTTTGAGAATCGCGTCGCAACACGGACACGGAACCTCGAACATACCTTGGGCCATGAATCTATCCTAAACGAGAAGGGCCGCGGAATCGATTGCGTTTGCAATCTTTGCCACAGCCCAGGAAGAGACGATTGTGGGGGTTTTATGGACAGCTAGAAGTGTTTATGCGAGGTGACTGAAAGGTAGGCGCCGAAATCGGGGGTCAACCGTCTCTCCGTGGGCTTGTGAGTAGTTAGTCACGCCCTACTTAAAGCAATTGCCTCGCCAAACCTCAACGCCTTTGAAATGCAGTATTCCGAGCCAATTCTGGGCTTCCGTGTCCACCAAGTAGTCAGCGTTGTGTCAACTTGTGTATCAAAAGGCTACGTGGTGGACACTTTGGACTTCAGTTGCGCAAGTTTTGCCCGAAACACCTACTGCGCGGGCGGAAGCGCACTCGCCGGCCGAGCCACAACGCCACGGAATGCCTCGTCGAGCGAGATATTATTGTTGGTCAGAATCTGCCCGGTAGCGCGCTCCATTTCGACTTTCGCCTTATAGTAAGCGGCCTTCGCTGCTACCTCGCTCGATTCCGCCGCAGTCAGCGCCTGCTGGTCCTGAATCACGTTGTAAATGGTGGAGGCACCGAGCGCCAGTTTTTTCTGCTCGGCATCCAGAGTCTGCGCCTGGAGTGCATGGGACTTGGTGGCGGCGGCGTATTGGGCGCGGGCCTGGGTCACGGCGATTACGGCGTTTACGACGTCGGTGCGGACCTGGTTCTCCAGGCGCTGCAAGCCAAGTTGCTGCTGGCGAAGCGTCAATTCGTCGCTAATCACCTGCGCCTGCGCCGCACGATTGCGGATCGGGATGTTGATATTGAAACCCAGCGAATAGTTGGGGAAATTCCGCGAGAAGATCTGCGAAAGTACCGAGCCGTATCCTCCGATGAAGAACGGATTGTTGCTATGGACCGTGCCGGCAGGCGGGGTCAGGTCGCTGGGCTGTCCGGCGAGTGCGCCGTTGCTGAAGTTGGCGACGGCATCGATGGTTGGCAGCAGGGCATTCTTGGATCCGCGAATCGTCAGTCCTTGATTCTGGAGCTGAATGCGGCTTTGCGCTAGTTCGGGGCGCGAGGAGAGCGCCATCGCCGTCATGTCCTGAATGGGTGCGATGGGTTGCGTGTCGGGAACATTAATCTGGTCGGTCGGAATGATGTGAGCTTCGGCGACCGACGGGCTGGCAACACCGGTACGGCTGAGCGCGGTTTTAAGAATCGTCTCCTGTTGCAGCACCTGGGTTTGAGCAACCGTGAGTTGCTGTTCGCCGGTCGCGATCTGCGCCTCGGCGCGAGTGACTTCGATGGGCGCCAGTGTGCCGACGTCCACCTGCCGCTTGTTGTCTTCCCACAGGCGGGTGGCGGCGGCTACCGCTTCCCGGGCGACGCGGACGTTCTCATTGAACGCTACCAGATCCCAGTAAAGAGTCATGACGGCAGCCACGGTGGTCTCCACCTGCAGCTTGAAAGTCAGGTCGGATACTTCGCGGTTGTTCTTGGCGATGCGGATCTGGCGCGAGTTCACCGCCGGGCCAAAACCCTGCAACAGGTGCTGGGTGATCGTCAAACCGAGAGACGAGCTCGTGGAGGGATTGAAGTCGTTGCGCGGGTTGTTACTCGAGGTGGAGTTGTTGTTCAGCCCGAGGTTGACTATGGTGCCTGTCAGAAAGCCCTGCTGAATCCCAAAATTGGTGATGGCCTGACGGTTGATCAGCGAGTTGGTCCCGGTGAGGAACGCGCTTGACTGGGGTGT
>Ga0105237_10001244_pt1 | contig 33989 bp, 35 predicted proteins | sample KBSC24metaG_FD_81520 | JGI IMG/M metagenome (GOLD analysis project Ga0105237, IMG submission 81520) | Corn rhizosphere microbial communities from Kellogg Biological Station, Michigan, USA - KBS C2-4 metaG | ecosystem: Host-associated > Plants > Roots > Rhizosphere > Soil | place: Michigan, USA... | reverse complement strand
CCGGTCCGGCGTCAGCGAACCACCACAGACGACGGTGTCCGCGGCGAGCCGAGGAAGTCCCGGTGCGACGGCGGTGTGCGCCCGCCCTCGTCGATGATCCCGTATCGCGTCCCGAGTTCCGCGCCGATCAACGTTTGACCGCTCAACTCGGCAAGACCCGGGTCGCGGTACAGGGCATTGAGCAGACGTCCGGTGAACTCCGGGGTCTCGGCCTGCTCGGCGGTCTTCGCCAACGCCTCGGGGTGTCCTTCGAACGCGCGGCGAAACTTCTCGGTCAACAGGATTCCCATCCAGATCGACACCGTGGCGACGCCCGTCCCTGAGAAGTCCACCGCCATGTCGGCGGCCAGCTTGTCGACCCCGGCCTTCTGCGCCCCGTATGCGGGCCCGTGCATGTAGCAGACCGACCCCGGTGACGACGTGAACGCGATCAAGCCGCGACCCTGCTGGACCATCAGCGGTGCGGCATACCAGGACGCCACGTACGCCGACCTCAATCCGACGTCGAGGACGTCGACGAGGGCAAGTGGCTTCTCCCAGAACGGTTTCGGATTCGTCAGATCGTCGTGGATCGCGGCGGCGTTGTTGACGAGCAGGTCCAGCCGACCGGCCTCGTCGGCAACCCGCTCGAACAGTGCACCGACGGCATCGTCGTCGCAATGGTCGACGCGCACGGGGATCGCGCCGTCTCCGGTGTCGGCGATCGTCCGGCCGGTCACGAACACCTGCCACCCGGCGCCCAGGAGCGCGGCGGCAATCCCACGACCCGCGCCACGACTCGCCCCGGTCACCACCGCGACGGGCTGCTGATCTTCGGTCACACGGTCACGCTACGAGACGGCGGTGATCGGCGGGGTCAGATGAATCCATCATAGTCGAGCTTTCAAAGACGTCCACCAGCGGGAATAATGCACATATTCGGTCAATCATCATGTACAAGCGCTATTTAAGGTCACGACAGTTGCCTTCGGTCTAACGCTTGTGCTGTACTAAGTGAATCTTCCCTAGTTTCAGATTCGAGGAGTTTCTCATGAGCCGACGTGTCGTCGTGGCCGGTGTCGGGATGATTCCCTTCACCACGCCGAGGAACAGCGAGCCATACGACGTGATGGGCGAAGCTGCCGCACGACGTGCCCTCGGCGACGCGGGCATCGACTACGCGAGCGTCCAGCAGGGCTACGTGGGCTACGTCTACGGCGACTCGACGTCAGGGCAAGCCGCGCTGTATGGGCTCGGCCAGACCGGGATTCCGATCCTCAACGTCAACAACAACTGTTCAACGGGCTCGTCCGCACTGTTTTTGGCGCGGCAGGCGATCGAGACCGGCGCAGCCGACTGCGTCATCGCACTGGGCTTCGAGCAGATGATGCGCGGCGCGCTCGGCTCGATGTGGAGCGACCGGCCAAGCCCGTTCACGCGGTTCGACGAAGCCACCAAGTCCCTGCAGGGATGGGACGAGCAGGCGCCGATGGCCGCGCAGTACTTCGGCGGAGGAGGGACGGCGTACGCCGAGAAGTGCGGCATGGACCCCAAGGTCTTCGCCCAGATCGCGGTCAAGGCACGCAAGCATGCCGCCAACAACCCGTACGCGGTGTTCCGCGACCCGGTCACCGTCGAGGAAGTGCTGGCGTCTCCGACGATCTTCGGCCCCCTGACCCGGTTGCAGTGCTGCCCGCCGACGTGCGGCGCGGCTGCCGCGATTCTGTGCTGTGACGAGTTCGCCAAGGCCAATGGGCTCGACGCCTCAGTAGTGATCAGGGCGCAGGCGATGACCACTGACTACGAGTCCACCTTCAGCAGCGACATGATCAGGGTGGTCGGCTACGACATGGCCAAGGCCGCCGCCGACCAGGTGTATGAGGCTGCGGGCATCGGCCCCGAGGACATCCGCGTCGTCGAACTCCACGACTGCTTCACCACCAACGAACTGCTCACCTACGAGGGCCTCGGCCTGACCCCGGAGGGCACCGCCGAGAAGTTCATCGCCGACGGCGACAACACCTACGGCGGGCGGGTCGTCACCAACCCGTCGGGTGGGCTCCTCTCGAAGGGCCACCCGCTCGGTGCGACAGGGCTTGCGCAGTGCGCGGAGCTCGTCTGGCAGCTGCGCGGGCAAGCCGAAGCACGCCAGGTCGACGGCGTCACGCTCGCACTGCAGCACAACATCGGCCTCGGCGGCGCCGCCGTGGTGACCCTCTACGAGAAGGTGAGCTGACCCATGCCCGAGTTTCCCCCGTCGCTCTGCTCGCCCCAGATGGACCAGAGTGTGATCGGGCAGGAACTGCCGCCAGTCACCATGACGGTGGATGCCGGCCGGCTTCGCTTCTTCGCCAAGGCGATTGGTGAAACCAATCCCGTCTTCACCGACCTCGAGGCAGCCAAGGCCGCAGGCCACCGCGACCTGCCGGTGCCACCGACGTTCCTGTTCGCCATCGAACTGGAGAGCCCCGACTCGTTCGGCTGGCTGGCCGACATCGGCGTGGACCTGCGGCGCGTGCTCCACGGTGAGCAGTCGTTCACCTACCACTCCCCTGCCGTGGCGGGCGACGTGCTGACGGCTACGCCCCGGATCGGCAACGTCTACAGCAAGAAGGGCGGCACGTTGGAGTTCATCGAGAAGGCATCGACGGTGACCCGCGAGAACGGTGACGTCGTCGCAGAGCTGACGTCGGTCATCGTCGTGCGCAACATCGATGGAGGCTCGAAATGACCGCCACGCAGGACATCACGATCGGCATCGAGTTGCCTCCACTGCAGATCGCGCCGATATCGCGGACCACGCTTGCGCTGTTCGCCGGCGCATCGGGCGATCACAATCCGATGCACGTGGACATCGACGTCGCGAAGTCGGCGGGCCTGGACGACGTCTTCGCCCACGGCATGCTGTCGATGGCCTACCTGGGTCGCCTTCTGACCAACTGGGTTGACCCGCAGGCAATCCGCAGCTACCGCGTGCGCTTCGCCTCCATCACGCCCGTCCACGGCAAGCCGACCGCCACCGGCAAGGTCGTCGCGATCGAAAACGGCTTGGCCACACTCGAACTGACCGTCGCCCTCGACGACGGCACCGTCACCCTCACCGGCGACGCCGTCGTCGCACTCTGACATTTCCCCGTCGCTTCGCTCGCCCCAACTGAAAAGGACTTACACACATGGGAACTCTTGATGGCAAGGTCGCCATTGTCTCCGGATCGGGCCGCGGCATCGGGCGCGAGATCGCATTGAAGCTGGCGAGCGAAGGCGCGGCGGTCGTCGTCAACGACCTCGACGCCGAGCCAGCCAAGGAAACCGTCGCGACCATCGAGGCAGCCGGCGGCCAGGGCGTTGCCTGCGTCGGCAGCGTCACCGACTCCGACTTCGGTGAGCGATTCGTCCAGGCCGCGGTCGACAACTTCGGCGGACTGGACATCATCGTGAACAACGCCGGGTACACCTGGGATTCGGTGATCCAGAAGATGACCGACGAGCAGTGGGACTCAATCCTCGACGTGCACCTCAAGGCGCCGTTCCGGATCCTGCGCGCCGCACAGCCGATCATCGCCGCAGCCGTGAAGGAGGCCAAGGCCGCAGGCCAGCCCATCCCCTGCCGCAAGGTCGTCAACATCTCCTCGCTGGCGGGCACGGGCGGCAATGCCGGACAGGCGAATTACTCGTCGGCGAAGGCCGGCATCACCGGTCTGACGAAGGCCCTCGCCAAGGAGTGGGGGCGCTACAACGTCACCGTCAACACCGTGGCGTTCGGCCTGATCAAGACCCGCCTCACCGAAACCCCCGCCGACAGCGACGGCACCATTGACGTGGCAGGCAAGGAGATCAAAGTCGGCGTGAATCCTGGCCTGCTCGCCGCGATGGAGCAGATGGTGCCACTCGGGCGCGGCGGCACACCGGCCGAGGCGGCCGGAGCCGTGTACCTGTTCTGTGTCCCGGAATCCGACTACGTCAGCGCGCAGACCCTGGTCTGCGGCGGCGGCTTCAACTTCTAAGGGCAGGAATGACCACCACACGCCGGCCGTCGTGGGCCGACGACGACGTCGTCGCCCTGCGGGAGATGGCAACCAAGTTCTTCGAGACCGAAGCGCTGCCGCATCGCGAACGCTGGGCCGCGCAGAAGTGCGTGGACCGCGATTTCTGGTACAAGGCAGGCGAACTCGGGCTGCTGTGCACGTCGATTCCCGAGGAGTACGGCGGTGGCGGTGGAACCCTGGCCCACGACTTCGCGGTCATGGAGGCGCAGGCCGCCTGTGGCGAGAGTGGATTCGGCAACCAGGTGCACAGCGGCTTGGTCGCGCACTACATCCTGACGTATGGCTCCGAAGAGCAGAAGAAGCGCTGGTTGCCGGGGATGGCCAGTGGGGCGCTAGTCAGCGCCATCGCGATGACCGAGCCCGGCGGCGGGTCGGATCTGAAGGCATTGCGCACCAGTGCCATCCGCGAGGGTGATCACTACCGGCTGAACGGGGCGAAGACCTTCACCTCCAACGGCAGTTCGGCCGACATCATCGTGCTCGTCGTGAAGACCGACCCGGCAGCGGGCGCCAAGGGCGTGTCCCTGTTGGTGCTGGAGACGGCCGACGCACCAGGCTTCCGGGTTGGTCGCGTTCTCGACAAGGTCGGGATGAAGGCGCAGGACACCGCCGAGCTGTTCTTCGACGACGTTCTGGTGCCCGCTGGAAACCTGCTCGGTGAGGAGGGAGCGGGCTACGGCTACGCCATGAAGCAGCTGGCCCACGAACGGCTGGTGGTGGCGGTGTGGGGCGCAGCCGTGCTGGAGAGCGCGGTCGAGGAGACGGTGAAGTACACCAAGGACCGTCACGCGTTCGGACAAGCACTGTTCGATCTGCAGAACACGCGGTTCGAGCTAGCCGAGTGCGCCACCATCGCACGGATTGCCCGGGTCTTCGTCGACGACTGCGTCGAACGCCATCTGCGCGGTGACCTCGACGCCACGACGGCATCCATGGCGAAGGCCTGGGTCACCGATATGCAGGTGGCAGTAATCGACCGATGTGTTCAACTCTTCGGGGGCTACGGGTACATGCTCGAGTACCCGATCGCGCGGATGTTCATCGACTCGCGGGCGCAGAAGATCTACGCGGGCGCGAACGAAGTCATGAAGGAACTGATCGCGCGCTCGCTGTAGCGCCGTACCGAGGAGATGACGTGTATCTGACCCAATCGCTGCACCGAAACCTGCAACAGAGCCCGGACCGGCCGGCGACGATCTACCGCGACCGGGTCCGAACCGTGACCGAATCAGCCGATCGGATCGCCCGCCTTGCCGGTGCACTGAGCGGACTGGGCGTGCAACGCGGCGACCGAGTCGGCATCCTCGCGCTGAACTCCGACCGCTATCACGAGTACTTCTTCGCCTGCGCATGGATTGGCGCGGCGGTCAACCCGGTGAACATCCGATGGAGTCCCGCCGAGATCGCCTACTCGATGATTGACTCCGACACCCGGGTGCTGTTCGTCGACGACGCGTTCGCACCGGTGATTCCGGCACTGCGCGAGCAGTTTCCGGGCCTGACGACCGTGATCCACTGTGGTGACGGCGATCTGCCCGCCGGCTCGCTTGACTACGAAGCGTTGATAGCCGACCACGAGCCGATCGAGGATGTCCGCGCGGGGGGCGACGAGTTGGCAGGCGTGTTCTACACCGGCGGTACGACGGGTCATCCCAACGGCGTGAAGTTGTCGCACGACAACCTCCTCAGTTCGGCACTTGCCGGCCTTGCAACCGGCCACCTCGTCACGGCCCGTGGTCGGTTGATGCACGCAGCACCGATGTTTCATCTCGCCGCGATCGGCTCTTGGGTGGCCGGATGTCTGGTCGGCTCGACCCATGTGATCGTCCCGATGTTCACCCCGGCGGCCGTGATGGCAGCCATCACAGAGCACGAGGTCACCGACACCTTGCTGGTGCCGACGATGATTCAGATGCTGGTCGACGACCCGACCGTCGGTGAGTGCGATCTGTCGAGTCTGGCGAAGTTGATATATGGGGCATCCCCGATCTCCGAGGCGCTGCTCGAGCGGGCCCGCAAGGTGTTTCCGTCCGCCGGATTCGCCCAGGGCTATGGCATGACCGAAATGTCGCCCGTGGTGGCGCTGTTGACGCCGGAGGATCACGACGACCCGAAGCTGCGCCGTGCAGCCGGCCGCTCGGCCCCTGGCGTCGAGGTTCGCATCGTCGATGCCAACGACAACGAGGTACCGCGCGGCGAGGTGGGTGAGGTGGTCGCTCGCGGCGACAATGTCATGCTCGGCTATTGGAACCGACCCCAAGAGACCGCCGCGGCCATTCGCGACGGCTGGATGCACACCGGTGATGGCGCGTGGATGGACGAGAATGGGTACATCTTCATCGTCGACCGCATCAAGGACATGATCATCACCGGTGGCGAGAACGTGTACTCCGCGGAAGTGGAGAATGCGCTGGCCGGGCATCCGGCGGTCGCGGCGTGCGCGGTGATCGGCGTGCCCGACCCCGACTGGGGTGAACGCGTGCACGCCGTCGTGGTGCTGCTGCCGGGCCACCAGGCGACCGCCGACGAGATTCGCACGCATTGCAAGACGCTGATCGCCGGATACAAGTCCCCGCGCAGCGTCGACTTCGTCGATGCCCTGCCAATGTCCGGCGCGGGCAAGATCCTCAAACGCGATCTCCGCAAACAGTATTGGGACGACTCCGAGAACCAGGTCTCTTGATGACGGCAGGTCCCGCGGAGCGGCCTGAAGTCCGTCCGGCGCGCGGCACCCGACCAGTGAACCGTCGGCAGCTGATCATCGCCGCCGCGACGGACCTGTTCTCCCGCAAGGGTTACGCCGGCGTCAGCATGGGCGATGTCGCCGAGGCGGTCGCCATCGGACCGTCGGCGTTGTATCGACACTTTCGCGGCAAGCAGGAGCTGCTGGCGACCGTGGTGACCGAGGCACTCGACACCCTCGACGCCGGGCTCGCCAAAGCCGAGGAAGAACACCCGCCCGACGCCGTGCACGCGTTGGCCACGGCCGTGCTGGAACACCGCACCGTCGGCATCCTGTGGCAGCGCGAAGCCCGCCAACTCCCCCCCGCCGAGCGGGCAGCAATTCAGACCGCCGTCAACGACATCGCGCGCCGATTCGCCACCTTCATCCAGGTCCGTCGACCCGGACTCAGCGACGGCCAGGCCCGGTTGCTGGCGTGGTCGGGGCTCGCGGTCGCGACGAGCGTGTCGTACCACAGCCTGACATTGCCAGAACCCGCCTTCACGACCCTGCTCGGCGAACTCATCACCATGGCCATCTACGCGCCGATACCGCCGTTCGAATCGACGTCGGCGCGCCATGCACAACCTCCGACCCTGCGCAGTCAATCTCGCCGCGAGACGATCCTGACCGAGGCAACGAAACTGTTCGCGGCCAACGGTTTCAGCGGTGTCAGCACCGAAGACATCGGTGCAAGTGTCGGCATCGCCGGGCCCAGCGTGTACAACCACTTCCCTGCCAAGTCCGACATCCTGGTCGCCGCCATGCTGCGCGGTGACGAGTGGTTGCGCATGGACATGAACCGAGCCTTCGCCGCAGCCTCGGATCCGCGTGACGGCCTCAACCGACTTCTCGGCAGCTATTGCGCGTTCGTCCTCGACAACCCGCACCTCGTCGGCGTCCTCGTCTCGGAAGCGGACCACCTGCCCGAACCGGAACGGCATCGCACCCGGGTCGCCCAACACGCCTACATCGCCGAGTGGGTCACTCTGTTGCGCGAGGTGCACCCGCAGTGGGACGCCGTCACCGCCAGGATCCGGGTGCAGGCCGCACTGACCGTGATGAACGACATCGCACTCATTCCTTCGCTACGCGAAGGGTCCGACATCAAGTCCGCGATGGTGACCATCGGTGCCGAACTTCTCGAAACGACCGGCCAGACGAGGACTACGTGATCACCGTAGATCGGGTCTGTTTCAACGGCGTGCACACGCGACGGCTGTCCGTCGCGGGGCACGGACCACCCATCGCGTTGTTCCACGGATTCGCCGACAGCGCCGACACGTGGCGCGATGTGCTGACCGAGTTCGGCGCAGCCGGCAGAGCGGCCCTCGCGGTCGACATGCCCGGCTTCGGCGACGCGGAGTCACGCCAAGCAGGCGCGATCATGCCGCAGCTCGACGCGTTCGTCGACGCCGTGATCGCCGACACCGGGCCTGTCATCCTGATGGGAAACTCGTTGGGGGCCTGCGCATCCGTGCGCGCCGCAACACGTGGGTCCTGCAACGTCCGCGCAGCGATCGCCGTAGACGAGCCCATCCTCGCTTCGCACTGGTTGATGCGACTCGGCCGTCGGCGTTCCGATCCCTTTCGGGTGCTGGACCGTCGGATGCCGATCCCGAAGAACCTGTACCGCCGCGCCATTCGCGGCACCCTCGCGCGGCTTCTGTACGCCGATCCGGCGCAAGCCGATCCCGCCGTGCTCGCCCGCTTCACCGCCCAGGCCTCCGCACCGTCGCACACTCGCAAGATGCTCGGGGATGCCCGCGCCATCGCACTCGAGACCGCAGGCGGTTACGACTCCGAACGCGTCAAGTGTCCGCTGCTGGTCATCCATGGCCGCAAGGACCGCATCATCCCCGTGCACGCCAGCGAGCGACTGCACGAATTGGTACCGGAGAGCACCCTGGTCGTCCTACCGAACTCGGGACACTGCCCTCAACTCGACGATCCGTCCGGACTGACAAAACACGTACTGCGGTTCATCGAAAGGGAAGTGAAGTGACGGGTAACAGGGCAATTCGCAACAAGGTCATCGTCATCACCGGCGGCGCAAGGGGAATCGGACTCGCCACCGCCAAGACACTGCACCGTCTCGGCGCCAAGGTCGCGATCGGCGACGTCGACGAAGCCAAGCTGAAGGAGTCGGCGACGGATCTCGGACTGGACGTCTACGGCAAGCTCGACGTCACCGACCCCGAGTCGTTCAGAGCCTTCCTCGACGACGTCGAACGCCAGCTCGGCCCTCTCGACGTCTTGATCAACAATGCGGGAATCATGCCGGCAGGCAAGGTGATCGACGAACCGGACACGGTGACCCGTCGCATCCTCGACATCAACGTCTACGGCGTCATCCTTGGCAGCAAGCTGGCCGCCCAGCGGATGGTGCCGCGACGCAGCGGCCACGTCATCAACGTTGCGTCGCTGGCAGGCGAAACCCCCACGCCCGGACTTGCGACCTACTGCGCAAGCAAGTATGCCGTTCTCGGGTTCACCGACTCGGCGCGCATCGAGTATCGCGATACCGGCGTCCACTTCTCGTCGGTATTACCCACGTTCACCAACACCGAGCTCGTCGCTGGCACGTCAGGGGCCAAGCTGCTGAAGAACGCCGAGTCCGAGGACATCGCCGATGCGATCGTCGGACTGATCACCAAACCGGCGCGGCGAGTGGCTGTGACCAGGGCCGCGGGTCTCGTCGTCGCGTCGATGAAGTTCATCCCGCAGTCGACCGGCGAACTCATCGCCCGCAAGCTCGGTATGGAGCACGTCTTCCTCGACGAGGTCGACACCGCGGCACGAAAGGCCTACGAAGACCGCGCACGGGGTATCGAGTCCTGATTCAGACGAGTACCGCGCCGACCAACCCAGGACTGGTAGTCAAGCTGATCGAACTCCCCGATGTCGCGGTCCGATCAGTTGTCAGGCCAGAGACGCCCCGCGTGCGGCATCGAGACGCGCGGGCTCGATCCGGTAGACCCGCCGGGCGGTGTCCGACCAAATGTGGTTCGCCTCTTCGGCGTCGAGGCCCGAGAGTGCCGACTGCAGTCCGGCGAACACGCGGTCGTAGCCGCCGCTGGCCACCGAGATCGGCCAGTCCCCGCCGAACATGAGCCGTTCGGGGCCGAACACTTCGAGCGCACGGTCGACGAAGGGGCGAATCCCGTCGACCGTCCACTGCCCGGAGTCCGGGTAGAGGCCGGAGATCTTGGCGCTCACCATGGGGTTCTGCGCTGTCGCGGCGATCAGCGACCACCACGGCTCGACGTCGTCCGCGCCGATCGGAGGCTTCGCTAGATGGTCGAGGACGATGCGCAGCCCAGGGTGGCGTTCGGAGATGGTGGGCACGTGCTCGAGGTGCCGCGGCAAGGTGGAGACGAAGTCGAACGCCACGTCCCCCTCTTCGAGGACCGCGAGGCCCTCGTCGACTGGGGCGCTGGTGATCCAGTCCGGATCTGCCTTGTGGTGCACCAGATTGCGAACACCGACGACTCGGTCGTCGCGGCGGAGACGGGACAGGCGCTCGGCGGCGTGCTCGGGCTGGTCCAGCGGAAGGTAGGCGACGATCGCCACGACGGTCGGATGGGCGTCGGCCACCTCGAACATCAGCTCGGTGTCGCCGTCGTCGTCATCGGACTCCACCATCACCGTCGCGTTCACGCCGTTGCGCACCAGATGTGGTACGAGTTCGTCGAATTCGAAGGTGCGATTCCATTGCGGAACGTGCGGGCCGAGCCACGGATAGGGGGCCCTGGTCAAGTCCCAGACGTGTTGATGGGCGTCGATGATCATCCGACACCCACCTCGGACACCACCGCCGCACGTGGGTGACGGGTCGACCAGTAGGCGCCGTCGGGGTAGGCGTATTCGGCCACGGACGCGGGCAACATCTGGGCGCTGTAGCCGGGTTTGGTCGGAAGGACGTACGCGCCGCTCTCCACGACGCAAGGATCGGTGAAGTGTTCGTGCAAGTGGTCGACGAATTCCGTCACCCGGTTCTCGGTGGTGCCCGCCACCGCGACGTAGTCGAATACCGACAAGTGCTGCACCAATTCGCACAGTCCGACTCCGCCGGCGTGTGGGCACACCGGCACGCCGAACTTCTTCGCCATCAGATAGACCGGGATGATCTCGTTGATGGAGGCCAGCCGCGCCGAGTCGAGCTGGCAGTAGTCGATGGCCTCGGCCTGGAACAGTTGCTTGAACAGCACGCGGTTCATGCCGTGCTCACCGGTGGCTACACCGATGGGACCCACGGCCTTTCGGACCGCCGCGTGCCCGAGGACGTCGTCGGGGCTGGTCGGTTCTTCGATCCACAGCGGCCTGAACATCGCGAGCGCGTTGACCCATTCGATGGCTTGGGGCACGTCCCATACCTGATTGGCGTCGATCATGAGGTGGGCGTCCCAACCGATCACCTCGCGCGCGATCGTGCAACGCCGGATGTCGTCGTCGAGGTTGGCACCAACCTTGAGCTTGACGTGGCGATAGCCGTCGGCGATCGCCTTGGCGGCCAGTTCTCGTAGCTTGTCGTCGGAGTAGCCGAGCCATCCCGCCGAGGTGGTGTAGCAGGGGTAGCCCGAGCGTTCCATGTCGGCGATGCGCGCGGAGCGGGTGGGCACCGTCTCGTCCAGCATGTCGATGGCCTCCTGCCTGGTCAGCACGTCGCTGAGGTAGCTCAAGTCGAGGGTGTCCACCAGGGCTTCGGTGTTCATCTCGGAGAGGAAGCGCCACAACGGCTTTCCGGCAACGCGTGCGGCGAGATCCCAGACCGCATTCATCACGGCGGCCATGGCGAGGTGCTCGACGCCCTTGTCCGGACCGAGCCAGCGCAACTGGGAGTCGGCTGCCAGGTCGCGGTACGTCCCGCCGAGGTCACCGACCACGCCGGCAACGTCGCGGTCGACCAACGGTTCGGCACGTTGTCGTGCGGCAAGCGTGCAGATGTCGTTGCCCCGGCCGATGGTGAAGGTGAAGCCATGGCCGGCGAGTTGGGGATCATCGGTGCGCAGCACGACGTACGTCGCCGAGTAGTCGCCGTCCTTGTTCATGGCGTCGGAGCCGTCCATCGACAGCGACGTCGGGAAGCGCACGTCGGTGACGTCAACGGAAGTAATGCGGGTCATGGCAGCTCCTGAATGCGGGCGGGGTGGGAACTTCCGGCACGTGTGGAGATCAGACCCGCGGCAGCGAGATCCGACCACAAGGCGTCCGGAATCGGACGGTGGTAACGGTGGGCGGCGTCGACCACCTGCCCGGGGCTCGCCGCGCCCACCACGACGGAGATGACAGCTGGGTGGCGCAGTGGGAAGGCAAGCGCGGCGTCCGGCAGTGTCACGCCATGGCTTTCGCAGACGGCCGCGAGCGCCTCGACGCGAGCGACGAGTTCGGCGGGTGCCGGGGCGTAGTCGTACGTCGGATCGGGCCCAGGACGCGGCGACGCCAGTAGTCCCGAGTTGTAGATTCCGGCGGCGACGATGCCAACGCCCCGTTCCGATGCCAGATCGACCAGATCGTCGGCCTGTTCAAGCAGGGTGTGTCTGCCGGCGCACATCACCAGGTCGACTCCACGGTCGTCGCGAATCAGCTCGATGAGAGGTTCGGCGAAGTTCATCCCTGCCCCGATTGCTCCGACGACGCCTTCCTCCCGCAACTCGATCAGCGCTGGGACGGCCTCGGTGAGCGCTTGTTCCCAATGGTTTTCGGGGTCGTGAAGGTACGCGACGTCCAACCTGTCCAGCCCGAGACGATCAAGGCTCTCCTGCACCGAACGGCGTACGCCGTCACGGCTGAAGTCCCATCTCCGGCGCGTGGTGGCCGGGACGTCGAAACCCTCGTCATCCATCCGGCCTGCGGCGTTCGTGTCGGGTTCGAGCAGTCGACCCACCTTCGACGACAACACGTACTCTTCCCGGGACCGTTCACTCAGCAGCGAGCCGAGACGACGTTCCGAGAGCCCCAGTCCGTAGTGGGGCGCGGTGTCGAAGTAGCGAATGCCCATGTCCCACGCCGCATCCACGATGCGTCGCGCATCGTCGTCACTGATCGCGCGGTACAGGTTTCCCAGCTGAGCGCCCCCAAGCCCGAGTTCGGTCAGGCTGTTCCGTCCACGGGTGCGCGCGGGGATCACGGAGCCACCGCCGCGCCGGACACGAGTGCCGGGCGCGCGTCGTATGCACCAGGCATCAGCCCTTGACCGCCCCCACGGTCTCACCTCGGATGAGGTACTTCTGCGCACCCACGAACACGATGAGCAAGGGAAGCATCGAGATGAAGGTGGCCAGCGCAAGCTGTGGCATGTAGAGCTTCACGTCGAGACCCGCCGCCACCGTGGGGTTGAACAGCGGACTGGCTCCGATCAGCTGTTGGATGCCGATGGAGAGCGTGTTGTTGTCCTGGTTGGAGGACAACAAGGCCAGCGGCAGAAAGAAGTTCGTCCAGTTGGCGACGAAGGCGAAGAAGCCCACCAGCACCACGGCCTGCTTCGAGATCGGCAGGCCGATCCGCCAGAAGATCGCGACCTCCGACAGCCCGTCGATGCGGGCCGCCTCGACCAGCTCCCGCGGCATCGTGGTCATGAAGTGAATGTAGGAGAGGTAGACGCCGAACGGGAAGAATCCCATGATGATCAGAACGGGCCAGAGCTCCCCCACCGCGCCAATGGCGTTGACCTCGAGGAACAACGGGATGACCAGGACCGTGTTGGGCATGACCATCGTAACCAAGGTGATCATCAAGATGACCCTGCGGAAGCGGAACCGCAGCCGGGCCATGGCGTAGCCCGCCGGAAGCGCGGCGGCCAGACCCAACAGCGCCCCACCGCCTGCCACGAACAGCGAGTTCAGAATCCACTGCGTGAACAGTCCGCCATTCGGCCCAAAACCGTTGACCTGGGACCAGTTGTGGACGACGTTGCCCCAGGAGACGTCGCCCAACCCCAGGAACCCGCCGGCCCCGGTGTCCACCCCGCGCTCGGAGCGGAACGCCATCGCGATGAATCCCACGATCGGAAAGACGAAGATCGCCGCGACGAAGAGCATCGTTGCCACTCGCGCAAGTCGGCCGACGGTCCAGTGCTCGATGCCTCGCCCCGACGGGTCGGAGCTGGGCTGCTCGATTCGTGCCGAGTGGACGTCGAGCTGGCTCATGACGGCTCCTCGGTTCCGAACAGGCCACTGCGGAAGACGATGAGCAACCCGATGGACAGGGTGATCACCAGCAGGATCAGCGACATCGCCGCCGCGGCGGGAAAGTTGTAGTTGCTGAACGCGAATGCGTAGCCCAGCTGTGTCGGTGTCCACTGGTCTGGCAGCGCATTACTGGCGACTTGGTCGAGCAACTGAGGTTCGAGGAACAGCTGGAAGCCGTAGGCCAGATTCATCAGGGCGGCGTAGCCCAGCCACGGCCGGATGATCGGCAACTTGACGTACCAGGCAAGCTGCCAGGCATTTGCACCGTCGAGGCTCGCTGCCTCGAGCACTTCCTCGGAGATACCGTTGAGGCCACCGTTGACGACGATGATCCACGAGCCGACACCCTGGAAGAACATCATCGCGGCGAGGATGAACGGCAGGTGGTTGGGCGTCGCCACCGCTTGCTTGATGGTGTCGATGCCCAACGCGCGCCAGACGCCTTCGATCGGGGATTGGCTCGGATTGAGCAGGTACACCCACAACACCAGGTTGGCGACCCCGGCAAGAGCGCCGGGGATGTAGTAGACGAATCGCATCGTGGCACCGAAGGAACCAGGGCTAGCGTGCACGAGCAGAGCAAGCCCAACGATGCCGATCATCATGATCGGCAGCCAAACAGCTAGCGTGGCAAACACGTTCATGAACGTATCGATGAATCGGAAGTCCGTGACGACGGTGTGGAAGCTCTCCACGCTGCCGAACTCCGACCGTGGGTGCAACGGTGTCGAGGGCGTTTGGAGAGCCGTCACGATCGCGTAGCCGACGGGGATGATGCCACCGATCATGAGCAGCGCGAGGTACGGGGTGGTCAGCAGCCACGCGCCTCGGGTCTCCGCCGAACGTCGCCCTGGGGAGCGCCGCGGCCGGCGCGAAGGTACCGCGACCGGAGCGCCCACGGCGGGCGCGTCGGTTAGCCCGTTCGTCATTCGGGTCTCCTAGTTCTGATGGGAAGGTCCGGACTGGACGCAGACCGGTCAGTTGACCGTGTAACCCATTGCCTTTGCCTGATTGAGCAACTCGCTCTCGAATGCCGCCCAACCGTCCTCGACGCTCTTGCCGTCGATGAGTGCGGGCGCAAGCGTTTCGGTCCACACACTGCCGGTGTTGTAGAGCATGTAGGAGTGGTCGGGCTGGACGAACTGGATGGCCGCCTTCATCGCGGCGAACGTGGTGTCGTTGTCGGCGAAGTAGTTCGCCCGAGACTGCTTGCGGATCCACGCATCTCGGACGGGTCCGTACGCGGGTAGGCCGGTCGACAGTTCGACCTGCCACGCTGGATCGGTCGCGACGAAAGTTGCGAAGGTCAGGGTGTTCTCGAGCTGCTTACCGGTGATGTGCTTGGACACGCCCCACAGGCCGCCGCCCTCGTCACCAGTGGCCGGTTTGGTTTCTCCCCGCCACGTAAGCGGCTGGACGGCGGTCATCTCGCCGGCCGGGATCTTCCACGTCTGGTTGAAGAGGTAGTCGCCCCACCACGCCGCACCCGGGCTCATCACCAGGTTCGCGCCAACCTTGGCGGCATCGGCGTCGAAGATGCCGAGCGGCGACAGGGCCTTGCCCTTCACCATGGTCGACAGCAGATCCTTGGCGCGCTGGCACTTGGGATCGGACAGATCGATGCGTGCCACGGTTTCGGAGACACGTTGGTTGGTCGGGCAGCCGGAGGCCCAGAGGTAACGATCGGGAGCGTAGGCATCGCCGGTGAAACCGCTGATCTTGCCGGGGTGCTCCTGAGCGATCTTGACCGCTAGGTCGGCGTACTCCTCCCAGGTTTTCGGAACGGTGTAGCCATTCGAGTCGAAGAATTTCTTGTTGTACCAGAACACATCCGGTGCGGCGTCGTTGCGCAGGCACCGGACTCGGCCGTCGACGTTGCACGGCTCGTTCACGGCTCCGTCGTAGCCCTTGATCACGTCGGGCACCTGGTCGGTGAGGTCAGCGGCGTAGTCGATTTGCGCACCGGTGGCCCAGGCGATGTCATCGTTCGACGGAAAGAAGATGGCGTCCGGCCAGCCCTTACCCGCCTGATTGAACTGGGCGAACTGCTGCTGGAGCGTCTTCCCGCCGACCGTGCCGTCGATCTGATTGATCGTGACGTCGATGTCGGGATGTGCCTTCTTGAACGCCTCGGCCGCCGGAACACGGGGTGGATCGACCCACACAGTGATGGCCCCGCCGGAATCCGTCGGCGCGGCCGAGCTACCGCCTCCCGTGTCGCTGCTGCACGCGGCGACTAGCAGCATCGCCGCCGCTGCGACGATCCCGGCGGCGGCCTTCTTGCCCGAACGAGCACACCTCGACTTCATCAAGAAACTCCTTGGGATTGTCGTGAATGGGCGACGCGCACAGGTGAGAAGCGCCGCGGCTGCTCAAACGTTAGACCACTATCGCGTCCGTGGTCAATCGTTTGAGCAAGATTCCGCATCGATCGCGCGAAGAGGGCTAGTCAGCGCCCCTTGAAGGGTGCGGACGACTGCCGGATGACCAACTCCGGCGCCGGATCGGTGATGACCTCGTCGACGGTCACACCCGTCTCGATCCGGGCGATCACCGCATGGACGGCCGTACGGCCCATCGCATAGAACTGCATCTTCACCGCGGTCAGCGGCGGCCAGGTGTTCTCCGCAGTCCACGAGTCGTGCACGCTGACGACCGAAAGGTCCTTGGGCACGCGGATCTTCAGATCGCGAGCAGCACCGAGAAGGCCAACCGCGGCGTTGACGTTCGCGACCACTACCGCGCTCGGCGGGTGATCATGTGCCATTAGGCATTCGAGTGCCGAGCGCCCATTCGCCGGCGCGTATCCCAATCGTGTCTCATAGCCCTGCGGCACCGCGATACCGGCATCTGCCATCGCGGCGTAGTAGCCGACCCGTCGCCGCTTGGCCGTGAACGAGCGTGGAAGTCCATTGGCCAACGCAATGCGCTCGTGCCCCAGTGCCAGAAGGTGTTCCGTCGCGATTCGAGCACCGGTCTCGTCGTCGAGGACGACCGAACCAGGATGGCCACGGTAGGCCGAGTTGATCAACACGATGGGCGCTCCGGAATCGAGCAAACTGCCGAGGCCCGCCGTCGGCACGCTGTCGCCAACCTGCACGACCATGCCGTCCACCCGGTTCTCGCCGATGAGGCGGCCGATCACCTCACCGCCGGGCCGGACGTCATCGGCGCGTCCGAGCAACAACGTGTAGCCGCGAGCGGCAGCTTCGTCCTCACCGCCGTGCATCAATTCGGTGAACAGCGCGTTGGTCAGATCGGGCACCACCAGACCGATCACCTGAGTCCGCGCCGACTTGAGAGCCCGCCCGGCGAAGTTCGGCCGGTAGTGCAACTCACTGGCCGCATCGACGATCCGCTGCCTGGTGGCTTCGCTGACACGCGCCGACGGCGCTTTCGAGAGCACGCGCGACACCGCCGAGATCGACACCCCTGCGCGGGCCGCGACGTCTCCGAGCGTCGCTGCATTGCGCTGCTTGGCGTCGAAGGGCCGTTGAACGGGACCGTCCGGAACCTTAGCCATTGGCAGTCCGTCGCGGTACGAACATCGCCCCTCCGTCATGTGGTCCTTGACATGTGCGCAATCGTTTGACCAATATTAAACCGGGTGGTGTGAACCGTTGCAACCGCCCACCCGAACAATAAACCCAGGAATGGCTCGGTCCCGGCTTTCCCAGCAGGCCAACTCATTCCGCGCATACGCGATCCACACCGACGGGGCCGAGGACAACACTGCCTCCGATGCCGTGCACGCGCACCGACTACAGCAGCCCGACCCGCCCCCACCATCTGCACCTAATCGTCCGGCAAGTGCCTGCCGGTGAAGGGATGTTCTCGTCATGGCTTCCGTGACCTACCGAAACGCCGAGCGCACCTACCCGGGCGCCGAGCACCCCGCGGTTCGCGATCTCAACATCGACATCCGAGACGGTGAGTTCATGGTCTTCGTCGGTCCGTCGGGCTGCGGCAAGTCAACGTCACTGCGGATGCTCGCCGGGTTGGAGGAGGTGACGGCCGGCGACATTCTCATCGGGGATCGGTCGGTCGCCCACGTGCCGCCGAAGGACCGGGACATCGCGATGGTGTTCCAAAACTACGCGCTCTACCCTCACATGACCGTCGCGGACAACATGGCGTTTGCGCTGAAGGTCGCCGGCGTCGGCAAGGCCGAACGCATCGCCCGAGTCAACGAGGCGGCCGACTTGTTGGATCTCCGCGAGTACCTCGAGCGCAAGCCCAAGGCGCTTTCCGGTGGACAACGCCAGCGAGTGGCGATGGGCCGCGCCATCGTGCGACAGCCTCAGGTGTTCTGTATGGACGAGCCGCTATCGAATCTCGATGCCAAGCTTCGAGTTTCGACCAGGACGCAAATTGCCGCCCTGCAGCAGCGACTCGGTGTCACCACCGTCTACGTCACCCACGATCAGGTCGAGGCGATGACCATGGGTGACCGTGTCGCGGTCCTCAAGGACGGCGTCCTGCAACAGGTCGACACTCCCCTCGCGCTATACCGAACCCCCGCGAACGTCTTCGTCGCCGGCTTCATCGGATCGCCCGCGATGAACCTGCTCGACGCCGAGATTCGCGACGGGCGCGCGGTCGTCGGCGGGCATGAGATTCCGGTGGATCGTGCGGCGCTGGCGAAGGCGACCGGCGCAGTCACCATCGGCGTCCGGCCGGAGTCCTTTCGGGTCGTCGGCGACGGCCAGGATGGAATACCGGTGAAGGTCACGTTGGTCGAGGAACTCGGTGCGGATGCCTTCGTCTACGGCACCTCCGGAGTCGAAGGGACGCCTAGCAGCATCGTGGTTCGCGTACCCGGTCAGATAAGCCACGACAAGGGTTCGACCATCAAGGTCAGTACCGATTCGACGGCCGTCCACCTGTTCGACACCGCCACCGGAATTCGGTTGCGCGCGTAGCGCTCCCACCATCCGCCAACCCGCAGTGAGAGGATTCCTGCATTGCTAGCCGCGAACTACCTGGGTGCCAGAAACATTGAAATACGTCACCTCGATCCCGAACCCGTGGGACCTGGCCAGGTCCGGATCGAGGTGGCCTATACCGGTATATGTGGCACCGACCTTCATATCTTCCATGGTCACATGGATGCTCGGGTGGACATCCCCGCCATCATCGGCCACGAGATGAGCGGCCGGATTGCCGTGATCGGCGAAGGAGTCGCCGGGTGGCAGGTCGGAGACCACGTCACCGTCATGCCCCTGCGCTGGGACGGCACCTGCCCCGGATGCATGGCCGGCCACCAACACATCTGTCAGAATCTCGACTTCGTCGGCATCGACTCGCCCGGTGCGCTGCAACGGTTTTGGAACGTCGACGCCGACGTCCTGGTGGCACTGCCGGACGGCTTGCGTCTCGATCACGCCGCATTGGTGGAACCCGTCGCAGTCGCCGTCCATGACGTGCGTCGCGGGGAGGTCTCAGCGGGTGACCACGTGGTGGTTCTCGGCGGAGGCCCGATCGGAGTCTTGATCGCCACCGTCGCGCGGCACTCCGGGGCCGAGGTGGTGGTCGTCGAACTCGACGAGGGCCGCCGCGCATCCATCACCGAGCTGGGGTTCGAGGTTCTGGATCCGACCAACACCGATCAGGTCGACTGGGTGACCAACTGGACCGCCGGGGCGGGCGCCGACATCGTCTTCGAGGTATCGGGAGCGGCCTCGGCGATGCTGGCGTCGACCGACCTGGTCAAGGTGCGCGGTACCGTCGTCGTCGTCGCAATCCACCCCCAGCCCCGTCCCGTCAACCTGCAGCGGGTGTTCTGGCGTGAGCTGCGACTGCTCGGAGCCCGGGTGTACGAGCGCACCGATTTCGAGCGCGCGATCGAACTGCTCGACACCGGCGTCATCCCGGCGGACGCCCTGATCAGCACCATCCGGCCAATCAGCCAAACCGCTGACGCCTTCGCCGACCTGGAGGCGGGCAGGGCGATGAAGGTTCTCATCGATCTCGGCGCCAGCGGGGACCCGAAGTGACCCACACACCATTCGACCTCACCGGTAGAACCGCGGTCGTGACGGGAGCCAAGCGCGGCATCGGCTTGGCGATCGCCGAAGCGCTGGCCCACGCCGGCGCCGACATCGTCGGCGTCAGTGCCAGTTTGGAACTCGAAGGCAGCGTCGTTCAACGCAGTGTGGAGTCCGCTGGCCGCGACTTCACCGCGTACCAAGTCGACTTCGCCGATCGAGGCGCAGTCATCGAGCTCGGTGCCCAGTTGGCGGCACGCCGAGTGGACATCCTGGTCAACAATGCGGGAACCATCGAACGGACCCCGGCCGCCGAACACCCCCTGGAGATGTGGGACCGCGTTCTCTCGGTGAACCTGGACAGCCAGTTCGTGCTGACCCAGGCCATCGGGCGGTCGATGATCACCCGCGGATACGGCAAGATCATCTTCACCGCCTCGCTCCTGAGTTTTCAGGGCGGCGTCAACGTCCCGGGATACGCGGCGTCCAAGTCCGCCGTCACCGGGCTCACCAAGGCTCTGGCCAACGAGTGGACCTCGCTCGGCGTCAACGTGAACGCCCTCGCACCGGGCTACATCGCGACCGACAATACCCAAGCGCTGCAGGACGATCCAGATCGCAGCCGATCCATCCTCGAACGCATCCCGGCCGGTCGTTGGGGCCAGGCCAGCGACCTCGGCGGCGCCGCGGTGTTCCTGGCCAGCTCTGCTTCTGATTACGTCTCCGGCATCACGCTGCCCGTCGACGGTGGATGGCTCGGGCGATGACGGTCAGCACCGTGGCCGCCCAGGGCCTGCTGGACCGCTCAGGTGATGTCACGGCGCGATCGTCGGCGCGACGAAGCGCCGCACCACCGCCTCCTCCGCGACAACGTCTCCGATGGGCCAGAAGAGCAACGCAAGCACGACCCGGACTACCCACCCGGCAGCGACGGGATCGTCGACCGTCAACCCGCTGAGTTCGGCTGCGGTGGCGGCCAGTCGGGGCGACCGCAGCAACGAGCGGTTCCCCTTGCCCATCCCCGGTGTCACCTCGAGCAGCGTCGACGCAACGGCGTCGGCGCGAATCACGGTCAACGACACCAGAATCGCCTGGACCACCCGCTCCTCGCCGTTCAGTCCGTCGACCGCAGCCGCCACCTCCGCCCCGATTCGCGCGATGGACCGGGCCAGCACCCCGTCGCGGAGCGCACGCTTACCGCCGACGTGCCGGTAGACGGTGGCGCGCGAGCATCCGACCTGCGCCGCGATGCGGTCGATGTTGAGCCGGTCGAGACCGTGCAGCGCCGCCGAGTCCGCCGCGGCGGCGTAGATCCGCTCAGTCGCCAGTTCCGTGCGATCCCCACCTGCCAGCCAATCCATGCCTTGAGACTATCTCACCAATTTGTCGCATAGCGAGATAGATATCAGTCATCATCTCGCATCGATGCTGGTCACGACACCGGGTGAGACGCGGTCCATAACCCCATGTTGAGAGCATTTCTCAATTTCCGCGATCGCTTGACACGACCCACCGCACCAACCAAAACTCAAGGCGTGCAAGCCGTTTCAGAGCTGTTCGACCCGGCCGTCGTGGAGGACCCGTATCCCTTCTACGCCGAGCTGCGCCGCCACAGCCCCGTACATCGGGTGCCCGGCACCGACTTCTTCCTGGTCTCCACCTGGGATGCCGTGCAAGAGGCGACGGCACGCGTCGACGACTTCTCGTCGAACCTCACGGCCGCGCTGGTACACCAGGGCGACGCCATCGCGGTGTTCGACATGGACACCGTCGGTTCGGCGGGCCACGTCCTGGCCACCGCGGACGACCCGCACCACGCCGACGAACGCAAGCTGGTGCTGCCAGGACTGGTGGCCAAGCGGATCCGCGCGCTCGAGCCGTTCATCGAGCAGACCGCGCATCGACTGTGGGCCGAAGGCGCGCGCGACGGCGCCGTCGAGTGGATGTCCGCGATGGGCGACCGGCTGCCGATGACGTTGGTGGCCAAGCTGATCGGGCTTCCCGACGACGACGTCCCCCGGCTCGTCGAGTGGGGTTACGGCAGCACCGAACTACTCGGCGGCGTGCTGGCCGAGGGACGGCTGCCCGTCGCCGTCGACGACGCGATCCAACTGGCCGGCTACCTACACGGCGCCTTCGAAGCCGCCAACCGCGACCCCGGCGACGACCTGCTCGGTGACCTGGTCGCGGCGGTCAACGGCGGCGACGTCGAACCCCACGTCGGGGTGCTGATGCTCGTCCAACTGGTGGGCGCGGGCGGTGAGTCCACCGCAGGGCTGATCGGCAATGCTGCCCGTCTGCTGGCCACCAACCCCGACACCCAGGACGCGCTGCGGGCCGACCCCACGCTGATGACGCCGCTGCTCGAGGAGACGCTGCGCCTGGAGTCACCGTTCCGCGGCCACCACCGTCACGTCGTCGCCGACACGGCGCTGGCAGGCACCGACCTACCCGAGGGCGCGCATCTACTGCTGCTCTGGGGCGCCGCCAACCGGGACGAGGCCGCCTTCACCGAACCGGACCGGCTCCGACTCGACCGGCCATCGCCACGGAGCCACCTGGCGTTCGGCAAGGGGCTGCACTTCTGCGTCGGCGCCGCGCTGGCCCGCACGGAGGCCAGGATCGCGGTCGGCACGTTGCTTGCGAACACCAGCGGGTTCGGGCTTGCCGATGCGGAGTGGGTGCCAAGCATCATGGTCCGCAGGCATCGGCGGTTACAGCTGACGCTTGCATCTCCCGTCGCTTCGCTCGCCCCATGGGCGTGACGGTCAGTCGGGCAGCCGCAGCTCGGGCTTCTCGACCTCTTCGATGTTGACGTCCTTGAACGTGATCACCCGCACCTGCTTGACGAAGCGCGCGGGCCGGTACATGTCCCACACCCAGGCGTCGGCGAGACGCAGCTCGAAGTAGACCTCGCCGTCGGAGTTGCGCGGCACCAGCTCGACGCTGTTGGCCAGGTAGAAGCGCCGCTCGGTTTCGACGACGTAGCTGAACTGACCCACGATGTCCTTGTATTCGCGGTACAGCGAGAGCTCCATCTCGGTTTCGTACTTCTCGAGATCCTCGGCACTCATCGGTTCAGCGGTCCTTCTGTCGGTGTGGCGTTCATCATTCCTCAACCAAGTTCGCCATGCTGCGCGGCCTCCCCGTCGAACTCGGTGTCGGGCACCCCATGGGGTACCGAGACCAACCTTCGCACGTTGATGAACGAGTACCGGTGCTCGCTGCACGGCCCCAGTTCGGCCAGCGCTGCGGTGTGCGCCGCGGTGCTGTAGCCCTTGTGCTCGGCGAAGCCGTAGCCGGGGTGGTCGGCCTCCATCGCGACCATCAGCCGGTCGCGACTCACCTTGGCAAGCACGCTGGCTGCCGCGATGCAGGCCGCAGCGGCGTCCCCTTGCACGACCGGCAGCGACGGCATCGGAAGGCCAGGCACGCGGAACCCGTCGCTCAACACGTATCCCGGCCGCACCGGCAGACCGGCGATGGCCCGGCGCATGCCCTCGATGTTCGCGACATGCACACCGCGGCGATCCACCTCCGTCGACGGGATGAAGACGACGTGATGGGCCAGCGCGTAACGGCGGATCAACGGAAAGAGCCGCTCACGCTCGCGTTCGTTGAGCTTCTTGGAGTCGTCGAGCGCCGCCAGGCTCTCGAGCCGGTTGGGCCCAAGCACGCACGCCGCAACCACCAGCGGGCCCGCGCAGGCGCCGCGGCCGACCTCGTCGACCCCGGCCACCGGGCCGAGTCCGCCGCGGTAGAGAGCGGATTCGAGCGTGCGCAGCCCACCGGACTTCCGGATCACCGCCCTTGGCGGCCAGGTAGCCGGCAAGGCTCAGGCTCTCTGCACTTCGCGTAAGCGGCTCATGGCCGGCCTCCTACTGGGCGGTCTGCGGGTTCACGCTGCTGACACCGCCCCAGCGCGACGGCGGCCACGCGATGAACCGCGCCTTGCCGATCACGTTGCCCACCGGCACGGTGCCCGCCATGGGGTCACCGGTGCACAGCAGCCCGCGCTGCGCATCGGCGGGCAGGTTGGAGCAGTGCGCCCGCGAGTCTGCCGAATGCGTGCGGTTGTCGCCCATCACCCAGAGTCGGCCGTCGGGGACCTTGACGGGCCCGAACTCGTTGCCGAGGCACGGGTAGATGGCGGGGTCGGCCATCATCGTCGTGGGGTCCAGGTACGGCTCGTGCAGCTTCTTGCCGTCGACGGTGAGCCCGGTGGCGGCGCGACACTCGACGGTCTGGCCGCCGGTGGCGATCACACGCTTGACCAGATCGTTCTCGTCCGGCGGGACGAAGCCGACGAACGACAACACGTTCTGCACCCAGCGGATGGCCGGGTTGTCGGAGCGAATCGACTTGTAACCGATGTTCCACGACGGCGGGCCCTTGAACACCACCACGTCGCCGGGCTCCGGCGAGGAAAACCGGTAGGTCACCTTGTCGACCATGATCCGGTCGCCGACGCAGCCGGCGCAGCCGTGCAACGTCGGCTCCATCGATTCGGATGGAATCAGATAGGGCCTGGCGACGAACGTCAGCATCACGTAGTACAGGACGACCGCGATGGTCACCAGGATGGCGGCTTCACGCACCGCACCGCGCTTGCGTTCCGGCGCCTCGTCTTCGACCTCGGCCGCGTCTACGGCCGCCTCTTCGGGATCGGCCGAGTCTTCGGTGTCGGCAGCATCAGTGGCGTCCGTGGATCCAGTCACGCCATCAGAGTAGCCAGGGCGATGTTTACCGCCGCGGCGCATGAGCCCCAACGGTCACACCCGTCCCCGGTGCGCCGTCAGCGCTTCTCCTTGATCTTGGCCTTCTTGCCACGCAGCTCGCGCAGGTAGTACAGCTTCGCGCGACGCACGTCACCACGGGTGGCGACGTCGATGTGGTCGATGGTGGGCGAATGCACGGGGAACGTGCGCTCCACGCCAACGCCGTAGCTCTCCTTGCGCACCGTGAAGGTCTCGCGCACTCCGCCACCCTGGCGGCGCAGCACGACACCCTTGAAGACCTGGATGCGCTCCTTGGAGCCCTCGATGACCTTCACGTGCACGTTGATGGTGTCGCCGGGGCCGAAGGCCGGGATGTCGTCGCGCAGCGACGCCTGATCGACGAAGTCGAGCGTGTTCATCGGTGACACTTCCTTGCTGTTCGCGGCTGCGGGCATCCGTCCTGATTGCGACGTGATGGCCGAGCCCAGGTCTTCCTACATTGGGTTCATCTCGCAGCAGACGGAGGCCCCAAAACCCTGGGCGGTCCCCGACGTGCGCAGACAACTGCTCAATTGTGCCAGATGGCGCCCTAGCGGCGAAATCGCGTCGTCCGGGCCACCGTCGGACCTCGTCGACAACACGCGCAACACCCCGGCCGGCTGAGGGCGCGTAGCGGCCCGGGAGCGGTTACAGTTGCCCCCACCGGACTGGGTCGCAACAGCCAGTCCTACCGTAGAACCAGAACGCCTCGCCACACCCCTTTCGTGAGGAGGGCCATGCACCGGCGGCCGTCGACGCTGCTGATGGTCAGCGCATTGGCGGTGGCCGTCGTGACGGTGGTAGCAGGCTGTGAGGCCAAGGTGTACGGCACCCCCCCGTCGCGGTCAGGCGGTCCGCAGCTCACCGTCGTCGCCCCGCTGGGCAGCATGGCCCCACTGCCGGAGGCCCCGCCAGACGCACCGGCCGCCGCCTTCACGGGGCTGCAGAGCCGCGAGATGCAGGCCACGACCGACGCCGCCAAGTCCGGCGCCGAGATCAGCTCGGCGGTGCTCGACAGGAACACCGGCCTACTCGTCACAAACGGCAACCTCGACACCATCGCCATCGCGTCGGTGGTGAAGCTGTTCATCGCCGATGACGTGCTGCTGCAGGAGTCGAAGGGCCAGACGGTGCTGTCCCCAGCCGACCGAGCATCGCTCGACGTCATGCTGCGGGCGTCGGACGACAGCGCGGCCGAGAACTTCTGGAATCGCAGTGGCGGAAGCGCGATCATCAACCGGGTCGTCGCGCGCTACGGGCTGGATTCGACGCATGCGCCGAGCAACGGACGCTGGTTCAACACGACCAGCACGGTGACCGACCTGGTGCACTACTACGACATGCTGTTGGCGGGCACCGGCGGATTGCCGCCCGAGCAGGCGAGCATCATCCTGTCGAACCTCGCGGCATCGACTCCGACGGCGCCGGACGGGATGGTTCCCGGCGGGATCTACCCACAGCGGTTCGGGATCCCGGAAGGGCTGTACGCCGAACCCGTTGCCGTCAAACAGGGTTGGATGTGCTGCGTCAACTCCGACTGGATGCACCTGTCCACGGGCGTCATCGGACCGGATCGCCGCTACGTCATGGCGATCAGCTCCATGCAGCCCACGGGCGACGCGGCAGCCGCACGTCAGACCATCACCCAGGCCGTGAAGACGATGTTCCCCGGCGGGTCGATCTAACGGTCCTGCGGGTCCAGGAGATCGGGGCGTCGCTCGCGCGTGCGCGCCAGCGACTGTTCGCGTCGCCAGGCCGACAACTTCGCGTGATCACCCGACAGCAGCACCGCGGGCACGTCGAGGCCGCGCCAGCTCGCAGGCCTGGTGTAGCTCGGCCCCTCGAGCAGCCCGTCCGAATGCGAATCGTCTTGGTGCGAAACGGGATTGCCGAGAACATCCGGCAAGAGCCGAACCACCGCCTCGATCATGACGAGGGCTGCCGACTCGCCGCCGGGCAGCACGTAGTCGCCGATCGACACCTCCTCGACCCGCATGCGGCGGGCGGCGTCGTCGGCGACGCGCTGATCGATCCCCTCGTAGCGGCCGCACGCGAACACCACGTGCGATTCGGAGGTCCAGCGTTGGGCGTCGTTCTGCGTGAACGGTCGGCCCGCCGGCGTCGGGACGACGAGAAGCGTGTCCTCCGAACAGATCTCGTCGAGAGCCTCACCCCACACCGGTGCCTTCATCACCATGCCGGGGCCGCCGCCGTAAGGCGAGTCGTCGACCGAACGGTGCACGTCGTGGGTCCAGCGACGCAGATCGTGCACGCCGAGTTCGACGATGCCCGCGTCGATCGCCCTGCCGGGCAACGACTGTCGCAACGGATCGAGATAGTCGGGGAAGATGGTGACGACGTCTATGCGCATGACCGGGCGCCTAGATCGAATCCAGATCGAGCAGGCCGTCGGGCGGCTCGATCTCGATACCTTCTGACAGCGACACCGACGTCACGATGGCGCTGACGAACGGCACCAGTATTTCCGCATCGTCATCGGTCTTGACCGACAACAACTCCCCCGCCGCCGTGTGCAATACCTCGGCGACGACGCCGACGTCGACACCGGCGACGGTGCGCACCCGCAGGCCCTCCAACTGGTGGTCGTAGAACTCGTCGGGATCGTCGATCGGCGGCAGATCGGCGGCGTCGACCAGAAAGAGGGTGCCGCGAAGCGCATCGGCACCGTTGCGGTCGGCGACCCCGGTCAGGCGGACCAGCAGTCGGCCCGCATGCTCGCGAACGGTCTCGACGACGTAGTCCCGCTCGGGGCCACCGCCTCGAGGGGGCCTGCCGCGCAACGTCTTACCGGGTGCGAAACGCCCGTCGGGATCGTCGGTGCGGACGTCGACGACGACTTCACCGGTGATGCCGTGCGCCTTGGCGACCCGCCCGACAACGAGATCCATGACCGAACTACTGGTCGGTGTCCACCACGTCGACGCGGATGCCCCTGCCACCGATGCCTGCGACCAGGGTGCGCAGTGCGGTGGCGGTGCGACCGCCGCGGCCGATGACCTTGCCCAGATCCTCGGGGTGCACGTGCACCTCGACGGTGCGTCCGCGCCGGTTGGTCACCATGTCGACACGGACGTCGTCGGGGTTGTCGACGATCCCGCGTACCAGGTGCTCGACGGCGTCGACGACGACAGTGCTCATTCGGCGGCGGCGTCGGCGGGTGCGGCCTCGGCGGGCGCCTCAGCGGTCTCGGCAGGCGCCTCAGCCGTCTCGGCGTCGTCGGCCTTCTTGGCCGGAGCCTTCTTCTTCTTGGCGGTGGTCGCTTCGCCGGTCGGCGCGTCGTCGGCGGCAGCCAACGCGGCGTTGAACAGGTCCAGCTTGCTGGGCTTGGGCTCCGCGTGCTTCAGCGTGCCCTCGGCGCCCGGCAGGCCCTTGAACTTCTGCCAGTCACCGGTGACCTTCAGCAGCGCGAGGACGGCCTCGGTGGGCTGGGCGCCAACGCCGAGCCAGTACTGGGCGCGCTCAGAGTCGATCTCGATGACGCTGGGATCTTCCTTCGGGTGGTACCGGCCGAGCACCTCGATGGCGCGTCCGTCGCGGCGGTTGCGCGCGTCGGCGACGGCGATGCGGTACTGGGGATTGCGGATCTTGCCGAAGCGGGCGAGCTTGATCTTGACAGCCATGTCTTGCGTTTCTCCTGTGATTGCCACGCTTGCAATTCAGGCGACTGCGGCGGGATGCCGGGTCCGGTTTTGCCTTGCGTGTGTGACCGACGTGCGGCGCATCGCGCTAAGGCGAACCGGGTCGTACGTCAGACAGCCGCCCATTGTGCCAGAACGGGCCCTTTGGATGAAAATCCCTGCGTTCGGACCGATGGCGCTCAGACGATGCGGTCGAAGCACTTGGTCTCGACGCGGCGCGTCATCCGCCAGCCATCGGCCGTGCGCACGAACTCGTCGTCGTACCAGAGCCCGCAGAACAGCACTTGACCGTCGTCGCCGAGGACCATCGGGTTGAAGCACAGGATGCGGGACTTCGCCGTGTCTCCGGTCACGCGGACGTCGAAGTTGCCGATCAGATGCGAGTACGCCGGAAAGTTCGGCAGGATCTCCGACAGCCACTTCTTCACGTCGGGGAACTGGCCGTCGATGCCGCCCATCGCGCGGTAGTCGATGTAGGCGTCGGGGGTGAACACCGCGTCGAGATCGTCGAAGCGGCGGGTGTCGATCGCCGTCGAGTAGGCCACCAGCAATTGTTGGATCTCGAGACGGTCGGAGATCTCTTCCAGGCTCAGCACGAATCGATTGAACACCACCGATGTGACGAGCGTCTCCCGGCCGGACGTCAGGCCTGAGGGCCCTCCGACGGCGGCCACTGCTCACCGGGTGAGACGTCGCCCGGTTCGGTGAAGTCTCCGCGGGTGAGCGGCACCCACTGCTCGGTCTGCGCGGGTTGCTCGGACGGGAAGTCGGCCAGCAGCCCCGACGGCTCGGAGTCCCAGGCCTCGAACACGAGCGCGGTCTGCAGCCAGCTGTGCAGCAGCAGGTAGGTCGCCTCCAGCGAGTCCAGGTGGGTCCGCTCCCAGCCGTGGCTGCCGTCGAGGCCGAACGCCACCAGGGCGGCACGGGTGTTCGCGCCTGCCTCGATCGCGGCGGCCGCATCGGAGCGGTAGTAGCGGAAGATGTCGCGCACGTGGGGCACGCCGAGCTCCGTAGCGAGGCGGCAGAGGTTGCGCGTGAGGTGGTAGTCGAACGGGCCGTGCATGTCGGCCATCGGGATCGTGACGCCGTCCTCGATGGAGTGCTGTCCCGGCGCGCACACGGCGTTGTCCACCGAGACCAGTTCGGCGACGTCGGGGGGCAGCCCGTGGCTCGCGCCGTGCCCGACCTCCTCGGTGATGGTGATCATGATCGTCGTGCGGTGCGGCAGCACGATCTTCCGTTCGGCGACGGTCTTCGCGAGGGCGAGCGCGACGGCCACCCCAGCCTTGCCGTCGAGGTGGCGTGCCACCACGAATCCGTCAGCCGTCAGCTCGGGGCTCGCGATGAGCGCGACGAAGTCGCCGACCCGAAGCCCGAGAGCTTCTAGATCGGCCCGCGACGACACCTTCCGGTCCACCCTGACCTCGACGTGATCCCAGTCGGTCGGCTGGGTGTCGATGTCGTCGCCGAAGGCGTGCCCACTGGCCTTGAGCGGCATGACCGTTCCGGTGAAGAACTCGTCGACGTCGTCGGGGAAGATCCGCACCCGCGCCCCCGTGGCGAATCGCGCCGAGAAGGTGCCGACCGGCACCAGCGCGAGCCTGCCGTTGTCCTTGAGATCCCGCACCATGCAGCCGATGGTGTCGGCGTGCACGACGATCGCCCGGTCGGTGGTCGCCGACTCCCCGGGCAATTCGGCGGTCAGCGCGCCGCGACGCGTCAGCGTGAACGGCACCCCGAGGTCGTCGAGAATGCCGCCGATCAACTGCATCACCGCGTCGGTACGGCCCGACGGACTCGGGGTCTGCAGCAGCGACAGCAGCGTGTCGATCATCCAGCTGCGGTCCGCCTCGGGCATCTGCGCGGTCTGGGCCCGTGACATCACGCTCATCCCTGGTCCACCGGGTCGGGCTGCCAGGCCCATGGCGTCGCGGCCGTGCGCGGGAAGAGTAGATCGACGAAAGCCTGTGCCGTCGGCCTTGGTTCGTGATTCGCAAGGCCGGGTCGCTCGTTGGCCTCGATGAACGCGTACTCCTCCCCCGCCACCGACGGCACGATGAGGTCGATGCCGGTGACCGGGATGCCGATCGCGTCGGCGGCCTCCACGGCCACCTTGGCCAGTTTGGGGTTCAGGTCGTCGGTGACGTCGCGGATGGTTCCTCCCGTGTGTAGGTTCGCCGTTCGCCGTACGACGAGATGTTCGTTGGCAGGCAGCACGTCGTCGAGGCTCCAGCCCGCCTCGCGCACCGTGTCGGTGGTGACGTCGTCGAGCGGGATCCTGGACTCGCCGTGCGTCGCGGCGGCGCGCCGTCGGCTGTGCGCCTCGATCAGTTGTTGGACGGTGTGCTTGCCGCTGCCGACCACCTCCGCCGGGCAGCGCAGCGCGGCGGCGATCACCTTGCCGCCGATCACCACGATGCGCAAGTCCTCACCCTCGCAACGCTGTTCGAGCAGAACGTCGGGGCAGTGCTCTGCGGCGAACGCGATTGCGCGGTCGAGGCCGTCGGGCCGGGTCACCCCGACCGTGATGCCCGCGCCCTGTTCGCCACGGGCCGGCTTGACGACGACCGAGCCGACCCGACTCAGGAACTCGTGGTCCTCGTCGGTGAAGGTCGCCGTCCTGCCCTCGGGCACCGTGATGCCCGCGTCGGCGACGACCCTTCTGGCGACGCGCTTGTCGTCGCAGCGGCTCATCGCGACGGCATTGGTCAACTCGGACAACGACTCCCGGGTGACGACGGTGGTGCCGCCGTGGGTGAGCTGGAGGTAGCCGCCCTTGGCGTCGAGCACCTGGACGGCGATGCCGCGCATGATGGCCTCGTCGGCGATGATCCGGGCGTACGGATTCAGTTGCGCGAGTTCCTCTTCGGCCTTGACCGGCGCGAAAAGCCGCTCGTTGATGGCGTTCTTGCGTTTGATGCCGAGCGTCGGGACGCGGACGAAGCCCATCCGTTCGTAGAGTGCGATGGCGCCCTCGTTGTCGTGCAGCACCGAAAGGTCCATCTGCGAACGACCCCTGCGGATGAACTCCTCGATCAATGAGCGCACCAGCAGCCCGCCAACGCCCGGCCGGGACAGCATCGGGTCGACGGCCAGGCACCACAGGCTGGACCCGTTGTCCTCGTCGTCGAACAACTGGGCGTGGTCGATGCCGGTGACGGTGCCGACCACCTGCCCCGTCTCGTCGTCGGTGGCAACGAGGTACACCATGTGCGGCTCGGAATGGCTGTTGTTCCACATCAACTCGACGTCGGCGGGCACCATGCGGCACTGCACGTAGATCTGGTTGATCTCCGCGCAGTCCGCGATGGAGTTCACCGGCCGCACCGACAGTCCGGGGACCGACGGCGGCTGGTACGGGCCGGGCTCGGCGAACTTCAGCCGGTAGGTGAAGCTCGGATCGATGAAGAACTCCTGCGGGTGCAGGGCGACGAAGACGTGCGGCGCGTCGAGGTACATCCCGATGTCGCGACGGCCGGTGGCCTCCGCACGCAGCGCCGTGCCGAATTGTTCTGGGTCGTCGAAGGTTTGGCCGAACACCAGCCTGCCCCAGCCGAGATCCTGGACGACGCCGAGCGCGGACTCGTCGTGCGTGGTCATCACTTCGCCACCCCGTCCACGTGCCGGTCGAGCCACATCTCGAGCAGGCCGAGCTGCCAGAGTGGATTTCCCCGCAGCGGCGTGAGGTTGCCGTTGGGTTCGGCGAGTAGCCCGTCGACCGCATCGGCCGCGAACAAGCCACGATCGCGTGCCGCTGAGCTGTGCAAGGCGTCCCGGACCAGGTCGAGATACGGCCCCTCCAGGTGTTTGAGCGCAGGCACCGGGAAGTACCCCTTGGGCCGGTCGATGACGGCGTCGGGGATCACGCGGCGCGCGGCCTCCTTCAGGACGCCCTTGCCGTCGTCTGCCGTCTTCAGGTGCGGCGGACAGGTCGCCGCGAGTTCGACGAGCTCGTGGTCGAGGAACGGCACGCGACCCTCGAGGCCCCAGGCCATGGTCATGTTGTCGACCCGCTTCACCGGGTCGTCGACCAGCATCACGGTGGTGTCCAGCCGCAGTGCCCGGTCGGTGGCCGTGGCGGCGCCCCGATGCGCGAAGTGGTCGAACACGAATTCCCGTGACACGTCGTCGTCGAGGCGCCAACGCGGTTGCAGCAGCCGGTTCACCGCGGCGTGGTCGCGGTCGAAGAACGCCAGGCGGTAGCGCGCCAAGGCGTCGTCGACGTCGCCGTCCGCGGCGTGCGCCATCGGCGGGTACCAGTGGTATCCGGCGAAGATCTCGTCGGCGCCCTGGCCGGACTGCACGACCTTGACGTGCTTGCTCACCTCTTGCGAGAGCAGATAGAACGCCACGCAGTCGTGGCTCATCATGGGCTCGCTCATCGCCCCGACCGCACCGGCGAGCGACGGCAGCATGCGGGCGGTGTCGATGCGGATCTGATGGTGGTCGGTGCCGTACTCGCGGGCGATGACGTCGGAGTACTTGAACTCGTCGCCCTCCTCGCCTCCCGCGGCTTCGAAGCCGATCGAGAAGGTCGCGAGACCGTGCTGGCCCGCCTCGGCGAGCAACCCGACGATCAGGCTGGAGTCCAGCCCGCCCGACAGCAGACAACCGACGGGGACGTCGGCGACCAGGCGCCGCTCCACCGCGGTGCGCAGCGAGGCGAGGATGGCCTCCTCCCACTCGGAGTCCGACCAGCCGGCCCGCTCGGCGGACCGCTCGAACACCGGCTCCCAGTACGTTTCCTCGGTCCGCTTGCCGTCGGGCTCGATGCGCATGATCGTGCCGGGCGGCAGCTTGCGGACGCCGCGCAGGATCGTGTGCGGCGCTGGCACCACGGAATGGAAGGTCAGGTAGTGGTGCAGCGCGACGGGGTCGATCTCGGTGTCCACGCCACCGGCGGCCACCAGGGCGGGCAGCGACGACGCGAAGCGCAGACTGCTGGTGCCGTGTGGCTCCGACGTCTCGCACCAGTACAGCGGCTTGACGCCCAGCCGGTCCCTCGCGAGCACCACCCGTCCGGTGTCGAGCTCGGTGACGGCGAAGGCGAACATCCCGTAGAGGTGGTCGACCACCCGCTCGCCCCACTCGCGGTATCCCTTCAGGATGACCTCGGTGTCGCTGTGGGAGAAGAAGCGGTAGCCCTTGGCCATCAGTTGGCGGCGCAGCTCCGGGTAGTTGTAGATGCAGCCGTTGAACGCGACGGTGAGCCCGAGTTCGGGGTCGTGCATGGGCTGGTGGCCGTGGTTGGACAGGTCGATGATCGACAGCCGCCGATGGCCAAGCGCGACGCCTTCGCGCGCCCACACGCCGCTGTCGTCAGGCCCACGGGACTTCATCGCGGCCGTCATCGCCTCTATGGCCGCAAGGTTGGCCGGACGCCCTTGAGCGATCTCTCCGGCGATGCCACACATGTATTCGAGCTCCTTAGGGTCACCGGGGTTCGTGCAGCGGGTAACCACGCGGCACGCTGCTCAAACACCAAGATCAATTCAGTGGGATTGCGCACGGGAACGGGCACCACTCTGGGGCGAGCGAAGCGACGGGGGATGTGGCACTGGGGCGAGCGAAGCGACGGGGGATGTGGCACTGGGGCGAGCGAAGCGACGGGGGATGTGGCACTGGGGCGAGCGAAGCGACGGGGGATGT
>Ga0105237_10001238_pt1 | contig 34065 bp, 24 predicted proteins | sample KBSC24metaG_FD_81520 | JGI IMG/M metagenome (GOLD analysis project Ga0105237, IMG submission 81520) | Corn rhizosphere microbial communities from Kellogg Biological Station, Michigan, USA - KBS C2-4 metaG | ecosystem: Host-associated > Plants > Roots > Rhizosphere > Soil | place: Michigan, USA... | reverse complement strand
GCATGCACCCTATACAATTCCTTAAAAACCCGATCGCTCTTTGTTGCTTGTATATTTGGAAAAAACACTTCGTTGCCCGGACTCGAAAGCCAGGAACTGCTTAGATTACTAATAACGACGGTGTCATACGATAGGTGGGCGCTAAACTCGCCTATTTGATTGAAGTCAATTTTTCCCCACCCTATAACATCAGAGACCTCCACATTGTCCACTGGCTCTTCGATATCAAAACTTTGGGTCTCCAATTCCTCTATTCTTTTCAAAATGGTCAAGGCATCCGGGTCATTCATTAACCCCTCTTGTTGTAAAAACTGTATGAATGACGCTGCATTCGCTCCACATTCGCTAAAAAGAATATCCGCCACTTGTTTGTCCTCAGCTTTTTTGATCTTTCTCAACAATAGATAATCAGCGTCTCCAATATGTATATCGTTATTCATTGATCTCAAATTTAAAAGTCAGGCCATCGCGGTTTTGCAAACAAATTTTGTTTCGCATAAGGAAACGCATGGCGAGTGTTTGTATTTTGCTAAGTGGTTCCCCCTGATCGTCAAAAAATCGGATGTCCGATGTTCGGAGTGTAAAGGACCCGGAATGGGGCACTTTCTCCCATTGCACCTCTGCAGACAGAAGAATATTTCCGTATAGGAAATCCCGTACAGCTTTATACCCTTTTGGCATTTTGATCATCCATTCAATGGCTCTTCCAATTTTTTTAGGCTCTAAAGGATATTCTTTTATTTCAAATGTACTTTCCTGCGTCATCTCTTTCCCGATGTCTCCGGATAATTCGCCGGGTGAAACCTTAGCATCTTTCTTTATTCCAATTGCCGGCTTTAGCGCCACCTTCACTCCTTTTTTGAGGGTCTTATGAATTTTAGTTTCTGTATCCACCGATAAAGCACGGGTCCAATCTTTAAAGTCTCCGTTTTTTTCCAGATCGATCCTGACAAGAGCGCCCGTACTTCCTATATAAAAATCGGCACGGGATGCACCATGGTTTCGGGAAAGGATAATGGGATTAAAAATAACCGTGATCTCCGCCAGCCATCTTTCTCCCTCAACAACTCCGAAAATATCCATCAACATGATATTTTGCTCGATATCACAAGGCTCGAGTAGTTCCGCAACAAGATGGGGCGACGATATTAAGATGGAGGCCATAAGAAAGATGGATGATGTAATTAATTTACAAAATCCTTTTGACAAGCCACACCGTTAAAACACCTTTTTGTATCCCCGGAAACAAAAAAAAGCAGCCGGTCTCCCAACCGGCTGCTTCATTGTCTTAAATGGCTCGAAGGTTAGATCTTCGCGGCCAGTTCTTTACCTGCTTTGAACTTCGCTACTTTCTTAGCCTTTATCTTTATAGTTGCGCCTGTTTGAGGATTGCGGCCCGTGCGAGCAGCACGCTTGGATACGGAGAAAGTACCAAAACCAACGAGAGTTACTTTATCACCCTTCTTTAAAGTCTTGGCAATAGCTTCTGTGAAAGAATCAAGCACAGCATTAGCTTCTTTCTTAGAGATCTCCGCGTCGGCAGCAATCTTGTCGATAAGTTCGGCCTTGTTCATGTGAGTTGTATTTTTAAATGGTAAAAGAATCAGCAAATATATATTTTTATCGAATCAAAAAAACTGTTCCTTCCCTCAAAACCTTGTCTCCCTTATAATCCAGGCCGCTGGCCCTCCAGATAAAGGCGCCCGCCTCCCCGGGCCGCCCGCCGACGGTCCCGTCCCAGCCAATGGCCGGATCAGTCGTATAAAAGACACGCTGCCCCCACCTGTTCCACACAGCAAAATACCCGAACTCCCTTATTCCCATGGGTATGGCACGCAGAATATCGTTGTGCCCGTCCCCATTAGGCGTAAAGCCGCTGGGGACAAAGATACCCGCCACGCTAAAGACCTTCACGGCTATCCGAGCGCTGGCGCTGCATCCGGAGGCTGTAGAGGCTATTACCGTATAAACCACATTTTCCAGGGGATGGGCCACGGGAGCCTGTACATGCGCGTTATCCAGCCCCTCGGGCGGGGCCCAGCTCCAGCTGTCGAAGCCGGTGTTATTTATGTCCACAGCATGCAGGGGCAAAGGCTCCCCTTTCAGGACAGATGTGTCGCCACCGATGTATACCCTGGGCGCCTGATGGACGATGACATTGACCGTGGCCGTGGCCTCACAGACACCCGTACGGGCCGTTAGCGTATAGGTGGTATTGGTAGTGGGAGACGCCTGAGGCTGTAATAAGGTGGCGTCATCCAGGCCCGTAGCGGGCTCCCAGGAGAAGCTGGCGCCGTTGGAAGTAGCCATGATCCGGGCCGACTGCCCTACGCAAAGGGACAGGTCTCCTCCGCCATCAGCCGTTATACCCGCGGTAGCCTGCACCTGGGTGCTGGTAGTAACGACAGCGCCGGCTGCATCTTTTACAGAGAGAGAATGCGGCCCCGCAGCGACTTCCGGAAAAACATTGCTGTTCTGGAAGGCTCCGCCATCGATGTTGTATTGGTAGGGGGCCGTCCCGCCACTGGCCGTCACCGTAATAGTGGCATTGGCCTTCCCACAGGTGCCCACCGTGGGATCAGTGGTAGCCGACAGCGCGTACTGACAATTGTCCGGCACCTGTACGGGCACTACTTCCCGGCTGCCGGCCGCATCCACCACCAGCACGGAATACAGTCCTGGCCTCATCCCCATAAAAGTACTGCCTGACTGAAAATTGACACCATCGATGGAATACAGGTAGGGCGCTACCCCGCGGCTGGCCGTCACCAAAATTTGCGCATCCTGTCTGCCGCAGGTCCCCCCCTGCGCCTGCGCCGTCACCTCCAGTCCGCATTGGTCGAGGACGACGGCATGACAGAGATAGGTCGAGCCATTCCCATCCCTTATCTTCACCGTATAGGTTTGGGGGGGCAATTGCGTAAAGGTCCCAATGCTTTGATAGGCCACTCCGGTGAGCGAATAGGTATACGGAGGATTTATATCGCTGACCATAATGTTGATGACACCGCCCGACCCACAGATGGAATTACCGACGGAGACGGTGGGGTTCACACAATCTTTGACGTTATAGGTGGTAAATTGTATACAACCCTTGGCATCTTTTACAAAAAGGATATAATAGCCCGCGGACAGACCCACGAAGTCCTGCCGGTAGGACCAGATATTTTTATCTGTGCTATAGCTATAAGGCGGTGTTCCTCCCGACCCTTGCACAGAGATCACAGCATCCGACATGCCGCAGCCGGAGATGGGAATAACGTTGGTCACCGCGATGGAAGGAATATCCCCTGTCGGTAAGGTCACGGTAGTAGTGACCCTGGCTCCTGTGGCATCTGTCACCTCGATATAATGGGCGGTGCCATCACCGACAGCCAGAATTCCGCTGTATTGCGGCGGGCTGCCGTCAAAAGAATAACTGTAGGGCGCCGTGCCGCCCGAGGGATGGACGACGATGATCCCCTTATCTCCCTCGCAGGTAGGAGGGGTGGTTGTGATATTCAACTGAAAAGGCGGCTGCTGACCTAATACCTTCTCCCAGCAGGTGGACGAGATCCACACTGAAAGGAACAACAGCAGTACAGACCCTCTCGGCAGCATGATCTAAATGTAACGAAATTCCCCCGCAGAAGGTTGGCCGGCCGCCCCGTCCGACCCCTATTTCCCGAACCCCGCCAGACTGTGCAGTTTCACCGGGTCATAGATCTCCCCGCCCTTCACCACCGTACGCACATTCCGGATATCCCGTATCTGTGTCAGGGGATTGCCTTCCACGATGATCAGGTCCGCGCGGCGACCAGGTGCTATCGTCCCCGTCACTTTATCCTGTTTCATTACCTGTGCGGGTATCAGCGTGGCCGTTTGTATGGCTTCCAGGGGAGTGAGCCCCGCCGCCACGTATAATTCCAGCTCCCTGTCCAGGCTATATCCCGGGAATCCCATATCCGTGCCCGCAACGATGGGAATACCCAGGTCATGCATGGTTTTTACGATCCTGCCCATGCTCTCCAATATGGGCTTGAACTGTGCCGCGTTTGCCGGCGGCATGCCCATGTTCTTGAAGAGTGCCTGTAAAGGAAGGGGTAATGAATAAAACGCGGGTTCCATTTGCGTGATATCATCCTTTGTATTGCGGAATACCATTTCAAAGACCCCTATCGTCGGGTCCATCACCGTCCCATGTTCCTTGAGGAAACGGAATACCCGCTGGTTGGCGCTGTCGTTGACATCCACGCTCCTGTCCTTACCTGGCTTCATCACGCTAAAAACATATTGGACATGATTGACCATATCCATGCCGTCCTCGACGCCTTGTTGTATCGTCATCCCTTCCGGGATATGTCCCGTCACTGTAAGTCCCTGCCGGTGGGCTTCCTGGCAGATGGCTTTCAACACTTCGGGCGTGACGGAGCTATAGATCTTTATCTGGACAAACCCATTGTCCTTATATTTTTTTACAACCGCTACAGCCTCCGCGGGATTGGCGGCGCGGATGATGCCGAGGCCCGTCGCACCCGGTCCGTCGACGATGCCTGCCTTCAAAATATGGGGTCCTATACCTTTACCGCCATCGATGGCGCCCTGTATGGCATTGATATATTCGAACTCATTGCCGCAATCCCGCACCGTCGTCACACCTGCCGCCAGATAGGCTGGTCCCCATTCCGCCTGTTCAAAATGCGCATGCATATCCCAGAGGCCGGGCAGGATCGTCCTGCCTTCCGCGTGGATCACCGTATAGTCCCTGGGGACAGCCAGTTCGCCAGACTTTCCCGTTGCCTTGATGAGTCCGCCTTCCAAAAGTATCACTGAATTGTCTATAGATGTCCCGGTAGCGACATCTATCAGCTTACCACCTACGATGGCCGTAGGTCTGGCCTTGGGCAGCACGGTGCTTCTGGTGAACATCTCCATCCCATAGCCCGCCGCACGGGTGAGCATGGTTGGCAAAAGGCTTTCATAAGGCTCCAGCATCATCTCCAGCTTATCCCCTTCCGCATCGTTGGTGATGAGACATACCAGCTGTCCGTCAGCGCGCGTCCACAACAGTTCATTACCCCATACCAGACCGCTGATCACATATCTGTTCAGATGGAGTGGCTTATCCTGTTCGATGACATCTTCCCCATCCAGACGTATCTGGACCGCGCCCGTGGGGAGAATGGGAATGCTGGCGGGACGTCCATGGCTTTCCCAATATTTCAGCAGCATCATCTGTACCGTGCCCGGAGAGTATCCCGCCACGGGGAAGGCCAGGGGTCCCAGGTCTTTGCTATAGCTCGAATCGTCTACCCGGATGAGGGCTGTATGGTCTTTGATCCGGATGGTGTCGTTGATGGTGGAGAAGCGGGAAGTCCGCCCTTTTATAATGAGGCTGCGAGGCTCATTCCCATCCGTCACACCCAGCTTGGCTATCAGCGGGACAGGGGAGCCGCGGTCCACGAACTTGAAGTTGATGGAGTACTGCGGTCCTGTTTCCGAGTACTGCAGGGAATAATGCTCTTTACCGATGTTCTGGGCAAATTTATGGAGGAGGAAAGTGCCGCTGTCGGGGAGTTGTGCCGTAGCAGATAAGGTCCATGCCGCGAGGAGCAGGACGGTAAGGTTCTTTCTCATAGTGTTCATTGATCTTTGAGGCTGTGAATATAGCTCCGGGCCACCGCATGCCCAAAAAATTCGATGACCGCGGCTGCCGTGAGGGCGTCGATGATATTCCCCGCCACCGGTATCCAGCCTACCAGGAATTCGGATATACCCCTGCCTACGAGGGTAGCGATATTCCCCACGATAAAGGAGGTAGATACAGACTTTTTTAGGTCGATGTGGAACAGATTACCCAGGCGGATGACCATGATGACTTCGATGGGTACCAGGATCAGGTTATCGCTGGCCGGAAGCTGCGCCATGATGAAGGCTGCCACGGCTCCGGCGATGGCGGCGGTATGTATGATCCTTCGGCCCCTTCTTCGTTCGAGGTAAAGCATGGGTATGATTTGACCTCTAAATATATCAAAAATTCATGCCCGGGACGGGGACTCCCCCCACCTTTCCGCCGACATATTCTTTTTCCAAGGAAGCTTCGGCCCGGATGGGGGATTTGGAAGAATGTATCCTTCTCAGGGAAGATACGCCGGAACTATCCTTTTCCACCAGAAGGAACTGGTCCCTCCTGAACAGATGCCTGGACATCAATGAGGTATTGTGCGTCGTAAAGATCAGCTGAGAGCCTGGTTTGTCGATCGTGGCGTCATGGAAGGTTTTGATCAGATAGCGTAAAAGGAAGACGTGCAGTTTGGATTCGAGTTCGTCGATGAAGACCAGTTGTTTATTTCGAATAGCAAATGCAACATAGCAGCTTAACATTAAATACCGGTAGGCGCCCGCGGACTCGTATTTCCAGGTGTCGATCTTAGAAAAATCTTCCAGCTCTTTATGTAAGGGGCAGGCTTCTATCTTCATTCTCTTCTTTTCCTTCCAGATGCCAAGCAGGTCGGTGTCTGCACAAAGCTCCCTGCATTGCGGACATTTTAGTTTTTCCAGCACGATGCCCAGCCCGAGGTCCGCCTTTTCCAGGAAGTCGTATAGAAGGTCCTGATAATCCTTATGGAATATGATCATCATCGCCCTGTCGTCATGACGTCGCTGGTAGTCGTCCGGGATGATGATATTGCCTCTGAGCCATTTGCCAACCTCGTCGATATGAGGGAGCCCATCCTGTGTCATCAGTATGGACAACAGCAATTGGGTGGGGCGGGTGAAGTATACCGCCAGGTCCAGTCTTTTGTCACACATCTTCTGCCAGATCTTGCTGACAGTAATATTTTGTTTATTTCTTTCGAAAAGGAAGTTCTCGCGGATCTTTGGTTCTGCGTATGTCAGATATTCTGCTTGAACCTCGTAATCGAGCACTTCGTAGCCGTACCTGTATTTTATATTGCCTAATATAAATTCAGTTTCGATGCGGGTGGGCCGGGCAGGTGTGTCAGTTCTGCCAGTGCGGAAGTGGTCAGCTTCTATGTCATTGGTAATAATACTCCTGATAAAGGATTGATAGGCCTTTATGAAATTGGTCTTACCGCAATTATTATATCCATAGATGCCTACAGACTTTAGTAACTGTAGAGAGGGATCGAAATCGAAGCAGGTATGCAAATTATCCGGGAGCTCCTTTAATGACGAAGGCACGAGATCCAAGGTCTGCTCCTTCTGATAGGAGAGATAGTTCTCTATCGTAATAGTTTTAAGCATGTTATTTCGGTTTAAATGTTTTTTGCGAAAACCTGTAAATTCTCCCGATCGGATCATTAAAAAGTGCGTGGCTGAATACTACTTTTCACAGATTCGCGTGTTTGAAATATGACTGGGTCAAACACATTTAAAAATAGTGCTAAAAACTACTACTATGCAAACATAGGATTTTTCCCAACCATCCAATATTTTTTACGGTCTCCGTTGTGAACAAATGTTGATAACGGAAAATCCCCTGGACGCCCAAGCTAGGAATCATCGTGATCCTTATCATCACGCCCGGATAGTTATTGCCTCCCTCAGACGCTCATCGGATATTCTCTTTCTTTATTTTCTATTTCCTATAAAAGAAACACTCACTTTTATGAAGCAGGGTTTGCTATCCATTGTCCTTTTTCTAACAACCTTACTTTCGAATGCACAGGACACCACTGCCAGATTGCATTCGGAAGGCTCAAAAGCAGCGCTTGTTATAGGTCTGAGCAATTATTATAACCTCTCCTATTTGAGCGCTCCGACGAATGATGCCAATGATATGACACGGGTATTAAAAGACCGGGGGTTTCAGGTTGTCACGCTGATAGACCCCAGTCCCAGACAGCTGCAACGTGGGATCGCCAAATTTAAAGCCATCGCAAAAAATGCGGATGTAGGTCTGATCTACTGCTCGAGCCACGGCTGTAGTTTTCGGAACGGGAAGGTCTATGTGTTATTGCCTGGCGTTGGGAGATATGAGGATTGGAATTTTGCAGCATCTATCTATTGCATAAGCAATTTCGTCAACCTGCTGAAGGAGGTCAATTGTTCCTCTTCGATTTTATTGACGGACCTTTGCAGAAGCACGCTACCAAATGATTACTCAGATGACGACAAAGACACACTCGCTGTCCCTTCCAATTTCTTTATAGGCTATGCCACATCTGCCGGCGGACCCGCGATAGAATATCGCAGCGAAAGAAACAGCGTATTTACCGGCAGGTTTTTATACTACCTCGTTTCGTTCCATCTAACAATTCAGGAAATATTCCGGATGACAAGGCAGGATGTAATGACCCGGACCAATGGCGCACAGGTGCCCGAAACAATAGATTCGCTGAGACATAGTTTTTCCTTTTCCATCGATTCCGTGTCCGCAAAAATGTTATAAAAGATATAATGCGTCTTCGACAAATTTAGCCCTGTAGGGGATTTGTAGTAGTCTACATTACATTCGCCCTGCCACGGGCACTTATATTTGTCCTACAATCCCCCATTATGTCAGTTTATTTCCGAGTGGCCATGTTGCCCTTCCTGTCATTGGTTGCATGCTGCCTGCATGCGCAACCCCGTATCCTCACCAACCAGGTGGGTTATGAGGTCAATCTGTCCAAACGGGCCGTCATCATGGCGGACACCAGGCTCGATATAACGTCCTTCCAGTTGATCGACACTCATACGGACCAGTCCGTCTACCAGGGGACTCCCGTTTACAGTGGTCCCGTCGCAAAATGGAAGGACCGGGTATTCTGGACCCTGGATTTCAGCAACTGGCTAAAGGAGGGATCATACAGGCTGGAGGCTACCCTGTCCGGCGCATCACCGGTGAGTTCCTACCCCTTTATCATTGGAAAGAATGTGCTGGAAAAGGCGACTCTTTCAGATGTGATCTATTATTTCAAGGGACAGCGCAGCGCGGGGCTGATCGACGAGGCGGATCATCACCTGCCAACCCCTCCCCAGGCGCCGGGCCCCGGTTCAGGTAAAGTACCTTCCACGCTCGATCTGCATGGAGGCTGGTACGATGCCACGGGTGACTATGGCATCCACCTCTCTCATTTGTCCTTTTCCTCTTATTTCAATCCTCAGCAGGTCTCTCTCACGGTATGGAGTCTCCTCAAGACGGAAAAACTGCTGGCCCGGAGGGATGGCACCGACTTCCGCCAGTTCAGACGCCGGCTGCTGGATGAGGCTATGTATGGAGCGGACTACCTCGTCCGGCTCCAGGCCAGGAACGGATCGCTCTATCGCAGCATTGGAGCCCCGGGGTCGGGCAAACTCGCTAAGGACAGGAGAATATCACCCGAACAAAAAAGCTACCGGATAAAGGTCTCTAAAGACGCTACGTGGGCCAGCGATCCCGTAAAGGACAGCTGGCGAAGTTATCAGGCCAGCTACCGTAGTGGGGCGGGTATGGCCATTGCCGCCCTGGCGATTGCCTCTACGGATAGCATCGTCGGAGAATACAGTGCCGCTGACTATCTCCGTGTCGCGGAGACAGCCTTTGCCTTCCTTGAAAAGGAGAATGCCCAAATGACAAATGATGGGAAGGAGAATATACTGGACGACTACTGCGCGCTCAGTGCAGCCACAGAACTTTACAGAGCTACATCCAAAAAGCCATACCAGGATGCCGCGGAAAAAAGAGCGCAGAGTCTGCTGGCCCGGTTCACTTCCTGGGATAAATACAAGGATTATTGGCGGGCGGACAAGGACGATCGGCCTTTCTTTCATCCATCAGATGCCGGCCTGCCATTAGTAAGCCTGTTATATTACTATCCCCTGGCGTCAGAAGCCACCCAGCGACAGATCAAGGAAGCCGTACGCCGCTCCATGCATTTCGAGTGGGCCATCACGCATGAGGTGAACAATCCTTTTGGCTATAGCCGGCAGCTGGTACAGGATACGCTTGGTCAGCGTCATAGTTCTTTTTTCTTCCCGCATGGCAGCGACGCATCTCCCTGGTGGCAGGGTGAGAATGCCCGGCTGGGTTCCATAGCTGCCGCCGCCCGGCTGGCGGCGCGTCTCTTTAGAGATGACCGCCCCTTCCAGGATTCGCTGGAGAGCTTTGCGGTGGATCAGCTAAACTGGATCCTTGGCTGCAATCCCTTTGACGCCTCCATGCTCCAGGGCACGGGTCACAACAATCCTGCCTACGGTTTCTTTGGTACATTTGAATATACCAATGCACCGGGCGGTATCGTGAATGGTATTACATCGGGGCTTAATGACGAGGAAGACATCGACTTTAATCTCTCGTATGCGCAGACAGGCAAGGACAATGACTGGCGCTGGGCGGAGCAATGGCTGCCGCATGCGGCCTGGTATATGCTAGCGGTGGCGGCCCGTGAAAACGTGCGTCCTTCTGATGAACATGCGGATGATCATCCTACGCTGCCCACCGGCGCCCCAGCCCCGGATTTTCAGCTAAAAGGCGTGGATGGCAATACTTACACATTGCAATCTTTTAAAGACGCAAAAGTTCTGGTTGTCGCCTTTATATGCAATCACTGTCCCACTTCGCAGGCTTATGAAAAGAGACTGATCCAGCTCGTAAAGGATTATAAAGACAAAGGCATTCAGCTCGTCGCCATCAATCCCAACAATCCCGCCGGGCTGCGACTGGATGAGCTGGGGTATAGCGACCTGGGTGATTCTTATGATGACATGAAAGTCCGGGCAAAGGATGCAAGCTATAATTTCCCCTATCTCTATGATGGGGAGACAGAGGTGGCATCCAAACAATATGGCCCCGTCTCCACCCCTCACCTGTTTGTCTTTGATGAAAAAAGACTATTGCGCTACAATGGCCGGTTCGACGATACGGAGGACCCGAAAAAGACACCTCATAACAATGATGTCCGCAACGCCATCGACGCAGTATTACGGCATGAAGCTCCGCCGGTGGCCGTCACCAAGGTGTTTGGCTGTAGCATCAAGTGGAAGGAAAAGAGTGACTGGATCAGCAAGGCCCGTGTAACCTGGGCCAATGAGCCCGTGTCACTGCAGTCCGTCGGTGTCGACAGCATCCAGGCCCTTGTCCGCAACGACAGCAGGAAGCTGCGGCTTATCAATCTTTGGGCCACCTGGTGTGTGCCCTGTGTGCAGGAATTCCCGGAGCTGGTCACGATCTCCCATATGTACCGGGATCGTGGACTGCAGCTGGTCACTGTCAGTCTGGACGATTCGGCGGCCCAGGACAAGGCGCTGAAATTCCTGCAACGCGAACAATCCTCGTCCATAAACTACCGTTTTGCCGGCGACGACAAATACAAGCTCATCGAAGCCATCGATCCCAAATGGCAGGGCGCACTGCCCTATAGCATGCTGGTAGAGCCTGGCGGAAAAATAGTATACGCACGACAGGGGCAGATCGATCCGGAGGCGCTCAAAAAACTCATCTTCGACAGCCCGTATATGGGGCGGATCTTCAAGTAAGCCCGATTCACTGCGAATAATACTGCGGTCAATTATCATACCTTGGCGATCTCGAAAAATTCGCCATGCTACCATTTAACCTTATTCGCAAAGACAGGTGGCCTCTGTACGCCGCCATCCTCGTTCTTCTTATCTTCACGGTGCTCCTCGGACTTCATGCCCTCGACAGCACGGATGGTATATTTTCACTACCGAATGACGAAGCCTACCTGCAACTGACCATGGCCAGGTCCCTTGCCTTCCGGCAGGTATGGGGCATCGGTCATCATGACTTCGTCTCCATATATCCATCCCTGCTTTATCCACTGGGGCTGGCCGCCGTCTTCCTTATCTTCGGTGCACATCTTGTGCTGGCGCCCATCGCAAACTTCGTGCTGGCTACCATTCTTTTGACAAAGATGCAACACTGGCTGGCTAAAAAGCTTGTCAGTCCCCCGACTCAACTGTTCATCATGCTGGCTGTTATCATACTATCGCCGCTGCCCGTAATGATCATATATGGATTGGAAGCTACCCTCTTACTGCTGATGGCCTTTTTGTTCATCAGCCGTCTGGTGGACGAATGGCAGCTCCCCGAATTCTCGCGGCGTACACTGGTATTCGGGGCATTGATGGTAGCAGCCCGGTATGATGGAGCATGGCTGATTGGCGTTGTTTGTCTTTTGTTACTATGGAGAAGGCAATGGTTAGGCGCCTTTGAGCTGGTCATTTGGTGTCTGCTCCCTGCATTGGCATTTGGCTTCCTCTCTCTGTACAAAGGCAGCTTCTTTCTCCCAAATACATTCATTACAGGGTCGGCAACCTTTCTCCTGAGTTATGACTGGCTGGTGGGATGCGGGATTGCCGTGACCATACCGTTGTTACAGGGCTATTTTGCCAGACTTCCGCAAAAAAAGGGCCGATTCATACCGGCGCTGCCGGCAGTGTTCATCGCCCTGGTACTGCTGACGACCAATCTATATGCCGTCCAGGCCCTGGATCAAAGCAGGCTCGCCACGTACAAAATGAATGATGCAGTAGCCAGGTTCGCACGTCTGTATTATTACAAATATGGAATCACCTCCGACGACATTGGCATGATATCCTTTTTTACGGACGCGAATTATGTGGATCTGTCGGGTGTTGCCAGCACCAGGATCGCCCGGATAAAGACAAGCCGTTATTTCAACACAGGATTGATCAGACGTCTTAGCGACGATGCGGGAGTCAAGCTGGCCGTCATCAGCAGCCAATATGACAAAGGACTGCCGGACAATTGGGTCCGGATGGCTTCCTGGAACATTGCCGGAAGGGAGGCCTGGACCTTTTATTGCACCGACACGTTTTCTATTTCCTACTTCAAATGGAATATGAATGACTATGCCCGTACCCTATATCCGGATATTAAGGTGAATTATTTTTATACACAGGGACCTGAAAAAAAGACGCCCTAGATATTTCCAATGGGATAATTGATCTGTCCGTTGGGATTATATCCTACAAGGACCTTTGCAGGTATGCCCGACTTCCTACACTTCATATGGCATCATCGGGGCAACCGCCTTTATCTCTATTTCGCCCTGATCTCCAGCCTGGTGCTGCTGGCGCTTTTGAAGCTGCTCTATCCATACCCCAACCTGGTCATGGATTCCTACTATTACCTGCGCGCAGCCGCCACGCATGCAAATGTCAATGCCTGGCCCATAGGTTACAGCAAATTTATTCAACTGGTGGGTTTTTTCACGCATTCTGCCACCGTCCTGGTTTGTGTACAATACCTTTTTTTGGAAGCGTCTCTCCTGGTCCTCTTTTTCACATTGCGCTTTTTCTTCCAGCTGGGCCGGGTGACCTCGATCCTCCTCTTTCTTTTCTTTTTTGTCAATCCTTTGTTATTGTATACTGCCAACCTCATCATGGCGGATGCATTGTTCAATGGTCTTAGTATCCTCTGGGTGACGCAGTTGTTGTGGATCATTTACAAGCCAAGGCCATACATGATCTTTACCCATGCGCTCCTGCTCCTGATCACTTTCACCGTCCGGTATAACGCCTTATATTATCCCGTGGTCGGCGCCATCGCCTTTACCCTAAGCCGGCAGCGCGTTGGATTGAAATTAGCAGGCATCATTCTGCCCGCCCTGCTCGTGGTTGGTTTTATTACTTATACCGGCCGGGGAATGCAGGAGTACTGCGGAGTCCGTCAATTCTCTCCCTTTGGCGGGTGGAAACTTGCCAATGATGCCTTGTACATGTATGCTCATGTGCAAGCGGACGGTCAGGGCAATATACCTGCGCGGTACCAGGCCGTCGACAGCATGGTGCGCAGATACTTTGCACTGTCCCATGATCCCGGGGATCTGATGAGGCCGGATGTTTTCCATGGCAGCCCCTTTATGTTCGATGGCCCCCTGATGTATTATATGACCCGCCTGTATGGAGCAGACACAGGGATGTTTATCAATTTCCAAAAATGGGCCCGGATGGGGCCGCTCTACACGGACTATGGCTCCTATCTCATCCGCAAATATCCGCGGGCTTTTGCCCGCTGGTTCCTCTGGCCGAACGTACAGCGGTATGCCGTCCCTCCCCGGGAAATATATATGACCATCACACCTTTTTACCTGCGCAATGACGAGCTGGGGCCCGAAGCCACCCGCTGGTTTGGACTAACGACCTTAACGCCAAAGCCCGAATATATTAACCTGCGGCTGAATATCCTTTCCCCCTATCCCCTTTTGTTTTTTTTAATACACATCTGTTTTATACTTAGCCTGCTGGGGTTCTTATTTAATAAAGGCTGGTCCACCGTCGGCAGGCCCTACAATTATTGCCTGCTGGCAATTATCTGTCTATGGTTGTGCGATGCGGCATTCAGCCTCACGGCAGCGGCCATCGTCATGCGGTATCAGATACTTACCATCGTGCTGGAATTCTCTTTATCATTGTTTTTCCTGGAGTACTTATACCGGCAGGCCTTTAGCACTTCCTTAAAACCATTATATTTGCCTTTCCAAAAACCACAGGATCATGAAAGCTTGGAAAGACTATCAGGAAAAGAATAAAGAACGTTTCCTCAACGAATTGCTGGACCTTCTCCGCATACCTTCCATCAGCGCCCGCAGCGAACACAAGGCCGACATGGCCAAATGCGCCGAAGCCGTAAAGCAATCGCTTCTGCAGGCCGGTGCCGACAAGGCGACCATCTATCCTACGGAAGGGCATCCTGTCGTCTATGCGGAAAAGATCGTCGATCCTTCCAAACCTACTGTCCTTGTGTATGGTCATTTCGACGTGCAGCCCGCCGACCCCCTGGAACTTTGGCACAGCGGCCCTTTTGACCCCGTCATAAAGGATGGGAAGATCTTTGCCCGCGGCTCTGCTGACGACAAAGGCCAGTTCTTTATGCATGTCAAGGCCCTGGAGACCATGGTCAACACCGGGACGATGCTGACCAATGTCAAATTTATCATCGAAGGAGAAGAAGAGGTGGGCAGTCCCAATCTCGCAAAATTTGTCTCTACCCATAAAGATCTTTTAAAAGCTGACGTCATCCTCATCAGCGATACCTCCATGATCAGCCTGGAGCATCCTTCTCTGGAGATTGGGGTGCGTGGCCTCTCCTATATTGAAGTGGAGGTAACCGGGCCAAACAGGGACCTGCACAGTGGCGTATATGGCGGCGCCGTAGCAAACCCTATTACCATATTGGCAAAGATGATCGCGTCCTGTCATGATGAGAATAACCATATCACGATCCCTGGCTTTTATGACGATGTGGTAGAAGCTACCCCCGCAGAGAGGAAGCTAATGGCCGCAGCGCCATTTGATGAGAAGGAATATAAGACCGACCTGGGTATAACAGAATTGTGGGGCGAGAAGGGATATACCACCAACGAGCGCACAGGCATACGGCCAACGCTGGAGTTGAATGGCATCTGGGGCGGCTATACGGGAGAAGGCTCCAAGACAGTCCTCCCTTCAAAAGCAACAGCCAAGATCTCTGCACGGCTGGTACCCAATCAGTCCTCGGCGAAGATCACCGAAAAGCTGTTGAAATATTTCCGGGACATCGCTCCCGCCGGAGTCACTGTCAAGGCGGAAGAGCATCATGGCGGCGAGCCGTATATGACCCCTATCGACAGCAAGGCTTATCAATCCGCTGCCAAGGCCATCAAAGCTACGTTTGGGAAAGATCCTGTACCCGTGCGTGGCGGGGGCAGCATTCCTATTTGCAGTCTTTTTGCAAAGGAGTTAGGAATAAAGATCGTCTTTATGGGTTTTGGGCTTGATAGTGATAACCTTCATTCGCCGAATGAAAAATACGAGTTGGCGAATTATTACAAGGGCATCGAGACCATTCCATATTTTCATCAATATTTTGCGGAATAGTGTAGAAGGTCCCGATAAGCTCCGGAAGCAGTCAACGCCCTGCTATTCCCCAATACGATCAACTGTTCCACCGCCCGGGAAATACAGACCAGCAGCTTCCTGTCCACCAGCGACACTTCATCCTCCGCCACGCTTTGTATCGTCCGGATCTGCCGGGCATCCTGGATCGTGGTAGAGAAGATGATGACCTTTCGCTCATCCCCCTGATAACGCTCCACGGTGTCGATAATAAGCTCCCCGCCTCGAAGCAATTCCGGCCGGAGATGTTCCTTTATGGCAGCGATTTGCGCCCGGAAAGGCGTAATAATGCCGATGTCAGCAGGTCGCACGCCGCCAGCATCCACCAGCTCATGCACAATTTTAGCTACCGTCGATGCCTCTTTATCATTCCGTTTGGGTCCACCCTCGGCAGGCGTCTCCACAAAAACCACCCGATGATCCCCCAGCGAGCCCCAAAGATTTCCGTCCGGCAAGGAATACACCGGCTGGCGGCTGGCTTGACCAGGCACACCGGCCTTCAACTCTACTCTATAATGTCTGCTGATGAGGGCAGCAATATCCTCATGCATCCGGTAGTGGTCCCGCAACTGGCCATATGCTTCGCTCCATCCCTTCTTACGCGCATTATCTATCAGCCTTTCAAAAAGGGATATCTTCAGATCGTCTATACCTAATTGATTCAGGTAAGTGCTATCGATGCGACACAGCTGATCATCCTGTGTAATTACAGCCGGCAGTTGCTTATGATCCCCGATCAACACAAACTTATCGAATAAGGCCAGCACGCTGCTAAGAACGGCCTCCGTTAACTGGGAAGCCTCATCCACGACGACCTCATTAAAGGGAATAAATTGTCGCAGCAATTGCCAGTTATTGTGAAAGGTGGTCATGGTGCTGACAAAGACCTTATGCCCGTCGATGATCTGTCGCCAGCTGTCCGGGTTGTCGTCATCCTTTATCAGCGCCGTAAAAAGATTATCGTCCTGTACATGCCGGCTGCCCAGACGGAGATAAGGTACCGCGGCCCCTTCCCTTGGGCTTCTGAACGCCTCACAGATCTTGTCCACGGCCTTGTTGGTAAAAGCCAGCACCACCAGGGGTTTGCCCGACCTGCGAAGGCTCTCCCGCACATACTGCACCAAAAAGGTGCTGGTCTTCCCAGTCCCCGGGGGACCCTGTAATAAATAATAATCCCTGGCATCCAGGGCCTGCTGAAGAACTTCCCGTTGCGTATCCGTCAGCCCAACGCCTCCATACAGCTGCTCCCGCACAAATACAGGCTGCTCATGCCCAAATAATAGCTTCTTCTTCCGCGCGCTGGTCGTCAACACATTAAAAAGACAGGAAATGGCGCTCCAGTAATTCTTCTCGAAGATATCCGGCTCCACCGCCCATGTCTTATGATCACGGATAAATTTATAATCCGTCTGTTTGTTATTCAGCGAGACGACCAGCCTGTCCGGGTGTATCTCATCGAGACTGCCTTTTAAGATATGATGATGAAGGACGTGGTAACCGTCATCCGACTTAGGATAAAGGATCACCAGATCGCCCTTGCGAAAAGCGTGGTCGATCTTCCGGGTAAAGTTCAAGTGTACGTACCCTTGTCCCTCCCTTATCTCCACGGACTCCAGGTCATAAATGATCCGGAAATCATCCAGCTTGACCTCCAGGCTATCTAGCCACAACCCCGCAAATCCATTGGGCTGATCCTCTTCGTCCTCTTTTAACAGGTTGCCCACCTTCGAGTTGATATTCTCCCGAATGAGGAATGATACCATCTCCTGATAATATTCCGTGGCGATCCTTCCCGGCTCATAGGCCTTTTGGAAAAGAGCTAATACCTGATCCTTGAACACCGGCAATCCCGGTATTCCCTGGACCTTGATACGTTGGAGTACGGAAAAGTCTTTGGCGGCCAGTCGGTAGATCTGGGCCACGATCTCATTGCGCTGCTCCAGGATCTGCATTTTCTCCCGGTGCTCGCTCACGAGATGGCGATAAGGCGAGATCTGACATTTGGAATAGAATACGGCATTGAATCCCTTCCTGTCTTTCCCATAAGTGCTTTCCAGCATCATATCATAACATACCACCTGCATCTTATGATTCGGGAACGCCATCCTGCCGGCATTGGGATTGGGAGAGCTGCCGCTTTTTAGCTCGATGATGTCCTGTACTCCATCCTTCTTGCAAAGGAGGTCCAACCTGCCTTGCAGACCATATTCCGTAGAGAAATAGGTAGGTTCGATCCAGAGCTCTTTTGTCGCCTCGCGTCCCACCAGCTTCATGATATTCGGCAAATGCTCCGTATAAACAGACTTGCGCACTTCCTGCATTTCTCTCTTCCCAAGCTGCGCTGCCTTCATGGCAAAAAGCCGTTGCGCATGAAGATAGATCTCTTCCTTATCCCGGCCCGGGTCCCGCACCAGCTCATCCAGGTAATAGCCGACGATACTACCTTTTATAGCCGCAGCTCCCGGCAGATCGCTTACCAGTCGATTGAGAAAGAACAGATCGCTATAGGCCCCATAATTGGTATAACACTCTCCCACTTCCGTAGCATCCACCAGGTAGTCGGGCTCCAACGTGATCAGGGTGTCGAAGGTGGTCTCATATTCATTCCCCTCTTCCCCGACAGGCCGGATATTCTCTGCAAATAGTATGGCGTTCTCTTTCAGCCACGCCCGTATCTGTGTATAGTTATAATATTCATCCCTGCGAACGATGATCTTCACCTGCTCGCCCAGATCTTCGAGATCATAGGCCGCCAGGACAAAAAATATTTTTCCATTGTCATTTTGCAGTTCCGTCCAGGAAGAGCAGAGGAGCTTAAGATCCGTGAGCTTATTATAGTTTCTTTTTGGGTACAGGCGGGTGAAGTACCCTTCCTGGTACCCGGTCTCCTTCATGGGCTGCTCTCCCATGGCAAGCGTCAGCAGCTGCTTCATCAGCATACCGCCTTGCTCAAAGGCCTTTTCATTGGCTTTGTCTCCGTCCTTCAACAGTCTCCGGAAATTTTCCAGGTTGCGTCGCTCCACATCCCGCAACGACAGTGTAGCCAGCAAATACCGGAATCTGGCGTAAAAATTACGGAATGCCACCATCTCGTCGGTGGTGATGGCTTTTACCACGCGGTCGAACAGCTTGGCCAGTGCCATTATCCGGGAGGGAAGTGCGATGCGGGAGCCTCGGATCAGCTCCAGTTCGGAAAGGTATTGTTCGGCTTTGACAGGGTTCAGCATGGTAGTAGACCCAATTGGGACCTGCAAAATTAACTAAAAATTCCCGCTCACGGGTAGCGGTCCGTCACCGGCGCCAACGCAGGAAGATTGCTGACGGGACGGTCCAGGTAGAAATAAGCGGTAGCGGCATAGTCGTCGGACCGGAAGAAATTTGCATAGCTGCCGGGATCGGCCTTGTCGAGGGTTTCCTTCTGTCCCGGCTCCAGCAACCCGTGAAATCCCTTAGGCCCGGCATCTATGGAAACAGGCTTCATGGGCACCCCTCTGGCAAGCATACTTCTCACCGAGTCTACAGAACGTCCTCCTATTTGTTGTATTTCAACTCTGCAATCCTCATCGAAATAGATGGCATCGGGTACGTGCCAGCGGTAGAACGCATATTGATTCTTCGGATCGTTTGCCACCAGACAGCCCTGGTATTGATGCGCAAACCTCCCCTCTCCCCAGCCCGTGCCAACATAGTCTTCGGAACCCGTACCATTGATAGTGGGGTACTTCGTATCTCCATCCAGCCACATCTTTACTTCTCCCTCACCCCACCAGGACGACCCGTATACAGGATTGACGTTGACACCGACGTTTACTCCAAGAAACCGGCCTTTGCCGATGACTTTTGGTAACAATACAGCATTCTCTCCCAGTGGTGCATTCCTGGTCCGTCCCCAGCAGGCGTGAAAATACAGGTCGCCCGGGTCCAGTTTTGGTAAGGTGATATAATCGACGTCGTAGAAAAATAATACGAGATCCTCGCTGCCTTCATTGGTAACAATGATTTTGGCGCCTGTTCGAAATGGCATGGGGATGATACAATTGAAACTTCGTCCTTCCGGATCGCTGAGCAGTGCGGACTGAAAAGCCACGGGTTGTAATACAGCCCCGAAAAAATCTCCCAATGGCACATCCACGGCCGGCTTTGCCGCATTGTCCCAATACATCTGCAACCGCAAAGCACGCAGCATCCTGGGGCTTCTGTCATTGATCGTACACCATATCCTTTGTATTTTACCCGCGCCCTGTATGTCCAGCAGTGTTTTGCTTTCCCCTGCCTTTAGCGCATCGAATGCATGCCCTTTGGCTGTGGCATTGCTTTTACCCGCCTGGCCCTTGACGCCGTTCAGGTTTTCAAAACTGCTGACACGGGAATGGGCGCCTGCCGGCGCCTGGTAAAGCTCCTGTGCGGTCAAATGGGTAACTGCAAAAAGCAGGATAATAGTATATCTCTTCATACGTTTGGGAAAAACACTTGAAGATAAAGATAATACTATTCCGATCGCAAGCTGTCCACGGGATTGGTCAGGGCCGCCCGTATGGCATGGAATGCCACCGTCACCACCGCAATGATCAGCGCGACCAGTCCTGCCCCCGCCAGCATCCACCATTCGATGCTCACCCGGTAGGCAAAGTCCTCCAGCCATTTGTGCATCACCATCCAGGACAGGGGTGAGGCGATCAGCAAGGCAAGGCCGACAAGGATAATAAAATTGCGGGACAACAGCCGCACGATGCTGGCAGGACTTGCCCCCAACACCTTGCGGATACCAATTTCCTTCACTCGCTGGCGGGTGAACAAGGCGATCAGTCCAAAAAGTCCCATGGCAGCTATAAAGATGGTCAACAGGGCTACATAGTTGGTAGCTTTGAGGATGCCCTCCAGCAACGCATATTGCTTGTCCACCCGGTCGCTCATATATTCCAGTTGCAGATTGCGTCGGGCAGGCATTTCTTTGAACGCCGCCTCCAGCTGCCGTTGCACGCCCTTTCCGCCTCCGGGGGTCGTGCGTATGCTGAGATAGGTAAAACCCATCTGGGTATGACCTGCATAATGATGCAACAAAGGCTCTACGTCCGTGGTAAGGTCCGAATAATGGAAGTCTTCCATTACCCCCACCACTTTGAACAGGGTGGGATCGTCTCCGCCCGCCCGCAGCTGGCGCCCCACGGCATTGTCAAGGGTCCAGCCCAATAGCCCCACAGCCTTGCGGTTGATGATGATGTCGTGCATATAAAGGCTGTCACTGACGGTAGTACCATTTATAAAATTGCGACCCCGCAGGATAGGTACTTCATACGTCGATAGCAATCCGGCATCGGTATACGCATGACGGAAACCCAGTTGCTTACCCGTGATGGGGTCCGAATACTGATTGTAGTTGTTGTCATAGCCCGTGGGGATGACCTCACTGGTAGAAATGGCCTGAATGGCGGGATTGTTATGCAGCTGGTTCAGCAAGGCGTCAAACTGAGCCGCCGCTGTCTTATCATTTTTGTAGGCGAGCTTGTAATTACCCACTAATACACCGTCCTTTTGAAAACCCAGCGCAGCAGACTTCATATGCCGTATCTGGCTGTGCAGGATGATGGTGATGCCGATGAAGGTGATGGCCAGTACGAACTGCAGCGTGATAAAGACATTGCGGGTATAGGGTTTGTCGCTGCGCCCCGCTCCGGTGAGGCGGCCCTTTATGACATCGATGGCCTTTAGCTTGCCCAGGTGCCAGGCCGGATAGCTGCCCGCGATAATGACGATGATCAGCCCTGCCAGGATAAAGAACAGCGCGACGGGGTAGTCCCGCCGCATATGCAGGCTGATACTGCCAAACCTTTCTTTAAGGACATCGTTCATGACGGGCATCAGCACGCTGCTGAAAAGCAGGAATGCCAGCACCAGGCTGGCGCCGACAAGAATAGCATTCTCGATACAGAACTGAATGATGATGTGCCGCCTGCGGCCTCCCATCATTTTCTTTACCGCTACTTCCCTATATCGGCTAAACAGCGTGGCGGCATTCAGGTTGATAAGATTGGCAACGATGATGAGCAGTATAAAAAAGATCGTTCCTATTTCTCCCTTGATCATTACCTGTACGATATTGCCCGACTCTTCCTGTACGTAGCTGGTAAAGGGCACCAGCTTGGGTTTGGCCTTTTTCATCTCGGGGTTATAGTGGACCAGGCCTATCTGTCGAAGCTGAGCATTCAGCTTTGCCGTGTCGGCGCCCGGCCGGAGTATAAAGTAATTTTCCGCAAAAGTGTTATACCAGTCCGCGGCCTGTGCAAACCCGGGGTTGTCGTGCAGGAGCTGCGTATTGAGCAGCACCTCTGGCCGGAAGGTGGTGTTGGAAGGGATGGTTTGCAGGACCCCCGTTACTTTCAAGGGCACATTGTCATCCATCGTCACGGTCTTACCCAAAGGGTCGGTCTTGCCAAAAAGCCGCTCCGCCATCTCGTGGCTGAGGACCACGCTGTATTTGTCACGTAATGCCGTCGAAGCATCCCCGTATTCCAGCGGGAAAGAAAAGACCCTAAAAAAGCCTGTGTCTACATACGTTGTCTGATCCTGGAATTCATTACCGCCCGCCTTTAACCAGGGCCAGGACCAGGTCTGCAAATGAGTACCCGCTTCTATATCCGGACAGGTCTTTAGCGCCTCATAAAGGAAGGGATAGGGTGTCTGTCTAAAATCACCGGCTCCTGCATTGCTTTTTACATAATACATGCGCTCCTTATGCCGGAACTGGCCATTTGTCGTCAGGTATTGGTACAGCATGACGGTCAGCACCATGATGGCCGATAGTCCCAGGGCAAGACCAATGAGGTTGATAAGGGAAAAACTCCGGTTGCGGAACAGGTTCCGGATGCCTGTGCGTAAATAGATCTTGAACATGGCAGTAGATTTTTGGGGATCGACAAAAATACCACTACAGCAGTGCCAATTTTTAAATATATGAAAATCAATGTTTTAAAAAATTATCGTATTTTGTCACTGTTCGTTTAAGAATAAAAGTGTCCGGTACAATCAGGGTATTGCTCCTGACCTATCAAGTTCCAAACCTTCCTTTAAACCGGAGTATTGAAATTGAGACTGAGTCATCCATTTGGGTGGCGGATCACCTTTCAAAAAATGATCTAAGAACTGTGTCAGTCGTATTGTAAAGTCGAGCGCATTCTTCCTTTTAAGAAGACTATGCCCCTCGCCATCATAATCTAGCATCCATACTCGTTTACCTAGCCGCCGCAAAGCCATATAAAATTCTGAACCTTGTTCCCAACCGTCATCCCCTTGACACTGCATCATCAATAATGGAGTGTTCACTCTATCCGCCTTAAATACCGGGCTCGCTTTTATATAAAGATCTGGTCTTTCCCACAAAGTCGCACCTATCATGTCGTGACCATTTGTGTGATTTATCCTGTAGGCCCTAGGCCCTTCTTTTCCAGTTTTTATTAGTCCTAGGTAGGCACTTATCTCATCACTTACAGTAGCAGATGCGGAACACGCCGCCGCGAATATATTAGAATGAGTTATAATAAAATTAGTTTCACCCCCGCCAAAGCTATGCCCTTGAATTGCCATCTTTGTGCTATCTACATAGGGGAGACGGCCGACATAACGAGCTGCTGATACGACAGCATTACAAGCAGATTCCCCCGGCAATTTTCCGTTTCTCTTACTAGCGACTGAAAAATGAATATCAGGTGTCACTACTAAATAGCCTCTGCTAACAAACCATGGAATATTGATGTTATCCGTTGTAATTTCTGGCATTAGGAACTCGTGTAAGCCCTGTGATAAACTCTCATAATAATTAAAAATCACAGGGTATTTTCTTTTAGGGTCAAAATTTTCTGGTTTGTACAATATACCCTGTGTGTTTGAACCATCCAATTGCTTCCATGAAATCAATTCTGCAGTCAGCCAATTGTATCTCTTTTGCGGTTCGTATTCTGTCAATGGTTTAAATTCCTTTAAATCCTTAGTCATGTAAAAGTTAGGGAATTCGGAACTGCTACGACGTTGCACAATTCTGTAATTATTCTCATTATCCTCGGTTAAAAATTCATCGTATAGAGTATATTTATATGGCCCCATTGATAAGAATGTAGGGGCACCAGGCTTGTTAATATTCGCTTTAAAAAAACCACTGTATTTGTTCGATGTGTTGAAGCCAGTTAATAGAACTGAGTCATTACCGTTATACAATCTTTGATGCCTTCTCTCCTTTACTAACCTCAGCTTGACATGGTGCTGTTGTCCATAACCACCTGTCAAATTAACCGGCTTTCTTTCTCCGGATGGATCAACTTTCCATAAATCATACCTATCATACGCCATAAACGCCATGTCATTTTCAAACCATCCCGCAACCTCCTCCACGGGGTAAGAGAAAATAGAATTTTCAAAAGAGGCAATGACATCCTCTTCTATGTCCATTGGAGGCAAATTTTTTGATAGGTTTTGACATTTTGATTGTCTTAAATCAAAGCTCATCCAGGCTTTTTCTTCACAGTCCCAAAATACCAGCCACTTTCCGGTCGGTGAAAAACAAAAATTAGTTAACGGAGCCTTGCAATTCTTCTTAATAAGGGTCCTAGTTCCGTCATTAAGAGATACAAGCCAATAAGATGGATATCCTTTGCTTGGGGGCCACCAACGATTTTCCTCGTTATGATCCCCTATAACAATGTAGTCGCCATCAATATTGTCAAGGACCTTTGTTTTTAAGCCTTCTTCGCTGTCTAATATTTCTACCACCTTTGCTCCAGGTTGAGTTCCGATAGAACAAATTGTTTGAAAATTAGCGGAATTTCTTTGCTGAGGGTTTAGAATTCTATCTCGGTACGTCCAGATGTTTGGACTTGCTGAAATATTTGAAATCCCCCTATTTTGAATTTTTGATAGTGTGAAAAACAACCATTTCCCATCTCCACTAAATTCAAATACATTATCAAAACTCTTACTATCTGAAATGTTGTCATTTACAGATTTTACAATGGCAGATTCCATTCCTATTCTGAAATAATACACACAGCTCAAGGTACCTGAGCCATCGCTCTTTTTCATAACAAAAGCTACTTGACCGTCGGCATGACCAAACGCCACTCGGCTTATACTTTGATCTTTATCTCCCGACCAAACGTTTATAATGCTATCATTTGAAAAATTTAGTAAGTTCAAATAGTTTTTTTCTTGACCTTCTTGTGTTCCAGAGTATTCATATACCATTTCATTCCCGCTGATACCAAATGAATAGAATAGAATGTTTTGTTGCCTAATTATTTTGTTAGTAAAAAGATCATAAACTAACAGTTCTTTTTTTAAGCCGCCGTTAGTTTCTCTCACCATTGAAAGATTTAATCCCTGACGGTTAAATAAATACAAGCCAACCGATTGAAAAGATATTTGTTTGCCACTAGCAATATTTTTAATAACGAAATTATCATCTGCTTTATTGACGAAGCCAACCCACTCCTCATCTTTATTGCCCGAAAGTGCAAATGATTTCACTTGAGCAATAAATTCTAGGGTGCTCTCTTTAAGATTTAACAGAAACAGGCTATCATTTATAGTTTCAAGCAAAACATTTTTGCTATTTGCTGTAAATTCAGCTCCTTTAATACTGGTAAATTGTCTTCCCCTGGATGTGAATGGTGATTTTATTTCCAAAATCATATTATCTTCGTCTTTCCCAATTTTGAGAAACATACAGGATCTCCCATCATTACTGACCTTGACTTCTGGAGCATGCCAACTGCCCAAGAGACCTGAGTCTACTATAGCGTTTTGTGAATATGCAATTTGACTGCAAAATAAGGACGTCAAGAAATACCATTTTAATTGCCGCATTTTAATCATGGCATTGATGATTTTAAAAAGATGACTTATTAAACAGTTGAAGAAAAGAAAAGTACTGGTCTATTACTATCTTTTTACCTTTTTATAAATCAAGAATTTGATCAAGGCAATGAAAATACCTTTATTAAATGATCCGTTTGGTAAAATAAAGGGTTCATTCAATGAATTTGCTATCTGGGGAAGCACGGGCAGCTAGCAACAGGTTTCCCAATAGCATTTAAAAAAATGCCTTAAAAAATTAAACTATTTAAAGGCCTTGTATATGTGCTCGTTATATATTATTTTCAAAAATGTAAATCAAAATAAATGAATAATTGGAAAGAGAACATCCTTCCATGGCAGGATTTGTTGTCCGAATTTGAGATCAATCTTGTACTGGCCCATGCGGGCAAGCGCTTCGCCAATTATATCATCGACATCTTCGTAAATATGGGCTTGTCGGGTCTGTTGGTGGCTTTTTTATCTTCCTTTATAAGGATCACGATCGACAATGGCAGCTCAGCTTCCGAGCTGTTGGAAGGTATTATCTATTCAGTCCTGTTTGCGCTCTTTTATGGTCTCATCGAAGGTATTTTCAAAGGCAAGTCGCTGGGCAAGGCTATCACCCGTACCCGTGCCGTCAATGTGGATGGTACCCGCATTTCCTTCAGGACCGCCTTTCTAAGGGGGATTAGCCGGGTGGTGCCGTTTGAGTTTTTTTCCGCCTTGAGCAATCAACCGCATCCCTGGCATGACGAATGGACGGCCACCTATGTGGTGGATGAAAAGGAATCGAGCCTGCCCGGGAATGCTTAAATTTGTCCTCCGGGCTTTTAATGCCCGCCTGACACATGCCTGAAAAACTTCGATTGGATAAATATCTCTGGTCCATCCGCCTGTTCAAGACCCGTAGCGAGGCCACAGACGCCTGTGGTAAAGGCAAGGTCAAGTACAATGGGGACGCTGCCAAGGCTTCAAAGACCGTCAGTGTTGGAGACGAGTATGAAGTGAAGACAGAGAATAAACGCTGGCGTATAAAAGTGACGGCGCTTTTGGATCACCGGGTGCAGTATGCGCTGGCCATCAATTACTATATAGATATCACTCCCGCGGAGGAGATAGAACGTCTGCAATTCCAGGCAGCCAGCTTTAGCACGGGCAAGCGGCAAAGCAAGATCGGGCGCCCCACCAAGAAGCAACGCAGGGAGCTGGATGATTTTCTGGAGGATTAAGAGCCTTATTTGTTTCGATGGAGACCGGTCATTTGTACGGAGATCTTGATGTCCGGTGCATATTCCAAAATAACGATCCTTCGAATAATACTTCTCAAGCCCTGGAACAGCAGGTCCCAGTCCTGCTCGGTACAGAGGGAGGAGAGGTCCATTTCTACTTTGGCTGAGTACAGCTCGCTTTCGCTGTATTCTATTTCGGTGCGAAAATTTTCGCCGCCGATAGGGTCAGAAACTTCAAGGAAATAATCTTCAATGAGTTCCTTACGCATTTCCTTTTCCGGGTCGCCGCTCATAATAGGTTGGTTTTAAATGTGGTACCTATGCAAACAGCCTGACATCCGAAAAGTAGGGTTCCAATCGGGAGTATTTTAAAAAAACTTATCCGACACGCCTGTACAAGACAGGCTTTCGAATTGGTCGATAGCAATAAAAGCCTGGAAAATAGCAGGACACAGTTCTGTGGACACTAAAGGTTCTGATAACAGTTCTGAAGAGGGGCGGTATACGCCTTAAAAAATAATTTGTAGCAAAAAGGACATGACGAATGTACAAAATATTCCCGACGTTAAAATTTTCCGGGTTAAACTTTTTTAATTTCGCCGCATGAAGATCGACATTCTCACCGTCCTGCCAGAACTCCTGGAAAGTCCCTTTCAGCACTCCATCCTCAAACGGGCGAAGGATAAGGGGTTGCTGGAAGTACGCGTACACCATCTCCGGCAGTGGGCAGTAAACGAGTATGGACAAGTGGATGATTATCAATATGGTGGTGGGGCCGGGATGGTCATGATGCCCGAACCGCTGGCCAACGCCATCGAGGCGCTGTCTAAAGAAGCTCCTTATGATGAGGTCATTTATATGACCCCTGATGGCGCTAGGCTCAACCAGCGTATATCCAACCAGCTGTCGTTAAAAGAGAACCTCCTGATCATCTGCGGGCATTACAAAGGCATCGACCAGCGCATCCGCGACCAGTACGTTACAAAAGAGATCTCCATCGGGGATTATGTCCTCAGTGGCGGAGAACTGGCGGCTGCCGTGCTGGTGGATAGCATCGGCCGGTTGATACCCGGCGTCCTCAACGATGAAACCTCCGCTCTTTTCGACTCATTCCAGGACGACTTGCTGGCGCCGCCTGTCTATACCCGTCCGGCGGACTTTCGAGGCGCTAAAGTGCCTGAGATCCTCCTCTGCGGCGATCCAAAGAAGATCGATGAGTGGCGTCATGAGCAGTCGGTGCAGCGAACACAGGAAAGAAGGCCGGATCTGCTCCAACCATAAAATGCTATGCTAAAGGTCAGCGCGCTATATATCTATCCCATCAAGTCGCTAGGCGGCATTCCCGTACGGACGGCCACGCTGACGGACAGAGGATTTGCCAATGACAGGTGCTGGATGCTGGTTGATGAGGACAACAACTTTCTCACGGCAAGGGAACACTCCGAAATGGCGTTGATCAAGACTGAATTATCACAGGATGACATCGTCGTCCGTCATATCTCCAAAGACATCCCAGCCTTCCATATACCACTGCAGCCCACAGGTGATCATTGTATCGTTAGAGTGTGGGAAGATACCTGTGCGGCGCGATATGTGGATGCAGCGGCAGATAGATGGTTTTCCCGGGCATTGGGCATCTCCTGCCGGCTGGTGTATATGCCCAAGAGTACACAGCGGAAGGTGGATCCCAATTATGCTCACCAGGATGAGATCACCAGCTTTTCAGATGGATACCCGCTTTTGTTGATCGGACAGTCTTCCCTGGATGATCTCAACAGCAGGATGTCCGAGCCTCTGCCAATGGAGCGTTTTCGTCCCAACATCGTATTCACGGGCGGCGCCCCCTATCAGGAAGACGAAATGAAAGTATTTAAGATCGCGGATGCGACCTTTTATGGGGTAAAGCTCTGTGCCAGGTGCGTCATGACGACCATCGACACCTCCACGGGCGAGAAGGGTAAAGAACCTTTGAGAACGTTGAGTCAATACAGGCTGAGGGATAAAAAGGTCCTTTTCGGCCAAAACCTGCTTTTTGACAACGCATCCAATACCCGCATCATCTCCATCGGAGATGCGATCACCCTCGGACAAATGCAGCCACCAGCAATTGCAAAAACAGATAGTAGGCCAGAATAAGCAGTAAGTTGTAGATAATGGTCTTCTTCATAAGAACGGATTTTTGCAAGTCCCCTTTACAATACTAAAATAATACCAAAGCCAGCTTATTCACATAGGAATTCTACCCATTCGCCCATGAAAAAATCTCCGTAATATCAGCAGGACATCTTCTACCAGGCGTTTACCGCTAACTTTTAATAATTCACCTGCTTTAATGTCGTATTAATATCTCATTGACAACCTGTGCATAACATTTGTACGTACCGCGGAGGTACATCCATCGTATTACAAAACTCCCGGCTATGACTATCAGCGGATTCACCATGGTGCGCAATGGCGTTAAATACTATTACCCCATCAAACGGGCCATATCCTCTATTCTCCCCATCGTTGATGAATTCGTTGTGGCGCCGGGCGTCTGTGATCCGGACGACTGCACCCTCGAAGAGATTGAAAGTATTGGTTCCGACAAGATACGTATCATTCACACCGTATGGGATCGGAGTCGGCCCAGTCCTTCCGGCGGATACCGGGTTTCGACGGCATCCATTACCGGCAGAAGGAAGGGACCTATAAAGTTCGACTAAAATATCGTATTCTCACTTTTATAGAGCAGCATTTACTGGGTGGCCGGCAGGTCTTTAGTTTTAGGAACTATCGATTGAAATAAGACACCCTATCTTAACTCCAGCATCACGACAGACCTGGCGGGAAGCGTGACTACCAGATCACCGCCCTCTTTCTTTGTGTCCTTGAAGGCAACGACATGTACCTTATCGGGCTGTTCGAAAGTATTGACGTCGTTGTACTTTTCCGAAGTCAGTATCCGTCCCTGTATGCTTTTTGAAGGCAGGCCCTGCAGGGAAGTGCGTATCGTACAGCTTTTTGTCGGGTCGAGATTCACGAGGCTGATATGGACAGCGCCGGCGGAGTCTATGGAGGCGGACATATTGATGGCTGGGATTTTCTCCTTGCCATAAATGTAGTTGGGACTGTTGAATTTTACCACCAGCAGCCGGGCATCCATATGTTCTTTATACAGGTCGAAGACATGATAGGTGGGTGTCAACAGCATCTTGTCTCCTTGTGTAAGGATCAGGGCCTGCAGTACATTCACCACCTGTGCCAGGTTGGCCATTTTTATCCTGTCTGCGTGGTTGTTGAAGATGTTCAGGGTAGTGGCTGCTACCAGGGCGTCGCGAAGACTGTTTTGCTGGTAATGGAAGTCTGGGTTTGTTCCTGGCTCTTCGTCCAGGCTGATGCCCCATTCGTCGACACAGAGTGCCACTTTTTTTTGACGATCGTACTTGTCGATAATAGCCAGATGCTTATTGATCAATTCCTCGATCTTCAGACAAGACACAAGACCATGGAAATAGCCATCCTCGCCAAAATGGTTAGCGGTACCATGTGTACCTCCATCTCCAGGGATGCAATAATAATGTACGCCAATGCCCCAGGTATTGCGCAGGGAAATATTTCGCATAACACCTTCCGTCCAGTTGTAATCATCCGCATCGGCGCCGCTGGCAATAAGACGTAGAGGGGCACCGGGGTAACTTTTGCAAAATCGGGCATACCTGCGATATAGCATCGCATAATATTCCGGGGTCATCCCTCCCCCGCAGCCCCAGCTTTCGTTCCCTACTCCAAAGAAAGAGACCTTCCAGGGTTCCTGCCGGCCATTCTTACGCCGGAGGTCGGCCAGTTCGCTGACCCCGCCAAAATTGAGGTATTCCAGCCAGCTTTCCATTTCTTCGGGCGTGCCTGTGCCCACATTGCCCGCCAGGTAGGGTTCGCACCCAATGAGCTCACAAAGTTTGAAGAACTCGTCGGTGCCAAAGGTATTGTCATCTGTCACCATTCCCCAGGAGGTGTTGACCGTCTTTTTGCGTTGTTCCCGTGGGCCGATGCCATCCCTCCAGTGATATTGGTCGGCAAAACACCCACCCGGCCAGCGTAATAAAGGGATCCTTATTTTCTTTAGCGCATCCACCACATCCATACGATAATGATCCCCTGTCCAAATCCCGTCATAGATACAACGCCCCAGGTGTTCGGCAAACTGGCCGTAGATGTACCGGCTGATCTGGGGACCGGAAGTGTCGCTGACGAGAAGGTTAACTGTATTTTGAGCGCGAAGAGAAAGCATGGCAGTCAATAGGAGCGTAAGAAAGAAAGATATTTTCATACAACGTATATAACACCCGACACCTTAATTGGAGGGGGCTTTGCTGTCATTTTTGCCATAGATAATATCGAAGAACAGCAGGGCAAATGCGCATTCGACGATCATGGCGAACAATTGATGACGGAGGACGACACTCGCGGCCGTCACCTTAAAGAAGAGGTCACAGAGCCAGAAGCCGCCAACCGCCAGAACGATGGCTGCCTGGGTAGTATCGATCTTTTTAATGTATTTCAACAGCAGCATACCCAGCAGTCCCATAACAAAAGCCAGATGGATCAGACAAAGGAAGACTGGGTAAGGTGATAAAATGCTCGTCCGCAGGTTGATATATTTCCAGCTCACGGTGAGGGTCTTGAGCCCAAACCAATGGCTGGCCTCGTGACCCAGCTCATCGTCCCGGAGGAAGAAAGGGCTAAAGCTGGCAAATACTTCCGGAGGCGTCACGAGATACCGCTGAGCGTTTGGCCATATGAACCAACGGATGAATTGCAAGGGGTATTTACGCACCAGGTAGGAGCCGTAGGCGGAACACAGGGTTCCCATGGGGACCCATTTTTTAAAATTGAGAAAGCTGCTGTCGGTGCCGTATTGCCAATACTGGTACTGGCGGAGGGGGGATGCATCGTTGGACATATAAAAACCGCCGTCCGTGGTGGGCCGGGTCAGGTCGTCTACCTGCCTGTAAGTATTGAAATATTTCCGGACCATGCTATCCAGCCTGGCAAACTTTTGGGGTACAGGGTCATCCTTCTCCTGGCAGACATGTCCATACATGTACAGGGCGTTATTGGCTATCTTCCAGCCCCCGAACGGGGAGAACTGCCGTACACCGCTAAGTGACTCCATTTCATGTGATGTGTATAGGATAAAGGCTCCGATCAGCAGGAATTGAAGGGCAATGGCGGTCACCTTCCACCAGGGCCGCAGGCGGATAAAAAGAATGACCAGTGAAGCATAAACGGGGTAATACAGGGCATTATACCGTACCGTGAACACCAGCAGGAGCAATAATGCGTGGTTGAATATCATAAAGGGGCGCGGGCGGGCGATCATCCAGATCAGCTGTGTGATCCATAGGACGCTGAGGGCCGTAAAAAGCGTGTCGGACATGATGAAATTGCCGATGTAAAAGAACAGGGGGTTCAGGAAGAAAAGGGCGAACAGCGCCAGTTTCACCCATCTGCGCGGGTTGAAAAAAAAGAGTAAGGTGAAGTAGAAAAGCAACAGCACGAGTACCAGCAGGAAATATTGCAGCCATACCAGTACGGTGACGCTATGGGACAGATTGCTGAACAGCTGCAGAAACCAGGTATACCCGATGGGAAATGAGTTCGCCCCCAGCCCTTCCGCCATAGGCCGGATATAGACATAGCTGTCCATGACCATTTGCGGGTAGGGATAAACTACTTTAAAAAGGGAGAACAGGATAATGCTGAGGAAGACAGCGCCCAGCATATACACGCGGTTTGCCCGATTGTTCCATATAAATTCTAATAGGATCATATTCCGTGATAATAAATCTATCTCACGGGCGTGATCCGTATCGAGCAAATTACTGTCTGAATGGGAGAAAAAAAAGGTGCGTGGATCACGCACCTTTAAAAATTAGCTTTTTGGCTTCTCGAAGATGGCCGGATCGATGTCTTTGTTCACCTCGATCTTCTTATTGGTGATGCTGAGCGTTATCTGGGGCAGGACCACCTGTTGGGAATAAGGCATAACCAATCCCGCATCTGTTTTCTTGTAGTCGGTGAATATCGCGGTGGTCTCGAATTCCTGACCGTTGACACTAAGTTTATTCACTGCCTTGTCGATGAGATAAGTCTTGTTATTGATATAATAGACGACCTCGACACCGTCCTTGCTAACGAGCTTCACCTTATAGTCGGCGCTGTCCTTACCCTCGAAAGTCACTTTAAAACCCTTTGCTGCATAATCCATCAAGGGGCCGCCCAGGCTCAGGTTCAGCTGTGAGCTTTTTAATTGATCACTGGGTATATCTGTTGCTGTTGTCTGACCCATCAAAGGATTGATGCCCCAGCCTCCGTGGTCTGTCACACATTGTATGATCTTGGAGCCGTTGAAATCGAGTTCATTTCTATAGCCTTTGCCATTGAGAATATACGTGATGGAGGGAGCTGCGTTTCCCATAAGGTCTACGGAACTCTCCACATATACGGTCTTGATGGAATTTATCACCGTCTTTCCTCCCAATGCGTCAAGGTGCTTGCTTATGATATCATCTACCGATTGAGCCTTTACCGTCGCTATGCCAAGGGTTGCGGATATGAGCAGAGCCCCTTTGATCAGTGTTTTCATTTAGTGATTTTTTAAAAAATATATTTAATACCAGACAAACATATATATAATTTCTTGCTATAGCATTACCTTTCATAGAAATCTTAAGGTCCGTCCCCGGGCAACGAGCCTCTGGTTCGTCTGATCCCCATTTAATGGGCCATTGACCCTACTGGCAGCAGTGTGTTAAAAAAAGTCCTTTTTCGCATATCCCATACAGAAAGAAGGCGTGATTTTAGCAAAATATTCCCGATTGGATAGTATAAAGTTACACTCGAAATAGTCACTATTGTAAATCCTATACGATATTTGTTTAAGACAAAAACAATATTTCTGATCTCGAATTAAACCTTATTCTTATGCAGAAAGAGATCTTTCAACGGCTGAGTCACATCGATCGACTCATCCGAATCAAAGGGACGGGTACGCCGTCGCAACTCGCCGACAAGATCGGCATTTCCGAGAGAAGCACGTATGAATACATTCGGCTCATGAAGGATTTTGGGGCCCCTGTCCTCTACTCCCGACAGCGAAAGAGTTATTACTACAAACAAGATG
>Ga0105237_10001237_pt1 | contig 34072 bp, 29 predicted proteins | sample KBSC24metaG_FD_81520 | JGI IMG/M metagenome (GOLD analysis project Ga0105237, IMG submission 81520) | Corn rhizosphere microbial communities from Kellogg Biological Station, Michigan, USA - KBS C2-4 metaG | ecosystem: Host-associated > Plants > Roots > Rhizosphere > Soil | place: Michigan, USA... | reverse complement strand
CGAAACGCGTCGAAATCCGCCCAGAATCCCTCCTGTTACAAATTGGAGAGGCAGTATGAGCAACACCCCGAACCCACGCGCCGACCGCATCGTGGTCGTCGACGACGATGCGCGCATCCGCGATCTATTGCGGCGCTATCTGACGCAGGAAGGTTTCGAAGTCCTGCTGGCCGAAGACTCGAAGGCGCTGAACCGGGTGCTGACACGCGAGACCGTCGACCTGATCGTGCTTGACCTGATGCTGCCCGGCGAAGACGGCCTGTCGATCTGCCGCCGCCTGCGCTCGGCCAACGATTCGACGCCGATCATCATGCTGACCGCGAAGGTGGAAGACGTGGACCGCATCGTCGGCCTCGAGGTCGGTGCGGACGACTATCTGTCCAAGCCCTTCAACCCGCGCGAGCTGCTGGCGCGCATCCACGCGGTGCTGCGCCGCCGCCCCGCGCTCGAAGCGCCCGGCGCGCCGGCGAAGGAAGCGCAGACGGTGAGCTTCGGCCCGTTCGAGTTCGACCTCGCGCTGCGCCGGCTGACGAAGGACGGCGAGCAGATGGCGCTGACCACCGGCGAGTTCTCGATGCTGAAGGCGCTGGTGCGGCATCCGCGCCAGCCGCTGTCGCGCGACAAGCTGGCCCAGCTCGCGCGCGGCCGCGAGTTCGAGCCCTTCGACCGCAGCCTCGATGTGCAGATCAGCCGGCTGCGCAAGATGATCGAGCCCGACCCGACCCAGCCGCGCTATATCCAGACGGTCTGGGGCGTCGGTTATGTGTTCGTGCCGGATGGCACGGCCTAAGAGACCCGGCCAGGCGGCATGCCGCGGCAGACCATCGCATTGAGCCTTTTCTGGCGCACCTTCTTCCTGCTGGCATTGCTGCTCGGCGGAGGTGTCTTCGCCTGGGTGCAGACCTTTCGCGCACTCGAGTTCGAGCCGCGCGCGGTGCAGGCCGCGCAGCAGATCGCGAGCCTGGTGAACCTGTCGCGTGCGGCCTTCCAGTATTCCGACGGCATCAACCGGGTCACCGTGATGAAGGCGATGACCGACCAGGAAGCGGTGCGCGTGCTGCCGCGCGAGCCGGCCGACAAATGGGAGCCGTTCGAGGTCGACCGCTTTTCGCGCCGCATCGGCGCCGAGCTGCGCAACCGCCTCGGGCCGGATACGCTGGTCGCCAGCTCGGTCAACGGCGTGCCCGGCCTGTGGGTCGGCTTCCCGATCCAGAAGGACCCGTACTGGCTGCAGGCCGACCCGCAACGCGTGCAGCTCGTCGCGAGCAGCACCTGGTTCATCTCGGTCAGCATCGCGGTGCTGGCGACGCTGGTCGGCTCGGCCGGCATCGCGCGGCTGATCAACCAGCCGCTGAAGGACCTGTCCTTCGCGGCGAGCCGCATTCGTGACGGCGAGTTCGAATCGCAACTGGACGAAAACACGCTGACCAGCGAGATCCGCGAGGTGAACATGGGCTTCAACCGCATGGCGCGGGAGCTGGCCAAGGTGGAGGACGACCGCGCGGTGATGCTCGCCGGCATCTCGCATGACCTGCGCACCCCGCTCGCGCGGCTGCGGCTGGAGGCCGAGATGAGCGTGCAGGACGAAGAGGCCAAGCAGAACATGGCGCTCGACATCGCCCAGCTCGACGCGATCATCGACAAGTTCATGGACTACGCCCGCCCCGGCGAGACCAAGCTGGTGCCGGTGCACCTGAGCAGCATCGTCGACCGCGAGATGGCCGCCTTCCGCGACCCGACGCAGATCGTCATCAGCTCGCGGGTCGCGATCGACACCAAGGTGATGGCCGACGACATCGAGCTGGGCCGCGTGCTCGGCAACCTGTTCGAGAACGCGCGCCGCTACGGGCGCAGCGCCGATACCGGCATCGCGCGGGTGCAGGTCAACTACTCGCGCAGCGGCCCCTGGGTGGTGCTCAGCGTGCGCGACTTCGGCCCCGGCGTCGCGCCCGAAAAGCTCGGCCAGGTGACCACGCCCTTCTTCCGCGGCGACACCGCGCGCACCGCGGCCACCGGCGCCGGGCTCGGCCTCGCGATCGTCGAGAAGGCGCTGGCCCGGATGGGCGGCGGCTTCGAGATCGCCAACGCGGCCGACGGCGGCTTCGTCGCGCACATCCGCCTGAAGCGCGCGCCTTGAGCCGCTGGCTGACCGGCGCGCTGCGCACGATCGCCGACTGGCGCGCCTGGCTGCTGGCCTGGCTGCTCGTCTTCGGCGTCGCGCTGCAACAGTCCCGCGAACTCTGGATCGGCCCGTCAGGTCGCGCCGCGGCGGTGGCCGAGCTGATGCTCTACTGGGGCAGCTGGCTGCTTTTTCCGGGCAGCCTGCTGCTCGCCTTGCATGCCGTGCGCCACCTCATCAAGCGGCGCCCGTGGCGCGTGCTGAGGTCGTCTCTCGGCTTGGCCGTCTGCCTGGGGCTGATCTGGGGCCGCTTCGTCGAGCCCTACCAGCTGCGCGTGCAGGAGACGAACATGTCGGTGGGCTGCGGCATGCGCGTCGCGCTGGTGTCCGACCTGCACGTCGGCCTCTTCATGCGTACCGGCCAGCTCGACGAGCTGGTGCAGCGCCTGAACCGGCTGGACGTCGACGCGATCCTGATCGCCGGCGACTGGACCTACCAGCCGCAGCGCGATCTGCGCGGCGCCTTCGCGCCGATCGCCGGGCTGCGGCTGCGGCCGTATGCGGTGCTCGGCAACCACGACGAAGGGGTCTCCGGCTCGCCCGAGATCACCGAGCCCTTGCGCGAGGCGCTGGGCTCGCTCGGCGTGAAGCTGATCGACGGCCAGCGCGTCCCGTTCGGGCGCTGCGAGCTGGACGGTGCCGGCGACTATCTCGCCGGCTCGGCGCGGCGCGACATCGGGCGCTTGATGCTGCTCGACCGAGGCCATGCGCCACGGCGTGTGCCGCGCGTGCTGCTGGCACACGAGCCGGAGACGCTGGCCGTGGTGCCGAAGGGCTTTGCCGATGCGGTGCTGGTCGGCCACACGCACGGCGGTCAGATCGACATCCGCTGGCTGACGCGGCCGATCCTGCATCGATTCGCCGGACCGTGGGTCGGCGGCGCCTATCAGCTGGGTTCGACCAAGCTCTTCGTCACCACCGGCATCGGCACCGACCACCTGCCGCTGCGCATCGGCGTGCCGCCGGTGATCGATATCCTGACGCTGTAAGACCCTGAAGATCAGGCCGCCGGCGCTGCCGTCAGCAGGCAGATCGCCCGCGCCTCGATCGCCCGGCCTTCGCCGACCGGGCCCATCTTCTCCGCCGTCTTCGCCTTCACGTTGACCTGCTCCAGCGGCAGGCCCAGCGCATGCGCCAGGCGGGCGCGCATCGCCGGGATGTGCGGCGCCATCTTCGGTGCCTGCGCGACGATGGTGCTGTCGACGTTGCCGATCTCGAAGCCGGCGGCGCGCACGCGGCGCGCCGCCTCGGCCAGCAGGCTGATCGAATCGGCGCCTTTGAACTGCGCATCGGTATCGGGGAAGTGGCGGCCGATGTCGCCCAGCGCCGCGGCACCGAACAGCGCATCGGTGATCGCATGCGCCAGCGCATCGGCATCCGAGTGGCCGAGCAGGCCCAGCGCATGCGGCACCACGACGCCGCCGAGGATCAGCGGCCGGCCCTCGACCAGCGCATGCACGTCCCAGCCTTCGCCGATGCGCATCAGGGGTATCGCGATCACTGCAGGACCTTCGTGCGGGGCACTCCGGTATTCGCCTTTCGGGCGGCCGGGCAGGCTCATGCTCTTCTCCTTCGGGTTCAGGTCGCCGCGAGCGGCGGCAGAACCCCGAAGAATGCCTGATGCGGCGCGAGCTCGATCACCTCGCCGTCGTGCGTGCCGGTGAAGCCGTGGCCGGGCAGCGGCAGCAGCGTGCCCTTGAACTCGTAGCGCGCCGGCAGCGGCAGCAGGTTGAAGACGCAGATCAGGCGGTCGCCCGCCTCGCCCTGCGGGCCGCTGCGCACGAAGGCCACCACCTGCTCGTGCGCCGGCAGCATCGTCATGTCGCCGTTGCGCAGCAGGGGCTGCTGCGCGCGCCAGCGCAGGAAGCTGCGGTAGACGTTGAGGATCGAGGCCTCGTCCTTCTCCTGCAGCGAGACCGAGCGCGTGACATGCTCCGAAGAGACCGGCAGCCACGGCGTGCCCGAGGTGAAGCCGGCATGTTCGAGATCCGGCCGCCAGGGCATCGGCGTGCGGCAGCCGTCGCGGCCCGGGAATTCCGGCCACAGCTCCTTGCCGTACGGGTCCTGGATCGCATCGAAGGGCAGCACCGCCTGCGTCAGTCCGAGCTCCTCGCCTTGATAAAGGCAGGGCGAGCCGCGCAGCGAGCCGAGCATCGCGATCAGCACCGGAGCGATCTGGTGCGGCTCGCCGAGCTGGCCCCAGCGCGTCACGACGCGGTCCACGTCGTGGTTGTTCAGGCTCCAGCAGGCCCAGGCGCCGCGCGTCTTCTCGACGAACTCCTCCAGCGCGCCGTGGATGTAGGCCGGCGAACACGGATGGCCGAGCAGGTTGAAGGTGTAGGCCATGTGCAGCCGGTGGCTGCGCGTGTACTCGCCCAAGGTCTCGTACTGCTTGTCGTCGCCGATCTCGCCGATCGTCGTCGTGCCCGGGTACTGGTCCATCAGTCGGCGGAAGCGCTCCAGGAAGACCAGGTTCTCGGGCTGCGTCTTGTCGAACAGATGGCTTTGCCGCGCATACGGATTGCTGTGCGGCACCGCCGCGGCCCAGATGCCGGGCGCGTTCGGCGGGTTCGAGCGCAGGTGCTTGTCGTGGAAATAGAAGTTGACGACATCGAGGCGAAAGCCGTCGACGCCGCGCTTGAGCCAGAACTCGGCCACGTCGAGCGCCGCCTGCTGCACCTCGGGGTTGTGGAAGTTGAGGTCGGGCTGCGTCGTCAGGAAGTTGTGCAGGTAGTACTGCATGCGCCGCGTGTCCCACTGCCAGGCGGTGCCGCCGAACAGCGAGAGCCAGTTGTTCGGCGGCGTGCCGTCGGCTTGGGCATCGGCCCAGACATACCAGTCGGCCTTCGGGTTCGACTTGCCGGTGCGGCTTTCCTTGAACCAGGGGTGGTCGGACGAGGTGTGGCTCAGCACCAGGTCGATCAGCACGCGCAGGCCGAGCTCGTGCGCGCGGTGGATCAGCGCGTCGAAATCGGCCAGGGTGCCGAACATCGGATCGACGTCGCAGTAGTCGCTGATGTCGTAGCCGAAGTCGCGCATCGGCGACTTGAAGAAGGGCGAGATCCACAGGCCCTCGACGCCGAGCGAGGCGATGTACTCGAGCCGCTCGGTGATGCCCGGCAAGTCGCCGACGCCGTCGCCGTTGCTGTCCTGGAAGCTGCGCGGATAGACCTGGTACAGCGCGCCGCCGCGCCACCATTCGTGTTGCTGTTGCATGATGAAAAAGCTGGGTTCCCCGTGATGCGTCGCGCAGGCACGCAGCGGCCTTCCGCCGTCGGCCTGGCGACAGAGTTGTGATCGATCTCGTGACTTGATCGCCGTGCTGAACGGAGGGCGGAGTCCCCCGACCCCGCCCTCGCCCGCGCGGCATACGCTGTGTGTCTGTCTCTCTACTGGTTCGCGAGCCCCTCGGCCGCTGGCAGGTCTCCCTGAGTACGGCCTCCCAACGGCGGGGTCGTCTGTTGCTGCTGCTCGATCCCCCAGAGCGTGATGCTCAGTTCCACTTCCCCCCTCGGCCCAATCGGTCCAGGTCTTCTTCGAGTCGTGCCAGGCCCGCGGCGGCCGACCACCGGCCCGCGATCACCGCGTGCACGTTGTTCCAGATCGCCTGGCTGACTTCGTTGTAGCGCGCGCCGGTCACGCTGGTCGGGCGCAACACCGCGCTGGCAAGCACGCCGTAGAGCTCGCCCATGAAGGGATTGGCGGCGAGCACCTCCTTGTCGTGATAGAGCGCCGCGACAGTCGGGTAGAACGAGCCCTTGACCGCGCGCTGCTTCTGCACCGCGGCGCTGGTCATGTACATCACGAAGTCGGCCGCCAGCGCCGGGTGCCGGCTGTAGCGCGAGACCGCGAGCTGCTGGCCGCCGAGCGTCGCCGCGCTGCGGTCATCGGCCCCGTCGCGCGGCAGCACCGCGACGCCGACCTTGCCCTGCACCAGGCTCTGCCCGGCCTGCGTCAGCGACCAGGCATAAGGCCAGTTGCGCATGAAGACCGCATTGCCGGCCTGGAACACGCCGCGCGATTCCTCTTCGCCGAAGTTCAGCACCGCCGCCGGCGAGATGCCGCCGATCCACGAGCGCGCCCGCTCCAGCGCACCCCGCGCCCGCGGGTTGTTGACGCTGACCTTGCCGCCCGCGTCGACGATCGTGCCCGCTCCGCTGCTGGCGAACCACTCCAGCGCATCGCAGGTCAGCCCCTCGTAGGCACGCCCCTGCCAGACGTAACCCCACATGCGGTCGTTGCCCGAGAGGCGCTCCGCCTCCTGCACGCGCCGCGCGACCGCGGCGAGTTCGTCCCAGGTCGTCGGCAGCTTCTGGCCGTACTTGGCGAGCAGATCCTTGCGATAGAACAGCAGCCCGGCATCGGTGAACCAGGGCATCGCGACGAGCCGGCCGCCGACGCTGTTGTTCGCGACGATGCCGGCGAAGTGCTGGCCCTCGACGCCGTGCGTGAACGGTTTCAGATCGAGCAGCTGGTTCGCGAGGATGCCGGGCCAGACCACATCGATCTGGTAGACATCGACCTTGTCGGACTGCGAGCCGAGGATCAGCTGGTACAGCGCGAGCCGATCGTTCGAATCGCTCGGCGGCGCGACCACCTGCACCTCGTTGCCGGTGCGTGCGGCCCAGGTTTCCGCGGACTGCTTGCACATCTCCAGCTCCTGGCCGACCGAGCCGCAGGAAATGCGCAGCAACGTCGCCTGCGCCGCCGCGGCCCAGCACAGCGCCGACAGCAACAGCATCTGCAGGACGAAGCGGCTTGACCTGAACAAAGGACTGACTCCAAGGGCTGCGGCCGGCATCGCGGCTACGGTCTCTCGCCTCGCCGGGAACAGCGAGCTTGTTGGTCGAAGATCAGACCGCAGAGCAGTGAATTGCTCATTTCGATTGTTTCAGGATGTAGGGAATCGTCGCCAAACCGCGGACGGCGTCGCTTTGGCGCGACTGCCGTCCGACAGGTCAGGCACCGCGCAACTGCGCAGCGAGCGCCGCGGCATCGAAGGGCTTGTTCAGCAAGCCGAGTCCGGCCTGCCATTCCGGCCTTTGCAGCAGCGGCTCGAAAGGCAGGCCGGACATCAGGCAGATCGGCAACCCCGGCTGCCGCAGCCGCATCGCACGCGCGAGCGCGAGGCCGTCGGGTCCCGTCCCCAGGCCGACATCCGTCAGCGCGGCATCGAACGCCGCCTCGCGCTCGAACAAGGCCAGCGCCTCTTCGGCATCGGCGGCGGCAATGACCTGCACCCCGGCGGCCTGGAGCATGTCGGTCACGGTCGCGCGGAAGGCTTCATCGTCGTCGACCACCAGCACACGCCGGCCGGCCAAGCCTCCCGCCGCGCCGGCCGCGGCGATCGCGGCGCGCGGCGCATCGGCGCCTTCGCCGCCGACGATCGGCAGGCTCAGCGTGATCGTCGTGCCCTGCCCGACCTGGCTCGCCAGCGCGATGTCGCCGCCCGACTGCTTGACGAAGCCGTAGACGCCGCTGAGTCCCAGGCCGTTGCCCTTGCCGGCCGGCTTGGTGGTGAAGAAGGGTTCGAAGACACGGTCGCGCAGCGGCTCGGGAATGCCGGCGCCGTTGTCGGCCACCGCGATCTCGAGCATCGGCCGCGCGCCCCCCAGCGTGCGCGTGGAGATCGTCAGCCGGCCCTCGACCGGCATCGCCGCGGCGCTGTTGAGCACCAGGTTCAGCAACGCGTTTTCGAGGTGGCCGCGATCGACCAGCACGTGCGCGTCCTCGCCCGCCAGTTGCAGCCCGACCACCGTCTGCGGCCCGGCGCTGTACTCGATCAGGTCCTGCATCTCCTCGATCATCGCGTCGATGTCGACCCGCTCGGCATCCAGCGGCTGGCTGCGCGCGAACGCGAGCAGGCGCCGCGTCAGCGCCGCGGCGCTCGCGGCGGCGCGGCGCGCCCGCTGCAGCCGGGTGCGCGCGTCGTCGGCAAGATCGGCCTCCTCCGCCACCAGGCCGAGGTTGCCGATGATCGTGCCGAGGTGGTTGTTGAAATCGTGGGCGACGCCGCCGGTCAGCTGGCCGAGCACGTCGAGCCGCTGCGCCTGCTGCGCCTGCGATTCGATCGCGCGGCGCGCGGTCAGGTCGGTCGCCAGGGTCACGCTGCCGCCGTCGGGCATGCGGCGGCTGCGCAGGTCGTAGACCGCGCCGTCGGGCAGGTGCAGCTCGATCTGGCCGAAGCGCGCGAGGTCGAAGCCGAAGGCATCGGCCGCATGGGAGCCGTCGTCGGCCACGTCGAGCACGGCCAGCGGCTGGCGGCCGGTCTGGCCCGGCGCGAGCCAGCTCGTCGCCGGCGGCAGGCCGAGCAGGAACTGGCGCGCGGCGAGCCCGGCGCGCGGCGTCACGCCGTGCGGGCCGAACAGGTCGACGAAGCGCGGGTTCCACAGCAGCAGCGCGCCCTGCGCGTCGAACACCGCGAGTGCATCGGTCATGTTGTCGTTCACCGCGGCGACGAGCTCGCCCTGGGTGCGCAGGTTGCCGAGCAGCGACTGCTTGGCCAGCAGTGCGTCGCGGAAGACGCCGAAGCTGCGCGCCAGCGCGCCGAGCTCGTCGCGCCGCTGCGCCGCCGGGCCGTGCGCCAGCGTCGCCTCGGCGGTGTCGCCGCGCGCGAGCCGGGTCATCTCCGCGGTGATGGTCTCGATCTCGCCGACGAAGCGCTGCACGTAGCGCGTCGCGAGCGCCGCGATCAGCACGCAGCCGGCGGCCAGCAGCAGCATGCCGGTCTCGCGCGAGCTGATCGCCTGCTGCACCTCGGCACGGCGCTTCGCCGCCTGTTCGCGCAGGCTGCCGACGTACTGGCCGACTTCGTCGCTCAGCTGATCGGCGTTGCCGCGGGTCAGCACCACGAGGTAGGCGGTGCGGCGGTCGAGCTCCAGTTGGCGGCCGCGCAGTGCCAGCACGTTGCCCGGCCCTTGCGACATCGCCGACAGCGATTCGAGGAACGAGGTCGGCGGATCGGCGACCTGCCCGTCGCGCCGCGCCGCGACCCACAGCGCCTCGACATCGGCCTCGAGCCGGCCGAGCGTGGCCGGATCGTCGCTGCCGGCGCCGACCACGAGGTCGCTCCAGATCGCGGCGAAGCGCGGCTGGCCGAAGAGCGCCGAGCGGGTCGCCTCGGGCAAGGCGCCTGCGATGCGGTCGATCTCGGTCAGCTGCTGCTGCAGCGCGATCTGGCTCGCCTGGCGTTCGCGCGTGACGTCGAGCAGCTGCTTCAGGTCGCGGTCGACATTGGCGAGCCGCTCGCGCAGCACCGGCAGCAGCGCGCTGTCGCCGGGCAGCGCCTCGACCCGGCCGCGAATCTCGCGCAGCAGCAGGTCGATCGACTGCTGGTTCAGTTGCAGCACCTCGGGCGTGCGCGACTCGCCCACCGTCGGCGCGATCGCGGCCAGCTTGGCGGTGCGCTCGGCCAGCTCGAGCGCCTGGGTCACGTTCGGCAGCACCTCGCCTTCGAAGCCGGCCAAGGCCCGCTGCGCGCTGCCCATGCCGAACCAGCCGAGCAGCACCAACGCGATCGCCGCCGCGAGCAGCACCACCAGCGCCGCGAGCAGGCGAAAGCGGACACGATCGACGAGGCGCGCTTGCAAGCTCAGCGATTCACTGGAGACTGAAGTTCGAAGGGCGGGCCGAGCGCCGGGCCGCCATCGGCCAGAGGCCGATGGCCTTCGGCAGGCACAGACAGTCCGCAGGGACTGTCTGTGTCCGGCCTCAGTTCGCCAAGCCGGCCCGCGCGAGCCGCGAGACGCGGCTCGCACTCCGGCCGTCCACGCCCGCGCAGGCGGGCATGGAGCCGCGGCCGTCGTTCCCCTTGGGGGAGCGAGGGCCGCGGCTCCGAGCCGCCCTGCGGCGGCTTGGACGGCCCGAGCGCCTGGCGCGTCTCGCGACAGGCCGACGAACGTACTCGTTCGGCGAGGGGCTCCATTTCTCTATACGCGGGTCACGTCGGCGTTGAAGACGTAGCCCAGCCCGCGCTCGGTCGAGATGTACTGCGGCTGCTTGGGATTCGGCTCGATCTTGCGGCGCAGGCGCAGGATCAGCACGTCGATCGTGCGATCGTAGACCTCGGTGTCGGCGCTGCGCGTCTGCTCCAGCAATTCGTCGCGCTTCCAGACGCGCCGCGGGTGGCGCACGAAGATCTCCAGCAGCCGGAATTCGCCCTGCGTCAGCGGACAGACGGCGCCGTCGCGCGAGCGCAGTTCACGCTCGGTCAGATCGAAGACCCAGTCGCCGAACAGCACCCGCTCGCCCTTTCTCATCGGTGCCGGTGCGAGCTGCGCGGTGCCGGGCTCGGGCTCGCCGCGCCCGTAGCGGCGCAGCACCGCACGCACCCGCGCCACCAGCTCGCGCACGCTGAACGGCTTGACGAGGAAGTCATCCGCCGCGACCTCCAGCAGCAGCACGCGGTCGGTCTCGTCGCTGCTGCCGCTGATCATCACGATCGGCACCTGCGAGACCTCGCGCAGCTGGCGCGCGATGATGAAGCCGTCTTCGTTGCTGAGCCGCAGGTCGAGCAGGATCAGGCCGAACTCGTGCTGGATCATCGCGGCGCGCATGTCCGCCGCGCTGGCGGCGGTGTCGACCTCGAAGCCGCTGCGCACCAGCGCGTCGGCCAGCATCGCGCACATGTCGGCGTCATCGTCGATGACGAGGATGCGCACCGGCTGGGGTGCGATCAGATCGGTCTTGCGCCTGAGTCGTTGTTCAGTCACGGCTCACGCGCCTCGGAGCAGACAACGACAACGGGCGGCAAGCGGCGGGGTACGACATCATCGAATCCTGGACCAGGCTCGGTACCGGCTCAATCGGTGACTCACCTAGGGGCGCTGCGCTTCAGCGCGCGGATGGCGCGCTTGCGAGCAAGCGCTCGGCCAGCTCGAAATCCTCGGGCCAGGTGAGCTTGAAGTTCTCCAGGCTGCCGGCCACCAGCAACGGGGCGAGGCCGAGGGCCTCGATGGCGCTCGCTTCGTCGGTGACGGCCCGGCCGGCCTCCAGCAAGGCGCGCCGCAGCAGGCCGAGGCGGAACATCTGCGGCGTCTGCGCGGCCCACTTGGCGCGGCGCTCGATGGTCGATTCGACCCGGCCCTCGCGTTCGCTCTTCAGCGTATCGGCCACCGGCAACGCGAGCAGGCCGCCGACCTCGTCGTGCCAGCAGGTGTCGATCAGACGATCGATCCACGCCGGGCGGACCAGGCAGCGGGCGGCATCGTGCACCAGCACCCAGTCGTCGGCGCGGGCGCCGCGGTCTGCCAGTTCGGCCAGGCCGTTGGCGACGGTTTCCGCCCGCGTCGCACCGCCGCAGCGCGCAAGCCAGCCGCGCTCGCTCGGATAAGCCGGCAGCCTCTGCTCGAAGACGCCGTCGTCAGGCGCCAGCACGGCCAGCGTCGCCTCCAGCCGGGCGACCTTCGACAAGGCATCGAGCGTGTGCGCCACCATCGGCCGCCCGGCGACCTCGACGTATTGCTTGGGCACAGGCGCGCCCGAGCGCGCACCGCTGCCGGCGCAGGGGACGAGGGCGAAGCAACGGGGCGGGGGAAACGTCGGCATGCGCCGATTGTCGCCGCGCGGGTACGAGCGCCGAAAGCACGGCCCGGTCGCACGAGCCGAAGGGCGAAACCGGGCCTGCGGCGGTCGGCGCAGACCGCCTCCCTACAATCGGCCATCGCGCCCCGGCGCCCGCTGAACCCCCGTCGCGCCGCGCACTCCGGCCCTCGCGGCCGGTGCGTTCATGCGCCAGGGCGCCGCTGTTTCGACTCGGCCCCATGCACATCCCCAGCCTTTCTCCCGGCAAGCGCTTCACCGTCCCCCGCCCGCTCGGCTCGGCCGATGCGTTGTTGCTGGCCCGCTTCGCCCAGGCGCAGAAGGCGGCCGGCCAGCTCACCGCGATGATCACCGCGGAGCCGGCCGATACGCAGCGCCTGGAGGACGAACTGTCGTTCTTCGCGCCCGAGCTGCGCGTCGCGGTCTTTCCCGATTGGGAAACCCTGCCCTACGACACCTTCTCGCCGCACCAGGACCTGATCTCCGAGCGCCTCGCGACGCTGTGGCGCCTGCAGCAGCCGCCGCGCTCGCGCGATGTCGACGTGGTGCTGATGCCGGCCTCGACCGCCCTGGTGCGCCTCGCGCCGCCGAGCTTCCTCGCCGCCTACACCTTCCAGTTCAAGCAGAAGCAGCGCCTCGACGAAGCCGCGCTGAAGGCCCAGCTGACGCTCGCCGGCTACACCCACGTCAGCCAGGTCGTCTCGCCGGGCGAATACGCGGTGCGCGGCGGGCTGATCGATCTGTTCCCGATGGGCTCGGCGGTGCCGTACCGCGTCGACCTGTTCGGCGACGAGGTCGATTCGATCCGCACCTTCGACCCGGACAGCCAGCGCAGCCTCTACCCGGTGCCCGAAGTGCGGCTGCTGCCGGGGCGCGAGTTCCCGATGGACGAGGCCGCGCGCACCGCCTTCCGCGCCCGCTGGCGCGAGAAGATGGAAGGCGACCCGACCAAGGTGCGGCTCTACAAGGACATCGCGACCGGCATCGCGACCGCCGGCATCGAGTACTACCTGCCGCTCTTCTTCGAGCAGACCGCGACGATCTTCGACTACCTTGGGCAGGGAACCGCCGGGCCGTCCCAAGGTTCCCTGTCGCCCTCGGGGGGCGGTCCTCGCGAAGCGAGGGCCTCGGGGCCGTCGGGTTCGGCCAGCCTGGTGCTGCATGGCGAGATCGATGCCTCCCTGAAGCGCTTCTGGACCGATACGCGCGAGCGCCACCGCTTCCTGCAGGCCGACCGCGAGCGGCCGATCCTGCCGCCGGAAGAGCTTTTCCTGCGCACCGAAGACTTCTTCATCCGCAGCAACGAGTTCGCGGCCTTGGCGGTGCGCGGCAGCGAGGCCCAGGATTGGGCGCGCGCGCTGCCGGACTTGAGCGTCGACCGCGGCGCGCCCGAGCCGCTGAAGCGCCTGCAGCTGCATCTCGGCACGACGAAGCACCGCGTGCTGATCGCCGCCGAAAGCGAAGGCCGGCGCGAGAGCCTGCTGGAGCTGCTGCGCGACCATCGCATCGAGCCGCCGACGGTCAAGTCGCTGGCCGAGTTCGAGGCCGGCGACGAGCGCTATGCGATCGCGGTCGCGCCCTTGGCCGAAGGCTTCCATTGGACGGAATCGGACATCCAGTTCGTCACCGAGACGGAGCTGTTCGCCGCGTCGCCGACCGCCCGCCGCAAGCGCAAGCAGGAGCAGGTCAGCAACGTCGACGCGCTGATCAAGGACCTCTCCGAGCTGAAGGTCGGCGACCCGGTGGTGCACGTGAATCACGGCATCGGCCGCTACGTCGGGCTGCTGAACATCGACCTGGGCGACGGGCCGAGCGAGTTCCTGCACCTCGAATACGCCGAGAAGGCGACGCTCTACGTACCGGTCGCGCAGCTGCACCTGATCGGCCGCTACACCGGCGTCAGCGCCGAGGAAGCGCCCTTGCACCGATTGGGCTCGGGCCAATGGGACAAGGCCAAGCGCAAGGCCGCCGAGCAGGTGCGCGACACCGCCGCCGAGCTGCTGAATCTCTACGCACGCCGCGCCGCGCGCGAGGGCTTCGCGTTCCGCTTCACGCCGCACGACTACGAAGCCTTCGCCGCGAGCTTCGGCTTCGAGGAAACCCCGGACCAGAAGGCCGCGATCCACGCGGTGATCCAGGACATGGTCAGCCCGCGGCCGATGGACCGCCTGGTCTGCGGCGACGTCGGCTTCGGCAAGACCGAGGTCGCACTGCGCGCCGCCTTCGTCGCCGTCACCGGCGGCAAGCAGGTGGCCCTGCTGGCGCCGACCACCCTGCTCGCCGAACAGCATTTCCAGAACATCAGCGACCGCTTCGGCAAGTGGCCGGTGAAGGTGGCCGAGCTGTCGCGCTTTCGTTCCGGCAAGGAGGTCAAGGCGGCGGTCGAAGGCATCGAGGACGGCACCGTCGACATCGTCATCGGCACGCACAAGCTGCTGAGCCAGAGTGTCAAGTTCAAGCGCCTGGGCCTGTTGATCATCGACGAGGAACACCGCTTCGGCGTGCGCCACAAGGAACAGATGAAGGCACTGCGCGCCGAGGTCGACGTGCTGACCCTGACCGCGACGCCGATCCCGCGCACCCTGGGCATGGCGCTCGAAGGCCTGCGCGACCTGAGCGTGATCGCCACCGCGCCGCAGCGGCGGCTCGCGATCAAGACCTTCGTGCGCAACGAGAGCAGCGGCACGATCCGCGAGGCGGTGCTGCGCGAGCTGAAGCGCGGCGGACAGGTCTACTTCCTGCACAACGACGTCGAATCGATCCAGCATCGCTTGCAGACCTTGCAGGCGCTCGTGCCCGAGGCGCGCATCGCGGTCGCGCACGGCCAGATGCCGGAGCGCCAGCTCGAAGCGGTGATGCGCGACTTCGTGGCCCAGCGCCACAACGTGCTGCTGTGCTCGACCATCATCGAGACCGGCATCGACGTGCCGACCGCCAACACCATCGTGATCGCGCGCGCCGACAAGTTCGGCCTGGCGCAGCTGCACCAGCTGCGCGGGCGCGTCGGCCGCTCGCACCACCAGGCCTATGCCTACCTGCTGGTGCCCGATGTCGAAGGCCTGACCAAGCAGGCCGGGCAGCGGCTCGAGGCGATCCAGCAGATGGAAGAGCTCGGCTCCGGCTTCTACCTCGCGATGCATGACCTCGAGATCCGCGGCGCCGGCGAGGTGCTGGGCGAGAACCAGAGCGGCAACATGATGGAGGTCGGCTTCCAGCTCTACAACGAGATGCTGAGCGAAGCCGTCAGCGCGCTGAAGGCCGGCCGCGAGCCCGACCTGCTCTCGCCGCTCTCCGCCACCACCGAGATCAACCTGCACGCGCCGGCGCTGCTGCCCGATGCCTATTGCGGCGATGTGCACACGCGCCTGAACTTGTACAAGCGCCTCGCCAGCTGCGAGAAGAACGAGCACATCGACACCCTGCTCGAGGAGATCACCGACCGCTTCGGCAAGCTGCCGCCGCAAGGCCAGACCTTGTTCGACACGCATCGCCTGCGCGTGCTCGCCAAGCCTTACGGCGTGCAGAAGATCGATGCCGCGCCGGCGGCGATGAGCATCACCTTCCGGCCCAATCCGCCGGTCGAGGCGATGCGCATCATCGAGCTGGTGCAGAAGAACCGCCACATCAAGCTCGCCGGCAACGACAAGCTGCGCATCGACAAGGCGCTGCCCGAGGCACGCGACCGCGCGCAGATGGTGCGCGACGTGCTGCGCGCACTCGGCGCACCACGCGCCACGGCCTGAGCAGCGCGCGGCGCACCAAAGCGGTACTTATTTCGCGCCGCGGGCTTTTGGTCCGCGGCCGTTGCGCCGATATCGCATCGAAGCCTGCGTTGGGACCGCGATGGGAGGTCCATCGCGCACGACAGGCCCAAGAAGTGGATCGGCATCGATGAACTGGATGCGCAAAACCAGCCAATGCAAACGGGTATGGATCGGTTTCGCCCTGATGGCGGCAATCATGTTCTGCATCGTCGGCGCGGCGATCTGGATGCTGCTCGCGCAAGCGCCAGCAGGCTCGGCGGCTCGCCCCGCGGCTGAATTCGCGGCCTGGGCGCTGGGCGTGGCGACCCTCGCAGCCGGCGCCTTCGCCTGGCTCGCCGGCTGGCTGATCGGCGCCAGCATCAAGGCGCCGGTCGAAGACACCGTGCAATGCGTGATCCGCATCGCCGGCGGCGACCTCGAAACCAAGATCGCGTCCGACGGCAGGGACGAATTGTCGTGGCTGCGCCACGAGCTGAATTCGATGCGCAAGAAGCTGCGCTCGACCGTTGCCGAAGTGCGCCAGACGGTCGACACCGTCAACGTCGCGTCGCAGGAGATCGCCAGCGGCAACAGCGACCTGTCGGCGCGCACCGAAAGCCAGGCGAGCGCGCTGGAACGAACCTCGTCGTCGATGCAGCAGCTGGCCGAGGCGGTGCGCAGCAACGCAGCGAACACCGCGGAGGCGAGTTCGGTGGTCAACCTCTCCAGCCAGGTCGCGACGCGCGGCGCGTCGATCATGAAGGACGTGATCTTGCGCATGAGCGAGATCAACGGCGCCGCGGCGAAGATCGGCGACATCATCGGCGTGATCGACAGCATCGCCTTCCAGACCAACATCCTCGCGCTGAATGCCGCAGTCGAGGCGGCGCGCGCCGGCGAGCATGGCCGCGGCTTCGCGGTGGTTGCGTCCGAAGTGCGCGCGCTGGCACAGCGCAGCTCGACCGCGGCACGCGAGATCAAGTCGCTGATCGGCGATTCGAGCGAGAAGGTCGACGCCGGCTCGAAGCTGGTCGACGAAGCGGGACGCACGATGCACGACATCCTCGACAGCGTGAACCGCGTCTCCAACCTGATGACCGACATCGCCGAGGCCGGGCAGGCGCAGAGCAGCGGCATCGGCCAGGTGCACAGCGCGATCGCCGAGATCGACAGCGTCACGCAACAGAACGCGGCGCTGGTGGAGCAGGTCGCGGCAGCGGCGCAGTCGCTGCGCGGTCAGTCCTCGCGGCTCAGCGACGCGGTCGGCCAGTTCAAGATTGCCGCTTGAGGCGGCTCGATAAAATCAGCGGCGGCGCGCCTCCCGGCGCGCCGTTCTGCTTTGTCGGATGCCCTCCATGCCCGCCCTTCCCCCGTACGAGTTCTCCCCCGGCCTGAGCCTGCGCGGCATCACGCCGCCGCTGAAGCTGGCCGACTTCAGGCTGATCGCGTTCGACATGGATTCGACCCTGATCAACATCGAATGCGTCGACGAGATCGCTGCCGCGGCGGGCCGCAAGGCCGAGGTCGCGGCGATCACCGAGGCCGCGATGCGCGGCGAGATCGCCGACTACAAGGAGAGTCTGCGCCGCCGGGTCAGCCTGCTGAAGGGCGTGCCCTCGAGCGCGTTGCAGCAGGTCTGGGACCAGCGGCTGCAGCTCAATCCCGGCGCCGAGACCCTGGTGCGCGCCTGCCAGGCGGCGGGGCTGAAGACCTTGCTCGTCTCGGGCGGCTTCACCTGGTTCACCGACCGCATCCGTGACCGGCTCGGCATCGACGACACGCGCAGCAACATGCTGGAAGTGGCCGACGGCGTGCTGACCGGCCGCATGCTCGACCAGCCCTGGGGCGACATCTGCGACGGCGACGAGAAGAAGCGCATGCTGCTCCAGACCTGCGAGCGCCACGGCATCGCGCCGGCCCAGGCGATCGCGATGGGCGACGGCGCGAACGACCTGCCGATGATGGGCGTCGCCGGCCTGTCCGTTGCCTATCACGCGAAGCCGAAGGTGCGCGACGAGGCGATGGTGGCGATCGACGAAGGCGGCCTCGATCGGCTGCTCGAAGTGCTGCGCTGAGGCCGGCCTCACTGCGGCGACAGGTCGAGCACCCGCGCGTGCGCGTCGGCCTCGGCGCCGAGCGATTCATGGCTGACGACGATCCAGGCGCGCGCCGCGTCTTTTGCGCAGGCGCCCAGCGCGCCGTGCAGATAAGTGCGCGAAGCCGCGTCCAGCGCATCGAGCGGCTCGTCCATCAGCACCACGGCCGCGCCGGCCGCGAGCGCGGCGGCGACCCAGACCTTGCGCTGCGTCCCCGACGACAAGGCGGCGGCACGCAAGCCCATGTGCGACTGCAGGCCGAAGCCTTGCACGTGGGCTTCGACCGCCCGCACATCGAAGCGCGGATAAAGGCCTTGCATGAAGCCGAAAAATTCGGCCGGCCGCAGATGCTCGAACGCCAGCGCTCCGGGCCCGCACCAGAAGACCTCGCGCCGGTAATCCCGCGGCGCGGCGGCGGCCTCGATGCCGTGCACCGCGAGGCGGCCGGCAGCCGGACGCAGCGCCCCGGCGATCAGCTTCAGCAGGCTCGACTTGCCGCTGCCGTTCGGCCCGCGCACCCAGGTCAGCCCGGCGCCGAAGGCGGCCGAAAAGCCGCTGAACAGCGGGCGCGCGGCGTAGGCGAAGTCCAGCCCATCGATATGCAGCACCGGCTCCGGCGTCATGCCATCACCTCCGAGGCGAGCGCCAGCAGCACGACGAGCGAGAACAGCCAGCGTGCCGAGCGCGTGCCGGCATCGTCCGGAGGCTCGGGCAATTCGGCCAGGCAGGCGAGCAGGCAGGCTGCCGCATAGGCCCACAGCACGCCGCGGCGCACGCCGTTGTGCGGCAGGCTCAGCACGAGCACCAGCGCCCCGGGCAAGGCGGGCAGCAGCGCCACGCCCGCCCGTGCACGACGCAGCGCAGCCGGCCGCAGCGGCAGCATGCTGCAGGCCTCGTACAACGGCAGCCAATCGGCGCGCGCGAGGCTCTCGATGCGCGTGACCGCGTACAGCAGGCCGGCGGCAAACGCGGCCAGCCACCAGGATGCCGCCGCCGGTGCGATGAAGAGGCCGAGCCCCGGCACGCACAGCAGCACGGCGGCCAGTGTCATCGCATGACCGGTGCGCCGCGCCGGCCCGCGCCACAGCGGCCAGGCGAGCAGCACCTGGCCCCAGTGCGCCCGGCGCACCGCGGCGAAGGTGTTGCCACCGGGAGCGATCGGAGCCTGCAACGCGCGCTGCACGCTGCGCACGCCGACCGCCCGCCGCTGCCAGGCCAGCAGCGCGACCCCGCCGCCCACCGTGCCTGCGATCACCGCCAGCAGGCTCGCCACCGCGCGCACATGCAGCGGCCTGAGCCATGCAGGGTCATGGATCAGCAAGGTCGATGCGCCGACCGCATAGAGCAGCAGCAGCGGCACGAGGCCGATCGCGACAACGATGGCATCCGACAGCAAGACGTCGACGGACGCGAGCGGCAGCGCGCGTTCGGCCTCGGCCCAGCGCGCCGGCCACAGCAGCGGCCGCATGCCCCACACCAGCAGGCAGCCGAGCAGGGACTGCAGCAGCACCGCCGGCAACAGCCAGGCCGGCTCGCCCGCCGCGCGGAACAGCGGCAGCACCAGCCAGGCCGCCACCGCGCTGACGATCTCGATCGCCGAAGCCGCACCGGCGCCGATCACCGCGACCGCCACCAGGCCGTACACCCCCCAGCGCCGCAGAAAAGCCAGCAAGGCCCAGCCGCACCAGCGCAGTCGCATCGCGTGATAGGCCAGCGGCAAGGCCGCCACCGCGCGGCGCCCCGCAGCCGGGTCGGGGTCGTTTGTCAGGCCGCGGCCTCGGGCATCACGACGATGCCGTCCTCGTCGGCATAGAGCCAGTCGCCCGGGCGCACCCAGACACCTTGCACGCGCACCGGCACGTCGCGCTGGCCGGTGTTGCGCTTCTCCGGCGGCCAGGGCATCGAGGCCAGCGCGCGGATGCCGACGTCGAGCACGCCGAGTTCGTTGACGTCGCGCACGCAGCCGTCGATGACGACGCCGGCCCAGCCGTTCTTCGCCGCCGCCGCGCCGATGTTGCCGCCGAGCAGCGCGTGGCGCAGCGAGGCGCCGCCGTCGATCACCAGCACGCGGCCGTTGCCCGGCGATTCGGCCGCGGCCTTGACCAGCGTGTTGTCCTCGAAGCACTTCACCGTGCTCACCGGCCCGGCGAACCGGCGGCGCGCGCCGAAGTCGCGGAACACCGGCGGCAGCACGCGGAAGCCGCCGCTGGTATCGCCCTTGTGCTGGTCGCACAAGTCGCAGGTCAAGACATCCGGGGCGGTCGTCATCAAGCGTTCTCCACTTTTTTCAAAACCGGCTTCACGTCCTCGCGGCGCGGCGGCAGCATCGGCTGGTGCTCGCGCGCGGGGTTCAGGATGATCGAGGTCGAGGTCTCGGTGAGCAGGCAGAACTTGGTCACCACCGCATCGAGATGCGCCACGTCGATGACCGCGATCTCGAGGATCCAGCTGTCTTCGCCGGTGACGTTGTAGGCGTTGACGACTTCGGGCGTCTGCTGCACGAGCTTCACGACGCGTGCGTACTCGGCGCGGCCGACGCGGATCATCGCGCGGATGCCGTAGCCGAGCTTGCCGAGGTTCACGGTGGCGCGGTAGCCGGTGATCACGCCGGCGGCTTCGAGCTTGCGCACTCGCTCGGTCACCGCCGGCTGGCTCAGGTGCACACGCCGGCCGAGTTCGGCCATCGAGAGGCGTGCATCGGCTTGAAGCTCGGCGAGCAGGCGGGTGTCGTAGGCGTCGAGGGCGATGTCGGCGGAATTCAAGGCGGGAGTTCCTTCGGACCTGGCAATCCATTGTAGGGAGCGGTCGGGAAGCTCAGCCGACGGCCTGGATCCCTTGCACGAACAGGGCGGCCCGCCGAACCTGAAGTCGCTGCTGGCGGATCGGCCGGCCGAGCCGGACACGCACTACTACGCCTGCGGCCCTTCGGTGCTGCTCGATGCCTTCGAGCGTCACTGCGACGAGCTCGGCTACGCGAATGCGCACATCGAGCGCTTCGCCGCCGTGGCGGTCGGGCCTTCGCCGAACGCGCAGAAGAGCTACGTGGCCGAGCTGCGCAAATCGGGGCGCACCTTCGTGATCACGCCCGAAAAGACCTTGCTCGCCTGCCTGCTGGAAGGCGGTGTCGACGTCGAGCACAGCTGCCTCGAAGGCGTTTGCGGCACCTGCGAGACGGCCATCGTCTCGGGTGTTCCGGATCACCGCGACTCGGTGCTCAGCAGCAAGGAGAAGGCCTCGAACAAGGTGATGATGGTCTGCGTCTCGGGGTGCAAGAGCGAGCGGCTGGTGCTGGATCTCTGAGCCCTGGGCGGGCCTTTCCGGCGCTCGGGCAGCGCACTTGAATCGAACAAGGCAGAGCACCCCTCAAACCTTGAAATCCATGGCGGGCCATGGTCAAGATGCTTGAAATCAGGCTGTCCAGCAAGGCGCGGCCTTCATACGATGGACGGCTCGTTCAAGGCTCTTGTCGTCTCCATGTCCGCTACCGCCTCCGCCCTTCCCCGCGCCAGCTGGCGCGCCGGCCTGCCACCGATCGTGCTGCTCTGCCTCGCCGCGACCTGGCTCGTCTGGGGCTCGACCTATCTCGCGATCAAGTTCGCCCTGCTCAGCTTCCCGCCCTTCCTGCAGATGGGCTCGCGCTTCGTCGTCGCGGGCGCCTTGCTGCTCGGCTGGATGAAGCTGCGCGGCGCCCCGATGCCGAGCCGCCGCCAGTGGCTCCATGCGCTGCTCGTCGGCAGCCTGATGCTCGGCGGCGGCATGGGCGGCACGGCCTATGCCGAGCTGAGCGTCGGCTCGGGTCTGGTCGTCGCCTTCATCGCGGTCGTGCCGGTGCTGATGGCGCTGATGCTGACGGCCTGGCGCATCTACCCGACACGGCTCGAAGCGGCGGGCATCGCGCTCGGCCTGGCCGGCGTGCTGCTGCTGACGCAGGGCGCGGGCTTTCGCGCGTCGCCGATCGGGCTCGCCGCGATCTCGATCGCCTGCGTGACCTGGTGCGTCGGCAGCGTGCTGAGCCAGAAAGTCATGCCGCTGGCGCCGGGCGCGGTCGGCTTCGCCAGCGAAATGCTGTGCGGCGGAGCGGTGCTGCTGGTGCTCGCCGCGTTCGACGGCGACTACCGCAGCGTCGCGCAGCACTGGCCGCCGCAGCCGGTGGCGCTGGCCGCCTGGGTCTATCTGGTCGTCGCCGGCTCGCTGATCGCCTTCAACGCCTACATGCTGCTGCTGAGCCGGGCCTCGGCAGGCCTCGCATCGAGCTACTGCTTCGTCAATCCGGTGATCGCGATGCTGCTCGGCGTGGGTATCGCGGGCGAGGTCGTGAGTACCGGCGAATGGCTGGCCGCCGGCGTCGTATTGCTCGGCGTGGTGCTGCTGCTCGCCGGTCGGCGCAAGACCTGATCAGTCGTCCGCGCCGAAGCGCGTGCCGCGCAGCACACCGCGGCCATCGGCGTCGCGCAGTTCGAGCAGGCCGTCGTCGCGCACCTTGGCGCTGACCGCCGCCTCCAGCGCCTGCAAGATGCGGTCCTCCTGCTCCATCTGCAGCGGCGCGCAGGCCATGCGCGTCGTGATCACCGGCGTGATCGTCAGCTTCGTGCCTTCGAGGGTGTAGCTCGCGCGCAGCGTGTTGCAGCTGTCGTGGCCGGTCAAGGTGCCGTCGGCGCCGAAGTCGAGGCGCGCCTGGCGGCGGTCGAGGATGGGCTCGGTGCGCGCCTGATCGATGCGCCACAGGCCGAGCACGGTCAATGCCGGCTTGGGCGGGGGCGTCTGCGCGCAGGCGGCGAGCAGCAGGATGGCAAGGCCTGCCATCAGGGGCCGTCTTTGCATTCGGTTCGTCTCCTTGGGAACTTCAATTGCCGCGCTTGACGGCGCTGTCGCGGATCGCACTGAGGCTGCTGCGCGAGGTGATGACCTCGATGTCGAGCTTCAGATGCAGCAGGGTCGGCAAATCGCGCGCCAGCGCCGCGGCGAAGGCGGGTTCGAACTGCGCGGTCTCGGTCACCAGGTCCGCGGCGAAACCATAGGCGCGGGCCAGCGCCGCGAAGTCGGGGTTGAACAGATCGGTGCCGCTGACGCGCCCCGGGTACTCGCGCTCCTGGTGCATGCGGATCGTGCCGTAGCTGCCGTTGTCGACGACGATGACGATCGTCTTGGCGCCGTACGCCCGCGCGGTCGCGAGCTCCTGGCCGGTCATCAGGAAATCCCCGTCGCCGGTGAAGCTGACGACGCACTTGCCCGGCCGCAGCAGGCTCGCCGCGATGCCGGCCGGCACGCCGTAGCCCATCGCGCCCGAGGTCGGCGCAAGCTGCGTGCCGAGCGCGGTGTAGCGCCAGTAGCGATGCAGCCAGCCCGCGTAGTTGCCGGCTCCGTTGGTCACGATGGTGTCGACGGGCGCCAGGCGTTGCACCGCCTTCACCACCTCCGCCAGATCGAGCGGCGCGACCGGCTGCTGGATCAGGTTGGCACGGTAGTCGGCATGCGCGGCTTCGGCCCAGGCGCCCCAGCGCAGCAGCGGCGGCGCGGCCAGGGTCTCCAGCGCCTTGGCGGCATAGGTCATCGAGGCCTGCAGCAGCAGATCGGCGGCGTAGACGCGGCCGAGCTCCTCCGCGCCGGCATGCACGTGCACCAGCTTCTGCTCGCTGCGCGGCGCCGTCAGCAGGCTGTAGCCGCCGGTCGTCATCTCGCCGAGGCGCGGGCCGATCGCGAGCACCAGGTCGGCATCGTTGATGCGCGCCGCAAGGCGGCTGTTGATCGCGATGCCGACGTCGCCGGCATACAGCGGATGGCGGTTGTCGAACCGATCCTGGAAGCGGAAGGCGCAGCAGACCGGCAGGCGCCAGTTGTCGGCGAAGCGCTGCAGCGCGCGCGTCGCCTCGATGTCCCAGCCGCTGCCCCCGGCGATGACGATCGGCCGCCTGGCGGCCAGCAGCATCGCCCGCAAGTCGCGCAGCGCCCCCGGCGCGGGCCAGGCGCGGGCGGGCTCGACCGTCGGCAGCACCGGCGTGCTGGTCATGGCGGAGAGCACGTCCTCCGGCAGCGCCAGCACCACCGGCCCGGGCCGGCCCTGCAGCGCGATGTGGAAGGCGCGCGCGACGTACTCCGGCAGCCGGTCCGCGCTGTGCACCTCGCCGACCCACTTGGCGAAGCCGCCGCTGTTCGGGCCGAAGACCGCGCGGTAGTCCAGCTCCTGGAAGGCCTCGCGGTCGCGCACCGCGCTGTCGACCTGGCCGATGAAGAGGATCATCGGCGTGCTGTCCTGGAAGGCGGTGTGCAGGCCGATCGCGGCGTTGGCGGCGCCCGGTCCGCGGGTCACGAAGCAGATGCCGGGCCGGCCCGTGAGCTTGCCCTGCGCCTCGGCCATGAAGGCCGCACCCCCCTCCTGCCGGCAAGCGATGAAGCGGATCGCCGAGCGATGCGCGTAGAAGCCATCGAGCACCGGCAGGAAGCTCTCGCCGGGCACGCCGAAGACGGTGTCGATGCCCTGCGCTCCCAGCGCTTCGACGAGGGCATGGCCGCCCAGGCGCGGCGGGTTGGTGGGGGACGTCGTCATGGCCGGGATACTAGCCGCTCGCCTGCCGCGCCACCATGACGCGGGCTCCGGGAAGCGCTTGGGCGGGGACGGCCCGTGCCCTAGGCCGCCTGCACCTGCGGCCCGGCCGCCAGCCGCATGAAACTGGCCAGACAGGCGACGCCCGCAAACGCCGCGCCCCACCACAGCGCCAGCGGCGCCCCGTGCGCCGGCGAGACGCTGAAACACGCCGCCACCAACGCCGCGCCGGTGGCCTGCCCGAGCAGCCGCGCGGTGGCGACGATGCCGCTCGCGCTGCCGCTGCGTGCGGCCGGCGCGCTGGTCATCATCGCCTTCAGGTTCGGCGACTGGAAAAGCCCGAAGCCGAAGCCGCACAGGGCCATGCGCCAGCCGGAGTCGAACAGGCTGGGATGGGCCGGCAGCAGCGCGAGCGACATCATGCCGACGCTCAGGGTGGCAAGGCCGGCGCCGCCGAGCAGCCCGGCCGGGTAGCGATCCGACAGCCGCCCGCCGATCGGCGCCATCAGCGCCACCACGGCCGGCCACGGCGTCATCAGAAAGCCCGTTTCGACCTGGCTGTGGCCCATCACCGTCTGGAACAGGAACGGCAGCGAGACGAAGGCCAGCCCCTGGGCGGTGAAGGTGCAGAACGAAGTCGCCGCCGAGAGCGCGAACATCGGCCGGGAAAACAAGTCGATCGCCAGCATCGGCGCCGGATGGCCCGCCTGGCGCCGCAGCAAGGCCGCGCCGCAGGCCAGCGCGACCGCCCATTCGCCGCCGATGCGCCAGCCCGGCGCGCCATGCGTCGCCTCGCCCAGGCCGAGCACCGCGAAGGCGAACAGCCCGGCGCTGAGCGAAGCCGCCGCGGCATCGAAGCCGTGCCCGGCACGCGGCGTGGCCGGCAGCGCCGAACAAGCCAGCGCGAAAGCAGCCAGGCCGATCGGCAGGTTGACCAGGAAGAGCCAGGGCCAGGCGCCGAGCGACAGGATGATCGACGCGACCGTCGGCCCGACCGCGAACGACAGGCCGACCGCCAGCGCATTCAGCCCGACCGCCCGGCCGAGCATGCGCGACGGATAGATGAAGCGGATCAGCGCGGTGTTGACGCTCATGATCGCGGCGGCGCCCAGGCCTTGCAGCACGCGCGCTGCGGCCAGGCTGGGCAGCGACCAGGCCAGCCCGCAGGCGAGCGAGCTGGCGGTGAAGAGCAGCAGCCCGCTGACGTAGACCCGCCGATGGCCGACGATCTCGCCCAGCGAAGCCAGCGGCAGCAAGGCGGCCACCATCGCCAGCTGATAGGCGTTGACGACCCAGACCGAGGCCGCGGCGCTGGCCTGCAGGTCGGCCGCGATGCTCGGCAGGGCGATGTTGGCGATCGCGGTGTCCAGCGTCGCCATGGCCAGCGAGACCAGGATCGCGGTCATCGCGCGCAGCCGCTGGCGCTCGGGGAGGCCGTCGGCCGGGAGCGCCGTGCTCGACGGCGCCGTCATGGGCGAGGGAGAGGAACGGTCGGGGGAACAAGGGCAGGCATCGACCGGATGCTAGCGAGGGACACCGCGGCAGGATTACGATCGCTGGCCAACTTCTGTAGCAATCATGCCAAGCCAGCGACCGATGGCGCAGCGCGATGATCTGATCGATCCGCTGACACCTCATCTGTACGTGCCGACGGCGCAGCGCCCGGTGCGCGTCAAGCAGCACCGGCTGAGCGCCGACGTGCGCGTCGTGCCGCACAGCCATCCGTGGGGGCAGATCGCGCTGTCGAGCACCGGCGTCGTGCGCCTGACGGTCGAGACCGGCGCCTACATCGTGCCGCCGTCGCGCGGCTTGTGGATCCCGCCGGGCGTCGAACACGCGGTGGCGATCGTCGAGGACGCCGACCTGCGCACGCTCTACCTGCACCAGCCGCGCGGCCGCTGCGGCCCCGGCGTGCCGCGCGCCGACGAGGCGGCGTGGCGCTCGTGCCGCGTGCTCGAAGTCTCCGACCTGCTGCGCGCGCTGGTGCTCGAGATGGACCTGCGCTCCGACGCCGACGGCCCGCCGCTGAGCGGGCCGGCGCTGCAGCGCGAGCGCCGCCTCGCCGCGCTGGTGCTGGACGAGCTGCGCCGCGCGCGGCCGATGCGCCTCGGCGTCGACCTGCCGAACGACAAGCGCCTGCGTGCGCTGTGCGAAGCGATGCTCGACGACCCGGCGCGCCACGCCACGCTGGAAGACTGGTCGCGCAATGCAGGCGCCAGTTCGCGCACCCTGGCGCGGCTCTTCCGCACCGAGCTCGACACCAGCTTCGGCCAGTGGCGCCAGCAGGCCTTGCTGGCACGCGCGGTGACGCTCGCGGCGCGCGGCGAGCCGATGAATCACATCGCCGCGGAACTCGGCTACGCGAGCCCGAGCGCCTTCAGCGCGATGGTGCGGCGCACCGTGGGCGCGCCGCCGAGCCGCTTCTTCACCACCGCCTGAGGAAGCCACGCGCGCTGCAGGGAGGGAGGCGCCGCTATCATTCACTGGAGATGCCGCGGCCGGAGTGCCCATCCCCTCCCCGCGGCCCCTTCCTCATTCTCCGGAGTCTTCGATGTTGGCATCCCTGTTTGGTGACCTGGGCGTCGCCCGGGCCCGTCCGCAGGAGGACGAGTGGCAGGACACGCAGGACCCGAACGCCGTCGATTTCGCCGCGTCGGCGGTGCTCGAAAGCACCGACACCTCGGTCAACGAGCGCGGCCAGATGGTCGACCGCCACGTCAAGGACTTGTTCATCACCGGCTCGCCGGCACGCGCCATCCGCGCCCATTTCGCGACCCACGGCGATCCGGAATCCGCGAGCCATGCGATCACCTTGTACGACCCGGTAGGCCTGTGGGCGCCGGCGACGATCAAGGCCTTGTCCGATGCCAGCGGCCAGCCGATCGAGCGCCTGCATCTGCGCGACCAGAACTCGCTGCGCACCCTCGCGATGATCGAGCGCACCCGCGTCGTGCGCCGCTTCGACGACACGCTGAAGATCTACCACGTCGACGAGCGCAGCACTGAGCGCGGCCACACCGGCATCCCGGTCGTGATGATGGAGCGGGCCCAGCTGACTGCGGTGATCGTCGGGCCGATGCATGCCGAATCGGTGGCGCAGATGATCGAGATGCTGCACGCCGCGGCGCAGGCGCCCTCGTGGCGCTGCCCGCACCTGATGTTCATGCTGCCGCCGGCGGCGGTATGGATCGCCGGCAAGATCGCCGAGACGCAATGGCCGGCCGGGCTGCACATCTCGGTGCTGAACGAATCGCTGACCGGCACCTCCGCGGTCTGGAACGCCTTGCTCGACGCCTGGAACCGGACAAAGAGCCTGACGCAGCGCGGCGATGAGGCGGCGTCCGCCGAGGCCTTCGGCGAGACGGGTTATCCGATCCGCGTCGCCGATCTGGATGCCGGCACCACGACGGTCGCCACCGAAGCGCCGGCCGAGCCGCTGCGCACGGCGCCGCGCCACGGCCTGGATGGCGCGATCGCGAAGGCCATGCTGTCCTCGCTGGCGCAGCAGGAGGGGGTGATCGCCTGCGCCGTGGTCGACGGCGCCAACGGCGGCGTCGTGGCGAGCGAGGTGCGCGACGCCAACCCCGCGGTCGACATCGAGCAGGCCGCGGCCGCCAGCGCGCAGGTGCTGCGCGCCCAGCGCATGATCAGCGACGACATGGGCCTGACCGAGCCGGTCGACGAGATGGTGCTGAGCGCCGGCGGCCGGCAGCAGGTGCTGCGCCAGCTGTCGCACTATCCGGGGCTGCTCGTCTACGCCTTGCTCGACAGCCGGCAGGGCAATCTGGCGCTGCTGCGCTATCGGCTGATGGAAGCCGACCGCGCGCTCGCTTGAGCCGCCTCAGCGGCTTTTCTTGCGACGGCGCGGCGCGGGTGGCACCCAGGCGCTGAACCAGAGGCTGAGCATGTCCTCGGCGGCCTTGCTCGCCATCACGTCCATCTGCCTGCGCCCGATCGACGCGGCCTGGCCGAAGACCGTGCCCCTCATCGCATTCGCGCCGCTCAGCCAGAGGCTCATCCAGGGGTTGGTCATGACGGCTCCAAGTGACTCGATGGCGGGCAGCGTAGGCCTCGCGCCGAGGCTTGCCCAGCATCCGATGCCGCGACATGGCGTCAGCCGACGCTGACGCAGCCTCGCTGCCGCTGGGCTACCATTCCAGCCCGTTTTTTGCTGTCCCGCGCGCGGGCCGATGCCATGGCTGACGTGATGTACGACTATCCCCGGCAGGACGCGAGCGGCGCGAGCTGCACCGCCCAAGCCTGGGCCAAGGTGCCGGCGCCTCTCGGTCCCGATGAAAGGCTCGCGCTGAAGGCGCGTGCCGCGGCGCTGTTGAAGCAGCATGGCGCGACGCTCGTCGCGCACTACTACGTCGACGGCGACCTGCAGGATCTGGCGCTGGACACCGGTGGCTGCGTCGCCGATTCGCTCGAGATGGCGCGTTTCGGCCGCGACCATGCGAGCCGCACGCTGGTCGTCGCCGGCGTGCGCTTCATGGGCGAGTCGGCGAAGATCCTGAGCCCGGACAAGCGCGTGCTGATGCCCGATCTGGACGCCACCTGTTCGCTCGACCTCGGCTGCCCGCCGGACCAGTTCGCCGCCTTCTGCGACGCCCATCCGGATCGCACCGTGGTCGTCTATGCCAACACCAGCGCCGCGGTGAAGGCGCGCGCCGACTGGATGGTCACGAGCTCCTGCGCGCTGGCGATCGTCGAGCACCTGAAGTCCGAGGGCCGGAAGGTGCTGTGGGCGCCCGACCGCCACCTCGGCCGCTACATCCAGGAGCAGACCGGCGCCGACATGCTGATGTGGAACGGCGCCTGCATCGTGCACGACGAGTTCAAGGGCCTGGAGCTCGACCTGCTGCGCAGCCGGCATCCGGGCGCGATGGTGCTGGTGCACCCCGAGTCGCCGCAGAGCGTGGTCGCGCAGGCCGACGCGGTCGGCTCGACCTCGCAGCTGCTGAAAGCGGTGATCGACGGCAAGGCGAGCGAATACATCGTCGCGACCGACAACGGCATCCTGCACCGCATGCGCCAGCTGGCACCCGGCAAGACCCTGCTCGAAGCGCCGACCGCGGGCAATAGCGCCACGTGCAAGAGCTGCGCGCACTGTCCGTGGATGGCGATGAACGCCTTGCAGGGCGTGATCGACTGCCTGGAGCATGGCAGCGGCGAAGTCTTCGTCGACGAGCCGATCCGCAGCCAGGCGCTGGGCTGCATCGATCGCATGCTGGATTTCGTCGCCGCCCATCCGGCCGCGATCGCGAAGCCCGCGCAGGGCTTCGTGCCGAACGTGGGCGCTGCCTGATGGATCTCGTCGAACAGAACGAAACCCTGGAGCAGGCACGCGAGCGCAACATCCGCGACGCGCTCGCCGAAGACATCGGCCGCGGCGACTGGACCGCCCGGCTGGTGCGCGCCGGCCAGCGCGTGAAGGCGCGCGTGCTGGTGCGAGAGCAGGCGGTGCTGTGCGGCCGCGACTGGTTCGAAGGCTGCGTGCACGCGCTCGACGCTTCGGCGACGATCGACTGGCACTATGACGAAGGCGCGCTGATGAACGCCGGCAGCCTCGTCTGCCATCTGCAGGGCGATGCCCGCGCGCTGCTCTCGGCCGAGCGGCCCTCGCTCAATTTCCTGCAGATGATGAGCGCGGTGGCGACCGTCACGCGCGCCCACGTGCAGGCGATCGCCGGCATCTCGCCGAACCCGCGCGGCTGCGCGATCCTCGACACGCGCAAGACCCTGCCCGGCCTGCGCCAGGCGCAGAAGTACGCGGTGCGTGTCGGCGGCGGGCAGAACCAGCGCCTCGCGCTGTGGCACGGCATCCTGATCAAGGAGAACCACATCGCGGCGGCCGGCGGCGTCGCGGCGGCGCTGCGCAACGCGGTCGCGCTCGAGGCCGGCGTCGATATCCAGATCGAGGTCGAGACCCTGGCGCAATTGCAGGAGGCCTTGTCGGCCGGCGCGGCCAGCGTGCTGCTCGACAACTTCAGCCTGCCGCAGATGCGCGAAGCGGTGGCGCTGACGGCCGGCCGCGCCCTGCTGGAAGTCTCGGGCGGCGTCGAACTGGATCAGCTGGCGGGCATCGCCGCCACCGGCGTCGACCGCATCTCGGTCGGCAAGCTGACCAAGGACGTGCGCGCGACCGACTACTCGATGCGCGTGCTGGAACGCCTGGGCTGAAGCGGGCCGCATTGCGGTGATACGCCGCGCATTTTTTCGGCGCGCCGCGGGACTGGACTTCGATACTGGCGTGATCTCGAGGGGCCCGCCATGAACGACGAATTCGCCAGCATCCGCAACCACCATGAACGCACCGTCTTCGACGCGGTGCTCGCCAACGCCGAGCGCTATCCGATGCTCGCCGGAGACCCCGGCCTGCTCGCCGACGTGGCCTGCGTCGCGCTCAACCGCATGCCGCCGCGCTACATCCGCCACGAGGTCGACATGACCTTTTATCTGACCGAAAAGGAACGCACCGAAGTCGCCCGCGCGGTGGACGAATCGGTCAGCTTCGCGTTCGAATTCGTGCAGGCGCGGCGCGCGATGCGGGCTCGGCTCTGAGGCCTGTCCGGGCCTCAGCCTGACAGGCCGAGCGTCTTCATCTTCTTGCCGCTGCCGCTGCGCGCGGCACGCACCATCACCGTCGGGAAACTCACCGGCAAGGTCAGCGGGAAATCGCGGCTGTAGTGCAGCCCGCGGCTCTCGTGGCGCATCAGGGCCGAGCGCACGATCAGCTCGGCGCAGTCGACCAGATTGCGCAGTTCCAGCAGATCGCGGTTGACGCGGAAGCTGCCGTAGTAGTCGTCGATCTCGCTGCGCAGCAGCTTGATGCGATGCAGCGCGCGCTCCAGCCGCTTGGTCGTGCGCACGATGCCGACGTAGTTCCACATCAAGAGGCGCAGTTCGTCCCAGTTGTGCGCGATCACGACCTGCTCGTCGGCGTTCTCGACCTGGCTCTCGTCCCAGTCGGGCAGCACGGCCGCCGCCGGCCGGGAAGCGGCGAGCACGTCGACCGCGCAGGTGCGGCCGAAGACCACGCATTCGAGCAGCGAGTTGCTGGCCAGCCGGTTCGCGCCATGCAGGCCGGTGTAGGTGGTCTCGCCGACCGCATACAGGCCCGGCAGGTCGGTGCGGCCATGCAGGTCGGTGACGACGCCACCGCAGGTGTAGTGCGCCGCCGGCACCACCGGGATCGGATCGCGTGCGATGTCGATGCCGAGCTTCAGGCAGCGTGCATGGATCGTCGGGAAATGCTCCTTCAGGAAGCCCTCGCCGAGGTGCGTCGCATCGAGCAGCACGTAGTCGACGCCATGTTTTTTCATCTCGAAGTCGATCGCGCGCGCGGTGATGTCGCGCGGGGCGAGCTCCATGCGCTCGTCGTGCGCGGCCATGAAGCGCAGGCCGCCCGGCACCCCCGGCACGCCGTACGGCAGCTTCAGCTGGCCGCCCTCGCCCCTCAGCGCCTCGGTGATCAGGAAGCTGCGCTCCTGCGGGTGGTACAGGCAGGTCGGATGGAACTGAATGAACTCCATGTTGGCGACGCGGCAGCCGGCGCGCCAGGCCATCGCGATGCCGTCGCCGGTGGCGGTATCTGGGTTGGTGGTGTAGCGATAGACCTTGCCGGCGCCGCCGGTCGCCAGCACCACCGCCGAGGCGGCCAGGGTCTCGACGCGCTGCGTCTCGATGTCGAGCGCGTAGACGCCGTAACAGCGATGGGGCTCGTCGCGTCGGAGATGGCGCGAGGTGATCACGTCGATCGCCATCCAGTGCTCGCGCACGCTGATGTTCGGATGGCGCTTGACCTCGGCCAGCAGCACGTCGTGGATGGCCTTGCCGGTCGCGTCGGCAGCATGCGCGATGCGCCGCACGGTGTGGCCGCCTTCGCGCGTCAGATGCAGGCCGAGCGGCCCGTCGGGATCGGCCGAAAAGGCCACGCCGCGCGCGACCAGCCATTCGATCGCCCGCTCGCTCTGTTCGGCGATGAAACGCGCGGTGTTTTCGTCGACCAGGCCGGCGCCGGCATCCTGCGTGTCGCGCACGTGCGATTCGACGCTGTCGTCGCTGCCCAGCACGCCGACGATGCCGCCCTGCGCCCAGGCGGTCGCGGCCTCATCGAGATTGCGCTTGGCCAGCACGACGACCGGCAGCGTCGGTGCCAGATGCAGCGCCACCGTCAATCCCGCCAGGCCGGCGCCGATGACGACCACCGGGGCACCGGATGAAGAGGGCTGGGAAGGGAAGCTGGACATGGACAGGAGCTCGTCAACGCAGGGAGGCAACCCTAAACCGAAGCCCGGCGCATCGCCAGAGAAGCATCACCGGGCCGGGGCGGCGGATTCTAGCGGCGCGCCCCTCGCCGGTGCGTGGTCTTCGCGGCTTCTAGCGCTGCGGCGACGGCGGGGCCTACCATCGGTGCATCGGGCCCTCGCGCCCGTCAGCAGCTGTCCACGATGTCCAACAACGACCCCATCCGCCCGCGCGATTCCTGGTTCGCGCCGACTTTGACCAACTTCCCGCCGGTGTCCGATCCATGGGAAAGCGTGCCCGAGCCGGCGACGCGCTCCGCGCAGCAGACCGAGGTGATGCGCGACCTCGACGACGATGGCAGCGGCCTGCCGCGCGACATCGGCCGCCGCGTCGGCAACGACCAGCGCGAGCTTTTCGTTTCCGGCGGGCCGGTGGAAGCGATGCAGCAGCAGTTCGATGCGCTGCGGCCGGAGTTCATCGCCTTGCACGACATCGGCTGCAGCGTCTCGCGGCGCTTGCTGGCAAGCGTCGCGCGCGCCGCCAACCAGCATCTGCAGACGCTGACGATCCGCCGCCAGGGTTATGGCACGCCGCTCGCGACGCTCGAATTCATCGAATGGTCGGCACCGGACAGCGCGGCGCCGCCGCTGCGGCTTTATTCGACCGAGGTCGATACCGATCCCCATTCGCGCCAGGCGATGGCGCAGGCGCTGCTCGCGCGCAGCCGGCTCGGGCTGATCTTCGTCGGCGATCTCGCGCCGCAGGCGCTGGCCGAAGCCATGCAGCCGCTGGAGCGGGCCATCGGCGATGGCGGCTGGCTGAATCGCCAGCTGCTGCTGCTGCCGCTCGGCTCCGGTGCCGCGCTGGCGCATCCGGCCGCGACGCTGGGCGGCCGCAGCGGGATCAGCGTGCGCACCGCGCCGCAAGTCAGCCGGCCCGCGGAAGCCTGGGGCTATCTCAGCAGCACCTGGAACCGGCTGCGCGAACATCTCGGCGACGAGGGGAGTCATCTGCCCTCGCTCGCGCTGGTCGCACAAGGGCAAAGCGCCGCGATGTCGACCGCCGAGATGCCCACCGTTCCGGGTGCGCTGCCGATGCAGCCGATGCCCGAGCTGCCGTCGCACGGCACGGCACCGCACAGCTTGCAGAACAGCCTGGGCGACTATCTTCAACGCCTCGGCCGGCTGCAGGGCATGCTCGGCTCCTGCATCTTCGACGGCGCCACTTCGGCACCGCTGGCGATGGAAGGGGCCGAGGATTTCGACGCGGACATCCTGAGCCGCGAAGGCCACGTGCTCTTCGACGCGATGAGCCAGACCGCCGAAGCTTTCGGCATGGTGCTTGGCCTGCCGGAGATGGCGATCACGCTCGAGTCCTATCACCTCTTGCTGCGGCCGGTGCCGAAACATCCGGAGCTGATCCTGCTGTCGCTGATCGATCGGCAGACGAATCTGACCTTGATCCGGCTGCAGGTGCAGCGCCTGGACGAGACGGTGGACTGAGACCGGGCAAGGACAGTCCTTGCGGACTGCCCTTGCTTTGAGATGCGCGCGCGGCCTCTTGGGTCAGTGCACTACGCGCGAGAAGCTGAACTCCGACCCGTCGACATCCACCGGGATCACGTCCTTCGGCCCGAAGCGCCCTTCCAGGATCAGCTTCGCCACCGGGTTCTCGATGCGCTGCTGGATCGCGCGCTTCAGCGGCCGCGCGCCGAACGCCGGGT